>Ga0006562J51391_1042610_pt1 | contig 26170 bp, 13 predicted proteins | sample Ararhi6_input_d2_FD_51391 | JGI IMG/M metagenome (IMG submission 51391) | reverse complement strand
CGGGGATCTCCACGGCGGTCGCCGGTGCCGCGACCGCGGCCGGGACGGTGCCGACGGTGACGACGACGGCCGACACGGGGGCGATGCCGTCCGCGAGCGGGAGGGTGCCCGCTCCGTCGGCCCCGGCATCCAGTGCCAGCGACACCCGGTGCACATCGGGGATCACCCGCTCGACCCAGGTCGAGACGCCGCGACCGGAGATCTCCTCCGCGCCGGTGCCCGACTCGACGACGAGCTCCAGTCCGCCGCGGACGGCGACGCGCACGGCGCCCTCCTCCACGACGACGAGCGCGAACGGCGGGATGGCGGTGAGCGAGGTGCCGAAGGCGCCCGTGAGCGCCTCCAGCAGCCCGGCGATGCCGCCCTGCGCAAGCCGGCGCCAGGCGGCCTCGGCCGTGTGCGGCGTCACCTCGGCGGGAAGCACCGCGAGCGCGGAACCGGACACCACCGCGAGCCACGACTCCGCAGAGCCGGCCGGCCGGTATCGCACATCCACCATCAGCGGTTCCCCTTCGTGCCCGCGCGCGGGCGGGTGTCCTCATCGACGTCGCCGCCGCGACCGCCCGCCGGGGCGGTGTCGTAGATGTCGTCATGGCCGTTGACCGCCAGCGCATCGACGACGACGGCCGTGATGTTGTCGCGTCCGCCATGGACGAGCGCCTCGTGCACGAGGCGGGTCGCGGCCGCCTGCGGGTCGGCTTCGTCGCCGAGGATGCCGGCGATCCGCGCGGCGTCCAGTTCGCCGGACAGTCCGTCCGAGCAGACGAGGATCCGGTCGCCCGGCTCGGCGGGCACCATCCAGTAGTCGGCCTCGCCGTCGCTGCCCGCCCCGATGGCGCGGGTGATCTCGTTGCGGCGCCGGTCGTGGGCCGCGGAGACGCCGTCGAGCGCCCCGGCGTCGATGAGCTCCTGCACGACGGAGTGGTCGACGCTGATCTGCGTCAGCATCCCGCGGGCGTATCGGTAGGTGCGGGAGTCGCCGACGTTGACGGTCAGCCAGTAGCCGACCCCGCCCACATCGCTGATGGCGACGCCGCTGAGCGTCGTGCCGGCGGCACGCTCGCCGCTCGCGATGGCGTCGACCTGCTCGCGGGCATGGCCGAGGGCGACCCGGATCTCGTCGACGCTCAGGCTCTCGTGCCCGGCGAGCACGGCGAACGCGGCGACGACGGCCGCGCTCGCGCGGGCCCCCGCGTCGTGCCCGCCCATGCCGTCGGCGACGAGGAACAGCGGCGACTCGGCGAGCAGGGCGTCCTCGTTGGCGCGGCGGCGCATGCCGGGATGCGTCGCCGTTCCGAAGGCGACGTCGATGGGAGTCGCGGTCATCGGGCCACCTCCACGGTCACGTGCCGGTCGCCCATCTCGAGGACATCGCCGGCGTGGATGGGAGTGCGCTGCCCCGCGACGAGCGTCTGGCGCTGCGCGCCGCGGCGGATCACGACACCGTTCGTGGAGTGCCGGTCGAGCGCCCAGAGCCGGCCGTCGTCGGAGCCGATCTCGAAGTGCGTCTTGGACAGGGACAGGGTCTCGTCCCGGATCGGTGCGACGTGGACCCCGGTCTCGGGGGCGGGATTGCGGCCGAAGACCGTCGTCCCGTAGACGGCCTGGCGGGTGCCGTCATCCCACACCATGGTGGCGAGCGCGCGCTGGCCGGTCGCGATGCGGGTGTCCTCCAGCGGCACGGCGGCCGGCACGATGGTCTCCGGCGCGGGAGCTGCGACCGGCTTGGCGGACTGCTGCGTCACCCCGGGCACGAACGAGATGACGCCGCCCGCGGCGGGGGCGGAGACGGTCGTCGCGACCGGCGAGGTCTCGGCGGGGCGGACCGGGCTCGCGGCCGCGGCCGGGGATGCCGGGACGGCAGCGGGAGCGGTGGGCGCAGCCGGAGGGACGACGGCGCTCGGTGATGGGGCCGCCGCGCTCTGCGCGGAGGGGAAGCCCGCCATCGGCGGAATGGGGACCGGCGGCGCCATCTCCTCGGCGCGCACCGGCGTCGCGGGCGGCGGGGCGTCGAGCGCGTCGATCATGACGGAGCCGACCGCGATGTCATGCCAGCCGCGCCGCCACGGGGAGCGGTCGAAGAGCGGCGAGAACATCCCCACGACGACGGCGGCGCCGACGCCCCAGACGAGGTTGCGGCCGAGCGCGCGACCGAAGCCGAGCGCACCGTCGTCGTCGGCGTGGCGCAGTTCGAGCCCCAGCATCCGCATGCCCAGCGACCCGTCGCCGCCCTGCATCGCGGAGTACACGAGCAGCCAGGCGAGGGGGACGAGGGATGCCAGGACGAGCGCGACCGGCAGCGGGAACGCCCCGCCGGTGCCGAGGGAGATCCCGGCGAAGACCCCCGCGCCGACGCCCGAGATCGCGGCGGCGATGACGCTGTCCAGGAGGTACGCGCCGATGCGGCGGCGGAGGTCCGCCGGCTGCCGGCTCACGCCGATCCCCCTCGGCGGCGGAGCGACCGCAGGCTCAGCCGAGCCTGCATCCGCTGCCACACGGACGTGGAACCCTTCATCTCCCCGACGATATCGTCCACCTCCCGCCAGAACGCCTCGACCTGCTCCGGCGTGGGATCGCCGGGACCGTAGACGTCCGCGTCGGCGCGCTGCGCGAGGGTCGCGACGCGCGGCTGGGCGAAGGACTCGCCCACGACCACGGCGCTCTCGGCGCGCGTCGCACCGTGGGCGACCGGCGCCCGCAGGTCGACCGCGGAGTCCACGAGCTCGTCCCACCCGCCGGAGATCCGGTCGGCGGTGCGCTCCGCGCGGCGGCGGCGCGTGCGCCGGGCGCCCTTGATCGCGCCGAGCACGATGAACGGCGCGGCGAGCAGACCCAGGATGCCGACGGTGATGCCGCCGTACAGGAGCACGGGGCCGAGCCAGTCGAACGGCGAGTCCTCCTCGTCCTCCTGTTCGCGGTCCTCCGCGATGGCGGGAGGCAGGTCGGCGGGCTCCTGCGCGGGCGGCGGGGGCTGCAGCACCTGCGGCTTGGGGTTCGCCTGCGGCTTCGTGGTCTGGTCGTTCGGCTCGTTGTCCTCATCGGGAGTGGGAGTGAACGGGAGCCACCCGTACCCCTCGAACGCGATCTCTACCCAGGCGTGCAGGTTGTCGCCGGTCGCCGTGAAGACACGGCCGGATTCCTCGTCCTCACCCGGGTACCAGCCCATCACGACGCGGGCGGGGATGCCGAGCTGCAGCGCCATGAGCGACATGGCGACGGCGTACTGCTCGTCGTCGCCGATCATCTGATCACCGGAGAACACGGACATGATGCGGGCGGCGCCGTGGCCGGACGGGGAGAGCACCTCCCCCTCCAGCCCGTGGCTGAAGAAGCCGTCCGTGCTGAGCCAGCTCTCCAGCGCCCGCACCTGCTCGATGGGCGTCTCGGCGTCGGCGGTGGCCTTCGAGGCCAGCTCGGCGAGGTTCTCCGGGATGCCGGTCTGCTTCGGCATCTTCAGCGGCGCGAACGGCGTCTCGGACAGCGCCGCGTCGCTCGGCAGCTCGGGGAACACCGTGTCGATCGTGTAGGTGTCGCCGGCGGCGATGCCGCTCGTGACCACGGCGGTGCCGGTGGCGTCGTTGTAGTGCGCGGACCGACGCAGGTCTTCGGCGCGGTCGCCGTCGAACGTGATCTCGCGCACCGCGCCGGCATCGGGCAGCCACACACCGGACAGTCCGTCGACGGCGACCTGCAGCGTCGTCGTGGCACCCTCGACCTGCGGCGACATGTTCGATCGCACGGGGGTGAAGGAGCTGGACGATCCGGCACCGTCGTCGGAGACGTTGTAGACGATGCCGTTGTAGGCATCCATCGTGCCGAGACGGATGCGACCGTCTTCGGGGAGACCCGTCACCGTGAACAGCGTCTCGTCGGCATCGTCGCGGACGAACGCACGGAACGACTGCAGCGGGCTCGGGTACTGCCGGATGTCGAACGGCGGAACGACGAAGTCGCGGAGCACATAGCGCGGGACCGGCGGGCTCGCGAACGCGGCCGTCGCGACGCCGACGCCGGCGGCGAGGGCGAGCACGGCGGAACCGGCGATGAGCCGGCGCGAGCGGGAGTGGCGGACGGCACCCTCGTCGGCGGCGCCGGAGGCTTCGACGCGCACGGCGGCGCCGTCGTTCTCCCAGGCATGACGCAGCGCGAGCCAGACGACGGCGACGACGGCGAACAGGATGCCCTGCACGAGCGGAGCGGCCGGCTCGGTCACGCCGAGCAGGATCTGCGCCGCGAGGAGCGCGACCGCGGGCAGGAGCGCCCACGCCGCGCGGCGCACGCGCAGCGCGAGCGACCCGGCGATCACGGCGGCGAGCAGCGTGAGGAGGAACGGGACGAGGAGGTGGCCGTCGGAGGCCGCGAGGGGCGGCACGGTCGTCAGCATCTGCTTCCAGGCCGTGACCGTGCCGACTGCGAGCTGGCGCCACGTCTCGATCGTGGGGATGACGCCGAGGATCGCGGTGTGCGGGAGGGCGAACAGGCCGCCGAGGAGGAAGTAGGCGCCGACCGTGAGCCCGGCGGCCTCGAGCACGCCCCAGCGCAGACGAGCGGTGCCCCACGCGATCGCGAGGCCGATCACCAGTCCGCCGAGACCGGCGACGAGGTACTGCGAACCCTCGAAGGTCGGGCCGAACCCGATGACGGCGACGAGCAGCAGCAGAGCGACGGCGGCGAGGTCGAGGACGACGAGGCGCAACGGGCGCAGCGGCGCGGCGCTCGACGCCGTGGCGGCCGTCACGACAGGACCTTCCGGACGGCGCCGCCGAGCTGGTCGAGCGCGCCGAGGGTGAGCACGTCGGCGTCTCCGATGCGCCGCAGCGCGGGAGCATCCACGCGGGTGTCGGCGACGACCGCGAGCACCCGTACACCGAACGGGATGCGGGAGCACGCAAGGCGCAGGTCGTTGCTGTCGGTCTTCGACCCGGTCACCAGCACGACGACGGCGGCCTGCGGTGCGTGCGCGGCGATCGCGCCCGCGAGCGCGACGATGCCGCCCTCGCGGGGACGGGAGTGCTCCAGGGCCGACAGCTCGTCGAGGAAGCGCCGCCCGCTCTGAGAGCGCAGAGCGCCCTTCTGCACGCGGGCGTCGAGCGTCCGGGAGTCGCGCAGCGCGCGCAGGCCGATCGACCCGGCCACGGAGATCGCGAGCTCGAACTCGTCGGCGACGCGGTACTCGTCGGGGTGGGTCGACAGTCCGACGACGAAGTGCGAGCGCCGCGTCTCCTCGTACTGGCGGACCATGACGGAGCCGACGCGCGCCGTGGACTTCCAGTGCACGTGGCGGAGGTCATCCCCCGGCTGGTACTCGCGGAGCGCGTGGAAGGACACGTCGTCGCGGGCCAGGTGCTGGGAGGGCAGGCCCTCGAGGTCGCGGAGGTGCCCGAGCGACAGACCCTCGAGCGAGGTGGTGCGCGGGTGCACGTACAGGTCGACCGCTTGACGGCGGTCGTGCGTCCGTTCGAAGAGGCCGAGGGGGTCGCCACGGAGCACGCTGACCGGGCCGACGGCCAGCACGCCGCGCGCACTGGTGGGGATGGCGAAGAGCTCTTCGTGCGCGGCGCCCGGCGCGAGGCGCGGAACCTGGAAGATGCCGCGGCCGCTGCCGACGGGGAGCACGACCTGGGAGGGGAGGATGGCACGGCCCGTGCTGTTGGTGAGGGTCAGTGCACCGACCGCCCGCTCCCCCACGACCACGTGCGAGCGCGTGAGATCCAGCTCGACGTCGTAGGTCGTGCGGCCGAAGAGGAATACGAGGCTGATCAGGACGACGGCGGTCAGGACGGCCGCGGCGATCATGACCTCCTCCCACCCCAGCATCGTCGACACGACCCACAGCACGACCGCCGCCGCGAGGATGACCCAGCCGACCGGTCGCACGACGGCCGCGACCGCGCGGGCCCGGCGTCCCGTGAGTGCCGCGAACGCCGCGGCATCCTCACGCAGCTGCTGCGCGCGCGTGACCTGCGGGGAGGCGCCGACGGGCGGCGGCGCCGTCTCCGCCTCCTGCGGGGCGGAGACCGCGCCGTCCGGAGGAGTCGGAGGCGCGCCGGAGTCCCGGCGCGCGCGGCGCGTCGGTGTCTGCTTCTCCGGCGTGAGGGTCATCAGGCGGTCGCCCTCGCGAGCGGCGCCTCCACGTCGTCCAGAGCGCGCTGGACGACCTTCTCGGCTGTGACACCGGAGAACTCCGCCTCCGGGTCGAGCACGAGACGGTGCGACCAGACCGGCAGGGCGAGCGTCTTGATGTCGTCGGGGATGACGTAGTGCCGGCCCTGCGCGGCCGCGTACACCTTCGCCATCCGGATCATCGAGATCGCACCACGGACGGAGACGCCGAGGCGGGTCGCCTCGGCGGCACGGGTCGCCTCGACGAGCTGCGCCGTGTAGCGGGCGACGGCCGGGTCGATGTGCACGGATGCGGCGAGGTCGGCCATGTCGGCGACGGCGCCGGTCGTGATGACGGGCGTGAGCTGCGCGGACGGGTTCCGGTCGACGGCGCCGGCGAGGATGCGCTCGGCGATCGCGAGCGAGGGGTACCCGATCGACGTCTTGATCATGAAGCGGTCGAGCTGCGCCTCGGGAAGCTTGTACGTGCCCGCCTGCTCGATGGGGTTCTGGGTCGCGATGACGAGGAACGGGCGGCCCACGTCGTGCGCGACGCCGTCGACCGTCACGCGCGACTCCTCCATGACCTCCAGCAGGGCCGACTGGGTCTTCGGGGAGGCGCGGTTGATCTCGTCCGCGAGCATGATCGACGCGAACACGGGTCCGCGGTGGAACTCGAACTTGTGGTTCTGCTGGTCGTAGATCGTGACGCCGGTCACGTCCGAGGGCAGCAGGTCGGGCGTGAACTGGATGCGGTTCGACGTGCCCTGCACGCTCGCGGCGAGCGCCTTCGCGAGACTCGTCTTGCCGGTGCCGGGGGCGTCCTCCAGGAGCACGTGCCCTTCGGCGAGCATCGCGGCCAGCACGAGGCCGACGACCTCGCGCTTGCCCATCAGGGCGATGTCGACGTTGTCGACGAGCCGTGTGAAGGTGTCGCGGAACCAGGCCGCCTGTTCGGGGGTCATGCTCATTCGTTCGTGTCCTTGTTCGGGGGGATGGGGGCACGGGCGCCTTCGGCTGAAGGCGTCACCAGGTGGTCGTCTCGTACTTCTTGCCGTTCAGCACGACCCACACCTGCTTGCCGGGGTAGCCCCAGTAGCACTGCACCTGGGTCTTGCCGTTCGCGGGCAGGTAGACCGGCCCCTCCCAGTCGTTGAACTGGCGGCCGTCACCCCAGCACTCGTACGTGTAGTTGCCGGCGGCGAAGTCCCGCGTGTTGATGGCGAAGTAGTAGCCGGCGGGCGCCGAGCTGCCGTGCGAGACCCACGCGCGCGGATCCGGCTGGGGCTCCGCACCCGTGGTCGCCGAGTCGGAGGCCGTCGTCGTCTGCCCGGCCGCCGTGGTGCGCACGTCGATCGTGCGGGTCGTGGAGTAGCCGACGTTGTAGCTCTCGCTGCCGCTCGCGGCGACCGTGCGCCACCCTCGGCCGTCGCCGGTGCGGATCTCGGTCGTGATGTCGCGGCCGTTGCGGGCGGGCGACGACCAGCTCATCGTGATCGTCGTACCGCTCGCGGTCGCGCGCGCCGACGGGCTGCCGATCGGACCGTACGGGGCCACCTGGTTCGACGCGGCGGACGGCCCGCTGGAGTACGTCGCACCGTCGACCGTCGCGACGGCGCGGATGCGGATCGAGTACGTGCCGTTGTTGTTGACCTGGCCGTTGCCGATCGTGCCGCTGCCGTTGCCGCCGGCGACCCAGTCGCCGCGCCAGCCGCCGTTGTTCACGGAGTACTGGTAGCTGACCTCGCTCGCGCTCGCGCCACCGCGATCGCCGCCGGTCCAGGTGACGCTGACCTGGTTGTTCCCGGCGCTGGCCGCGCCGATCGCCGGTGCGCCGAGTGCCGTGAAGCCGCGGCGCGGTGCCGACGGCGGGCTGAACGCGCCCCAGCCGGCCTTGTTCTGCGCACGGACGGTGAACGTGTAGTCGGTCTCCGAGGCGTTGACGACGACCGCCTGGCTCGTCTGACCGGCCGGCACGGCGACCGAGCGCACGACGCTCGAGCCCTGCATGACGTTCAGCTGGTAGCCGGCCACGGCGTCGCCGTTGTTGGCGGGCTCGTTCCACGCGACCTGGATCTGCGCCTGGCTGCCGACGGGCTCCAGACGCGCCGTCGTCGGAGCGCCGGGCGCCTCCGGCGCGCGCGCCGGGACCATCGTCGCCGACCACGGGCTCCAGCCGGACGGCTCGGGCGCGCGGTTGATGGCCTGGACGCGCACCTGGTAGGCGACGCCGTTCTCCAGGCCGTCCCAGACGAGCGCGTTGCCGGTGACGCCGGTCTTCTGCACGACGCCGGAGGGCGGCGCGGGCGAGATCTCGAGCGTGAAGCTCTCCACCGGGGAGCCCTCGGTGCGCGGCGTCGCCCATGCGACCTGGAGGCTCCGGTCGCCGAAGTTCAGCGACGGGGCCGCCGGCGTCTCCGGGCGGACGTCGGGGCGGGCGGTCTCGGACGGGACCGACGGGTCGGAGGTGCCGACGCGGTTGGTCGCCGTGACGACGAAGTTGTATTCGACGTTGTTCGTCAGCCCGTCGAGCGTGCACGTCGTCGACGCGCACTCCTTGGAGTAGTTGCCCGCCGTCGAGGTGACGGTGTAGCCGGTGATGCGCGTGCCGTTGTCGCTCGACGGCGTCCACGACATGACGACGGTGCGGCTCTGCACGCTCGAGACCGTCGGCTTTCCGGGTGCGTCGGGGCGTCCCTGCACCGTGATCCGGATGCGTCCCTCGACGGCGCGGTCGACGTCCTCCGTGGCATCGAGCACCCGGTAGCGCACGACGACCGTGCCGACGAAGTCGGAGCCGCTCGTGACGTCGACGGAGGTGCCGTTGACCCGGGCGTCTGCACTGCCGGTCTCCACGACCGCGCTGGAGAGCTTCAGCGGCTTGTCCGGGAACGGGCTCACATCGTTGTTCAGGACGGGGACCGAGATGGTCGCACCCTGATCGGCTTCCTCGATGACGTCGTCGTTGACGCTCGCCAGCTCGCGCGTCGAGGCGGACACGAGGACGGTGATGGTCGCTTCGACCGGCTCGGTCTCACCGTCGCTCACGCGTACCACGACGGATGCCTTCGTTCCCTTGCGTGTGCTCGCCTCGGCGGACGCGCTCAACGTCGACCCGCTGACCGAGACGGACATGCCGGACGGGGAACCGCCGACGAGGGAGAAGCTGAGCTTGTCACCCGGATCGGGGTCGGTGGCGAGCGAGGCCAGGTCGAGGGATGACGGGTCCTCGCCGGGGGCGACGTTCACGGTCGCGCCGACCATGGTCGGCGGCTGGTTGTCCGGCGGCAGCACCGTGATCGGGATCGTCAGGGTAGCCTTGCGGCCCTTCGGGTCGTCAGGTCCGGTGCCGTCGGTGACTTCGAACGTCAGCGCATCGGCGCCGTGGTAGCGGTCCTTCGACGTGTAGACGAGGGTCGTCTGGTCCTTCACGAGCCCCGCGCCGTTGCTGTTGCCGGCGGAGACCTTGCCGGCCTCCGTGATGACGACATCCTTGCCGCCGGCGGCCCGCACGTACTTCTTCAGCGGAAGCTCGATCTCCTCACCGCTCTTGACCTCGACGGCGGCCGTCGAGATGAGGCTCGGCGGCAGCGAGTCGAGCGAGGGGACGCGGATGAAGGCGGCGGCGGTCTGGTCGTCCTGGTCGCGCACCGTGTACGTGATCAGCTGCGCCTTCTCGCCGAGCGTCACGCGCACCACGCCGTCGGCCATGACACGGGCGGCGGAACCGCCGGCGCCGAGCGTCACGGCGAGCGCGCTCTTCGTCCCGTCCGGGTCGTCGTCGTTCTCGAGCACCGCGACGTCGGCGGTGCCGTCCTCGGCGACGTCCTCGGCGCGGACGCGGTCATCCCGCGCGGTGGGCCGCAGCAGCGGAACGTCCTCGTCGACCGTGATCTGCACCGTCGTCGTCGCGCGGAGGCCGCGCGCATCGGCGATCGTGTACTGGACGCTGGTGTTCATCTCCTCGTCGGGCGAGGTGATCACGAGGTACTCGCCGGACACCTTGGCCCCCAGGCCCGGCACGTCCGGGACCTCGACGGCGTCCTTCGCGAAGCCGAACGCGTCGCCGTCCGGGTCGGAGTCGTTGACGAGCACGGGGAGCGCGACCTCGCGACCGGGGCGCATGATGACGGAATCGCGCAGGGCGTACGGCGCCTGGTTGGTGGTCTCGGCGGGGGCGATGCCGACCTGGATCGTGGCGGTCCCCTCCTTGCCGAGCGCGTCGCGCACGCGGTAGGTGAAGGTGTCGACCCCGGTCGCCTCGTCGAAGGCCTGGTAGGTGAAGGCCGCCGTGTCGGTGGTCACGATGCGGCCCTTGGCGGGCGCATCGGCGAGCCCGACGAGCTCGACGGAGTCGCCGTCCTCGTCGATGCCGTCGAGCGGCACCGGGATGGTGACCTTCGCGCCGCTCAGGGTGCGCGCCGTCAGATCCTGCGGGCGCGGCGCGGCGTTGGCCTCGTCGTTGCGGGGCAGCACCTGGATCGTCACGTAGCCGGCGTCGCGCTGACCGGTGGAGTCCTCCGCCTCGTAGGTGGCGTAGACGGTACCGGGCTCGTCGGAGGCGCGGAAGCGCAGGGAATCCTCGGAGACGAAGATCTCCCCGTCCTCCTCGTCGATGAGCGGCGGGACGAGGTCGGGGGCGACGTGGATCGTGTCGCCGTTGGGGTGGTAGTCGTTCTCCATCACCGGGATGGTGACGGTGTCGCCGACGCGGACCACGACCTGGTCGTCGTTGGCGACGGGGGCGCGCAGCTTCGCGGGCGCCGGCACCGGGATGACGACGATCTCGCCCTCGACGGAGGTCGAGCCGTTCGACATCGTGTACGTGACGCGCACCTGCTGGTCGATCGAGGCCTGGTCCGCGATGCGGACCGTCTCGTGACCGAGCACGGCCGCCGTGATGCCGGACCCCGCCTCGACGGTGACGGACTGCACCACGAGGATGCCGCCGGCCGGGTCGGTGTCATTGGAGAGCACGTTGACGAGCACGTCGCCACCGGTGGGGAGGAGCGCGATGTCCCGGACCGCGATGGGCGGCAGGTCGGTGTCCTCATCGGGGAGCACGTCGACGCGGACGATGCCGGGCACCGAGTTCGGGCCGGCCGAGACGAGGTACTGCACGTAGTAGGTGCCGGCCTTGTCCGAGACGAACGAGAAGGTCTTGTCGGCGAAGTCCGGCGAGATGCGAGCGCCCTCGACGTCGTCGACGCGGGTGAGGCGCAGGGCTTCACGGCCGGAGCTCGTGTCGTTGATGAGCGGCGAGACGCTGACGCTGCGGCCCTCGCGCGTGACGACATGGTCGGCGTTGGTGACGGGGAGCGTCGTGCCGAGCGGCCGGATGTCGTAGCGGGCGATGCCGCCGCCGTCCTTCGTGCCGTCCGAGACGACGATCGGCACGTCCTTGCGGCCCTGCACGCCGCCGATCGCACGGTAGGTGATCTGGCCGTCCGAGGTGAAGTCGGCCTCGTCGCCGCCGTCCGTCGTCACGGTCTTCAGGAAGATGTCGTCGCCGTCCGGGTCGATCCAGTCCGGCAGGACGTTGTACGACGCGACCCCACCGGTCTCAACGGTGACCGCGGTCGTGCGCTTCTGGATGGGGGCGGCGTTGGTCTGCCAACCGTGCACGGAGAGCGTGACCCTCGCGGTGGCCTCCCCGCCCCGGCCGTCCTCAACCCGGTACGTGAAGGTCGTCGACCCGGTGGCGTCCTCGGGGATGCTGATCTGCAGGGCGGCGCCGTTGTGGATGGGCTCGATCGACCCGAATCCCGGCTCGGTCTCCGCCGACGCGACGAGGACGTCGCCGTCGGCGTCCGTGTCGTTGTCCAGCACCGGCAGGACGGTGGTGCGGCCGGGCCGGACGCCGAACTCGTCGTCCTTCGCGATCGGCGCGGTGTTCTGGTCGGTGCGCTCGGGGAGGGTCGTCTGGACCGTCTCCTCGGTCGTCTCCTCCTCCTCTTCGCCCTCGCCCTCGGGCGGGGTGATGTCCATCCAGTTGTCGACGCGCTGCATGCTGTCGCTGGCCATCCACGCCGCGCCGCCGAAGACGTCGTTGAGGACCACGACGTCGCGGTTCACGCGGAACTGCAGCACGCTGGTGGCGTCGACGCCCTTGATCTCCTGCCGGAGGTCGTCCGCCTCGCCCGGGCAGTCGCGGACGAAACGGCCGGACCCGGACCAGGCCGCGTAGGAGCAGCCGGCGACGAACACCGGCTCGGCGGGTGTGCCCTCGGCGCCCTCCGAGGGGAGCGTCGCCGCGTCGCCGCCGCCGACGGGGATGCGGACGAGGTCGGTGGGGGTGCTGAACGCGACGGCATCGGTCGCGACCGATGCCTGCTGCAGCACCGCGTCGGGACCGACCTCGGTGCGCGAGCCGTTGCCGCCGAGCAGGGTGCGGGTGTCGGCATCCAGGACGAAAGCGGTGTCTCCGACGGCCGTGATCGACAGGTCGTGACCCTTCTCGACTCCGTCGAGACCGCGTTCGGAGGTCTGCGCGATCGCATCGTCGTCGCCGCGCGCGTAGCTGTACAGCGCGCCCTTCTCCGGGGAGACGGCGTGGACGACGCCGTCGGTGCCGACGGTGATCGCCGTGCCCTTGCCGAGTTCGGCGAGCGGGTCGACCTTCTCCGGCGCGAACGAGCCCACGCCGGCGAACTTCATGGCCCAGAGCTGCCCCGCCGGATCGAGGATCGCGGCGATGCCGCCGCCCATCGCGACCTGCGAGCCGGGCGGGATGTCGGCGCTGTCGGAGAGGATGACGCGCGCCGGGTCGATCGCGGTGGCCGTCGAGCCGGTGGTGTCGACGACGAGGACCTGGGATCCGGACTGGAGGATGTCGTACTCGGCGGAGCTCGTGCGCAGGCCCCCGTCCAGGACCCGCGACTCGTTGTTGAAATGTCCGACGAGCAGGCTCGACTGCTTCGTCACCCAGACGCCGCCGTCGTGCAGGTCGACCTCGGTGGTCGGCTTGCCTTCGTAGAAGAAGGCGAGCGTGCCGATGGTGACGGCCGCGGCGCTGAGGGCGCCGACGGATGCCAGGGTGCGCGGGCGCGCACGAAGCCACGCGAAGGACATCATGTGGGCCGGCTCCCCTCCGGTCGGGTGTTGTCTTTGCGCTGCGTCGGGAGCTGATCGCTGAATCAGCCGCTCGCGGGGGGTGGACGAGTGGGACTGTGACACTCTACGTCACGGTCGCGAACGGTTTTGCCTCTTGACATGGGCAGAACTCCCCATGAGTGCCCACCTGCGGGCGGGGCGCGTCAGCCGCCGACGTAGGCGCGCAGATGGACGGCGGTCAGCGAGTCGCCGGCCGCGACGAGATCGGCGGGCGTCCCCTGGAACACGATCCGGCCACCGTCGTGCCCGGCGCCGGGCCCGAGGTCGACGATCCAGTCGGCGTGCGCCATGACCGCCTGGTGGTGCTCGATGACGATGACGGAGTTGCCGGCATCCACGAGCCGGTCGAGCATCGCGAGGAGATTGTCGACGTCGGCGAGGTGCAGACCCGTGGTGGGTTCGTCCAGAACGTAGATCGCGCCCTTCTTCGCCATCGCGATCGCGAGCTTGAGGCGCTGCCGCTCGCCGCCGGAGAGGGTGTTGAGCGACTGCCCGAGGGTGATGTAGCCGAGGCCGACGTCGATCATCCTCGCGAGGGTCGTGTGGGCGGGGCCCTTCGTGAAGAACTCGGCGGCCTCCGCAGCCGACAGGGCCAGCACCTCGGCGATGTTGCGACCCTCGAGGGTGTACTCGAGGACGGCGTCGCTGAACCCGGTCCCGCCGCACAGCTCGCAGGTCGTCTCGACGCTCGCCGTGATCCCGAGACTCGTGACGATGACGCCGAGCCCCCGGCAGGCGGGGCAGGCGCCCTCGGAGTTCGCGCTGAACAGGGCGGGCTTGACGCCGTTGGCCTTCGCGAAGGCGGCGCGGATGACATCGAGCAGGCCCGTGTACGTCGCGGGGCTGCTGCGGCGCGACCCCTTGATGGGCGACTGGTCGACCACGACGACGTCGTCGAAGGCGGGCACGTTGCCGTGGATGAGGGACGACTTGCCTGAGCCCGCGACCCCAGTGACGACGGTCAGGATGCCGAGCGGGATGTCGACGTCGACCGACTTCAGGTTGTGCTGCGTCGCGCCGCGGATCGGCAGCGCGCCGGTCGCCGTGCGGGTGGCCGGCTTGAGCGTCGCGCGGTGGTCGAGGTGGCGCCCGGTGAGGGTGCCGGAGGCGCGGAGCCCTGCGACGTCGCCGACGTAGGTGATCTCGCCGCCGTGGCGGCCGGCGCCCGGTCCGAGGTCGACGACGTGGTCGGCGATCTCGATCACCTCGGGCTTGTGCTCGACGACGAGGACCGTGTTGCCCTTGTCGCGCAGCTGCCGGAGCAGGTCGTTCATGCGCTGGATGTCGTGCGGGTGCAGGCCTGCGGTCGGCTCGTCGAAGACATACGCGATGTCGGTGAGGCTCGAGCCGAGGTGCCGGATCATCTTCGTGCGCTGCGCCTCGCCGCCGGACAGCGACCCCGACGCCCGGTCGAGCGACAGGTACCCGAGGCCGATCTCGACGAACGAGTCGATCGTCTGGCGCATGCCCGACATGAGCGGGGCGACCTCGGGGTCATCGATCGTGGCGAGCCAGGCGGCGAGGTCGGAGATCTGCATGGCCGCGGCATCGGCGATGCTGACCCCGCGGATCTTCGAGGATCGTGCACCGTCGTTGAGCCGTGTCCCGCCGCAGTCGGGGCACGCCGTGAACTTCACCGCCCGGTCGACGAAGGCGCGGATGTGCGGCTGGAGCGTGTCGCGGTCCTTCTGCAGCATCGACTTCGTGACCTTGGGGACGAGCCCCTCGTAGGTCATGTTGATGTTCTGGATCTTGACCTTCGTCGGCTCCTTGTAGAGGAAGTCGGCGAGCTCCTGCTCGGAGTAGTCGGCGATGGGCTTGTCGGCATCCAGGAAGCCCGACTCGGTGAACCCGCGCACCATCCAGCCGTCCGCGTTGTACCCCGGGACTTTGATGGCGCCGTCGGCGAGCGACGTGGTGCGGTCGAGCAGCTCGTCGATGTCGATGTCGCTGACCTCGCCGAGCCCTTCGCACCGCGGGCACATGCCGCCGGTGATCTCGAAGCTGCGGCGCTGGGTCTTGCCCTTGTCCGGACCGCGGTCGATCGTCATCGCCCCGCTGCCGGAGGCGGAGGGGATGTTGAAGGAGAACGCCTGCGGCGACCCGACGTGCGGCTGGCCGATGCGGCTGAAGAGGATGCGGAGCATCGCGTGCGCGTCGGTCGCGGTGCCGACCGTGGAGCGGGAGTTGGAGCCCATCCGCTCCTGGTCGACGATGATCGCGGGGCTGATGTTCTCCAGGGCGTCGACCTCGGGACGGCCGATCTGGCCCATGAACTGCTGCACGAACGTCGGATACGTCTCGTTGATCAGGCGCTGCGACTCGGCGGCGATCGTGCTGAAGACGAGGGAGGACTTCCCCGACCCGCTGACCCCGGTGAAGACCGTGAGGCGCCGCTTGGGGATCTCGACGTCGATGTTCTTGAGGTTGTTCTCCCGGGCGCCGACGACGCGGATGACCTCGTGCGAATCGGCGATGTGCGGAGCGTGCTCGGCGGGCATACGGGTCCTCTCGATCGGTGCGACCCTACAGTCTCGCGCGCACCGCGGACAGGGCGTGTCCGCGGTGGAGTGGCGGGGCGGCGACGGGATGCCGTCACGCGGCGCGGTGGCATCCTTCGACGTGGTCGTCGACCATGCCCGCGGACTGCATGAGCGCGTACATCGTCGTCGACCCGACGAAGCGGAACCCGCGCTTGCGGAGCGCCTTGCTCATGGCATCCGACTCGGCGGTCGTCGCAGGGACGTCGGCGAAGGTCGCGGGGCGCGCGTGCGTCGCGGGCGCGAACGACCACATGAACGCGTCGAGCTCTCCGGGCGCCATGTCCACGACGAGCCGGGCGTTGGAGATCGTGGCCTCGATCTTGAGCCGGTTGCGGATGATGCCGGCATCCGTCATGAGCCGTTCGATGTCGTCGGGCCCGAACGCCGCGACGACGGCGGGCTCGAAGCCCGCGAAGACCTCTCGGAACCGCGGGCGCTTGCGGAGGATCGTGATCCAGCTGAGCCCGGCCTGGAACCCCTCGAGGCTCATCTTCTCGAACAGGGCCTGGTCGCCGTGCAGCGGGCGACCCCACTCCTCATCGTGGTAGCGGCGGTATTCGGGGTCGTCGCCGACCCACGCGCAGCGCGGGAGGCCGTCGGGTCCGGTGCGGGTGTCGCTCACGCGCCCACCCTACGCACCGGGCCCGACGGCCGGGCCGCCTACTTCTTGCGGAGCTTCTTCTCGGAGACCGGGGCCTTGCCGGAGGCGGCGAGCGCGGCGTAGTACTCGCGCGCCTCGTCCTGCCGGGCGCGCTCCGCGCCGGAGGCGATCGGCGCGCGGACATGCTCGGGCTCGAAGCCGAAGGCATCCACGAGGTCCTGTGCGTGCGGACGCAACCGCAGGCACAGCCGGTCGATGTACCGCGTGACCGTCGCCGCACGCTGCGTGGACAGGCGGCCGTTGATGAGGTGCCAGGCCAGGTGCTTCTCGATGAGCGTCAGCCCGAAGAGGTCCCGCAGCCACGTGAGCACCTGCTTCGTGCCCTCGTCGTCGACCGTGTTCACAGCATCCGAGAACGCCTCCCACTGCAACAGCTCGCCGTGGGCGCGCGCCGCCTCGATGAGCTCGCTCTGGTTGGCGTTGAAGATGGCCGCTGCCTCGACGGGGCTCGCCTTGGCCGCGGGCCGCATGCGCCCCGCGATGTCGGAGATCATCTGCTCGACACGGCCGGCGAGCAGCTCGTGCTGCTGCTCGGCGCGCAGGCCCAGCTCGACCGAGCGCGCCGGCGACCCGAAGTCGGCGACCGCCTGGCCCAGCTGACGCAGGCCGGCACCGTGGAAGACCTTGCCGGCGGTCTGCCCGACGGCGTACTTGGCCAGCTTCGCGGCATCCGCCCCGCGGAACTGCTTCGCGTAGTCGCTCAGCAGGCGCTTGCCGACGAGCTGCAGCAGCACGTTGTTGTCGCCCTCGAACGTCGCGTAGACGTCGAGATCCTGGTGCAGCCCGACGAGACGGTTCTCGGCGAGGTAGCCGGAGCCGCCGCACGCTTCGCGGCACTCCTGGATCGTGTCCAGGGCGTTCCACGTCGACAGTGGCTTCAGCGCGGCGGCGAGGGTCTCGAGGTCTTCGCGCTCCTCCGACGTGTCGTTCGAGCCGCCGAAGATGCCGTCGAACTTGCGGACCAGCTCGTCGTTGGCGAAGAACTGCGCGTACACCTGCGCGACGCGGGGCAGCAGGCGCCGCTGGTGCTTGCCATAGTCCAGCAGCACGACCTCATCTGTCCCCGAACCCGAGTCGAACTGGCGGCGCTGGTTGGCGTACGTGACGGCGATGTGCAGCGCGAGCGCCGTCGCCGTCGTGGAGGCGCCGTCGAGGCAGACCCGGCCCTGGACGAGCGCGCCGAGCATCGTGAAGAAGCGGCGACCCGGACTCGGGATCTCGCTCGAGTAGCTGCCGTCGGCCGCGACGTCGCCGTAGCGGTTGAGGAGGTTCTCGCGCGGGATGCGGACGTGGTCGAAGTGCAGGCGGCCGTTGTCGATGCCGTTGAGGCCGCCTTTGGCGCCGTCGTCCTCGCCGCCGACACCGGGGAGGAACGCGCCGTTCTCGTCGCGCAGGGGCACGAAGAAGCAGTGCACCCCGTAGTTGGCGCCGCCGGTGATGAGCTGGGCGAACACCGTCGCCGCGCGTCCGTGCAGCGCCGCGTTGCCGAGGTAGTCCTTCCACGCCCCGCGGAACGGGGTGTGGATCACGAACTCCTCCGCATCGGGGTCGTAGGTCGCGGTGGTGCCGATGGCGGCGACGTCGGAGCCGTGCCCGGTCTCGGTCATCGCGAAGGCGCCGGGCAGGTCGAGGCTGATGACGTCCCGGAGCCACATGTCGTGGTGCTTCTGCGTGCCGAGCTGGTGGATGGCCGAGCCGAACAGGCCCCACTGCACGCCGGACTTGATCTGCAGGCTCGGGTCGGCCAGCACGAGGTCCATGAAGCCGGCGAGGTTGGCGCCGTTGTCGCCCAGGCCGCCGTACTCCTTCGGGAAGGCGCGGCGGGAGCCGCCGTTCTCCGCGAGCAGGCGCAGCTGCCCGAGGACGCGCTCGCGGTGCTCGGCCATCGGCTGGCCCTCGATGCGCCAGAACGCGGGGTCCTTGATCAGCTGCCGCGCCTCGCGGCGTGTGTCGGCCCACGTGCCGAGCAGCAGGTCGGTGACGGCGGGGATGCGGATGCGGGCCTCGTGGGCCTCCTCCGCGCTGTGCGCAGCGGTCGGCGCACCCCCGGCGGGCGTGCGCTTGTCGGTGGCGGGCTTCTTGGGGCGGACGGCGGCGTCGGTCATCGCGAACCTTTCGGCGTTGACAGAAGTGGACTGCCCTGACGGTAGAACTTCCACAACGCCTCCCCAAGTCGCTTGGATGGGTTCGACAAGGCCGCGGGGTCGCGCGGTCGCGCGGCGTTGTTCGGTCCCGACATCCGCGGGCGACCGCAGATGCCGAGCGGTGCGAACTGCAGGATGAGGCGTGACTGGCGTGGCCAGTGAGCCCCATGCGCCCCACCCGTCACGCCCGGTCCTGCAGTTCGCTGCGCGGGCGGTCGGATGGCGGCGTGCGGTCGCGTCGGGGTGGGCCGGGTGGCGGCGCGTGGTCGAGGGCTCGGCATGCCGAGCGGTGCGAACTGCAGGATGGGGCGTGACTGGCGTGGCCAGTGAGCCCCATGCGCCTCACCCGTCACGCCCGGTCCTGCAGTTTGCTGCATGGCGCCGGACTACCCGGGCTGTCGGGTGAGCGCCGCGGGCGGCCGTGTCGGCGGCCCGGGGCACCATGGGCGGATGACGGTGACTCTGACGCGCTGGAGCGACGGCGACCTCGGCCTGCTCGAGCGGATGAACGCTCCGGAGATGACGGTGCACCTCGGCGGCCCCGAGACGGCGGACGAGGTGCGCGACCGCCACGCCCGGTACCTGCGGCTGTGGGAGAGCGACGAGGCCCGCACGTACCGGATCGACGTCGACGGCGAACCGGCGGGCGGCATCGGCTACTGGGCCGTCGAGCACGACGCGCGGCCGGCGTGGGAGACGGGATGGTCGGTGCTCCCGGAGCATCAGGGGAGGGGCGTGGCCGGGGCGGCGCTGCGCGCACTCCTGGCCGAGATCCGCGCGGACGGGCGGCGCGACCTGCTCGTCGCCTACCCGGGTATCGACAACCGGGCGTCCAACGCGCTGTGCGCGCGAGCCGGCTTCGTGGCCCAGGGCGAGGGCACCGAGCCGTGGCGCGGGGGCGAGCTCACCTTCCGCATCTGGGCGCTCGACATGACGCCGCTGCAGCCCGGCGGCGATCTCGAGGAGGAGCGGTTCGGCGGTGAAAACCTCGACCCGGCGCGCTGGTGGCCGCACTACCTCCCGCACTGGTCGAGCCGGGAGGCAACCGTGGCGCGGTGGAAGACCGGGGGCGGCCTCGAACTGCGGATCGACCCCGACACAGCGCGCTGGGCGCCGGAGTGGGACGGCGACGTCCGCGTCTCGCACCTGCAGACCGGCCAGTTCTCCGGCCCGGTGGGCAGTGGCACAGGCCAGCACCGCTTCCGGGACGGGCTCGTCGTCCGCGAGCAGCAGCCGGAGCACCGGCTGTGGCTGCCCCACTACGGCATCATCGAGACGCGGATGTCGGCGATCCGGCACCCGGATGCCATGGTCGCGTTCTGGCCCATCGGGTTCGAGGACCGACCCGAGGACAGCGGGGAGATCTGCATCGCCGAGGTCTTCGGCCGCGACCTCGACGACGAGGGCGGCTGGGTCACGGTGGGAGTCAAGGCGCACCAGGATCCGCGCCTGCGCGACGAGGTCGAGCGGATCCGCGTCACGGGCGACCTGACGCAGCCGCACGACTACGCCGTGGAGTGGACCCCGGAGCACCTGCGGTTCTTCATCGACGGCCGGTGGGTGAAGACCGTCGCGCAGCGCATCGACTACCCGGTGCAGCTCATGCTGGACGTCTTCGAGCTCCCGGCCGCCGGCGGTGCACGCGATACGGCGGCGCTGCCGCACCGCTTCCGCGTCGAGCACGTGCGGGTGTGGACGCGCTGACGAGGGGCTTCCGCGTCGAGCACGTGCGGGTGTGGACGCGCTGACGACGGGCGTCCCTCTCGAGCACGTGCGGGTGTGGACGCGCTGACGACGGGCGTCCGTCTCGAGCACGTGCCGGTGTGGACGCGCTGACGACAGGGGTCAGTGCGCGGCGACGACGGCGAGGACGGCCTCGCCGTACGCCTCGCGCTTCTTCGCGCCGATGCCGGAGACGCCGTCGAGGTCGGCCAGCGACGCGGGACGCCTCTCGGCGAGCGCCCGCAGCGTCGCATCGCCGAAGACGATGTACGCCGGGACGCCCTGCTCCTTCGCCGCCGACGCGCGCCATGCGCGGAGCGCCTCGAACAGGTCGCGGTCGCCGGCGGCGACGGCATCCGACGCGGGCGCCTTGCGGGTGCGGGGCGTGCTGCCGGTGCGGCCGAGGACGTCACGGCGCAGCGGCACGGGGCTCTCCCCGCGCAGCACGGCGGCGCCCGCCTCGCCCACGCCGAGCGTGCCGTACTCCCCCTGCGCGGCGAGCACGCCGCCGGCGAGCAGCTGCCGGATGACGCTGCGCCAGTCCTGGTCGGTGAGGTCGGCGCCGAGCCCGTAGGTGGAGAGCTTGTCGTGCCCCTGCTGGCGGATGCGCTCCGTCGACGCGCCGCGCAGGATGTCGATCAGGTGCCCTGCACCGAAGGACTGGCCGCGCTCGCGCTGCAGCCGGACGATCGTGGAGAGGAGCTTCTGCGCCGCGACGAGGCCGTCCCAGGTCTCCGGCGCCTCGAGGCACGTGTCGCAGTTGCCGCACGCGTCGGAGGACTGCCCGAAGTAGCCGAGCAGGTTCTGCCGACGGCATCCCACCGTCTCGCACAGGGCGAGCATCGCGTCGAGGTGCTGTCCCATCCGCATCTTGTACGCGCGGTCGCCCGGCGACTGGTCGATGAGGCGCCGTTGCTGCACGACGTCCCCGAGGCCGTACGCCATCCACGCCACGGCCGGTTCGCCGTCGCGACCGGCACGGCCGGTCTCCTGGTAGTAGCCCTCGACGGACTTCGGTAGGTCGATGTGCGCGACGAAGCGGACATCCGGCTTGTCGATGCCCATGCCGAACGCGATCGTGGCGACCATGACGACACCGTCGTCGCGCAGGAACCGCGACTGGTTGCGGGCGCGGATGCCGGCATCCAGACCCGCGTGGTACGGCAGCGCGTCGAGGCCCTGTTTCTGCAGGTAGTCGGCCGTCTGCTCGACGGACTTGCGGCTCAGCGCGTAGACGATGCCGGCGGAGCCCTCGGGCTGCGCGCGGATGAACTGGACGAGTTGCTTGCGCGGGTCGACCTTCGGCTCGATGCGGTACTGGATGTTGGGACGGTCGAAGCTCGCGACGAAATGCTTCGCGTCGGGCAGCGACAGCCGCTCGGTGAGCTCGCGGTGCGTCGCACGCGTCGCGGTGGCGGTGAGGGCCATGCGCGGGACGCCGGGGAAGCGCTCGGCGAGGTCGCCGAGCATGAGGTAGTCGGGGCGGAAGTCGTGACCCCACTGCGACACGCAGTGCGCCTCGTCGATCGCGATGACGCTGAGGGTGCCGCGCTGCAGGAGGTTCGTCGTCGCGGCGCCGGACAGGCGCTCGGGGGCGACGTAGAGGAGGTCGAGTTCGCCGTCCAGGAACGCGCGTTCGACGCCGGCGCGCTCGCCCGGCGACTGCGTCGAGTTCAGGTAGGCGGCACGGACGCCGTTGGCGACGAGCGCGTCGACCTGGTCGTGCATGAGGGCGATGAGCGGCGAGATGACGAGGCCGGTGCCGGGGCGGACGAGCGCGGGCACCTGGTAGGTGATCGACTTGCCGCCGCCCGTCGGCATGAGCACGACCGCGTCACCGCCGGCCACGACGTGCGAGACGATGTCACCCTGGCCCTCGCGGAAGGCGTCGTAGCCGAAGACCTCCTTGAGCACCGCGACCGGGTCGGCGCCGAGGTGGTCGCGCCGTTCGAGCGTCAGGACGGATGGTGCCGTCGCCGCGACCGCGGGGAAGGCGTTCGGTGCGGCGCGGTTGCCGGCCGGCGGGGCGCCGGCGGGCTGGTCGCGGGTGGCGCGGGCGACGGATGCCGCATAGCCGTCGAATGCGGGATCCGGCGGGGGCGGGGCGTCGAAGTCCTCCGGGGGTCCGAACTCGTCCGGGTCCCAGGGCACGTCGGCGTATGGGTCGTCGCTCCAGCCGCCGTCAGTCACCCGGACAACGATAGTCGCGGCGTCCGACAGCGGCGTCCGACCGGCGGCGTCCGGCGGGTCAGCACCACTTGGCGGCGATCGCCGTGATGACCGTCGCGTTGCGGTTCGTCGCGACGCCGAGGTGCTTCACGGCGCCGAGCGGATCGACGCGGCCGTCCTGGTAGCCCGGGAGGAGCAGGGCGTGCGCGGCGCGGCCGCGGACGATCATCTCGCCGGCGCCGCTCGCCGCGGCCTCGACGCGCGCGCGGGCATCGAGGCTCGGCTGCTCCTTCAGGAGGTACACGTAGTGCCGGGCGAGTCCCGGATGCTCGTCGTCGAGCTCCTGCACGGTCGCGGCGATCTCCGCGACCTCGGCGGCGGTGTACACGATCGTCGGGACCTCGAAGCCCCGGTCGGCGGCGAACGCGGCCTCGAGCTTCTCCTCGATGCGCTCGCGCGAGCGCATCGAGCTGGTCAACCGCACGTTGCCGGTGTTGATGTGCGTGTCGACGTCGTCGAAGCCGGCGCTCTCCACGACGCGCCGGATGTCGCCCTTGGGGAACACCCGCTTCGCGCCGAGGTTGATGGCGCGGAGGAACGCGACGTATGTGGTCACCGCCCCATTCTGACTCCCACCCCCGACCTCCTGACCCGCGCCGGACCGACTCACGGCCTGACCGGCGCGATTAGAGGCGCAGTACCTCGATCACGCGGGTCACGGCGGTCCCGGACTCCACCGAGGCGTCGAGGTCGACCTCGGCGCGGATGCGCCAGTCGTGGTCGCCGGCCGGGTCGTCGATGACCTGCTCGACGCGCCAGACCCCGGCCGAGGCCGCGTCGGACTCGTCGATCTCGACCAGGCGCGGCGAGCGCGCCGGGCCGCCGGTGAGGATCTCGTCGTGCTCCTCGAAGTACGCGTCCAGGGCGGCCGGCCAATCGGCATCCGGGTCCAGCGCGACGAGAGCATCGTCGTCCTGCCGCGCCGCGAGCTGCACGCGGCGGAACAGCTCGTTGCGGACGAGCACCGTGAACGCCCGGCGGTTGGTGAGCACCGACGGCGGAGCCGGCGGCACGACGGGCGCCGTCGGGTCGTCGGCGGGGTGCACGAGCGCCTCCCATTCGTCCACGAGGCTCGAGTCGACCTGTCGGACGAGCTCCCCGAGCCACTCGATGACGTCCATGAGCTCGTCCGTCCGGGCCTCGGCCGGCACGGTCTGGCGGATCGCGCGGTACGCGTCGCTGAGGTACCGCAGCACGAGACCCTCGCTGCGGCCCAGCTGGTACTGCGATACGTACTCGCCGAAGGTCATGGCCCGCTCGAACATGTCGCGGACGACCGACTTCGGCGACAGCTCGAAGTCGCGCACCCACGGCTGACCCGACGCGAACACCTCGAACGCCTGCGCCAGGAGGTCGGCGAGCGGCTTCGGGTACGTGATGTCCTCGAGCAGCGCCATCCGCTCGTCGTATTCGATGCCCTCCCGCTTCATCGCCCCGACGGCTTCCCCGCGCGCGAGGTACTCCTGCTGGTTGAGGATGGCACGCGGGTCGTCGAGGGTGGCCTCGATGACGCTGACGACGTCGAGCGCGTAGTGCCCCGTGCCGGTTTCGGCGTCGTCGGGCGAGAGCAGCCCGATCGCGGCGAGCGCGAACGGCGACAGCGGCTGGTTGAGTGCGAAGTTCGGCTGCAGGTCGACGGTCAGACGGATACCGTCGGCATCGGAGACGACGATCCCGGCGGTGACCAGCGTGCGGAAGATCGCGATCGCCCGCCGGGCGAGCTCATACCGGCGGGGGCGCGACTCGTGGTTGTCGAAGACGAGCGACCGGACGTTGCCGAACACGTCGCCGCCGCGGCCGATCACGTTGATAAGCATCGCGGCGGTGAGCTGCAGCCGCGGCTCGAGCGGCTCCGGCACGGCGGTGATGAGGCGCTCGAACGAGCCCTCGCCCCAGTTGACGACGCCCGTCGGCGCCTTCTTGCGCACGATCTTCTTGCGCTTCGCGGGGTCGTCGCCTGCCTTGGCGAGGGCGACGGCGTTCTCGATCTCCCACTCCGGCGCCATCACGACGACGTTGCCGTACGGGTCGTACCCCGCGCGCCCGGCGCGCCCGGCGACCTGGTGGAACTCGCGCGCCGTGAGCTGCCGCATCTTCGTGCCGTCGAACTTCGACAGCGCCGTGAGCAGCACGGTGCGGATGGGCACGTTGATGCCGACGCCGAGGGTGTCGGTGCCGCAGATCACGCGCAGCAGCCCGCGCTGGGCGAGGGTCTCCACGAGCCGGCGGTAGCGGGGCAGCATCCCGGCGTGGTGCACCCCGATGCCCGACCGGACGAGCCGGGACAGCGTCTTGCCGAACCCGGTGGTGAACCGGAAGCCGCCGATCGCCTCCGCGATGGCGTCGCGCTGCTCGCGCGTGGCGATCTTGACGCTCGACAGCGCCTGCGCGCGCTCGAGGGCCGCGGCCTGCGAGAAGTGGACGATGTACACCGGCGACTCGCGGTTCTCCAGCAGCGCGGCGAGCACCTCGTGCACGGGGCGCCGCTCATAGGAGAAGTGCAGCGGCACGGGTCGCTCGACGCCCGTGACGAGCGCCGTCGGCCGGCCGGTGCGCCGCGACAGATCGTCGGCGATCGCCGTGACGTCACCGAGCGTCGCCGACATGAGCAGGAACTGCGCCCGCGGCAGCGTGAGGAGCGGCACCTGCCACGCCCCGCCGCGATCCGGGTCGCCGTAGTAGTGGAACTCATCCATCACGACCTGGTCGACGGGCGCGTCCGGACCGAGCCGCAGCGCCAGGTTCGCGAGGATCTCGGCCGTGCAGCACACGATCGGGGCGTCGGGGTTCACCGACGAGTCACCCGTGACCATCCCGACGTTCTCCGCGCCGAAGATGTCCACGAGCGCGAAGAACTTCTCGCTCACGAGCGCCTTGATCGGTGCCGTGTAATAGGAGCGGCCGCCGGCGGCCAGGCACGCGGCGTGCGCGGCGACGGCGACGAGCGACTTGCCGGTGCCCGTCGGGGTGGACAGCACGACGTTCGCGCCGGAGACGAGCTCCATGACGGCCTCGTCCTGCGCCGGGTAGAGCGTGAAGCCGCGCCCCTCTGCCCACGATGCGAACGCGTCGTAGACGGCATCCGCCGACGCGTCGGTCGGGATGCCGGCCATCAGCGCCGTGGGGGAGGTCACCACCTGAGTCTGCCCGATCACGGACCGGACAGCTTGGCCAGGGCGACGCGACGGGCCGACTCGTCGACGCGCTCCGCGAACGCGGGGTCGCTGCGCGCCCGCTCGAGGACCGCGTCGTACATGGCCGGCAGCGTCGCGGGGCCGGAGGACAGCAGCAGGACATCGACCCCCGCCGTGAGGGCGCGGATCGCCCGATCGGCGGGAGCGACGCCCGCGACGGCGGTCGCGGCGGAGAGGTCGTCCGTGATGACGACGCCGTCGTAGCCGAGATCGCCCCGCAGGATGCCGGTGACGATCGGCGCGGAGAAGACCGCCGGCGCGGACCCGTCGATGTTCTGGTAGACCGCGAAGCCGACCATGACGAGCGCGGGCTCCTCCGACAGCAGCGCACGGTAGACCCCGACGTCGGGCCCGTCCGCCGTCACGGTCGTGTCGGCGACGTCGCCGGCGTGGTCGGTGTTCGCCGTCACGTGTCCGAGTCCCGGGAAGTGCTTGAACGTGGGCGTGACGCCGGCATCCCGC
>Ga0006562J51391_1111915_pt1 | contig 26433 bp, 31 predicted proteins | sample Ararhi6_input_d2_FD_51391 | JGI IMG/M metagenome (IMG submission 51391) | reverse complement strand
CCGCCGCCGCGATGGCCGCCGACCCGTCGCGGCAGGCGTCGAGGACGACATGCACGTCCACGCGGTCGACCACGGCACGGGCCGCGAGCACCGCGACGGCGATCGAGTCGAGGCAGGCGCCGAGCAGCTCCTCCTCGTCGTGCGCGGGGACCACCACCGCCACCGCGTCGATGCGCCGCGTCATCGCAGGCCCTCCGCCTCGGCCGCGGATGGTGCACCCGGTGACGCCCACACCTCGAGGAGGAAATCGTCCTCCGCATGCCGAACGGACCGGGTCAGCCCCATGCGGGCGATCGCCGCGTGCACGCCGGTGGCGTCGAGGGGAGCGCCGTCGATGGGGTGGCGCCAGTGGCAGGCCACCAGCACCCCGCCGGGGGAGAGCGACGCCCGGATGCGGGCCAGGGCGAGGCGCAGGTCGTCCGCCGACCAGTAATAGGCGACCTCGGAGAGGACGATGAGGTCGAACCGCCCCTCCGGCCACTGCTCGGGGAGCGTGAGGCGGGCGAACTCCACTCCCGCGACGCGGGACGCGGCCCGGCGCAGGGCCTCCGCGGAGGCATCCACCGCGAGGAGGCGGCCGGAGCGTGCCGCGAGCTCCGCCGTGAGCACGCCCGTCGCGCAGCCGAGCTCCAGTGCGCTGTCGAAGCGGGCACGGGGGAGGCTCGCCAGGAGCAGCGCGCGCTTGCGCTCCTCGTACCAGCGGGTCTCGAAGCCCCACGGATCGTCGTGCCGGGAGATGAACGCGTCGAACTCGGCGGGCGGCACAGAGGCGCGCGACCGCTCGGGTTCCGCCGCGACGAACAGCTCCACCCCGCGGTGGAAGTGCGCGAGCATGCCGTCGTGCAGGATCGGCTCCGCCCCCGCCGACTGCGAGGCGAACGCCGCGATCGCCGCCGCCTTCGCGGCGATCGCTTCATCGTCGAGAGCGACCGCGCGCCACGGCCCGGGATCCGGAGCCTCCGGATCGCCCCAGTGCCAGTACCAGATGGGGTAGCCGACGACGGTCGCGCCTCCCGCGGCCGCGCGCACCGCTTCGCCGAGCACGCGATGGTCGCGGTGCCCATCGCCCCACCACGTCGTCACGAGCAGCGTCGTCGTGACGTCGATCCTGGACACCTCGTCCGCGATCGCGGCGGACAGTTCCGCGGCGTGCTCGCGCAGGCCGCCGTCCGGCAGGCCGAGGAATCGGATGCGGGCGCGCGGCGCGACGTGTCGCAGGGCGGCGATGAGCTCGACTCTGCGTCGGCCCGGCAGCCCGCCGTCCGCCGCGTCCGCCGCCTCTCCGTCCGTCGCCACGACGACCGAGACCTCCGCGCCGCTTGCGGACGCGAGGGCCATGAGCCCGCCGGCGCCCAGCGTCTCGTCATCCGGGTGCGCCGCGAAGACGACGAGGCTTTCCGGCACTTCCAGCGTTCGCGCGGTCGCTCCTGCACCTGCCCACGCCGACTCGGGGGTGCCCGCGTCGCGGTGGTCGAAGACGACGCTCACGAAGACCTGACCATCGAACCGAGCCGGGCGAGGTCGCGCTCGGCATGGTGCTGACGGACGTAGACGCGCAGGTCGGCGACGCGGCGGGCGTGCTCCTCGTCTGCCGTGAGTGGCCCGGGGCCGAGTGCGCGGTCGCTCAGGTCAAGTACCCGCTCGACGGCGTCGCTGACGACGGCACGAACCCGGGCGGCCAGCAGTCGGGCACCCGCGTCATCGAGCTCGCCCGCGTCGACGAGCGCGGCTGCTTCGGCGAGGGCGGTCCCGGCGCCCCAGAGCGCGGCATCCGCCGCCCCCGCGTAGGCCTGGGCGAGCTGATCGGCGCGCTCGGATGCGGCCGCGGCGGCGAGGGCGTCCGCCAGGGGGCGTGCGCCGCCCCACCAGATCGCCGCGACGCCGATGCCGCCCCACGCGAAGCCCGGACGGCGCTGATACCAGCCCGGCGCGCCCACCGGCACGGCGAACGCATGCGCGAAGTCGACCGGCGCGCTCACGACCTGGTGGAGTCCCCGCGACACCCACGGCCCGGTGCGGGCCGAGACGCCGTCGTCGCGGAGGTCGACGGCGAACAGGCGTCGCTGCTCGGGCCCGACCCACGCGGTCACGAGTGCATGGCTGAGGTGCGCGGCCAGCGAGCACCAGGGCTTGGTTCCGGACAGCTCCCACGCGCCGTGCTCACGACGCTCTGCGACCAGACGCGTGCCGGGTCCCTCGGCGGCGAACACACCCCAGGTGCTGCGGGAGTCGACGCGCAGCGTGCGGCGCAGGTCCGACGTGTCCATCCCCGAGGCCGCCGCCTGATCGAGGATCGCCAGCGCGTCCGCGTGCGGTTCGAGGATGCGCGCGGCGCCGACGTCCAGCGCAGCGGCATCGGCGAAGGCGCCCCACAGATCGGCGGTGGCCCCCTGCCCCGGCAGGGGGAGGGAGGGAGCCAGCTCGGTGACCCAGGCCAGCGTCGCCGGGACGTCGACGCCGAGGCCGTCGACATCCTCCGCGGAGGTCGCGAGCGACGCCCGCGTCCGCCCTGTCATCACGTCCTGTGCCATGCTCCCCGCCTTCCTCTCCGCCACTCTCTCCCGCGCGGCGAAGGACGGCCAAGGGCTTGACGAGAGGGGTCCGGGCTGGGTAGGCGGCTCGTTACCACCGGCATCAGGCGGGCGCAACCCCGATGCTCCAGACCCCGGGAGTGCGTATCGTTCGAGACCCACCCGGAAAGGAAGGCGGCTCGACATGGCCACGACGCAGAAGGCGAAGAACACCTCCCCGAAGAACACCTCCCCGAAGAACACCTCCCCGAAGAACAAGCGGCGTCCCAGTGCGGGCGCGCAGCTCACGGACAAGCAGAACGCGGAGAACGGGTTCCGGGCGTCCCAGGAGCTCAGCGAGAAGCTGCAGGCCGTGCTGGTGGACCTCCTCGAGCTGGCATCCCAGGGGAAGCAGGCGCACTGGAACGTGGTGGGAAAGAACTTCCGCGACACGCATCGGCAGCTCGACGAGATCATCGAGGCCGCGCGCGGGTTCAGCGACACCGTCGCCGAGCGGATGCGGGCGCTGCACGCCCTCCCCGACGGGCGCAGCGACACGGTGGCCGAGACCACGACGCTGCCGGAGTTCCCCCAGGGAGAGATCGCGACGGGCGATGTCATCGACCTCGTCACCGAGCGACTCGAGGCCACGATCGGAACGTGCCGCGATGTGCACGATGCCGTCGACGAAGAGGACCCCACGAGCGCCGACATCCTGCACGCGATCCTCGAGAGCCTCGAGCAGTTCGCGTGGATGGTGAGTGCGGAGAACCGCACGCCCACGGCCTGATCATGGGAAAGCTCACGTACGACCGGGTTGTGAAGGTCGACTTCGAAGACCGCCAGCTCGCACACCTCCAGCTGGTCATCGGGACCAAGCTGCGCCGCGGGGAATCGTTCCACTTCTCCTGGAAGGACGACACGAGCATCGGCGACGGCCGCACGACCATCTGGGTGCACCCGCACTGCTCGCTGGTCTACAAGTACTACGGCAGCCGCCGCCCCCAGCTCAACATGGCCTGGGTCGAGGCGCTGGCCTACACGGCGAATTCGCCGTCGGGCCTGTACCTCGTGCCGGAGCCGGCCGAGCAGGCGATCGAGGAGGGAACCGAACTGTGAAGCGGATCGACATCTACTACGGCGGCGAGCGGTACAGCGTCGGTCAGCGGACGCTGGAGGATGTGCAGGCCGACATCGAGGCGGCCATGGCGGCGAGCGGTCCCGCCTGGATCCAGGTGAACGACGGCGACGGCGCCCCGCGTACGGCGTACCTGCTGATCACCCCGGGGGTTCCGCTGGCCGTCATCCCGATCCCCGAGGGGGGTGGCGAGGACACCGGGCCGATCGTGGACATCTCCGACAAGCTCATCCCGAGCTGAGGTCAGGAAGCCGGTTCCTCATCCTCGGTTTCGAAGTGGTGTGAAACGAGGGTGATCCCTCCCGAGGAGTTCGCGGAGTTCGCGAGCTCCTCGATCCACTCGCGGCTGAGCGGCGGCGCCTCCGGCTCGTCGAAGACGAAGCGCAGAGGGATGGAGGGGTGCAGCCACAGCGTCGTCCGGCCCTGCGGATGGTCGTCGGGATGCTGCCAGGACACCGTGAAACTCTCAGAGCGGCGCAGCTTCGTCGCGATGACGACTTTGAGGTGCGCGAGGGTGCGATCCTCGATGTGGATCGGCGTGGCTGAACCGCCGTAATAGATCATCCCCATACGGCCACCATAATGGTGCCTGGGCTCCGATGGTCGCATCCGGCGACGGACCGGATCCTGGGAGGTTCGACCCGGTGGGAAAGTTCATCTACGAGGGCACCGTGAAGGTGGACTTCGACGACCGCACGATGGCGCACGTTCAGCTCGTCATCGGCAACAAGCTTCGACGCGGCGAGTCGTTCCACTTCACGTGGCGCGACGACAAGAGCATCGGCGAAGGTCGCACCTCCATCTGGCTGCACCCGCAGGCCTCGCTCGTCTACAAGTACTACGGCAGCCGCCCCCTGCGACTGAACCGCGCGTGGACCGAGGCGCTCATGTTCACGGCGAACTCGCCGACCGGGCTGCACATCGTGCCCGAGCCCGCCGACCCGGGCGACGGCGACCTCTCCGCCTGACCCGCGGCCGGTAGCCGGGGGGCTGGGCGGTGTCAAGCCCCTGCGTACCCTCGCGGCGCGCAGGCAGTCTGCCGACATGAGACATCCCGCATCGGGGCGTGATGAACCGTCGTCGGCGCCCCGCACGCCCCCCGATCCGTCGACGTCCACGACGCGCACCGGACGGCATACGAAACCGGTGCCCGTGCCGCACCGTCCGCCGCCGAAGGGCGGCGTCCGGCGGGATGGCTGAGCTCAGTACCCGTCGAGTGCGGGGACGAGGGTGAGCACGACCTCCTCGACCTCGCGGCCCAGGCCGGGGGCGTAGACGACACTGCGGGACACCTCCGTGAACCCGTTGCGCTCGAGGACGGCGAGGGCGGCCGCATTGTGCGCGGCGGCGCGGGCGTAGAGCGGACGCTCCGCCTCGTGCGAGATCAGCAGACGCAGCGCCGCCGCCCCGGACGCCGTGTCCCCAGGACTGTCGCTTGATCCAGACGCTGACCTCGCGATCGCCGTCGACGGTGAACGCCGCGGCGGTGCCGGCGAACCCGCCTCGATCGGTCACCACGAGCAGTGTCACGTCCTCCGCGGCGCGTTCCCGGGCGATCCAGGCGTCGAAGGCGTCGCGGTCATCCGGCCTCTCCGCCGTGAACGCCGCCATCCGCACGGCCTCGGGGTCGCGCATCATCTCGAAGACGGCGTCGAGGTCGTCGTCGTCGAGGTCGCGCAGTTCGATGTGGCCCACGCCTCGACGCTAGCGATCAGGTCGGACGGAGGGAACCCGTCAGTAGGTGCTCATCCCGCCGATGAGCACGATGCACGGCCCCACCAGCACGATCCACATCGCGGCGAAGATGATGAGCACCCCGGTCGCGAAGCGTCGCCACGCCGGCAGGAAGTACAGCAGCGCGGTGAGCAGCGGGATCACGAAAAACGGCCAGAACGGCAGGATGAACGCGGCGCCGCCGAACACACTGCCGTCGGTGGCCGGCATCATGCTGCCGGTCGCGAAGAAGAGCACGACCCCGAGGATGAACAGACCGACGCCGGCCAGGGTTCCCAGCCCGATGCCCGGTCCGGGCGGCGTCGGCGGCACGCCGTACCCGGGCGGCGGTGGGCCGTAACCGGTCGGCTGGCCCGCCTGCGGCGGCAGGCCGGACCCCGGCGGCACGCCGTACCCGGGCGGCAGGCCGACGCTGCCTGGCGGGGGAGCGCCGTACCCGGGCGGCGGCACGGGCGGCCCCGGGTCAGGTGGCAGCGGCGGACCCGGGTCGGGTGGGAGTGTCGGGCCCGGGGCCGGTGGCTGAGCGTCCGGGCCGGCGGCATCCTCGTCGTCGGGCGGTTCAGGCGTGCTGTTGCTCATGCTGCGGCGTCCTTCCTGGTTCGGCGGGGGCGGACGCGCGGAACTGGCCGCGCGAGGACTTGTACGCGATGCGGGCGAGGAGCAGCGGGATCGTCACGAGCAGGAACAGCTGCGGTCGGGTGAGCCCCATCCAGGCCACGTCGTTGCCGCGGACGAACTCGACGGCGAAGCGGAACACGCCGTACGCCGCGATGTACAGCGTGAGTGTCTCGCCGGCCGCGATCGGGCGGTGCCGCAGCCACCACCAGAGCGCCGCGAACGCGACGACGTGGAAGACGATCTCGTACACGAAGCTCGGATGCAGCGGCACGCCCGCGGGTGCCCCTACGCGCGCCGCGGCATCCGCATCCAGCACGATGCCCCAGCCCGCCCCGGTCGGGGTGCCGGGCTGCTCGGTGAGCAGGCATCCGATCCGTCCGATCCCCATCGCGAGTGCGACGGCCGGCGCGAACAGGTCGCCGGTGCGCTCCGGGTAGCGGACGATCCGCTTCGCCACGTGCACGCCGAGCCACGCGCCGACGAGCGCGCTGAGCATCGACGCGTTCCCGTAGGCGAGCTGGTCGACGAGGCTGAGGTTCCGGGTGGGGTCGAGGTGCTGCGCCCACGTCCCGAGCCGGGAGAAGAGGGCGGCGCCGAGCAGCGCGCCGAGCACGATGTGCGGGATGCGGGGGTCGGTCACGCCGCGTCGGCGCTTCTCGATGAGGAAGACGGCGCCGGCGGCGCCGAGCCCCAGCGCCACGAAGACCGCGTGGGTGTCAGCCGGCGGCATCCACCCGAGGAGGTCCTGCAGCGTCGGGAACACCGGTCAGGTCCAGGCCGAGACCCAGAGCGTGATCCACATCGGGACCGCGGCGGCGGCCGCCACGGCGATCACCGCGAGGTAGGCGAGCACGAGTCGCGTGTCGCCGAGCTTGCACCGGGAGCGCAGCAGGCCCGCACGCCGTGCCTTCGCGTAGCCGGTGATCGCGACCGCGGCGAAGGCGAGCACCGCGATCGGTCCGAGGACGGCGGCGATGAGGGCGACGGTCGTGTACACGCACAGCCGCAGCGGGTCGAAGGGTGGGGCCGGGTCGGCGACGGAGTCGTCCCGCTGGTTGAGGCCGCTGAACTCGTACGCGCTCATCGCGCCACGCTCACCGGGATCTGGCTGCGCGTGCCCGTCGCGGTGGACAGGCGCCGGCGGCCGAGAGGGGCCCACGCCTGCACGGCGCAGAACGGCGCGCACTGATGCGCATCCGTCGTCTCGTTGACCGTCGCGACGTGCACGCAGCACTGGGTGAGGCGCTCCTCGATCATCGTGTTGATGTCCATGAAGGGCTTGATCGTGATGCGCTTGACGCGCTCGCCGAGCATCTTGCGGAGCCGCTGGTGCTGCCCGGGCAGCCCCGATGCCGCAAGGGTCGCGAGCGTGCCGATGCCGAGGTCGCAGTTCTGGCAGATGTCGCTCCAGATGTTCGCCATCGACGGGTGCGACAGCGAGGACTGCTCGCTCAGCAGGTCGAGGAGCGAGTTCTTCACGACCTGACGGATGGCCTTGTTGATCTGCGAATCCGCAATGCGGTTCGCGATGAGGTCGGGCTCGAGCTCGAGGAACTCCTTGAGCCGGTCGTGACCGATCAGCGCCGTCAGCGACTTCCAGTCGCCGGAATCGTCCTGCAGCAGGTAGCCGACCGAACAGCAGTGCGGATGGCTGCAGGGAAGGGCGGTGAGATCCTTCCAGCTGACCTCCCCGTCGGTCTGCGGTCCGAGGCGCGCCAGGACGCCGGTGTGGGTGAGCCGGTCCTCCGGGTCGATGCCGGCCGACCGGCCCGACCCGAACACGGGCTGGATCGTGACCCCGCCGACGTACGGGGTCGTCATCGCGCGGCGGATGACGTCCCCGATCTCGCCGTCGTTGACGCCGAGCGCCGCGGTCATCGTGAGCGTCGTGAAGATCCCGGCGTCGGACAAGCGCGCGAGCGCCTTCTCCTTGAAGCGGCGGATGTCGGCGCCGCGGTGGTGCGTCGAAGCCTGCGCGCTCTCGCCGTCGTACTGCAGGTAGATCTCGACGCGCTCGCGGTGGCGCTTGAGGGTCTCGACGAACGCGTCGTCCTGCGAGATGCGCAGACCGTTGGAGTTGATCAGGATGCGGACGACGGGCCGGGCCACGAGGTGCTCCAGGAGCTGCTCGAGCCACGGGTAGAGTGTCGGCTCGCCGCCGGAGAGCATGAGCACGTCGATGCGGTTGTTCTCACGGGCCAGGCGCGCGTCGACGGAGGCCAGCACTTCGGCCAGCGGGGCGACGGCCGAGGCGGCCGGACTGGATTCGGCGAAGCACGTGGGGCAGCGCAGGTTGCAGTGGTCGGTGAGGTCCTGCAGCAGGATGCAGGTGTGCTGGGTCTGCATCTGCGGGAGGCCGTCCTCGTACGCCGAGGGCACGGGCTTGAAGTTCCCGGCCAGGTCGGGCTCATGCACCTTCGTGGGGGCCGTCCACTGCTCGAGGTAGCTGAGGATCTCGGCGGACTCGTCGTACATCGTGCGGATGAGGCCGTGGTCGGGGCAGCCTCGCTCGAGCCAGACGCGGCCGTCGCGCACCGCGAGCCAGCCGGACAGCCGCCGCACCTCGGACAGGTCGCGGTCGGGGTCCTCTTCGTGGCACCGCGGACAGAAGGCGTTCACGTACCGGTGGATGCGGTAGTCCCGCAGTGGCATCCCGGTCCCGGCGACGGCGCTCATGGGGCCACCCTAGCGACCGGGCGCCGAGCGCGCCGCGCCGCGTGGCGCAGTGATTTGCAGGACCGGGTGTGACGGATGGGGCGCATGCGCCTCATCCGCCCCACCAGTCACGGCCGCTCCTGCAGTTCGCCGCGAAGCGGGCAGGACTCAGGAAGCGGGCAGGACTCAGACGGCGGAGAGCCGCCCGCGCGGCCGCGGGCCGTGCAGTTCGCGGTGCAGGCGCTCCATCCGGGCGTCGAGCTCCGCGGCCGTCTCGGCGGCGTCCTTCAGTTCGGCGAGGAGCGAATCGGGCACGACGCCGTCGTACTTGTAGTAGATCTTGTGCTCGAGGCTCGCCCAGAAGTCCATCGCGATGGTGCGGAACTGCACTTCGACGGCGACATCCAGGCGGCCGGACGACAGGAAGACCGGCACCTCGACGATGACGTGCAGGCTCTTGTAGCCGTTGGGCTTCGGCTCGGAAATGTAGTCCTTCACCTGCCGCACGCGGATGTCGTCCTGCTGCGTCAGCAGGTCGGACAGCCGGTAGGCGTCCTCCACGAAGCTGCACGTGACGCGGATGCCGGCGATGTCGGTGATGTGCGCGCGGATCGCGTCGAAGTCGGGGTCGACGCCCTTGCGCGCGACCTTCTCGACGAGGCTGTCCGCCGACTTCACGCGGCTGGAGATGTGCTCGATCGGGTTGTAGTCGTGCGTGAGCTGGAACTCGTCGCGGAGGATCCCGAGCTTCGTCTCGACCTCCCGCAGCCCGAACTGGTATTCCAGGAGGAACCGCTGGAACTCGTCGCGCATGCTGCGCAGCTGCTCCGGGGAGAAGGTCGCCACTCCGTCGGCCGTGGTCACGACGAGGGAGTCGGGCTTCGCATCCATGCTCCGACCGTATCGATCGGCGCTAGGCGGATGCTGTGAAGTCGAGGAGCGGTGAGACCGATCAGGCGCGGCGGTACTGGCCGACCATGGGGCAGTCGAACGGATCGCGGGCGGCGAGGCCCACCTCGTTGAGGTAGTTGATGACGATCGCGTACGAGCGGATGAGGCTCGTCTCGGTGTACGGGACGCCGAGCGTCGCGCAGTGGTCGCGGACGATCTCGCGGGCCTTCGCCAGGTGCGGGCGCGCCATGCTCGGGAAGAGGTGGTGCTCGACCTGGTAGTTGAGGCCGCCCATGAGCCAGGTGGCCCACCAGCCGCCGCGGATGTTGCGCGAGGTCCGGACCTGCTTGGAGAAGAAGTCCAGGCGGGCGTCGGGGGCGATGATCGGCATGCCCTTGTGGTTCGGGGCGAACGAGGCGCCCATGTAGACGCCGAAGACGGCGAGCTGCACGCCCATGAACGCGAACGCCATGCCCAGCGGCAGGAACAGGAAGACGGGGATCAGCAGGGCGGCGTGCCGCAGCGCGATGAGCGACAGCTCGGTCCAGCGGCCCTTCACGCCCGGTGTCGTCACGAGGTACTTCACGCCGAGGTAGTGGAGGTTCAGGCCCTCGAGGGTCAGAAGGGGGAAGAAGAGCCAGCCCTGACGCTGCGTGATGAAGCGCTGGATGCCGCGGGCCTTCGCGGCGTCCTCGTCGAGGAAGGAGATCGTGTCGATCTCGATGTCCGGGTCCTTGCCGACGCGGTTGGGGTTCGCGTGGTGGCGGGAGTGCTTGGCATCCCACCAGGCGTAGCTCATGCCGACGACGCCGGAGGCGATGAAGCGGGCGAGGCGGTCGTTGGCGGGGCCGCTCGAGAGGATCTGGCGGTGCGCGGCCTCGTGTGCGAGGAACGCGGCCTGCGTGAGCAGGAGGCCCAGCGCGCCGGCGATGAGCAGCTGGAACCAGCTGTCGCCGAGCAGGATGAAACCCGTGATGCATCCGCCGATGCCGAGTGCGACCGCGGTGCCGACGAGGGAGTAGAACCACGGCGCCCGGCGGAGCAGGCCCGTCTCCTTGACGACGTTGGAGACTTCGGAGTACGCGCGGCCGATGGGCGGGAACGCATCGGAACCGGCATACGTCTGACGAATGGGCCCCATCGTGGCAGCGGCGGTGGCAGTGGTCAAGTCTGCTCCTCGGATCGGCAGAAAGACCCGAGAGCCAGACTGTGCGGAGGGGAAGTCGTGTGACCGCCCTTCAGCGTGACTCTACGCGCGTATGGATTCCCGAAGCGGCATGTGCGGGACTTGCACAGGCATGTGGTGCCTGACTGTCAGGTTGCCCGCGCATGCAGACGGCGGGACAGGCGTGAAGCCCGCCCCGCCGCCGCTCGCGATCACAGGACGCGGATACGCGAAGCCTGCGGGCCCTTCGGGCCGCGCTCGACGTCGTACTCGACGCGGGCAGCCTCGTCGAGCGAACGGTAGCCGTTGCCCTCGATCGCGCTGAAGTGGGCGAAGACGTCCGCCGAGCCATCCTCGGGCTCGATGAAGCCGAAGCCCTTTTCGGAGTTGAACCATTTCACAGTGCCAACGGCCATTGTGTTCTTCCTTCTTGGTGTGGGGCCGCGGTGCGACCCTGGTGATCCGAAGCGACGGCGTCGCGACGGAAGCGGGGTGGAGTGTCCGAGCGTGGCGAAGGGCGAGGGTCCGGAGTGGACGAACTCGGCCTGCGCGGCGGCGAGGGACGGGTGGACGCCGCGTCGCCGGGCGAGCGCGTCGTGAGCGGTGTAGCCGTCGGCGTCGACGGTGATGAAGCCGGCGAACTCGCTGCCCCGCGTGGCGGAGTAGACGTCGTCGTCGGCCTGATGCCAGATGACCTGGTGCGCGCATGACGGGCACGCGACCGGATGGGGTGAAGAGATGAAGAGTTATTCGATTCGTGAGGCAATCAGCCCGATGCGCGAGTGCGCGGATCCCTGCAGATTGAGTGGATGACGGTATTCGGTTCGCAGATCTCCGAGTGACCAGGAGATCCGGACGGCGGTATCCGTCGTGATCACCTTAGCCGGTCCGGGTGTGGTTGTGCTGTACTCGTGTCGAATTCGTGACAGATCAGGCGCGCCCGCCGCGCGGCCGGAGACCGTCGAGCGCGACGGCGAGCACGTCCTCCGCGAGGAGGGCGGGGTCCACAGGGCCGTCCGGGCGGTACCACTCGACGACGGAGTTCACCATCCCGAAGATGAGCCGGGTCGCGACGCCGGCATCGATGTCGGTGCGGATGCGGCCCTCGGCCTGGGCGTTGCGCACAAGGCCGGTGACACGCTGATCGAAGTGGCGGCGACGCTCGAGCGCCGCGACCTCGACGGGGCTGTTGCCGCGGAGGCGCAGCAGCAGCGTGACCGAGGGCAGTTCGGCGGTGAGGGCCGCGACCGCCCCGCGGATGACGTGCTCCAGGCGGTCGGCAGCGGAGGCTTCGCGCGCGAGAGCCTCGTCGAGGGCGGCCTCCAGGCGGCTGAGCGCCGTCTCGAGCGCGATCGCGAGCAGCTGCTCCTTCGACGCGAAGTGGTGGTACAGCGCGGACTTCGACAGGCCGAGCCGCTCCGCGAGCGCGGCGACCGAGGTCGCGTCATACCCCTGCTCGTTGAAGAGGGCCACCGCGACGTCGAGCACCTGCCGGCGGTCGTAGCCGGGCCGGCCGCGGCGGGCGGCCGCCGTGTCGGCGGGGGTGGTCACGGTTCAGTCTCCCATCCGCGCGGCGGGCCGTTGACCGCCCGTCGCACCCTCTGACACTATTACTGAACGATCGGTGAGTAACAGTGTGCGCACCGGCGGGGCTCGCAACGCGGCGGGCGGGGCGGAAGGATGACGATGTCCGGTGCGACGAACGGCGCGAGGGCGCCGGGGGGCCCGCTCCGCATCGAACGACGGCCCGACCGCGTCGTCGCGACGCTCGACCGCCCCGAGGTCCGCAACGCGATCGACCAGGCGACGATCGACGCGCTGCACGAGCTGTGCGCCGAACTCGAAGCCGAGCCCCGTGTGCTGATCCTGCACGGCGCCGGAGGGGTGTTCGCGGGCGGCGCGGACATCGTCCAGCTGCGGGAACGTCGTGCGGACGACGCCCGCGCCGGGATCAACACGACGGCGTTCCTGCGGGTGTGGGCGCTGCCCATGCCGGTGATCGCCGCCGTCGAGGGCTTCGCGCTCGGCGGGGGCGCCGAGCTCGCCTACGCCGCCGACATCCGGATCGGCACCCCGGACGTCGCGATCGGCAACCCCGAGCCTGCGCTCGGCATCATCGCCGCGGCCGGGGCGACCTGGCTGCTGCCGCGGCTCGTCGGGTCCGGGCGTGCCGCCGAGCTGCTGCTGACGGGGCGCGCGCTCACCGCGGACGAGGCCCTCGCCTGGGGCCTGCTCTCCGCCGTGCATCCGGCGGCCGAACTGCTGCCCGCGGCGCACGCGATCGCCGACCGGATCGCCCGCCTCGACCCGCTCGCCGTGCAGCACACCAAGCGCGCGCTGCACGCGCCGCTCGCGGAGCACCCCGCGATCGACCTGGAACTGCAGGCCGAGCTCTTCGAGAGCCCGGAGAAGTTCCGCCGCATGACGGCCTTCCTGGAGAGGAAGCGGTCATGATCCTTCCCGAGCGGGTCGGCGTCATCGGCGGCGGGCGGATGGGTGCAGGCATCGCGCACGCATTCCTCCTCGCCGGGTCGGCGGTGACCCTCGTCGAGCGCGATGGCGCGTCGGCACACGCCGCCGGGCAGCGCATCACGGCGAGTCTGCAGCGGTCCCATGAGCGCGGCGCGACCGAGCGACCGCCGGCCGAGGTCGCGCCGCTGCTGCGCGTGACGACGGATGCCGGCGATCTCGGCGGCAGCGCACTCGTCGTCGAGGCGGTGTTCGAAGACCGGGACGTCAAGACCGCGGCGCTGCGCCGCGCGGAGGCGGTTCTCGACGTCGACGCCGTCCTGGCATCCAACACGTCCGCCATCCCGATCGGCGACCTCGCGGCGGGGCTCGACCGTCCGGACCGTCTCCTCGGCCTGCACTTCTTCAACCCCGTCCCGTCCTCGGCCCTCGTCGAGATCGTCGTCGCAGCCCAGACCGCCCCGGGCCTCGTCGAGACGGCCCGCGAGTGGGTGCACGCGCTCGGCAAGACCCCCATCGTCGTGCGGGATGCGCCGGGATTCGCCTCGAGCCGGCTCGGCGTCGCCCTCGCCCTGGAAGCCATCCGCATGCTCGAGGACGGCGTCGCCACGGCGACCGACATCGACGCCGCGATGGAACTCGGCTACCGGCACGCGACCGGGCCGCTCCGGACCACGGACATCGTCGGCCTGGACGTGCGGCTCGATATCGCGGAACAGCTGCACGCCGCGCTCGGCGAGCGGTTCGCGCCGCCCGAGCTGCTCCGTCGCCTCGTCGCGGACGGACACCTGGGCCGCAAGAGCGGCCGTGGATTCTACGAATGGAGCACCGGATGACCGGCATCCTGCCCAGCTATCTGTCCGGCACGTGGTGGACGCCGGCGGACGACGTCGACGCCGTGGACGTGCGCGACGCGTCCACCGGCGAGACCGTCGCCCGCGTGAGCGCGGAGGGCGCGGACCTCCCCGGCGCCCTCGCGCACGCCCGCACCGTGGGACAGGCCGCGCTCGGCGGGCTGACCTTCCACCAGCGCGCCCTGCTGCTCAAGCAGTTCGCCCTCGTGCTCACCGAGCGCAAGGAGGAGCTCTACGAGCTGTCCCGGCACGCCGGTTCGACGCTGCGCGACTCGCTGGGCGACGTCGACGGCGGCATCGGCGTGCTGTTCACCTACGCCTCGAAGGGCCGGCGCGAGCTGCCCAACGCCCAGGTGTACGTCGACGGCGCCCCCGAGCCGCTGTCGAAGGACGGTTCGTTCCTCGGGCAGCATGTGTACACCCGGCTGCCCGGTGTCGCGGTGCAGATCAACGCGTTCAACTTCCCCGTCTGGGGCGCGCTGGAGAAATTCGCGCCCGCGTTCCTGGCAGGCGTGCCCACCCTCGTCAAGCCCGCGACGCCCACGGCCTACATCGCGGAGGCGTGGGTGCGGATGCTGGTGGAGTCTGGGCTCGTCCCGGACGGCGCCCTGCAGCTCGTGAGCGGCGGGGTGCCCGGGCTCTTCGATCACCTCCGGCTCGGCGACCTCGTCGGCTTCACCGGGAGCGCCGACACCGCCGAGCGGCTGCGCGCGCAGGCCCCCGACGGGGTGCGGTTCACCAGGGAGACCGACTCCATCAACGCCTCGATCCTCGGGCCCGACGCCGCCCCGGGCACCCCCGAGTTCGACGCGTACGTGTCGCAGCTCGTCGTCGAGCTGACCGCCAAGGCGGGGCAGAAGTGCACGGCGATCCGCCGCGCCCTCGTGCCCGCCGGCGCCGTCGACGCCCTCGTCGACGCGGTCCGCGAGAAGCTCGACCGCCGGCTCGTCATGGGCGACCCGCACGCCGACGCCGTCACGATGGGTCCGCTCGTCTCGCTCGCCCAGCGCGAGGAGGTGCTCCGCCAGGTCGCGGCGCTGCGCGCGGCGGGCGGGCGGATGCTGCTGGGATCGATGCCCGAGCCCGACGTGGTCCGCGCCGACGGGACGACCGGGCCCGCGCCGGACGGCGCCTTCCTGGCCCCCGTCCTGCTGGGCTTCGACGACCCGGCCACCCCGGCGGTGCACGCGATCGAGGCCTTCGGGCCGGTCGCCAGCGTCCTCGCCTACGACACTCTCGCCCAGGCGGCGGACCTCGTGGCGCAGGGTGGCGGCTCGCTCGTCACGAGCGTCGCGACGCACGATCCCGCCGTCGCCGTCGAGCTGCTGAGTCGCATCGGCGCGTTCAACGGCCGCGTCCTCTTCCTGAGCCGGGAGAACGCCCGCACCTCGACCGGCCACGGCGCCCCCGTCCCGCACCTCGTGCACGGCGGGCCCGGACGCGCCGGCGGGGGCGAGGAGCTCGGCGGCATCCGCGCCGTGCTGCACCACATGCAGCGCACCGCCGTGCAGGGCTCGCCCGACATGCTCACGGCGCTCACCGGCGTCTGGCACGCGGGGGCCGCCGCCGACCGCGGCGGACGGCATCCGTTCCGGAAGTCGCTCGCCGAGCTGCGGGTCGGCGACCAGTTCGCCTCGCCCCTCCGGGCGGTGTCGCTCGAGGACATCGAGACGTTCGCGCATTTCACGGGCGACACGTTCTACGCGCACATGGACGAGGACGCCGCCGCCGCCAACCCGTTCTTCCCGGGACGCGTCGCGCACGGCTACCTGCTCGTGTCGTGGGCGGCCGGCCTCTTCGTCGATCCCGACCCCGGTCCGGTGCTGGCCAACTACGGGCTGGAGGCGCTGCGATTCGTGACGCCCGTCTCGCCCGGGGACGAGATCCGGGTGACCCTGACGGCGAAGCAGATCACCCCGCGGGAGACCGACGAGTACGGCGAGGTGCGCTGGGATGCCGTCATCCACAACCAGTGGGACGAGATCGTCGCCCAGTACGACGTGCTGACCCTCGTCGCGAAGACCGCCGGCGGGACGTCCGCGGCGGAGCCCGCGGATCGTCCCGCCGCGGAGGCGATCGCATGACCGCACCGCTCCGCCCGATGATGCAGCGCGACCGGGCCTCGGCCGCGCTCGGGATGGTGGTGGAGCGCGATGAGCCGGGGGAGGCCGTCGTGTCGATGGTCGTCCGCGACGACATGCTCAACGGGTTCGACATCACGCACGGCGGCTTCGTGTTCGCGCTCGCCGACACCGCGTTCGCGATCGCCTGCAACGAGACCGACCGGGTCACGGTGGCCTCGGGCGCCGACATCACCTTCCTGAAGTCCACGCGCAGCGGACAGACGCTCACGGCGCACGCCGCCCGTCGCGTCCGCAGCGGCCGCGCGGGGCTGTACGACGTGACCGTCACGGACGAGACCGGCGCGGTGGTCGCCGAGTTCCGGGGGCGTTCGCTCGTCACCTCGGCGCTCACCTCGTCTCTCAGCACCTCGTCTCCCACCGCCGGGACCGTTGCCCCCTCGGCATCCGGCACCTAGACTTACTGAACGAACGGTCTGTAAAGGAGTCGACGATGACGACAGCACCGGATCTCACCGCGGTCACCGCGGGCAGTGCGGATGACACGGCCGCCGAGCAGGCGGCGTTCGACGCGCTCATCGACGCCGAGCAGCGCATCGAACCGCGCGACTGGATGCCGGAGGGCTACCGGAAGACGCTCATCCGGCAGATCTCGCAGCACGCGCACTCCGAGATCATCGGCATGCAGCCCGAAGGCACCTGGATCACGCGGGCGCCCAGCCTCAAGCGGAAGGCCATCCTGCTCGCGAAGGTGCAGGACGAGGCGGGACACGGGCTGTACCTGTACTCGGCGGCCCAGACGCTCGGCATCACGCGCGACGAGATGACCCAGCAGCTCATCGACGGGCGCGCGAAGTACTCCTCGATCTTCAACTACCCGACCCCCACGTGGGCCGACATGGGCGCGATCGGCTGGCTCGTCGACGGTGCCGCGATCTGCAATCAGGTGCCCCTCTGCCGCGCGTCGTACGGCCCGTACGGGCGTGCGATGGTCCGCATCTGCAAGGAGGAGTCGTTCCACCAGCGGCAGGGCTTCGAGATCCTCCTCACCCTCATGCAGGGCACCGCGGCTCAGCGCGCGATGGCGCAGGAGTCCGTCGACCGCTGGTACTGGCCGTCCCTCATGATGTTCGGGCCGCCGGACGAGTCCTCGCCGAACTCGGCGCAGTCGATGGCCTGGAAGATCAAGCGGTTCTCCAACGACGAGCTGCGGCAGCGGTTCATCGGGATGCTGGTGCCGCAGGCGGAGATCCTCGGGGTCACGCTGCCCGACCCCGAACTCCGCTGGGACGAGGCGGCGCAGCGCTGGCACACCAGCGAGATCGACTGGACCGAGTTCCACGAGGTGCTCGCCGGCCGCGGCCCCATGAACGCCGCCCGCCTGCAGCACCGGCGCGCCGCCCACGAGGACGGCGCGTGGGTGCGGGAGGCCGCCGTCGCCTATGCGCGCCGGCAGGCGGAGAAGACCGAGAGGGCGGTGGCGTGATGACGACCCCGGGCTCCTCGGACCGCGACACCTGGCCGCTGTGGGAGGTGTTCGTGCGCGCGAACCGGGGGCTCTCGCACGTGCACGCCGGATCGCTGCACGCGCCCGATGCCGACCTGGCCCTCCGCAACGCGCGCGATCTGTACACGCGGCGCGGCGAAGGGACGTCGGTGTGGGTCGTGCCTGCGGAGGCCATCACGACGAGCGACCCCGACGCCAAGGGGGCGTTCTTCGAGTCCCCGGCGGGGAAGAACTTCCGCCACGCGCGGTACTACACCGCCTCGGAGGGGGTGCCGCACCTGTGAACGCCGGATCCGACACGCACGGCCACGTCACCGTCGACGAGGTGCAGCTCTCCGCCGAGCTGGCCGGAGCCGGCCGGCGCGCCGCGACGGCGGAGGTCGCCGAGTACGCGCTCTGGCTCGGCGACGACGCGCTGATCCTCGCCCAGCAGCTCGCCGGCTGGATCTCCCGCGCCCCCGAGCTCGAGGAGGACATGGCGCTCGGCAACATCGCCCTCGACCTGCTCGGCCACGCCCGCTCGCTGCTGCACTACGCGGGAACGTTCGACGGTCGCACGGAGGACGACCTCGCCTACTTCCGCGATGAGCCGGAGTTCCGCTGCGCGTGGCTGTTCGCCCAGCCGAACGGCGACTTCGCGCAGACGATCGCGCGCCAGCTCGTGGCATCCGCGTACCTGTTCGAGCTCTACGCGGCGCTCGCCGGATCGGCGGATGAGACCCTCGCCGCCGTCGCCGCGAAGGCCGTAAAGGAGGTCGAGTACCACCGCGACCACGCCGTGCAGTGGACGCTGCGCCTCGCGGGCGGGACCGACGAGTCGCGCCGCCGGATGATCCGGGCCACCGGGGACGTGTGGCCGTACGTCGACGAGCTCTTCCGCGACACGCCTCTCATCGATGCGCTCGAGGGTGTCGCGGTGCGGCCGTCGAGCCTGCGGGCCGGGTTCGACGCGGTCATCGCCGCGGTGTTCGCGGAGGCGGAGCTCGAGGTGCCGGCGGTGCCGCCGTCTGCCGCTGGGGGCCGGCACGGCCGTCACTTCCCGCAGCTCGCCTTCCTTCTCGCCGAGATGCAGGTCCTCGCGCGACGGCACCCGGGGGCGACATGGTGACGGCCTGGGAGGCGGCTGCCGCCGTCTGCGACCCGGAGGTCCCCGTGCTCACGATCGAGGACCTCGGAGTGCTGCGCGGCGTGGAGGTCGACGGCCGGCACGTCACCGTCACGATCACGCCGACGTACTCCGGCTGCCCCGCCGTGTCCGCCATCCGCGACGACGTCGTGCTGGCCCTCACCCGCGCCGGGTACGCCGACGTGGATGTCCGGCTCACGCTCTCCCCGGCCTGGACGACGGACTGGATGAGCGAGGACGGCAAGCGCAAGCTCCTCGCGTACGGGATCGCGCCGCCGACCGGGCGCCGGGCCGTCGGCCCGATCCCGGTGCAGCTGGCCGTCCGCTGCCCGCAGTGCGGCTCGCTGGACACCCGCGAGGTGTCGCGCTTCGGCTCGACTTCCTGCAAGGCGCTCTACGCATGCCGGTCCTGCCTCGAGCCCTTCGACCACTTCAAGGTGCACTGATGACGGTTCCTCCGTCGACGGGCACCGCGGATGCCGTCGCCGACGCGTTCCTGCGGAGCGCCGTCGGGGGTCCGTCCGTCGCCGGCCGCGGCCGCGCGCGGTTCCATCCGCTGACCGTCGTCGAGGTGCGCCCGCTCACGGCGGATGCCATCGAGGTGACCTTCGCGGTGCCGGACGAGCTGCAGGGCGACTACGGCTACCTGCCCGGCCAGTACGTCGCGCTGCGGACGACGCTCGACGGTCAGGAGATGCGCCGCTCCTACTCCCTCTGCCGCCCGCCGACCCCCGGCTCGCTGAGCATCGCCATCAAACGCGATCGCGGCGGCCGGTTCTCGACCTGGGCGCAGACCGGGCTGCACCCCGGCGACACCCTCGAGGTCATGAGCCCGCAGGGCACCTTCACCTCCGCGCTCGCCGACCTCGACGGCGCGCACATCGCCGGGATCGCCGCCGGATCGGGGATCACGCCGGTGATGGCCCTGGCATCCGCCGTCCTGGCTCGCTCGGACAGGTCGCGGGTGACGCTCGTGTACACGAACCGCTCGAGCGCCGACGTCATGTTCCTCGAAGACCTCGCCGATCTGAAGGACCGCTACCCGACGCGCCTCGCGCTGCACCACGTCCTCTCCCGCGAGCAGCGCTCCGCGCCGCTGCTGTCCGGCCGGATCGACGCGGGGAAGCTCCGCACCATCCTCGACGCGCTCGTGCTGCCGGAGACGATCGACGAGTGGTTCCTCTGCGGGCCGCTCGAGCTCGTGCAGCTCTGCCGCGACACCCTCGCCGACATCGGGGTCGATCGCTCGCACGTCCGGTACGAGCTGTTCACGACCGGCGACGACCCGCGGCCACACCCTGTCGCGCCCCTCGCGGTGCGGCCGGATGCGCCGTCCGTCACCGTCGAGATCACGCTGGACGGTCACTCCGCGACGGTGCAGAGCCCCGTCGACGCGCACGAGTCGATCCTCACCGCCGCCCTGCGCGTGCGTCCGGACGCGCCGTTCGCCTGCGCCGGCGGCGTGTGCGGCACGTGCCGCGCCCGCCTGCTCACCGGCTCCGTGCACATGACCGAGAACTACGCGCTCGAACCGGACGAGCTCGAGCGCGGCTACATCCTCACCTGCCAATCGCATCCGACCAGCGACCGCGTCGCGGTCGACTACGACGTCTAGGAACCCGCATGATCGACCTCCGCATCGACGACGCCGTCGCGCACATCGTGCTCGACAACCCCGACCGGCTCAACGCGCTCGACGCGCAGGCGCTCCGCGACCTCGGCGACGCATACGCCGAAGCCGAACTCGCCGGGGTCCGCGCGCTCGTCCTGCGCGGGGAGGGGCGCGCGTTCTGCGCGGGCCGCGACATCTCCGGGGTCGATCCGCGTGAGGACGACGTCTCCGGGTACCTCGACGGGCTCGTCGCCCCGCTCCTCCAGCGCATGGCGGGGTTCCCCGCCCCGACCTTCGCGGCCGCGCACGGCGCCTGCCTGGGCGTCGGTCTCGGCCTCCTCATCGCGACCGACGTCGTCTACGTCGCCGAGAACGCGAAGATCGGCTCGCCCTTCGCGGCTCTCGGCGCGACGCTCGATTCCGGCGGGCACGCCCTGTTCTTCGAGCGGCTCGGAGCCCACAAGACGCTCGACCTCATCTACACGGGACGGTTGATGACCGGCGCCGAGGCCGTGGCATCCGGCCTCTTCTCGCAGGTCTTCTCCGCCGACACCGTCCTCGAGCAGACGATGGATGCCGCGGCCCGCGCGGCAGCCGGCGCGACGGCGGCGTTCCGGGCCAGCAAGCAGCTCGTCGCGCAGCTGCGCGACGAGCGGCTGGGCCTCTGGCGATCGATGAGCGCGGAGAACGCGGCGCAGGTCGCGCTGTGCGACACAGACGACTACCGCGAGGGATTCGCGGCGTTCCAGGCCAAGCGGACGCCGGAGTTCCACGGGCGCTGACCGGCTCTTCACGCATCCGGGACGAAGGTCCCTATTGCACCGCGCGCGGAAGGAGGATCGTAAGTGTGGTCAGACCACATACGAATCGCCCGAAGCCACAAGCCCACGGGCGGAGAAGGAGTCACCGAAATGACCACTCACGCGGTTCCCACCGTCCTCCCGATGACGGCGGCCCGCACCGCCACCGCCGTCGCCGCGAAGCCCCTCGCCCTGCAGGCGGAGATCGTCACCTCCGTGACGGCTCGCCGCTGGCTCGCCGTCACCCGGTTCGCCACGGGCTTCATCTTCCTCTGGGCCTTCCTCGACAAGACCTTCGGCCTCGGGTTCTCGACCCCCATCGAGCGCGCGTGGATCAACGGCGGCACCCCCGCCCAGGGCTTCCTCAACAGCCCCGCCGTCGTCGGACCGCTGCAGCCCTTCTTCCAGAGCATCGCGAGCCCCCTCGTGGACGTGCTCTTCATGGCCGGCATGCTCGGCGTCGGCGCGGCGATCATGCTCGGCATCGGCACGCGGGTCGCGGCTGTGGCGGGCACCGCGATCATGGTCATGATGTACCTCGCCGAGTGGCCGTTCATGGTGGGCTCCACCAACCCGCTCGTGGACTACCACATCATCTACGCACTCGCGCTGATCGTCGTCGCGGCAACGATGGCCGGCGACACGTGGGGCCTGGGTGCCATGTGGAAGAAGCTGCCTCTCGTGCAGCGCTTCCGCTGGCTCGTCTGATACCCGGGCCGCACCCGCGGCGCGGATCCCTCCGGGGGTCCGCGCCGCTTCTTCGTGCGTCGCGGTCGTCGTGGTCGTCGGGGTCGTCGCGGTCAGCTGAGCGTGCGCCGAACGGCGTACAGCGCGGCCTGCGTGCGGCTCTGCACGTCGATCTTCCGCAGCAGCGACGTGATGTAGTTCTTCACCGTCTTCTCCGCGATGCCCAGGCGCAGCCCGATCTGCCGGTTGCCGAGGCCGGCGCCGATGAGCTCGAGGATCTCCGTCTCCCGCCCGGTCAGAGCCACCGCATCCCGTCGCGTCGTCGTCTTGGCTGCGGCGGCCCGTGGCCGGAGGGTGGCCGCCAGCGTGCGACCGGCCGCCACGGCGCGGAGCGCCTCGAGGAGGTCGGCGGCGCGGATGCTCTTGAGGAGGAACGCCGCAGCGCCCGCCTCCGCGGCCGCGGCACGCGCGGTGTCGTCGTCGACGGAGCTGATCACGACGCACCGCGTCGCGGGGGAGAACGCGCGGATGCTGCGGCACACCTGCGCGCCGTCGCCGTCGGGCAGGCGCATGTCGAGCACGGCGAGGTCGGGCGAGGTCGCCTGGGTGCGGGCGAGGGCCTGGTGCGCGCTCGCCGCCTCGGCGACGACGCGGAAGTCCGGTGCAGAGTCGATCGTGTCGGCGATGCCCCGCCGCATGAGGTCGTGGTCGTCGAGCACGAGCACCGAGGTCATCGCCTCAGGCTAGCGGCGAGCACGCCTTCGCCCGCGCCGAAGTGCGGGTCTTCGGGGTGCCGACCCGCCATTCGGCGCGAGTCAACCGCACACCAGCAGGATCAGGCGCCGGGTCAGACGATGCGGGAGTGGTCGCCGAGGCGGTGCCAGGTGCGGTTGTGGTAGACCAGCGCGTCGCCGTGGTCGCCGCCGTCGACGTCGCGCTCGAGGCGGGACTGCAAGGCGTGGGCGGCGATGACGGTGGAGCCGCCGGCATCCATCCGGCCGATGACGGCGCAGCGCACCCAGGCGCGCACGTCGTGGTAGACCGGCTCACCGGTCACGAGCCGCGACCAGCGGTGCGTCTCGGCGAAGCGGTCGACGCCGCTCGTCGCGCCCAGCTTCGCGACGTCGATGTCGTGCGCGTCCAGGAGGTGCACGACGACGGTCTCCGCGCGGGACAGGACATCGGATGCCGAGGACTGGGCCGAGATGGAGAAGATGAGCAGCGGCGGCTCGGCGCTCACCGACGCGACCGAGGTCGCGGTGAGTGCGACGGGGCCGTCGCCGGCGTCCGCCGTGATGACCGCGACGCCGCCCGGGTGCCCGCGGAAGAGCGCCTTGAACTCATCCGCCGACAGGGACGTGCCGAGCGTGTGGGCAGCGTGTGCGGCGGCGGCCTCGACGGCGGCGGTGCGAGTGGTCATGATTCGACGCTAAGCCGCGCGGGAGTGGGGGCGGGTCGCGTGTGTGCCCCCGTGACAGTGTGTGACGGCATGTGACGGCGCGGGTTTCGTCCTGTTGCGGCGGCATGGGTGCGGATGCCGCTTCCCGGCGACGATGGGGGCATGTCGCCCCTCGTCCGCGTCGATGAGCTCGTCGCCGAGCTCTCGGCGGGCGCGCCCGTGCGGCTCCTCGATGTGCGGTGGCGGCTCAACCAGCCGGAGGGGCGGCCCGATTACCTCGCCGCCCACCTCCCCGGTGCCGTCTACGTCGATCTGGAGCGGGAGCTCGCCCGCCCCGGGCGTCCCGAGGAGGGGCGTCATCCGCTGCCGGAGCGGGCCGATCTCGAGGCGTCGGTGCGACGTTGGGGCGTGCGTGCCGGCGATCGTGTCGTGGCGTACGACGACAACGACGGGGTCGCCGCCGCGCGGGCGTGGTGGACGCTGCGGCGGCACGGCGTCGACGTGCGCGTGCTCGACGGCGGCTTCCGGGCGTGGATCGCCGCCGGGCTCCGCGTCGAGGCGAGCGACCGCGCCGTCCGGCCCGGCGACGTCGTGCTGACGGCGTCCGATGCGGGCACGGCGAGCATCGACGACGCCGCGCGCGCCCCGCGCACCGGGGTGCTCGTCGACGCACGCGCCCCGCATCATTACCGGGGGCAGGTGCCGGGCGTCGATCCGGTCGCCGGGCACATCCCGGGCGCCGTGAACATCCCGACGGTGAGTCACATCGCGGCCGATGGGCTGCTGCGTCCCGCCGCCGAGATCCGGGCGACGCTGGCCGGGCACGGGATCGCGCCCGGCATCGACGTCGTCGTCTACTGCAGTTCCGGCATCCCGTCGACGCATTCGGCGCTCGCGTTCGCGGTCGCCGGTATCGACGCGCGGGTCTTCGTCGGGTCATGGAGCCAGTGGGCGCGCAGCCCCGGCCGGCCCGTCGCGCGCGGCGCGGGCGACGAACACGTCGTCGCCGCGGTCTGAACCTGGCCTCCGACTGAGCACGCGGTCGTGGCGCGGGGCGACTGCCGACGTCACATGGCGCAACGTGCCTACACATGTCGCAATGGTCCGCGCGGTGGCAGGCCGCCATGCCGCAGGATCAAGACTCCGCACGACAGCACCACATCGAAAGGAGATTCCGCATGGCGCGTCACATCACGTTCGGCGTGATCCTCACCGGCACCGGCGGCCCGGGGGAACACAACCGCTGGCTCGACCCGGAGATCCCCGGGGATGCGAGCGTCGACATCGACTGGTATATCGAGCAGGCTCGAACCGCCGAGCAGGCGGCACTGGATCTCGTCTTCATCGTGGACAGCCAGTTCATCACCCCCGACTCGCCGCCCCACTACCTCAACAGGCTTGAACCGCTGACGCTCCTCTCTGCGCTCGCCGTCCGCACCGAGCGAATCGGACTCGTCGGCACGGCCACGACCTCCTACAACTCGCCGTACAACCTCGCGCGTCGCTTCGCTTCCCTCGATCTCATCAGCCGAGGTCGGGCGGGGTGGAACGTCGTCACGAGCGGCGATGCGGGAACGGCCGGCAACTACGGGCTCGACGAGCACTACGACTACGCGACCCGCTACGGGCGCGCTGCCGAGCACATCGAGGTCTCCCAGGCGCTCTGGGATTCGTATGAGGACGACGCCTTCCCGCGCGACCGGGAGAGCGGCGTCTTCCTCGATCCGTCGAGGCTGCATGCGACCGACCACCACGGGGAGCACTTCTCCGTCGTGGGGCCGCTCAACATCGAACGCTCACCGCAGGGGCAGCCGGTCATCTTCCAGGCGGGTGACTCCGATGAGGGCCGTGACCTCGGCGCTCGGTACGCGGACGGCATCTTCACGCACGCGTCGACCATCGAGCGCAATCGCGCGTTCGCAGACGACATCAAGGGTCGCGCTGCGGCGGCCGGCCGCAAGCCCGAGAACGTCCTCATCCTCCCCGGCGTCAAGATCATCGTCGGAGACACCGACGAAGGAGCCCGCGAACTCGAACTGGCTCAGCACCGGCTCTCGAACACATTCGATCAGGCGCTGGGCGAGCTCGGCAGGCCGTTCGGCTGGCACGACTTCCGTCAGTACGACCTGGACGCCCCGTTCCCGGATGTCCTCGTCCATGCCGAGCGCAGCTTCAAGACACAGGCCACGCAGATCGTCGAGCTCGCGAAGGCCCAGAGCCTGACGCTACGTCAGGTTGTGGATCTCCACGCCGCCCCGCGGCGTTCGCCGTTCGTCGGCACCGCGCTCACGGTCGCCGACGCGCTCGAGGCGTGGTTCCGGGCCGGCGCGGCCGACGGATTCAACATCTACGTGTCCCAGCCGTCGCAGCTGCGCCGCTTCATCGATGAGGTTCTGCCGATCCTCCGGGAGCGAGGGCTCGCACGTTTCGGCTACGAGGGCACGACACTTCGTGACCACCTCGGTCTGCCCAAGCCCGGCAACCGGCACACGCTTGCCCGCGCCGCGGCCGAAGCCGACCTCGTAGCCGTCCCCTGACCTGCATCACCCCGACCACAGAAGGAACCCCATGACCAGGAACACCCGTCGCCTCGCCCTCGCCGCAGCCACCGCCGTCTCCGCGATGATGATGAGTGCCTGCGCGACCGCTGGTTCCGAGACAGCGACGCCGGACGCGACGGAGATCACCGTCGCCCTCGCACTGCCCACGTCGTGGGATCCCATCACCAGTCGCACCGGCTTCGACATCAACACGATCTCGCTGGCGTACGCCTCGCTCACGCGTCTCGACGCGGACGGCGCGGTCCAGCCCAGCCTCGCGGAGTCGTGGGAGTACTCCGATGACGGAACGGCCATCACGTTCACGCTGCGCGACGGCCTGACCTTCAGTGACGGGGAGCCGGTCGACGCCGCCGCGGTGAAGGCCTTCTTCGATCGCGGGACGACCCAGGAGGACTCGCACCTCAAGGACCAGCTCGCCGACCTGAAGGAGGTCACCGTCGACAGCGAGCTGGAGGTGACACTCCACCTGGCCGAGGTCGACTACCAGATCCCGTACCTCGTCGCCGGACGCACGGGTGCCATCGCCAGTCCCGAAGCGGGCACCGACCCGGCACGATTGGCCATCGAGCCGGTCGGAGCGGGCCCGTTCATCCTGACCGACTTCGTACCCGAGTCGCAGGCGACGT
>Ga0006562J51391_1038337_pt1 | contig 26740 bp, 27 predicted proteins | sample Ararhi6_input_d2_FD_51391 | JGI IMG/M metagenome (IMG submission 51391) | reverse complement strand
TAGTTGATCGCGCCGGTCTCGCTGTCGGTGAACAGCTCGGTGATCAGGCCACGGCCGAGCAGCGTCCGCACCACGGAGTCCACGTTGACGGCTCGAATGGATGCGATGGCGCCGCGGCTGATCGGCTGCTTGTACGCGATCACCGCAAGGGTCTCCAGTGCCGCCTGCGAGAGCTTTGTCGGGTTCTGCTGCAGCACGTAGTCGGCCACGACGTGGTCGAACTCCTCGCGGACGTAGATGCGCCATCCCCCGCCCACCTCGCGCAGCTCGAAGCCGCGGCGGACACCGCCGCCCTCGCCGTCGAAGTCGGCGACAATCGTGGCGAGCGCCGCCCGGACGCGCTTCACCGGCGCTCCGACGGCCGTGGCCAGCGTGACCACACTCATCGGCTCGTCCGCGACCATGAGGATCGCCTCGAGGGCGCGCTCGATCTGCGCGTCCTCGACCGGCGCGGGCACTTCCGTGGTGTCGGTCACCTCGGTCGTCTCGGTCGCGTCCGCGACGTCCGTGTTCTCAACCGTCATAGTCGGCTCCCAGATTCGACAGGTTCTCTTCTGACCAGTGCTCGGCGGTCCACCTCAGCGTGAGCTCGCCGAGCGGCTCCAGCTGCTCGAAGGCGATCGCCGCTCGCCGGTACAGCTCGAGCACGGCGAGGAACCGCGCGACGACGACGCCCTTCTGCTCGGCGCCGGCCACCAGCTGCCGGAAGCTCATCGGCTCGCCGTGGCGCAGCATCCCGACGACCACGGCGGCCTGCTCGCGGATGCTGACGAGCGGCGCGTGCAGGTGGTCGAGCCCGACGACGGGGACCTCGCGCGGCGTCATCGCCAAGGTGGCGAGGGCCGCGAAGTCGTCGAGGCTGAGCGTCCAGACGAGCTCCGGGGTGCGCTGGCGGAACTTGTCCTCCAGGCGCACCAGCCGGGCATGACGGGCGCCCTCGGCCTCCAACCGCTGCGCGAACCATGCGGACGCCTCTTTGAAAGCGCGGTACTGCAGTAGCCGCGCGAAGAGGAGGTCGCGGGCCTCGAGCAGGGCGACGTCCTCCGCATCCACCAGCTCGCCCTGGGGCAGCAGACCGGCCACCTTCAGGTCGAGCAGGGTCGCCGCGACCAGCAGGAACTCGCTGGCCTCGTCGAGGCTCTCGTCGGTGTCGAGCTGCCGGAGGTAGGCGATGAACTCGTCCGTCACCCGGCTGAGCGAGATCTCCGTGATGTCGAGCTCGTGCTTGGTGATCAGTGAGAGCAGCAGGTCGAACGGGCCCTCGAAGTCGCCGAGGGAGACACGGAAACCGGACGACTCCTCGGCGGGAAGGGTCGCCGCCGGTTCGGTCGCCGCCGGTTCGGTCGTCCCCGGTTCGCTCGTATCAGGCGACGGCGCCACGGAACACCAGTTCCCGCGCCAGCTGGCGGTACGCCTCCGCCGCCTGGTGCTCGGGCGCGAACTGCGTGATCGGGGTGGCCGCGACCGACGCGTCCGGGAACTTCACCGTGCGCGAGATGACCGTCTCGAGCACGCGGTCGCCGAAGGCGTCGACCACGCGTTCCAGTACCTCGCGCGAGTGCAGCGTGCGCGAGTCGTACATGGTGGCGAGGATGCCGTCCAGCTCGATCGCGGGGTTCAGCCGCTCGCGCACCTTGTCGATCGTCTCGATGAGCAGGGCGACGCCGCGGAGGGCGAAGTACTCGCACTCGAGCGGGATGAGCACGCCGTGGCTGGCGGTGAGCGCGTTGACGGTCAGGATGCCGAGCGACGGCTGGCAGTCGACCAGGATCACGTCGTAGTCGTTGGCGACCTTGCGCAGCACGCCGGCGAGGATCTGCTCGCGGGCGACCTCGTTGACGAGGTGCACCTCGGCCGCGGAGAGGTCGATGTTGGCCGGGATGATGTCGAGCCCGGGCGTCGACGTCGTCTGGATCGCTCCCTGCACGTCCGCGTTGCGGTTCAGCAGCAGGTCGTAGATGGTCGTCGCGTCGTGGGTGTGGGCGCCGAGGCCGGCGGACAGCGCACCCTGCGGGTCGAAGTCGACCGCGAGGACGCGACGGCCGTACTCGGCGAGGGAAGCGCCGAGGTTGATGCTGGTCGTCGTCTTGCCGACGCCGCCCTTCTGGTTGCAGAGGGCGATGATCTTCGCCGGACCGTGCTGCTTCAGCGGAGCGGGCACCGGGAACGCACGCTGCGGACGGCCGGTGGGTCCGGGCTTCGTGGCGATGGATGCGACATCCATGCCCGGCAGCTCGGTCTCGACCTCGTCGTTGCGCGTCACCTGGGTGTTCCTCGTCCCTCTCGTGGCCGGTCTTTCAAGGGGACAGTCTATCCGCGCCGTGCCCCGCTTGCGGGGCGCGCGCCCGGCGGTTCGGTACGCTGGCGGCGTGCAGCCGATGCCGTCCGCCCTCGAGACCCCGCGCCTGCGTCTGCGCCCGCGCGATGGGCGCGATGCCGAGTGGAACCTCGCACTGCTCGCCGAGCATCCCCTCGGCCGGGCTCCGGGCTCGGTGGAGGACGAGCGGGAGCGCCTGGATGCGCAGCACCGGCGGTTCAAGGAATCCGGCTTCGGCCTGTATGCGATCGAGCTCGCCTCGACGGGTGAGGCGGTCGGGTACTGCGGGCTCGTGGTCGGGCGGGCCAGCGCATCCCAGCCGGAGATCGCCTACGAGCTGCTGCGGGGCCATGTCGGGCACGGCTACGCGACCGAGGCCGCGGCTGCCGTCGCGGACGCGGCGTTCGACGCGGGGTTCCCGACCCTGTGGGCGACGGTGGCGACGTGGAACGCGCCCTCGTTCGGTGTGCTCGCGAAGCTCGGCTTCGCTGGGACGCGCCGCGCCGGCGGGGACGCACGCTCCGTGTTCGTGTGGCTGCGTTGCCGGGCCCCGCGCCGCCGGCATCGCACGGCTCCGTAGGCGAAGATTTGCGCCAAATCGCGGTTATCGCAGCGCCAAAACCGCTATTTGCGCCAAATCTCGCGACTCCCTACTGCGGGACGGAGGGCGGCTCGCGGGGTTCAGCGTGCGCGGGGATGGGAGGCGGTGTAGACGTCGCGGAGGGTGTCCGCGGTCACCAGCGTGTAGATCTGCGTCGTCGCGACCGAGGAGTGGCCGAGCAGCTCCTGCACGACCCGCACGTCCGCTCCCCCGGCCAGCAGGTGCGTGGCGAACGAGTGCCGCAGCGTGTGGGGCGAGATCTCCAGGTCGAGCTTCGCCCGTTCCGCGGCCGCCCGGATGATGAGCCAGACGTTCTGGCGCGACAGCCGCGCCCCGCGCATGCCGAGGAACAACGCGGGGGTCGCCCGTCCCTTCGCCGACAGCACCGGCCGGGCGCGCACCAGGTAGGCGGAGAGCGCGGCCTGGGCGTAGCCGCCCAGCGGCACGATGCGCTGCTTGCTGCCCTTGCCGGTCAGACGGACGACGTCGGTGTCGATGACGTCATCGACGTTGAGGTCGACGGCCTCGCTGACGCGGGCGCCCGTGGCGTACATCAGCTCGAGGAGCGCCTTGTCGCGGAGTGCCGCGACATCGTCGCCGTCCGTCGCTGCGAGCAGCGCGGCCACCTGGTCGACGGTGATCGCCTTCGGCAGGCGGCTGGGCAGTTTCGGCGGGCGCAGGTCGCGGGCCGCGTCGGCCTGCACGCGCCCCTCCTCGAGCAGGAACCGGTGGAACCCGCGGACCGTGGACAGCATCCGGGCGAGGGATGACGCCGTCAGCGGCGACTCCTCCCGCGTCCCGAGGTGCACGGCGAACTCGGAGAGGGTTGCCGGGGTGACGACCGACACATCCCCGATGCCCTGCTCCTCCAGCCAGGAGGCGTAGACGACCAGGTCGCGGCGGTAGGCGGCTACGGTGTTCGCCGAGAGGCCGCGCTCGATGGCGACATGCCTCAGGAAGGCGTCGACATCGGCCGCGACGGTCATCTCGCGAGCTTGGGGTGGCTCGGCCAGGGCTCGTCCGCCGAGCCGAGCGTGGTCCATCCGCCGTCGCGCGCGGTGCGGGCGGCGAGCAGGGCGATGATCAGCGGAGCGTTGTGGACGCGGCGCTGCAGCACCGCCTCCACCGCCTCGTCGAGGGGCACCCAGCGCACCTCGATGTCGGCTTCCTCGGCCTCGCGGGCGAACGCGGAGCCGGTCGAGTGGATGCCACGGGCCAGGTAGATCCGGATCGCCTCGTCGTTGCCGCCGGGGCTCGTGAACACGTCGGCGAGCACGTTCCACTCGTCGGCCTGGAGGTCGGCCTCCTCACCCAGCTCGCGCTTCGCGGCCTCCAGGGGGCTCTCGCCCGACATGTCGAGCAGCCCGGCCGGGATCTCCCAGTCGCGGTGACGGACCGGGTGCCGGTACTGGCGGATCAGCAGCACGCGGCCGTCGTCGTCGAGCGCGAGGATGCCGACGGCGCCGGTGTGATCGATGTACTCGCGGGTGATCTCGTCGCCGTTGTACCGGAAGACGTCACGGCGGACGTTCCAGATCGCACCCTCGAAAACCGTCTCGGACGAGACGATCTCCGGGCGGAAGGGCTGGTCGTTCAGCTCGGCTGCGGCGGTCTCGACGTTCTCCGTCATCAGGCTTCGGCGACCATCTCGGCGTCCGCCTCGGCGACCTCGAACAGGAGGCTGGCCTTCTGACGGTCGAGGGCGGCGCCGACGAGCCCGGCGAAGAGCGGGTGCGCGCGGTTCGGGCGCGAGCGGAGCTCGGGGTGGGCCTGCGTGCCGACGTAGAACGGGTGGACGTCGCGCGGCAGCTCGACGTACTCGACCAGGTGGCCGTCCGGCGACGTGCCGGAGAACCAGAGGCCCGCGTCGGCGATCTGCTCGCGGTAGTTGTTGTTCACCTCGTAGCGGTGGCGGTGACGCTCCGACGCCTCGTTCGAGCCGTACAGCTCGGAGACCAGGGAGCCCTCGGCGAGGTTCGCCGGGTACAGGCCCAGGCGCATCGTGCCGCCGAGGTCGCCGCCGGCGATGATGTCCACCTGCTCGGCCATGGTGGCGATCACGGGGAACTCGGTGTCCGGGTCGAACTCCGACGACGACGCGCCGCCGAGACCGGCCTCGTGCCGGGCGTACTCGATCACCATGCACTGGAGGCCCAGGCACAGGCCGAGCGCGGGGATGCCGTTCTCACGCGCGAACCGGAGAGCGCCGACTTTGCCCTCGATGCCGCGAACGCCGAAGCCGCCGGGCACGCAGATGGCGTCGACGTCCGACAGCTGCGCCGCGGCGCCCTCGGGCGTCTGGCACTCGTCGGAGGCGATCCACTTCAGCTTCACCTTGGTGCGGTGGGCGAACCCGCCGGCCCGGAGGGCCTCGGTGACCGAGAGGTAGGCGTCGGGCAGGTCGATGTACTTGCCGACCAGGCCGATGGTGACCTCGTGCTTGGGGTCGTGGACCGACTCCAGCAGGCGCGCCCAGCCGTCCCAGTCGACGTCGGCGGCCTTGTCGAGGCCGAGCTGATCGATGATGTACGCGTCGAGGCCCTGCTCGTGCAGCATGGTCGGGATGTCGTAGATGCTCGGCACGTCGACGGCGTTCACGACGGCCTGCTCATCCACGTCGCACATCAGCGCGATCTTGCGCTTGTTGCTGTCCGACACCGGGCGGTCGCTGCGCAGGACGAGCGCGTCCGGCTGGATGCCGATGGAGCGGAGGGCGGCGACCGAGTGCTGCGTCGGCTTGGTCTTCTGCTCGCCGGACGCGTTCATGAACGGCACGAGCGAGACGTGCACGAAGAAGCAGTTCTTGCGGCCGAGCTCGTGGCGCACCTGGCGGGCCGACTCGATGAACGGCTGCGACTCGATGTCGCCGACGGTGCCGCCGATCTCGGTGATGATGACGTCGGGCGCGGGCTCTCCGTCCGGTCCGGGCTGCGCCTGCAGCCGCATCCGGCGCTTGATCTCGTCGGTGATGTGCGGGATGACCTGGACGGTGTCGCCGAGGTACTCGCCGCGGCGCTCCTTCGCGATGACGTTGGAGTAGATCTGCCCGGTGGTGACGTTGGCCGACTGCCCGAGGTTGATGTCGAGGAAGCGCTCGTAGTGCCCGATGTCGAGGTCGGTCTCCGCACCGTCGTCGGTGACGAAGACCTCACCGTGCTGGAACGGGTTCATCGTCCCCGGGTCAACATTGAGATAGGGGTCGAGCTTCTGCATGACCACGCGGAGACCGCGGGCCGTCAGAAGGTTGCCGAGGGAGGCTGCCGTGAGGCCCTTCCCCAACGAAGAAACGACACCACCTGTCACGAAGATGTGCTTGGTAGTGCCGTTCGATGTGCCCGCGTCTGAATAATCCACCACGGGCTTATAGCCTATCACCCGCCCGGGCTCTGGCTGACCGTCAGCGCCGCGCGGCGGACGCCATGTCGACCAGCTCGCGGGCGTGGGCGAGGCCGCTCTCGGAGTCCGGGAGGCCCGAGAGCAGGCGGGCCATCTCGGCGATGCGCTCGTCGCCGTCGAGTCGCCGCACGGACGATTCCGTCACGGCGCCGTCGCTCCCCTTGACCACGGTGAGGTGGTTGGTGGCGAACGCGGCCACCTGGGCCAGGTGCGTGACGACGATGACCTGCGCGGTCTCGGCGAGCCGCGCGAGGCGGCGGCCGATCTCGATGGCGGAGGCGCCCCCGACGCCGGCGTCGACCTCGTCGAAGATGAAGGTGGGCACCGGGTCGCTGCCCGCGATGACGACCTCGATCGCCAGCATCACGCGCGACAGCTCGCCGCCCGATGCGCCCTTGCCGAGCGGGCGGGGCTCGGCGCCGGGATGCGGCTGAAGCAGGATGGCGACCTGGTCGCGGCCGCTCGCGGTGTAGGCCTGCGGGTCTGCGTCGTCGCGCTGCGTCACCTCGACGACGATGCGCGCGTCGGGCATGGCCAGCGCGGAGAGCTCCTCCGTGACCGCTTCGGACAGGCGTGCGGCGGCGGCCGTGCGCTCGGCGCTCAGGCCGGCGGCGAGTTCGGCGACCAGCGCGGCATCCGCCTCGACCTCCTGCGTCAGCTCTCCGATGCGGTCGGCGTCGCCGTCGAGCTCCAGCAGGCGCAGGCTGCCCGTCTCGAGCGTGCGGATCACGTCGTCGAGGGTGGGGCCGTACTTGCGGATCAGGATCGCGAGCTCCGAGCGGCGCTCCTGCACCACCTCCAGCTCGTTGGCTCCGTCGGCGTCGAGCGCCGCGAGGTAGGTCGACAGCTGCGCCGCGATGTCGGAGATCAGGTAGTTCGCTTCCGCGACCGACTCGGCGAGCGGCTGGAGGGCGCTGTCGTGGGGTGCGACGCGCTCCAGCTGGCGGCGTGCGTTGTCGAGCAGGCCCAGGGCGTCCGTGCCCTCGGACTCCTCGGCACTCAGTAGCTCCCGGGCGGCGCCCGCGGCGAGCCGGAGGTCCTCCAGGTTGGTGAGGCGCTCGGCGCGTTCGGCCAGCTCGTCGTCCTCTCCCGGCTGCGGTGCGACGGACTCGATCTCGGCCATCGCGACCCGCAGGTCCTCCGCCTCACGTGCGCGGCGGTCCTGATCGGCGATCAGCTCGTCGAGTTCGGCGCGGTTGTCGCGCCAGCGGTGGAAGACTTGCTCGTAGGTGGCCAGCTGCTCCGCGAACTGCGGACCGGCGAACCGGTCGAGGGCGGCCCGCTGGGCGATCGCCGAGCGCAGCCGGATCTGATCGGACTGCCCGTGGACGACCACCAGCTGCTCGCCGAGCTCGGTCAGTACCGAGACGGGCGCGCTGCGCCCGCCGACGACGGCGCGCGAGCGGCCCTCGGCCGAGACGGAACGGCTCAGCACGAGCTCCGCCTCCGCAGTGTCGATCGGGTCGACGTCGCCGCCCGCGTCGCGAACACGCGCGACGACCTCTCCCGACGACGGCACGCGCCAACGGCCCTCCACCCAGGCCTGCGGGCTTCCGAGGCGGACCGCGCCGGTGTCCGCACGCTCCCCGAGCAGCAGGCCGAGCGCCGAAACCACCATGGTCTTGCCCGCGCCGGTCTCTCCGGTGATGGCCGTGAATCCCGCGCCGAGCGGGAGGGAGGCGTCTGCGATGACGCCCAGGTCTTTGATCGAGATCTCCTCGATGCCTCCGCGTGCGTCAGTCACGACCGACCGGCCCCCTCCAACCCGTCACGGGGAGGTCGAACTTGTGCACAAGACGGTCGGTGAAGGGCCCAGGGTGGAGCCGAGCCAGCCGCACCGGGATGGGCGAGCGCCGCACGACGACACGCGCACCCGGCGGGAGGTCGAACGGACGGCGGCCGTCGCACCAGAGGATTCCGGCGCCGCCCGCACGGTCGAGCAGCTCGACCGCGAGGGAGGAGTCCGCATCCACCACCAGAGGCCGGGAGAACAGGGCGTGTGCGCTCAGCGGCACGAGCAGCAGCGCGGCGACGCCGGGCCAGACCACCGGGCCGCCCGCGGAGAACGAGTACGCCGTCGAGCCGGTCGGCGTCGACATGACGACGCCGTCGCAGCCGAAGCTCGACATCGGGCGGCCGTCGACCTCGATCACGACTTCGAGCATCCGCTCGCGGCTGGCCTTCTCGACCGTGGCCTCGTTGAGAGCCCAGCTCTCGTAGACGACCTCACGGCCGACCTTCACCCGGGCCGACAGCGTCATGCGCTCCTCGACCTCGTAGTCCTTCTCCAGCCCGCGGGCGACCGCGGTCTCGAGGTCGTCCCGCTCGCTCTCGGCGAGGAACCCGACATGGCCGAGGTTCACGCCGAGGAGCGGGGCCGAGCAGCCGCGCACCAGTTCGGCCGCACGCAAGATGGTGCCGTCGCCGCCCAGGACGATGACGAGCTCCAGTTCGCTCGGAGCCACGTCGTCGCCGAGCACCGCCACCGCGTCGAGCGACGGATCGGCCTCCAGCAGATCTCGTCGCTCATCGGCGCTCAGCACCGGGACGACGCCCGCGTCGAGCAGCTGCCGGGACACCCGGACACCCGCCTCGAGGGAGTCCTGACGACCGGTGTGCGCGACGACGAGGATGTACCGCGTCGCTGCACCCATCAGTGTCACGTTCCCTCCTGTCGAAAAGCCGTTCTCCCATTCTGTCTGTTTTCACGCGCAGGGCGAGGCCACGCGGCCAGGTTTGTGGAGAACGTTCACCTAGCGCGAAAGTCGCACGACCTCGTCGCGCAGTCCGGACGGGTCCGGCGCGCCCGAGCGCAACCAGACCAGGAACTCGCGGTTGCCGTGCCCTCCGGCGATCGGCGACGGGATGAGGCCCGCCGTTCCGAGGCCGACGTCGTGAGCCGCCCACAGCACGTCGGACACCGCGTCGGCCCGGAGGCCCGCATCCCGGACCACGCCCTCGCGGATGCCCTGCCGCCCGACCTCGAACTGCGGCTTGATGAGCAGGAGGAAGTCGGCGCCGCGGACGGCCGCGGCCACCAGTGCGGGAAGCACCTGCGTGAGCGAGATGAACGACAGGTCGGCCACCACGAGGTCCGGGCGCACGTCGTCGCCGGTCAGACCGGCGAGCACCTCGGGCGAGAGGGAGCGGACGTTGACGCCCTCGTACGATTCGAGGCGTTCCTCCCCCGCCAGCGCGGGCGACAGCTGGCCGTGCCCCACGTCGACGGCGATCACGCGGGCGACGCCGCGTTCCAGCAGCACCTGCGTGAAGCCCCCGGTGGATGCGCCGGCGTCGAGAGCGATCCGGCCCGCCGGGTCCACTCCGAAGCCGTCGAGGGCGGCGATGAGCTTGTGAGCGCCGCGGCTGACGTAGTGGTCGGCTCCGGCGATCCGCAGTTCCTGCCCGTCGCCGACCTTCGCCGCCGCGCGGACCACCGGCTGCCCGTCGACGGTGACCAGCCCCTCCGCGATCAGAGCGGCCGCGTGCGACCGAGAGCGGGCGAGGCCGCGCTCGGCCAGGGCGACGTCGAGCCGCCGCTCAGCTCCGGCCATGGTCGTCGTCGCCTTCCAGGGTGCGACGGAGCTGCTCGTGGAGGTTCGCGTAGGCGTCGGCCCGTGCGGCCAGCGGCTGCTCCTCGATCACATCCAGCCGGTCGACGAGGCCGCCCTCGCCGACCGATCCCTGCGGTTCATCGGACATGGCTCAACCGTACGTCAGCGCCTCACGCGACGAAGACACCCGCGAGGGTCTTCTTTCCGCGTCGCAGCACCACCATGTCGCCGGGCAGCACCGAGGAGCCGATGGGCTGCTCCGCGTCCTCGACCTTTGCGTTGTTGACGGAGACGCCGCCCTGGGCGACCGCGCGCCGCGCCTCGCCGAGGCTCGACGTCAGCCCCGTGTCGACGAGCGCCTGTGCGACCGTCGTCGACGGCGCGGTGGTGGTCGTGTTGGGGAGTTCGCGGAGGGCGGCCTCGAGCGTCGCCGCGTCCAGGTCGGCCAGTTCGCCCTGGCCGAAGAGCGCCTGGGAGGCCGCGATGGCTGCCTCGGTCGCCGCGACGCCGTGCACGAGCGAGGTGACCTCGAACGCCAGCCGTCGCTGCGCCTCGCGCTTGAACGGCTCGTCGGCAACCTTCTGCGCCAGCTCCTCGATCTCGGCCCTGGACAGGAAGGTGAAGATCTTGAGCCGGTCGATCACGTCGGCGTCGTCGGTGTTCAGCCAGAACTGGTACATCGCGTACGGCGTCGTCAGCGTCGGATCGAGCCAGACGGCGTTTCCCTCGCTCTTGCCGAACTTGGTGCCGTCGCTGTTGGTGATCAGCGGCGTCCCGATGGCGTGAACGTGCGCGCCCTCGACCTTGCGGATGAGCTCGGTGCCGCTGGTCAGGTTGCCCCACTGGTCGCTTCCGCCGGTCTGCAGCACGCAGCCGTACTGGCGGTAGAGCTCGAGGAAGTCCATCCCCTGCAGGATCTGGTAGCTGAACTCGGTGTACGAGATGCCCTCGTCGGAGTTGAGGCGCGCGGCCACCGCATCCTTCTTGAGCATGGTGCCGACCCGGAAGTGCTTGCCGATCTCGCGCAGGAAGTCGATCGCCGACATCGGCGCCGTCCAGTCGAGGTTGTTCACCAGCCGGACAGCGTTGTCGCCCTCGTCGGAGAGGAAGCGGGTGACCTGCGCCTGCAGGTAGCCGACCCACTCCGCGACGGTCTCCTTGGTGTTGAGGGTGCGCTCGGCCGTCGGCCGGGGGTCGCCGATCAGGCCGGTGGAACCGCCGACCAGCCCGAGCGGCCGGTGGCCGGCGAGCTGGAGGCGCCGCATGGTGAGCAGCTGCACCAGATTGCCGAGGTGGAGGCTCGGCGCGGTCGGGTCGAAGCCGCAGTAGTACGTGATCGGGCCGCCGGCCAGGAGCTCCTTGAGGGCGGTCTCATCCGTCGACACGTGGATGAGTCCGCGCCACTTCAGCTCGTCCCAGACGTCGTCGAAGGACGCGTCGTTGGCCTGTGCGGCGAGCCCGTGCGCGCGGACGCTGTCTGCGCTGCTGCTCGGATCGCGGGAGAGGGCGGTTTCTGACACGCGTTCAGGTTATCAGCGGGTGTCCGGGCGGATGCAGCGCGGCGGGCGTCCCGCGATCAGGGCAGCAGACCTGATGGACTGGTCATCAGGCTGAGAGACCTGATATCATGCTCATCAGGCCCACGGCCCTGATGAAGGAGGCCCGGATGTTCGTGATCACCGCCGACCAGGTCGACAGCCGACGGCGCGCCGACATCGTCGCCCCGACGCTCGACGCCATCCATGAGCGCTACGGCGAGCGTCTCGCCCTGCCACCGGACCGCAACGCCGGAGACGAGCTCCAGGCGCTGACGGCGGATCCGGCGACGGCACTCGACCTCGTCCTCGATCTCACCCGTGACGGGGCCTGGAGTGTGGGGCTCGGACTGGGCGACGTGCGCCTCCCCCTGCCGGACAACACCCGGGAGGCTACCGGGGATGCGTTCATCGCGGCGCGCGCGGCGGTCACCCGCGCAAAACGCGCCCCCGCCCGATTCGCCGTCGAGGCGGTCGCCGCCGAGGAGCCCGCAGCAGATGCGGAGGCGCTGCTCACCCTGCTGCTGACCCTCCGCGAGGGGCGCACCGCCGCCGGCTGGGAGCTCTACGACCTCGTCTCGTCCGGACTCACCCAGGCCGAGGCGGGCGCCCGGCTCGGCATCACCCCGCAGTCGGCCAGCGATCGTGCGCGGGCCGGGGCGCTCCGTGCAGAACTGGCGGCCATCCCGGCCCTGACTAGGCTGTTGGCACGTGCCGACGCGGCCCAGGCCGATCGGCGGACACCCGAGGAGGACGCATGACCACGTGGCCGCCGGTGCCGGTGCTGCTGAATCAGGTGGCGCCGCACGCGCTCTGGGTGCTCGCCCTCCTCCTGCTGCTCGCCTCACTCGGCTGCATCGTGGCCACGTTGCGGACACCGCGTCGCCCGCTCGTCTACTGCGCGACCGCATTGCTGGCCGCTTCCCTGGTGATCGTCCTCATCCCGGCGCAGCACGCGCCCTTCGTGCTCAGACTGCTGATCGGTGCAGCCGCCCTCGCCCTGGCGGTGCTCGGCGGCTGGCCGGTCTCGCAACTGGTCCTCGCGCTGGCCACGCGAAGCACGACCGAGCCGAGCGCCCACGGCGGCATCCTGGTGCGAGCGGTGACGCCGGAGGGCGGCACGACCACCCGCGAGGTGCTCCGAGGCGGCACCACCATCGGCCTGCTGGAGCGGCTGGCCGCGGCCGGGACGATCATGGCCGGCTTCCCCGAGGGGCTGGCCGTGCTGGTCGCCATCAAGGGCGTCGGCCGCTTCACGGAGCTCGAGGAGGCCGAGGCGCGCGAGCGCTTCATCATCGGCACCCTGACCAGCATCATCTGGGCGTGCGTCTGCGCGGCCGTCTTCCGGATCGTGGCCGGCTGAACCGCGCCGCCACGGCATCCCGTCAGTCGTCGGACTTGGGATGCCGCTTGTACGGCGAAACGGTGGGGTCGCCCGTCAGCCAGTAGCGCCACGGGTACGCGAGTCCGCCGCCCGCCCCGGAGACTCCCGTCCTCGGTCCGGTCGAGTACTCCGCCTGCTCCGTCGGCAGCAGCAGCTCGAACGGCGGGCGGAAGAGGTCGGCGCCGTCGTCGGCGAGGCTCATCCCGGCGGCGACGACGAGTCGTGCCGGTCCCCGCGCGAGGTCGCGGTGCGGGATGCGGCGGCCGCTGCCCCCGACGCGCCGCAGCTCGGCGAGGTCCTCCCCCTCGATCACCTCCGCCGCGCGCAGCAGCACGGCGGTCGCCTCGCCCTCGGGAGAGCACACGACGTTGGCGCACACATGCATCCCGTACGTGAAGTAGGCGTACAGGTGCCCGGGCGGCCCGTACATGACGGCGTTGCGGCGGGTGCGGCCGCGGAAGGCGTGCGACCCGGGGTCGAGGCCGTCGCCGATGTACGCCTCCACCTCGGTGATCCGCAGCCCGACCGTCCCCTCCGGCGTCTCGTGCCGGAGCACGGCGCCGAGCAGCTGCGGCGCGACCTCGAGCGACGACGCCAGGAAGACGTCGCGCTCGGGCCGGTACAGCGTCACGTCAGAAGATCCGGCCGCCCGCGGCGACGGCGACGACCAGCCCGATCACGATGACGGCGACGGCGAGCACCACGACGGCCGGGATGATCCACGGTCGCTTCCGCTCCGGTTCGAAACGCGCCATCAGACCAGGTCCCTTCTGGATGCGCGGAGGGCCAGCGCGGCCTTCCTCACATGGTCGGTGAGAGCCGCCAGCTGCTCGGCGACACGGTCGGGCGCGGTGCCGCCGACGCCGTCGCGGCTCGCCACCGATCCCTCCACCGAGAGCACGGAGCGGACCTCGGGCGTCAGCAGGGGTGAGATCGCGGCCAGCTGCTCGTCGTCCACCTCGTGCAGCTCCAGCCCGTTCTCCTCGGCGAAGCGCACCAGGCTGCCGCTCAGTTCGTGGGCGGTGCGGAAGGGGACGTGCTGCTTGACGAGCCACTCGGCCACGTCGGTCGCGAGCGAGAAGCCCTGCGGTGCCAGCTCCGCCATCCGGTCCGTGTGGAAGCGCAGCGTGGCGACCATGCCGGTGAAGGCGGGAAGCACCGTCTCGAGCGTCCGCACCGAGTCGAACACCGGCTCCTTGTCCTCCTGCAGGTCGCGGTTGTACGCGAGCGGCAGTCCCTTGAGGGTTGTGAGGAGGCCCGTGGCGTTGCCGATGAGGCGACCGGCCTTGCCGCGCGCGAGCTCGGCGATGTCGGGGTTCTTCTTCTGCGGCATGATCGACGAGCCCGTCGAGTAGCCGTCGTCGAGGGTGACGAACCCGAACTCGCGAGTGTTCCAGAGGATGATCTCCTCGGCGAACCGCGACAGGTCGACACCGATCTGGGCGGCGACGAACGCGAACTCGGCCACCACATCCCGTGCCGCCGTGCCGTCGATCGAGTTCTCGGAGCTGCGGGCGAAGCCCAGCTCGCGCGCGACGAGCAGGGGGTCGAGTCCGAGGGTCGAACCGGCGAGGGCGCCGGAGCCGTACGGAGAGACGTCGGCCCGGCGGTCCCAGTCGGCCAGACGCTCCAGGTCGCGCACCAGCGGCCAGCAGTGCGCGAGCAGGTGGTGCGCGAGCAGCACCGGCTGGGCGTGCTGGAGGTGCGTGCGCCCCGGCAGGATGGCGGCGGGATGCGCGTCCGCCTGGGAGGCGATGGCGTCGATCAGCGCGATGAGCTGCTCGGCGATGACGCCGGCGTGGTCACGCAGGTACATCCGGACGAGCGTGGCGATCTGGTCGTTGCGGCTGCGGCCGGCGCGCAGCTTGCCGCCGATCTCCGCCCCCGCCCGCTCGATCAGTCCGCGTTCGAGGGCTCCGTGCACGTCCTCGTCGGTCTCGGCCGCGACGAAGGCGCCGGACGCGACATCGCGGTCGAGCTTGTCGAGAGCGGCCAGCATCCCGTCGAGTTCCTCGGACGTGAGGTACCCCGCCGCGGCGAGCGCCCGGGCGTGCGCCCGGGACCCGGCGATGTCGTACGCGGCGAGCTGCCAGTCGAAGTGGGTCGACTTGCTCAGCGCCGCCAGCTCGGGCGATGGACCGCCGGCGAAGCGGCCGCCCCAGAGGGAGCCCTCGCCGGTGCGGCCGACTCCGCCGGTCTCGCCTGTTTCGCCCGTGTCGGTCATGCTGCAGTCTCCTCGTTCTTCGCGAGCAGCCACGCGAGCAGCGCCTTCTGCGCGTGCAGACGGTTCTCCGCCTCGTCCCAGATGACGGACTGCGGGCCGTCGAGCACCTCGGCGCTCACCTCGTAGCCGCGGTAGGCGGGCAGGCAGTGCAGGAAGACGGCGTCCGGTGCGGCAAGCCCCATCAGTCGCTCGTCGACCGTGTAGTCGCCGAAGACGGCGACGCGCTCCGCCTTCTCGTCCTCTTTGCCCATCGACACCCACGTGTCGGTGACCATGACGTCCGCACCCGCGGCGGCCTCGGCCGGATCGGTCAGCACCGTCACCGAGCCGCCCGTGCGCTCGGCGATGGCGCGCGCATCCGCGACGATCGCCTCGGCGGGCGCGTACTCCGCCGGCGCCGCGATACGCACGTGCATGCCCGCGGTCGTCCCGCCCACCAGGTACGAGTGCGCCATGTTGTTCGCTCCGTCGCCGAAGTAGCTCATGGTGAGCCCGGCCGTACGACCCTTGTGCTCGCGGACGGTGAGCAGGTCGGCGAGGATCTGGCACGGGTGGAAGTCGTCCGACAGCGCGTTGATGACCGGGACGCGCGTCCCCTCGGCCATCTCCTCCAGTCCCGCCTGCGCGTAGGTGCGCCAGACGATCGCGGCGACCATGCGCTCCAGCACGCGGGCGGTGTCGGCCAGCGACTCCTTGCCGCCGAGCTGGCTCTCGCCGCTCTGGATGATCAGCGGGCTGCCTCCCAGATCGGCGATGCCGACGGAGAACGAGACGCGGGTGCGCGTCGACGTCTTGTCGAAGATCACCGCGACGGTCTGCGGGCCGGCGAGCGGCTTCGCCGAGAAGCGGTCGCGCTTCAACGCGGCTGCGAGGTCCAGGATCTCCGCCTGCTCGGCGGGCGTGAGGTCGTCGTCGCGGAGGAAGTGCCGGGTCATGCTGGCCCTTTCGTGGATCGGGGGTGGTACGGCGCGGAGTTACAGGGTGGCGAGAGCCCGAGCAAAGCGGTCGCGGAACTCCGCGAGCTCGGCGTCGCCGACGATGAGCGGCGGAGCCAGGCGGATGCTCGACTCGTTGGGGGCGTTGATGATGAGACCGTTGGCGAGCGCGGCGTCGGAGAGGCGGTGCGCCTCGCCGTCCGTGAGGCCGATGCCGATGAGCAGGCCGTGGCCGCGCACATCTCCGATCAGAGGCGACTCGAGCGACCGGATGATCTCCTTCAGCTCCTCCCCGCGCCGGGCGGCGTTGCCGACCAGGTCGGAGCGCTCGATCTCGGCGAGCACGGCGTTGCCCGCCGCGGTCGCGAGCGGGTTGCCGCCGAACGTCGATCCGTGCTGACCCTGGGTGAACAGGTCGGACGCCCAGCCGAACGTCACCAGGGCGCCGATCGGCACACCGCCGGCCATGCCCTTCGCGACGGTGACGGCATCGGGAAGGATGCCCTCGTGCTGGTACGCGAACCACGCGCCGGTGCGGCCGACCCCGGTCTGGATCTCGTCGATGATCAGCAGCGCTCCGTGCTGCTCCGTGAGCTCGCGCGCCCGCTTCAGGAAGCCCGCGGGCAGGTCGAGGACCCCGGCCTCCCCCTTGATCGGCTCGACGAAGAGCGCGGCCACGTGATCGTCGATGGCCGCTTCGAGCGCCGCGATCGTGGAGTCGATGTGCTGCACTCCCCCGGGCAGCGGCTCGAACGCCTCCCGCATCGGCGGCTTGCCGGTGAGCGCGAGCGACCCCATGGTGCGGCCGTGGAACGCGTTGTTGAGAGCCAGCACCCGCGTCTTCCGGCCGTGCGGGCCACGATTCAGGCGGGCGAGCTTGAACGCGGCCTCGTTGGCCTCCGCGCCCGAGTTGCCGAACAGCACCCGGCCGCGGTCGCCGGCGCCCGTGATGGTGCGCAGACGGCCGGCGAGCTCCAGCTGTGGAGCGGTCGAGAAGTAGTTGGAGACGTGCGCGAGCGTCGCGACCTGACGGCTGACCGCATCCACCAGCACCGGATGTGCGTGCCCGAGCGAGTTGACCGCGATCCCGGCGAGGAAGTCGAGGTACTCGTTACCGTCGACGTCCCACACCCGGCAGCCCTGGCCGTGCGACAGCATCACCTTGGGCGTCGCCAGCGTGCGCATGATGGTCTCGCCGAACGGCGTGCGCCAGGCTCCGTCGCGCCACTGCGCTCCGGGCGCCGGGCTCTCGGGCTCTTCCGTCATGGTCCTGTTCCATTCCTGGTCCTCGCTCACGCGGGCACCACCTCCGTCCCGATGCCGGACTGCGTGAACACCTCGAGCAGGATCGAGTGCGGCACCCGCCCGTCGATGATCGCCGCTTTCTCCACTCCGCCGTCGACCGCGTCGAGGCACGCCGCCATCTTCGGGATCATGCCCGATTCCAGCGACGGCAGCAGGTCGCGGAGCTCGTCCGCACCGATCTTCGACAGCAGCGAGTCGCGGTTCGGCCAGTCGCTGTACAGCCCGGCGACGTCCGTCAGGATCACCAGCTTGGCGGCCCCCAGCGCGACCGCGAGCGCCGCCGCCGCCGCATCCGCGTTGACGTTGAGCGCCTGGGCCGCGTCGTCGATGTCCGGCGCGATCGACGACACGACGGGGATGCGTCCGGCGGCCAGCTGCGCCAGCACGGCCTCGGGATCGACGGCGACGACGTCTCCGACGAGGCCGAGGTCGACCTCGTCGCCGTCGATGACCGCCGCGCGGCGCCGGCCCTGGAAGAGCCCGGCGTCCTCGCCCGAGAGGCCCGCAGCGAGCGGGCCGTGCTTGTTGATGTTGCCCACGATGTCGCGGTTGATCTGCCCGGTCAGCACCATCCGGACGACCTCCATGGCCTCCGGGGTCGTGACGCGGTAGCCGCCACGGAACTCCGAATCGATGCCGAGCCGGTCGAGCATGGCGGAGATCTGCGGACCGCCGCCGTGCACGACGACAGGGCGGAGACCGGCGTAGCGCAGGTAGACCATGTCCTCGGCGAAGGTGCGCTGCAACTCCTCGTTGACCATGGCGTTGCCGCCGACATCTTCACCACGATGATGCGGTCGTGGAAGGTCTTGAGCCACGGCAGCGACTCGATGAGGGTCTCGGCCTTCGCCGCAGCGGCCGCGTGGTCGCGTTCGGCCTCGTCCGCAGCCAGGTCTCTCTCGGTCTGGTCGGTGTCCATGTCGTCCGTCGCGGTCATCAGCTGGCGTACGCGCTGTTCTCGTGCACGTAGTCGTGCGTGAGGTCGTTGGTCAGGATGGTCGCCGTCTCCTCGCCCGCGTGCAGGTCGATGAGGATGTGGACCGCGCGCGGCGTCAGGTCCACCAGCTCGCGGGGCTGGTCGGGCTCGCCCGCCGTGCACACCTGCACGCCGTTGATCGCGACGTCGATCCCGTACGGGTCGAACTCGGCGTCGGTCGTGCCGACGGCGGCGAGCACGCGGCCCCAGTTGGGGTCGTTACCGAAGATCGCGGCCTTGAACAGGTTGCTACGCGAGACCGCCCGGCCGACGACGACCGCGTCGTCCTCGCTGGCGGCGTTCACGACCTCGATCGCGATGTCGTGCGAGGCGCCCTCCGCATCGGCCTGCAGCTGCTCGGCGAGGTCGCGGCAGACGTCCGTGAGCGCCCGCGCGAACTCGTCGTCACCCGGCTCGACACCGCTCGCTCCGGAGGCGAGGAGCGCGACGGTGTCGTTGGTCGACATGCAGCCGTCCGAGTCGAGGCGGTCGAACGTGACGCGCGTCGCCCGGCGTAGGGCCGCATCCAACTGGTCAGAGGTCCGCACGGCATCGGTCGTGATGACGACGAGCATGGTGGCGAGACCGGGCGCGAGCATCCCGGCGCCCTTCGCCATGCCGCCGACCGTCCAGCCGTTCGGCGAGCGGAACTGCGCCTCCTTGGCGCGGGTGTCGGTGGTCATGATGGCCTCCGCCGCGCCGAGGCCGGCATCGCGGGCGAGCGCGTTGGCGGCCGTCGTGACACCGGCGACCAGCTTGTCCAGCGGCAACTGATCGCCGATCAGACCGGTCGAGCAGACGAGGACGTCACCGGCCGAGACCCTCAGTTCGGTGGCGACGGCCTCGGCGGTCGCGTGCGTCACCTGGAAGCCCTGCGAGCCGGTGTAGCAATTGGCCCCGCCCGAGTTGAGGACGATGGCGGAGACCACGCCGTCCTGGATGACCTGCTCGCTCCAGAGCACCGGGTTGGCTTTGCACCGGTTGGTGGTGAAGACGGCGGCCGCGGCGTTCAGCGGGCCGAGGTTCTTCACGAGGGCGAGGTCGCGCCGCCCGCTGGCCTTGAGGCCGGCGACGACGCCCGCCGCGGCGAACCCGGAGGCTGCTGTGACGCTCACGAGTGTGCTCCCGTCGCCGGCGGTTCCGCCGTCTGGGCAGGGCTCAACGTTCGCGTCACGGTGCGACTCCGTTCACGGTCAGGCCCGCGGTCTCGTCGAGTCCGAGGGCGATGTTGACGGATTGGATGGCCGCTCCGGCCGTCCCCTTATACAGATTGTCGATCGCGAGCACGGTCACGACCCGGCCCGCTGCGGCATCCAGCGCCACTCCGATCAGCACGGTGTTCGCTCCGAGCACGTCGGAGGTGCGCGGCACCACGCCTGCCGGCAGCACCTGCACGAACGGCTCCCCGGCGTACGCCTCCTCCCACGCGGCCTGGACCTGCGCGGCGGTGACGCCGGGCTTCACCCGCGCGGTCGAGGTCGCGAGGATGCCGCGTGACATCGGCACCAGCACCGGCGTGAACGACAGCGTCGGCGATCCGGCGCCCGCCTTCCGCAGGTTCTGCTGGATCTCGGGGATGTGCCTGTGCGTTCCGCCCACCGCATACGGGTTGGCGGAGCCGAGAATCTCGCTGGCCAGATACATCGTCTTCAGCGACTTGCCCGCGCCCGACGGGCCGACCGCGAGAACCGCCACGATGTCCTCGTCATCGATCAGCCCGGCCTGGATGCCGGGAGCGAGGGCGAGAGAGACCGCGCTCGCGTTGCAGCCGGGAGCGGCGATCCGCCGTGCGCCGACGAGGTTGTCGCGTTGCTTGCCCGACACTGCGGCGCCACTGCCAACGGGCAGCTCCGGCACGCCGTATGCCCAGGCGCCGAAGTGCTCACCGCCGTAGAACGCCGCCCAGTCGGCCGGATCCTCCAGCCGGTGGTCGGCGCCGCAGTCGACGACGACCGTGTCGTCCGGCAACTGCGCCGCGATCTCGCCGGACGTGCCGTGCGGGAGCGCCAGGAAGACGACGTCGTGCCCGCTGAGCGTCTCCGGGCTCGTCTCCTGCAGGGTGAGGTGCGCGAGCGAGCGCAGGTGCGGCTGGTGCGCGATCAGCGGATGGCCCGCATTCTGGTGCGCGGTGACGGTGCGGACCTCGAAATCGGGGTGCCCGGCGAGGATGCGCAGCAGTTCACCGCCCGCGTATCCGGAAGCGCCTGCGACGGCGACCGAGAAAGTCATGCTTGTTCCTTGTTCGAGTGGACGACGGTTGTCTCGGCGACGGCGGCGCCCACGTCGATCCACTGGTCAGGACCGCCCGGAACGCCGCCTAGCTTCGGCGGTCGCGCAGGCGTCGGCGCATGGCGCGGGCGGCGAGAGCCGCACGCGTCGAAACGGTGCACCGGACGGAAAGCATGGGACAACCCTAGCGCTCCTGCCCGGGCGGTCACCAAATCCGGGCCGGGATGCACGCGACCGGTATGCACGCGACCGGTCCGGGTCCGCGGCGAGGGGATGTGTCTCGCCGCGGTCCGGGACCGGTCGGGTGTGTCGCGTCTGGATCGCGTGACAGCTACTCGCGGATCGTGGCGCCGAACAGCTCGCCGGCGCGCGCGGCTCCGGCCAGCTTGGCCTCGCTCGCCTCGGCGGCGGTGAGGGTGCGGTCGTCCGCGCGGAAGCGCAGAGCGAAGGTCAGGCTCTTGTGCCCGTCCGGGAGTCCTGGGCCGCGATAGTCGTCGACCAGCCGGATGTCTTCGAGCAGCTCACCGGCACCCGCGCGGACGGCGCGAAGCAGCTCTCCTGCCGGGACGTCCTCGCGCACGACGAGCGAGAGGTCCTGCGTCGCGGCCGGGAAGCCCGCGATGACACCGGCGACGATGTCGACCGGTGCAACGGCGATCAGAGCGTCGAGGTCGAGCTCGAACACGGCGACGACGCGTGGCAGGTCGAGGTCGTGGGCCAGGGCCGGGAGCAGCTCTCCGGCGTAGCCGACCGGGACCTCGGCTCCGTCGGCGCCGAGGGCGACCAGGCGCGCCGTGCGGCCCGGGTGCAGCGCCTGGTGAGATGACTGCACGAGGTCGACCGTCACGCCGACGGCTGCGGCGGTCTGCCGCACCATGTCGAGCGCATCCACCAGTCCGGCCGGCACGGCGGTCAGGCCCGGCTGCTTCTCGACGGCGTTGCCGACGACGAGGCCCGCGAGGTGGCGCGGCTGCGCCGGGATGCCCGCGTTCAGCCCGGCGAGGATGTCGGCTCCGGGAAGCGCGGCGCCCGGCGGGAGCGTCTCGCTGCCGATCGACCCCTCCGAGGGGCGGAAGACGGTGCCCAGCTCGTAGACCTTGAGGTCGACGAGCCCGCGCGCGAGGTTGCGCTTGGCGGCATCCAACAGGCCGGGGAGCAGCGACGTACGCAGGTACGGCGCGGTGGCGTCGAGCGCGTTCGCCAGCCGTACGGCGAGCACGCCGCCCGCCTCGGCGGAGCCGAAGAGGTCGTTCTGGGCCTCGCTCACGAACGGGAAGGACAGCACCTCGGTCGCGCCGTTGTCGGCGAGCGTCTGCGCGACAGCACGACGGAGACGCTGCTCGCGCGTGAGCCCGCGGCCGGGAGGCGCCACCGGCAGCACCGACGGGATGCGGTCGTAGCCGACGATGCGGGCGACCTCCTCCGCGAGATCCGATTTGTCGCGGAGGTCGGGGCGCCACGTCGGCGGCACGACCAGCAGGTCGTCGCCCGACTCGGTCACCGTCCCGCCGATCTCGGCGAGCGCTCCGCGCACCTCGTCGTCGGTGAAGTCGACGCCGATCAGCGAGGCGATGTACCCCTTCGGCAGGCGGATGGCCTCGGCGGTCTCCGAGGCGTCCAGCAGCGAGCCGAGGTCGTCCGCGCGGCCGCCGGCGAGCTGCTCGAGCAGCTGGACGACGCGTGCCGCCGCGGCGACGGCGACCTGCGGGTCGACCCCGCGCTCGAAGCGCTTGGACGCCTCGCTGGGCAGCTTGTGACGGCGTGCCGTCCGCGCGATCGACACCGGGTCGAAGTTGGCGGCCTCGATGAGCACGTTGCGAGTGCCGTCGCCGATCTCGGTGGAGGCGCCGCCCATGACGCCCGCCAGACCGATCGCGCCGGAGTCGTCGGAGATGACGAGGTCTTCCGGGTCGAGGGTGCGGGTCTGGTCGTCGAGGGTGACGAGCTTCTCTCCCGGCGTCGCGCGTCGCACGACGATGCCGCCGGACAGCTTGTCGAGGTCGTAGCCGTGGATCGGCTGGCCGAGCTCGAGCATGACGTAGTTGGTGATGTCGACGATGAGCGAGATCGACCGGATGCCGGCGAGCTTGAGGCGCGCGATCATCCACGGCGGGGTCGGGCGGGACCCGTCGACGTCGCGGACGACGCGGGTCACGAAGACGCTCGCGCCGACACGGCCGCGGATGGGCGCGGTGTCGTCGACCGTCACGCTGAAGCCGCTCGGGTGATCGGCCACGGAGCCGACGGGCACCGCATCGGCCGGGTCGCGGAAGGCCGCGCCGGTCGCGTGCGAGTACTCGCGGGCGATGCCGCGGATCGAGAACGCGTACCCGCGGTCGGGCGTGACGTTGACCTCCACGGCGGCGTCGTCGAGCCCGAGTAGGGCGACGGCGTCCGTCCCCACCTCCGGGTCGAGCCCGAGCGTGGACAGGCGGAGGATGCCGTCGTGGTCCTCACCGAGGCCGAGCTCGCGGGCCGAGGCGATCATCCCGTCGGAGACGTGCCCGTAGGTCTTGCGTGCGGCGATCGGGAAGGGCCCGGGCAGTACGGCGCCGGGCAGGGTCACGACGACCTTGTCACCCTCGAAGAAGTTGCGGGCGCCGCAGACGATGCCGCGCACGTCGGCACCGCCGTCGGCGGCGCTCTGACCCTCGGGGGCGACGCGCACCTGGCACCAGCGGATGGTCTTGCCGTTGCTCTGCGGCTCCTCGACGAACTCGAGCACCTGGCCCACCACGATCGGGCCGCTCAGGTCGAAGGTGTGGATGTCCTCCTCCTCGAGTCCGACGGACACGAGGGCGGCGTGCACCTCCTCCGGCGTCGTGCCGGGCTCCAGATCGACGAACTCGCCGAGCCAACTCAGGGGGACGCGCATCAGACCACCATTCCGAACTGCTGGGAGAACCGGACATCGCCCTCGGCCATGTCGCGCATGTCCTTGACGTCGTTACGGAACATCAGGGCCCGCTCAACGCCCATCCCGAACGCGAAGCCGGAGTAGACGTCCGGGTCGATGCCGGCGGAGCGCAGGACGTTGGGGTTGACCATGCCGCAGCCGCCCCACTCGATCCAGCGGGCGCCTCCCTTGAACGTGGGATGCCACAGGTCGAGCTCCGCGCTCGGCTCGGTGAACGGGAAGTAGTTGGGCCGCAGGCGCACGCGCGCCTCGTCGCCGAACAGCGTCTTGACGAAGTGGTCGAGCGTTCCGCGCAGGTGGGCCATGGTGAGGCCCTTGTCGACCGCGATGCCCTCCGTCTGGTGGAACACCGGGAGGTGCGTCGCGTCGAACTCGTCGGTGCGGAAGACCCGGCCCGGGGCGATCCGGTACACCGGCAGGTCGTCTCCGAGCAGGGCGCGCAGCTGCACCGGGGAGGTGTGCGTGCGCATCACGAGGTGCGCGTCCGTCGGCTCGACGAAGAAGGTGTCCTGCATGGCGCGCGCCGGGTGGTCGGCGTCGAAGTTGAGCGCGTCGAAGTTGTACCACTCGCTCTCGAGCTCCGGGCCCTCCGCGACCTCCCAGCCCATGCCGACGAAGACGTCGGCGATGCGCTCCTGGAGCAGGCTGAGCGGGTGCCGGGCGCCGGGGGTCCAGCGCGACGGGAGCGCCGTGACGTCGACGGCCTCGGCGGTGAGCTGAGCCGCCTCCTCCGCCGCGGCGATCTCGGCCTCCTTGGCGGTGAACGCCTGGTTGACGCGTGCGCGTGCGCCGCCGACGAGCTTGCCCGCGGCCGCCTTCTGATCGCCCGGGAGCGAACGGATGCTCGCGTTCAGCCGGGCGAGGGGCGAACCCTCGGCCGTGTGGTCGTGGCGCACCGCCTTCAGGGCCGCCGAGTCGTGTGCGGCGTCGATCGCGGCGAGCGCCGCGCTGACCGCCGACTCGACCGCGGATTCGGTGATCTCCGTGGAATCTGACACGGTCACCCAGTCTAGTCGGCGCGAGCCCGCGGTCTCGGCGCGGCGACCGGCCTGTGGATGGAGCCTGTCTGTGGAGAAATCGCGCTCAGGAGCGCTGTGCGAACGCCGACTCGTACAGGCAGACGGAGGCGGCCGTCGCCAGGTTCATCGACTCGGCCTTGCCGTAGATCGGGACGGTGACCACCCGATCCACGAGCTCGAGCAGCTCGTCGGCGAGCCCGTGCGCCTCGTTGCCGAACACCCACGCGGTCGGCCGCGCCAGCTCCCCGTCGCGTCGGGCGGAGAGGAGGTCCTCCCCCTTGATGTCGGCGGCGAGCACCTGCAGGCCCGCGGTGTGCGCCCGTCCGACGACGTCGGCCAGGTCGGCTCCGACCGCGACCGGCAGGTGGAAGAGGGATCCGGTCGTCGAGCGGACCACCTTGGGGTTGTAGAGGTCGACCGTGCGGCCGCTCAGCACCACCGCATCCGCCCCCGCCGAGTCGGCCGCGCGGATGATCGTGCCCGCGTTGCCGGGGTCGCGCACCTCCTCGAGCACGGCGACGAGCCGCGGCGAGCCGGCGAAGATGTCTCGGATGGAGGTCGGGAACTGCCGCGCCACGGCCACGAAGCCCTGCGGCGTGACGGTGTCGGCCATCGCATCCAGCACGTGCTCGGAGACGAACTCCACCTCGATCCCGGCGTCGGACGCCGCGCGAGCGATCTCCGGGTACCGCTCGAGCGCCGTCGGCGTCGCGAACAGATCGACGACGAGTTCCGGACGGAAGGCGAGTGCCTCCTCGACGGCCTGCGGCCCCTCCAGGAGGAACAGCCCGGTCTCGGCACGGGCCGGGCGCTTGGCGAGCTTGGCGACGGCCCTGACGCGCGGTGAGCGCGGGTTGTCCAGCATGGCACCAGCTTAGGGGCGGACGGCCCCGCGCCTGTGGGTCGCAACACGCCGTTATGGCCGGGCCATAACGGCGTGTTGCGTCCCACCGGCGTGACGGGCACGCAGAACGGCCCGGCCGACATGAGTCGACCGGGCCGTTCGTGGATGCGTGTGTTACGCCGCGGCGTCCGCCTTCGGGGCCGATGTGTCGGCCGGCAGTGCCTTCTTGGCGGTCTCGACGAGGGCCGCGAAGGTCGCGGGCTCGTTCACGGCCAGCTCGGCGAGGATGCGACGGTCCACCTCGACGCCCGCCAGGGCCAGGCCCTGGATGAAGCGGTTGTAGGTGAGGCCGTTCGCGCGGGAGGCCGCGTTGATCCGCTGGATCCACAGACGACGGAAGTCGCCCTTGCGCTTGCGGCGGTCGTTGTAGGAGTAGACCAGGGAGTGGGTGACCTGCTCCTTGGCCTTGCGGTACAGGCGCGACCGCTGACCGCGGTAGCCCTCGGCGCGCTCGAGGATGACCCGACGCTTCTTGTGGGCGTTGACCGCCCTCTTCACTCTTGCCATTAGTCGATTTCCTTCTTAAGTGCGTGTCGGGGGTTACTTGCCGAGCATCCGGCGGATGACCTTGGCGTCCACCTCGGGGACGACCTGCTCCTGGTTCAGCCGGCGGGTGCGACGGCTGGACTTGAGCTCCAGGTTGTGGCGCATGCCGGACTGCTGCTTCATGACCTTGCCGCTGCCGGTGATCTTGAAGCGCTTCTTGGCGCCGGAGTGGGTCTTCTGCTTGGGCATTACTTCTCCTCGTTCGTCGCCTGGGCGGGCGAACTCTCGTCGGACTGAGCAGCGTCGGCTGTCTCAGCAACCGCGTCCTGGTCGCGCCCCTGGGCGCGCGCCTTGGTAGCGGCACGTACTGCGTTGGCCTCGGCCTTGGCCTCGGACTTGTTCTTCACCGGGCTGATGATCATCACCATGTTGCGCCCGTCGATCGTGGGGTTGGACTCCACCGTGCCGAGCTCGGCGACGTCCTCCGCGAAGCGCTGCAGCAGACGCACGCCCTGCTCCGGACGCGACTGCTCGCGGCCTCGGAAGAGGATCATGGCCTTCACCTTGTCGCCGGACTTCAGGAAGCCTTCGGCGCGCTTGCGCTTGGTCTCGTAGTCGTGCTTGTCGATCTTGAGGCGGAAACGGACCTCTTTGAGGATCGTGTTCGCCTGGTTGCGCCGGGCCTCCTTGGCCTTCTGCGCAGCCTCGTACTTGAACTTGCCGTAGTCCATGATCTTGGCGACCGGCGGCTTGGAGTTGGGCGCGACTTCGACCAGGTCGAGGTCGGCCTCCTGCGCGAGTCGCAATGCGACCTCGATCTTGACGACACCGACCTGCTCTCCGCTGGGGCCGACGAGTCGTACTTCGGGGACGCGGATACGGTCATTCGTACGGGGTTCGCTGATGTCTGTCTCCTCTGATCAAGCGATTCTTCGCGAGCCACGGGCCGTCGGTGACG
>Ga0006562J51391_1012772_pt1 | contig 30815 bp, 30 predicted proteins | sample Ararhi6_input_d2_FD_51391 | JGI IMG/M metagenome (IMG submission 51391) | reverse complement strand
GTTCTGTCCGTGTGGCGGGATGTTCGGGCTCACAGTCCCGAGTAGGCGTGCAGGCCGTGGAAGAACACGTTCACGATCCCGAAGTTGAAGAGCACGGCCGCGAAGCCGATGATCGCGAGCCATGCGGACCGCGACCCGCGCCATCCACGAGTTGCGCGTGCGTGGATGTAGCCGGCGTAAATCACCCAGATGATGAACGTCCACACTTCCTTGGTGTCCCAACCCCAGTACCGACCCCACGCCTTCTCGGCCCAGATGGCACCGGCGATGAGCGTGAAGGTCCAGGCGATGAAGCCGACGATGTTGATCCGGTACGCCAGGTTCTCGAGAGCGACCGAGCTCGGAAGAGTGGCCAGGAAGCGGAACTGCTGCGGGCGCGACTCGGCGACTTGCCGTTCCCGGCGGTACTGCAGCAGCTGCAACCCCGACAGCGCGAACCCGAGCGCGAAGAACGCCGTACCCAAGACGGCCACGATGATGTGGATGACGAGCCAGTACGACTGGAGCGCCGGCTGCAACGGGACGACGGGTACGTAGTACCGCAGCAATGCGATCCCCTGCAGCACCAGCACCAACCCGAGCACGAACGTTCCGACGTACTTGATCTGCCACTTGAGGTTGGCCACCAGGAACACTCCGATGATGACGAGTGTCCCCGTCATCGAGAACTCCCACATGTTGGCCCACGGCACGCGAGCGGCGGCGATGCCTCTCAGCACGACCGCGACCAGGTGGAACGCGAAGCCAATGATCGTGAGCGCGAACGCCCACCTCATCGAGACCGAGTTCGCCGACCCGTTCACCAGGTCGTCCTCGACCCGGCTGCTGATCCGCGACGACAGACGGCCGAGCGCGGAGGACGGCTCCGGCGGCGCATCGCTCGCTCCGCCGCCGCCACCGATCACGGTCGTCGTGGGGGCCCCCACCGGGGCGGCCACCTCAGCTCGGCGCGCCACCGCGCTCGGAACAACGGCGGCCTCGACCGCTGTCGCTCGTGCCCCACGGCGCGCGAGGTCGAGCGCGAAGGCGATGAACGCCGCCGCGTAGAGTCCCATCGCCGCGTACAAGAACACGGTCGACAGCTGAGCGAGTGTCTCGGTCACAATGCAAGCCTAAGTCTTCGGGGAGCCGGCCAGGGCTCGGGAGTGCTGATCGGCGACCGCGGTCACGGCCGCCAGGAGGTTGGGGTCCTCGCCGCGGGCGAGCCCGGCGTACTCGAGCGTCAGGGAACCATCCGGGTTCTCCACCGCCTTCACCCAGAGCCGGCGCCGGGGTACGAACAGCGACGTGAGCAGCCCGGCGAGGATGAGGATTGCGAACACCAGCACCCAGATCTGGGCCGGATCGTGGTGCACCTCCAGGGTCGCGAACCGCTTGACGCCGTCGAGGGAGATCGTGCCGAGCCCGTTCGGCAGCTCCACCGTCTGTCCCGGCTTCAGCTGAAGGGCCTTCGTCTTGGTCGGCGGGCCGGCCAGCTGCTCCAGAGTGTCGGTGTTGAGGCTGTAGACGGACTGCGGGACGCCGTCATCGACGCCGAGATCGCCCGCGTAGACATTCAGGCTCAAGACGGGATCGTTCAGACCGGGGAACTTCGACGCCAACGCGCCTCCGCCGGTCGAACTCTCCGTGACGGTCGGGTAGAAGAACCCGATCATCCCCACCTGCTGCTTCAACCCGTCCGGCACCTTCACGAAACCGAGCGACGTCAGGTTGGGGTCCGCCTGCGGGATGAACGGGACCGAGTCGTTGAACACCACCTTGCCCGCCGGGTCCTTCACCGTGATCGTCGGTGCGTATCCGTTGCCCAGGAGGTATACGTTCGTCCCGCCGATCGCGAGCGGCTCGTTCACCTTGATCGTGGTGTCGGAGGACGCATCCCCGGGTCCGGTCGTCTTCACATGCGCGGTGTAGTCGAGCGGCGTGCCGATCGCATCCCGGTTCTTGGTCTCGTACGCCACATCCAGCTTGTCGACGGCGATCGAGAACGGGACCAGCGACGCGTCGTTGAAGAACCGGCCCGGGTTGAACGAGTTGTACGACGGCAGGCTGTTCACGAAGCTCTGTCCCTCGACCACGATCTTCTGGCCGGTGTAGCCGAAGCCGCCGCCCACGCCGATCGCCAGCAGCACACCGAGCAGGGCGATGTGGAAGACCAGGTTGCCGGTCTCGCGCAGATAGCCGCGCTCCGCCGAGACCGACGTCGACCGCGCGTCCTGATACAGGGCGACCCGGTAGCGATTCGCCTTCAGCACATCGCGTGCGGTGAGGACCGGATCCGGCGCATCCGGACGGAGCGCCGCAGGCAGGATGCGCGCCTGGAAGCCGGACATACGTGTCAGGCGCACCGGCGTCCGCGGCGGCTTCGCGCGCATCGCCTCGAAGTGGTGGCGCGTGCGCGGGATGATGCAGCCGATCAGGGAGGCGAACAGCAGCAGGTAGATCGCCGAGAACCACACGGACGTGTAGACGTCGAAGAACTGCAGCTTGTCGAGCACGGGAGCGAGAGACGGGTTCTCGCTGAAGTACTTGGTGACGCCGTTGGGGTCGGAGCTCCGCTGCGGGACGAGGGACCCGGGTACGGCCGCGATCGCCAGCAGGAGCAGCAGGAACAACGCCGTGCGCATGCTGGTGAGCTGCCGCCAGAACCAGCGGATCCACCCGATCGGTCCCAGCTTCGGCTGGACGACCTCCGGGTCCTCCCGCTGGGGAGGCGCGTCGATGTGATCAGAGGGCCGGCTCAAAACCTTGGATCACCGCCAAGAACTGGGACATGAGCTCGCTCCAGAGACCGGTGACCATCAGGACCCCGATGGCCACGAGCAGGACACCGCCGATGATGTTGATGACACGGATGTGCCGCTTGATGAACGCGACGGAACCCGCCACCCAGTCGAAGCCGAGGGCCACGAGGAGGAACGGGATGCCGAGGCCGATGCAGTAGAACAGCCCGAGCAGAGCGCCTCGCCACGGCGAACCGCTTCCGACGCTCAATGCGCTGATGGCGGCGAGCGTCGGTCCGATGCACGGCGTCCATCCCAGTCCGAAGACGATTCCGAGAAGTGGGGCGCCGATCAGCCCGGTCGCCGGGCGCCACGACGGCTTGATGGTCCGCTGCAGGAAGGAGAACTGGCCGATGAACACCAGCCCCATGATGATGACGAGGGCTCCGAGCACGCGGACGACGACATCCTGCCAGCGCACCAGCCAGTAGCCGAGCGCACCGAACGCCGCTCCGTAGGCGACGAACACGATGGCGAACCCCAGGACGAACAGCGCCACACCGGTCAGCACGCGGGACCGATCGCGCTTCGCGCCTGGATCGCTCATCCCGCCGACATAGGCCAGATATCCCGGGACCAACGGGAGGACGCACGGGGACGCGAACGAGACCAGCCCCGCGAGGAGGGCGATCGGCAGCGCCAGCAGGAGCTGACCGCTGAAGACGATCTGACCGACGTCGCCCACGTCAGTTCTCGGCCACGGCGTCGGAGATGAGCGAGTCGAGGATGCTCTTGTCGGGGATCGCTCCGAGGATGCGCGCGGCGACGCGACCCTTCTTGTCGACGACCAGCGTCGTCGGCGTGGCCTTCGGCGGGACGGTCTTGCTGAACGCGAGGAGGACGGAGCCGGTGTCGCGGTCGAGCACGGACGGGTACGTGACGCCCTTCTCCTTCTCGAAGCTCTCCGCGGTCTGCGCCGAGTCGTACAGGTTGACGCCGAGGAAGCCGACGCCCTGCGCCTTGTACTTGTTGCTCAGCGATTCGAGATCGGGGGCCTCGACCCGGCACGGCGGGCAGCCGGCGTACCAGAAGTTCACGACGAGGACCTTGCCTGCGTAGTCGGCCGAGGACACCGTGCTGCCGTCCTGCAGTGTGCCCGTGAAGGAGACCGCCTCACCGCGGTTGCCGGCGGCGAACTCGCTGACCGTGCCATCCCCCGCGATGTAGTTCTGGCCGTTGCCGGAGCGGTACTGGTTCGCGAGGCTGTCGTTGGCGGTACAGCCGGAGAGCGCGAGCGCGGTCACCGCAGCGAGGGCGGCGGCGGGCAGCAGGATGCGCGAACGGAGACGGGACACGGTGCTCACACCGCCCCCACATCGGTGGCGGCGGCCTGGAGGCTTGCGGCGGGTTCGACGTAGCCGACCTCGACGAGACGCTGCGCTTCGGGGGTCCGGCCCGGGTGGATGGGGTTCTCGGTCGTGGTTTCGGCGCCGGCTGCGGATGTCGCGGTCGTGCTCGGCGACTCGGCGGTCACCCGTTCGAACGTCGTGATGCTCGACAAGGCGCAGCGGCGCTTGCGCGGATCGTGCGGGTAGCGCTCGCCGGCGACGGAGAGGTGAGCGACCCAGATCGGCAGCTGGTGACTGACCAGGACGACATCGCCCGACTCGACCGAATCGAAGGCGTCATGAATGGCGGCGAGCATCCGCCGCTCGATGCTCGTGTAGGCCTCGCCCCAGCTCGGGCGAAGCGGGTTCACGAGATAGGGCCAGTACTTGGGGTTGCGGACCGCGCGCTTCATGCGCGTTCCCTCGAAGCGGTTGGTCGGCTCGATGATCCGCTCGTCGATGATNGGATCGAGGCCGAAGGCTGCAGCCACNGGAGCCGCGGACTCCCGGGTGCGCTGGAGCGGCGAGACGCGGAGTGCGCTGATCGGACGGGACCGCTCGCGCAGGTCGTCGGCCGCGGCCTGGGCCATGCGGTGGCCGAGTTTGGAGAGGCCGAATCCCGGCAGCCTGCCGTACAGGATGCCGTCGGGATTGAACACCTCGCCATGACGGACGAGGTGAACCTGGCTCGCTACCACCGCTCCAGTCTACGGAGGGGGTTCCCTTGAATTCACTGAGCGCCCGCGGGGCTCGCGTGACAGGAACCGTCCACAGGCTGAGAGGACTCGTACTTCTCCACAGATTCCCGGCGTCGCGTCCGGTTCGCGGGCCGTCTTCGTAGCGTCGACTCATGGCCGACGAAGAAGAGGAAGTGGCTCTTGCGAACATCCCGAACCACGACCGCCCCCGTGAGCGGATGCGGCGACTGGGCGTCGGGTCCCTCACCGACGACGAGGTGCTCGCCCTGGTGCTGGGGTCCGGACAGACAGGACGCAGCGTTCTGGCGCTTGCTCGATCCGTGCTCCGCAGGACCGGCGGATTCCCGGGGCTGGCGACGATGGACTTCGCCCGGCTCGAACGCTTGCCGGGTGTCGGCCCGGCTACGGCCGGCCGGCTTGTCGCGATCATCGAGATCTGGCGCCGCGCCGGAGCGTCATCTGCCTGGACCAGGCTCACCGACCACAAGGCGGTCGCCGACGTCGTCCGCCCCGAACTCCTCCACCGCGACTCGGAGCGCTTCGTGGTGGTCGTCGCCGATCGTGCGTCGCGTCCGCTCGAGCTGGTGCTCCTACAGGACGGCGGTGTGGATGAGACCAGTGTCCAACCTGCGGACGTGCTTCAGGCGGTCCTCACGCGCGGCGGTCGATCATTCGCGGTCGCGCACAACCATCCGTCCGGCGTGCTCGACGCCTCCGTCGCAGACCTCATGCTCACCCGGCGACTCGACCAATCCGCCGCGACGCTCGGCCTTCGTTTCCTGGGCCACGTCCTGGTGGCGGGCGACAGCTGGACGGCTCTGCCCACCGCCGGCTCCGGCGCTACGGCGTCAGGCGGGTCGGCCCACGGAAGAGGTAGGTCGTCTCGCGCAGGTTCGAGAGGTGCAGCATGAGCATCAGCACGCGCGCCAGGCCCATGCCGAAACCGCCGTGCGGCGGGATGCCGTACCGGAAGAACGCCAGGACGTCCTCGAGCTCCTCGACCGAGAGGCCCTTCTCGACGGCCTGCTTCTCGAGGATGTCGACGCGGTGCTCGCGCTGAGCTCCGGTCGAGATCTCGACGCCGTTGAAGATCAGGTCGTAGCTGCGCGTGATCGACGGGTCCTCCGGATGACGCATGTGATAGTACGGGCGGATGCTCGCGGCGTAGTCCGTCAGGAAGACGAACTCGTGTCCGTAGGTCTCCTTGACGTACGAGGAGATCTGGCGCTCGCCCTCCGGGTCCATGTCGTCGTCCTCGCGCTGCACCTCGTAGCCGCGCTCGGCGACGATGCGCTTAGCCTCAGCGAGCGGGATGCGCGGGAACGGCGTCGACGGGACGGTGACCTCGACGCCGAAGAGGCGCTCGATCTCCTCGCCATGCTTCTCCTTGACGGCGGTGAAACCGGCGACCAGGAGGTCTTCGTGCACCTTCATGACGTCTTCGTGGCTGTCGATCCAGCTGATCTCCGTGTCGACGCTCGTGAACTCGGTGGCGTGCCGGCTGGTGAAGCTGGGGTCGGCGCGGAACGCCGGCCCGATCTCGAAGACGCTTCCGAATCCGGCCGCCTGTGCCATCTGCTTGAAGATCTGAGGGCTCTGAGCCAGATAAGCCGTGGTCTCGAAGTACGGCAGCTCGAACAGCTCGGCGCGCGACTCGGAAGCCGAGGCCATCAGCTTGGGGGTGTGGATCTCGACGAATCCGTTCTCCACCCAGTACTGGCGGAGTGCGTGCTCGAACGTGGTCTGCACGCGGAAGATGAGGTTGTGGCGCGGGTCGCGCAGATCGAGGAAACGCCAGTCCATGCGCTTGTCGATGCCGCTATCGGCGGCGATCGGCGTCTCAGGGATGGCGGCCGTCTCCACCTCGAGGGAGGTCAGCTTGATCTCGATACCGCCGAGCTTGACGCGCTCGTCGTGCTTCAGCTCCCCGGTGGCTCGAACGAAGCTGCCCTGCGAGAGGCCGGAGATGGTGGTGGCAGGCTCGTCCGCGATCACCGCGCCGTCGTCGCCGACGGTCCGCGGGTTGACCAGCTGGACGGCTCCCGACTCGTCGCGCAGAACGACGAACTGCACCTTCTTCTGGTCGCGGACAGTCTCGACCCATCCGGCGACGCTCACGGGGCCGTCGGGAAGAGCGGCCAGGTCCTTGATCAAAACGCGTGCAGTCACGAGCCCCAAGCCTACCGGTGCGCCCGTCGTGCGCGGTGTGACAATGGGAGGACAAGGCACGAAGGAGTAGCCCATGAGTACCGACGACGTCGTCATCCTGTCCGCCGCCCGCACCCCGTTGGGGAAGATCAAGGGGGCGCTCGCCTCGCTGACCGCGGTGCAGTTGGGAACGATCGCCGTGAAGCAAGCCCTCGAGCGGTCGGGGATCGGAGCCGAGGCAGTCGACACGGTGCTCTTCGGCCAGGTGCTGCAGGCCGGCGCCGGACAGAACCCCGCGCGCCAGACGGCAATCGGTGCGGGGATCGGCTGGGACGTGCCGGCAACGACGATCAACAAGGTGTGCCTGTCGGGCCTCGCCGCCGTGATCGACGCCGCACGACTGATCCGCACCGGGGAGGCGACGGTGGTCGTCGCCGGAGGGCAGGAGTCGATGACGAACGCGCCTCACATCCTGCCCGGCTCACGGCTGGGCTGGAACTACGGGTCCATTCAGGCGCTCGACTCGGCGGCGCACGACGGGCTCACGGATGCCTTCGACGGTATCTCGATGGGCGCCTCGACAGAGAGCTACACGGAGAAGCTCGGGCTGACGAGGGAGGCGCAGGACGACTTCGCAGCGCGATCGCATCAACGGGCGGGAGCGGCAGCCGACGCCGGAGTGTTCGACGACGAGATCGCGCCCGTCACCATCCCGCAGCGCAAGGGCGAGCCGCTCGTCGTGCGAACGGACGAGGGCGTCCGGCCGGATTCGACGACCGAGACGCTCTCGCGGCTGCGACCGAGCTTCGCGGAGGGCGGGACCCTTACCGCCGGCAACTCCTCCCCTCTCAGCGACGGTGCCGCGGCGCTGGTGCTGACCAGCCGCGAGAACGCCGAGCGCCTCGGCCTTCCGTGGCTGGCGCTGGTCGGGGCGAGCGGGCAGGTCGCCGGCCCGGACAACTCGCTGCACTCGCAGCCGTCCCGCGCGATCGACGCCGCCCTCAAGCGTGCGAACTGGGACGCGTCGGAGCTCGACCTGATCGAGATCAACGAAGCGTTTGCGGCCGTGGCGCTGCAGTCGATGGCCGACCTGGGGCTCGATCCGGAGAAAGTGAACCTGCACGGCGGCGCGATCGCGCTCGGACACCCGATCGGTGCGTCCGGCGCCCGGCTCGCCGGTCACGCGGCGCACGAGTTGGCTCGGCGTGGTTCCGGGCGAGCTGCGGTCGCTCTGTGCGGTGGTGGTGGGCAGGGCGACGCGCTGCTGCTCTATCGCTGATCGGACGCTGCCGGAGACTGTTTGCACTCGGAGTGCCGGCCGGAGGGTCAGCGCTCCAGGTGACGCTCCGCCGGGCCGGTGTACTGCGACAGCGGCCGGATCAACGAGTTGGCGGCGTACTGCTCGAAGATGTGCGCCGTCCAGCCGGTGACCCGTGCCGCCGCGAACAGCGGAGTGAACGTCTCGGTGTCGAAGCCCATCAGGTTGTAGGCNGGACCGGACGGGTAGTCCAGGTTCGGCTTGATGTTCTTGCGCTCGCCCATCGCGCTCTCCAGAGCGTCGTACAGGTCGAGGAGGTCGCGACGGTCGTAGTGCTCCGCGAGGACCACCAGCGACGCACGCATCGTCGGGACGCGGGAGTCGCCGTTCTTGTACACGCGATGGCCGAAGCCCATGATCTTGCGCTTCTCGGCGAGAGCCGCGTCGAGCCACTCCTCTGCGCGATCGGCGCTCTGGATCTCGTCGAAGGCGTGCATGACGGCCTCGTTCGCGCCGCCGTGGAGGGGGCCCTTCAACGCTCCGACGGCACCGGTCACTGCCGAGTAGACATCCGACAGCGTCGAAGCGATCACCCGAGCCGTGAAGGTCGACGCGTTGAACGAGTGCTCCGCATACAGGACGAGCGAGACGCGGAACGCGTCCACGACCACGTCGTCCGGCACCTCGCCGAACGTCATCCAGAGGAAATTGCGCGAGTAGTCGAGGTCGTCGCGAGGCTCCACCACATCGAGACCGCGGCGGCGGCGCTGGATGTAGGCAACGATGGCGGGCAGCTGCGCGAACAGGTAGATGGCGCGGCCCTCGTTGAGTTCCGGGTCGAGGATGCTGTCGGGCTGCTGCAGCGTGGCGTCGAGGCCGCCCAGCTGGCTGACCGCGGTTCGCAGGGCGTCCATCGGGTGAGCCGACACCGGGATGTCATCCAGCGCGCGGCGCGTGCGGTCATCCAGTCGGCGCAGCGACCGCTCCAGGGACTCGAAGGCGACCAGCTCATCCGCAGTCGGCAGTTCGCCATGCCACAGGAGGTAGGCGACCTCTTCGAACGAGCAGTGCTCGGCCAGCTCCTGGACCGGGTAGCCGCGATACAGCAGCGAGTTCGTCTGCGGGTTCACCGAAGAGATGGTCGTCGTGTCCACGACGACACCGGCGAGGCCCTTGTGGATCTCGGGGTCGGTCATGTGAGCTCCTTCGCTGCTGACGGGATGGCCGCCGGTGAGCGGCATCGAGAGAGGGCGCTACTTCCGCACGTCGAAGTTGTACACCGACGTGTCGAAGGCGTTGTAGCCCTCGTAGTCAATCAGGTCGTACAGATCGGCGCGATGCTGCATGTCGTCCAGCATCGGCTTCAACGTCCCCTCGCCGACCAGTTGGTCGAGGCCACGCTCGGCGGCGCCCATCGCCAGGCGCAGAAGGGATACCGGCCAGATGACGATGTTCACGCCGACGTCACGCAACTGGTCGACGGTGAACAGGTCGCTCTTTCCGAACTCGGTCATGTTCGCCAGCACCGGCACGTCCACGGCTGCACGGACGGCCTCGAACTCGGACAGATCAGCCATCGCCTCGGGGAACAAGGCGTCGGCGCCGGCATCGACCAAGGCCTTCGCGCGGTCGATCGCCGCGGCGAGACCCTCGACAGCACGAATGTCCGTCCGCGCCATGATGAGGAGGTTGCCATCGCGCCGAGCATCCACGGAGGCCCGGATGCGCTTCAGAGCGGTGTCCTCATCCACCACCTGCTTGCCGTCGAGGTGACCGCACCGCTTGGGATTGACCTGATCCTCGATGTGCAGGCCGGCGACGCCGGCATCCTCCAACGCCTGAACCGTGCGGGCGACGTTCATCGGCTCGCCGAAACCGGTGTCCGCATCGACGAGCGCAGGCAGGTCCGTCATGCGCGTGATCTGCGCGGATCGGCCGGCGACCTCCGTCTGCGTGGTCAGGCCGATGTCCGGCAGGCCGAGGTCTGCGGAGAGGACGGCGCCCGAGATATAGACGCCCTCGAAGCCCTTGCGCTCGATCAGGCGCGCGCTCAACGGATTGAACGCCCCGGGCATGCGGATCAGCTCACCCGACGCCAGCCGGGCTCGGAACGCTGCACGCTTCTCGTGCGCGGGAACCGACGAATACAGCATTTAGAAGAGTCCCTTCGGCGCGGGGGTCGCGGCCAGAAGTCCGGGACGCGCGGTGATGGTGAGGCCGGCGAGTTCGGAGGCGCTCAGTTCGGGCAGGCGTTCGGCCAGCGCCAGGAATCGCTCGATCTCGTCCTGCTCCAGAACGTCGGCCGCGAGCATGCGGAACTTCGCGACGTAGTCCGCCCGGGCGAAGGGCCGAGCACCCAGCGGGTGAGCATCGGCCACGGCGATCTCGTCCTCGATGACCCGGCCGTCAGCCAGACGGATCACCACGCGACCACCGAAAGCCTTCTCCGCAGGGTCGGTGGAGTGGTAGCGGCGGGTCCACTCCGGATCCTCCGATGTCGTCACCTTCCCCCACAGCTCGACGGTGTCCGGGCGAGCCGCACGCGACGGCAGGTACGACTCCACGTGGTGCCAGCCGCCGTCCTGAAGGGCAACCGTGAAGATGTAAGGGATGCTGTGGTCGAGCGTCTCGCGCGATGCGGTCGGGTCGTACTTCTGCGGGTCGTTCGCCCCCGAGCCGATCACGTAATGCGTGTGGTGGGACGTATGGATGACGATGCTCTCCACACGAGACGGGTCGGCCACTTCCGGATGCTCGCGGTGCAGCTTCCTCGCGAGGTCGATCCAGGCCTGGGCCTGGTACTCAGCGGAATGCTCTTTGGTGTACGAGTCGAGGATCGCCCGCTTCGCCTCTCCTGCGTCCGGCAGAGGCACGTCGTACGACGCGTCCGGACCGTCGAGCAGCCAGGCGATCACGCCGTCCTCGCCCTCGTAGATCGGGGTCGGGCTGGTCTCGCCACGCAGCGCCCTGTCGATCGCCTCGACCGCCATCTTGCCGGCGAAGGCGGGCGCGTGCGCCTTCCAGCTGGAGATCTCGCCCTTGCGAGACTGACGTGTCGCCGTGGTCGTGTGCAACGCCTGTCCGATCGCCTGGTAGATCGTCTCGGCCGGGAGGCGGAGCAGGGTGCCGATGCCCGCCGCGGCGGACGGTCCGAGGTGGGCGACGTGATCGATCTTGTGCCGGTGCAGGCTGATCGCCCGAGCGAGGTCGATCTGGATCTCGTAGCCCGTCGCGATGCCGCGGACCAGGTCCCGCCCGGTCAGCCCATAAGCCCGCGCCGCGTGCTGCGCGACCGCGGTGATCGGAGGGATGTTGTCACCGGGATGCGAGTACTCGGCGGCGAGGAACGTGTCGTGGTAGTCCAGCTCCCGCACCGCGACTCCGTTGGCCCAGGCCGCCCACTCCGGCGAGACGCGGACGGTCTGCTGCTCACCGAAGACGGTCGAGCCGTCCTGCGGGTGCTCCACCGACTCGGTGAGTTCCTCCAACTGGCGGGACGGGATCGGGTGCGCGAGAGCCTGCGACCGCGCCGAGACCACCGGCCGTCGAGTCAAGGACGCTGCGGCGACGGCTGCGTTGTCGATCACCCGGTTGATGACCATCTCGGTGACGTCCGCATCCACCTCCACCGGGTCGGTCGCGACCTGCGCGATCTTCCACGCGAGCTGGTCCTGACGGGCGAGGTTCTCCTCGCTGCTGTGCACACGAACGTTGTGGAGCTTCACGTAACGAACCTACCTCCCCTACGCTCGGCTCATGGTTCCCGGCCCGTCGCTGCTCGCGTTCGCCCTCGCGTCGATCGCCCTCATCGTCATCCCCGGGCCGAGCGTGCTGTTCGTGATCGGGCGCTCTCTGGCGTTGGGAAGGCTGGGCGGTCTGCTCAGCGTCGTGGGGAACGCTCTGGGAATGCTCCCGCTCGTGATCGCCGTGGCCCTGGGGATCGGCGCGGTCGTCGCGCAATCCCTGGTCCTGTTCACGATCATCAAGTTCGCGGGTGCCGCCTACCTCGTCTACCTGGGCATCCAGGCGATCCGCCACCGGCGGCACACGGCGGTCACCCACGAGGCCGCTCCGCCCCGGCGATCCTGGATGCGCATCCTCGGCGAAGGATTCGTCGTCGGGCTGACGAATCCGAAGTCGCTCGTCTTCTTCGTCGCGGTGCTCCCGCAGTTCGTCGACTACCGCGCGGGCGGGATCCCCCTGCAACTGTTCGAACTCGGGGTGATCTTCCTCGTGCTCGCGCTGATGTTCGACAGCGTGTGGGCGCTCGCCGCCGGCACCGCCCGTCAGTGGTTCGGGCGCTCGCCCAAACGCGTGGAACGGCTCGGAGCGACGGGAGGCGTCCTCATGATCGGCCTCGGCGGTGTGCTCGCCTTCACCGGCGTCAAGCACTGAAAACGCCGCGAGCCGGCGCCAGCTCGAATCGCTGACGCCGGCACGCTCACGAACTCCGATCAGATGTCTCCCGCGGTGGCGACGGGCGCGATCACCGCCCGGGCGAGCGTGTGGAAGTGCACGTTGAAGCCGAGAACGGCCGGCGTCGACTCGGGGTCGAGGTCCAGGTGCTCGACGTCCAAGGCGTGGACCACGATGTCGTAGCGGTGGGTTCCCGTCCCGGGAGGAGGTCCGGCACCCGTGAAGCTCTTCGACCGCATCTCATTCGAGAGCATCGACGCGCCTGCAGGCAGGTTCGCTCCGCCCTCCGCGCCGGCGCCCGCCGGAAGCTCGGTGACGGAGGCAGGGATGTTGTAGACGGCCCAGTGCCAGAAACCCGAACCCGTGGGGGCATCCGGGTCGTGGATGGTCACCGCGAAACTCTTGGTCTCCGCAGGGAAGCCACTCCACGAGAGCTGGGGCGAGACGTCGCCGCCGCCACCGCCCGCACCCCACTGGGCGCGGGACAGGGGACGTCCGTCGGCGACATCCTCACTGGACACGATGAAAAGGGGGACAGCGCCGAAGCGCTCCAGAGGATCGTTGGCCATACAGCCACGCTACGCCCGCGCGGCGGATTCCGTCTCCGCCGGCGACGGACGCCTGCGGAACCGTCGAGGCAGGCCGGTCAGACCCCACAGAGTCACCCTCAGCATCGCCTCCACGACGATGCCGCCGCCCATCTTCGACGCGCCGCGTTCCCGCTCCACGAAGGTAATGGGCACCTCGACGATCCGCAGGCGCGCGTCGTAGGCGCGACGCGTCATGTCGATCTGGAAGCAGTAGCCCTGACTCTCGGTGCGGTCGAAATGCAGCCGCCGCAGCGCGTCCGCGGTGAACGCGCGGTAGCCGCCCGTTACATCCCGTATCGGCAGCCCGAGAGCCAGCCGCGAGTATGTGCTGCCCCCGCGGGAGATCAGGCGACGACGAGCCGGCCAGTTCACCACGCCACCGCCGTCGACCCAGCGTGAGCCCAGGACGACATCGGCGCCGGTCGGCAGCTCAGGCGAGCGAACCGCCTCCAGAAGACGCGGCAGCTGCTCCGGCTGGTGCGAGCCATCGGCATCCATCTCCACCACGACTTCGTAGCCGGCGTCGAGCGCCCACTGCATCCCCGCTCGATAGGCGGCCCCCAGGCCGTCCTTCCCGGTGCGGTGCAGGACGTGCACGCTGGCGTCGGTCGCGGCGAGCGCGTCCGCCAGCTCACCCGTGCCGTCCGGCGAGTTGTCGTCGACGATGAGCACGTCGGCGTCCGGCACGGACGCGCGCACGCGTCCGACGATCGAGCCGACGTTCTCTCGCTCGTCATAGGTCGGGATGATGACCAGGGTTCGCAACAACCCGCCTTTCTGTCAGGGGCACGCCCCGGAGGAACGCATTCGACCCTGTCCTACCAGTCTGAACGGCAGGCGAACGAGACTGCGGGCGTTCACAGCCTCCACGATCCTACGATCGGGTCCACTCCGGAACCGCTCGCCTACGATGAGGCGGTGGCCGTACCCAAGATCCTGCTCTTCTACGTCTTCGCGCCGCTCGCCGACCCGGAAGCCGTCCGGCTCTGGCAGCGCGAACTGTGCGAACGTCTGGGACTGCGGGGGCGCATCCTGCTCTCGCCGCACGGGATCAACGGGACACTGGGCGGCGAGCTCGACGCTCTCAAGCGCTACCTCCGAGTCACCAAGGAGTACGAGCCGTTCCGACGCCTCGACGCCAAATGGAGCGAGGGATCCGGCCTTGATGCGGACGGCGCGAGCATCGACTTCCCGCGCCTCTCGGTGAAGGTGCGCGACGAAATCGTCTCCTTCGGGGCGCCCGACGAGCTGGTGGTCGACGAGAACGGCGTGCTCGGCGGCGGCGAGCGCCTCGCCCCCGAGCAACTGCACGCGCTCGCCGCGGAACGCGACGACCTCGTCTTCTTCGACGGCCGGAACCGCTTCGAAGCCGGGATCGGCCGCTTCCGTGACGCGGTCGTACCCGATGTGGCCAACACGCGAGAGTTCGTCGCAGCGCTCGACAGCGGGGCCTATGACCACCTCAAAGACAAGGCCGTCGTCACCTACTGCACCGGCGGCATCCGCTGCGAAGTGCTGTCGTCGCTGATGCGCTCCCGCGGATTCCAGGAGGTCTACCAGCTCGAGGGCGGGATCGCCCGCTACGGCGAGACGTACGGTGACGACGGACTCTGGGAGGGTGCCCTCTACGTCTTCGACGGGCGAGGCTCGCTCACCTTCAGCGACCACGCCGCCGTCCTCGGGCGGTGCGTCACGTGCGGCGAGGCCACAAGCCGGATGCGGAACTGCTCCGACCCGGCCTGTCGCGAGCAGCTCGTGGTCTGCGACGACTGCGGGATCGCGACCTGCGAGGCCCACGCCGCCTGAGCGACGGCGAAACCGTCCACATCGCCGAGGGCGAACGCGTTCTCCACCGACTCGCGGGAAACCTTGGCGGCCTCTCCGTGTTGCCGCCATCATGAACAGCATGGATCCGGTCTCCACCATCGTCTGGATCGTGTCGTTCGTCGTCGTCACGGTCACGGTCACCGGCCTGTCCCGACGGGTCGGCTGGTCGGCCCCCGTCGTGCTCGTCTTCGTCGGAGCGGCCGCATCCTTCGTGCCGGGCGTTCCGGAGGTGACGCTCGAACCGGAGGTCGTCCTGTTCGGCCTTCTCCCGCCCCTGCTCTTCGCGGCGGCGATCCAGACCTCGATCGTGGATGTGCGTGCCAGGCGCGACGGCATCCTGCTGCTGTCCGTCGGGCTGGTGGCGTTCACGGTCGTTGTGGTGGGATTCGCGACCTACCTGGTGGTCCCGGCCATCACTCTCGCGGCCGCGTTCGCCTTCGGTGCGGTGGTCGCGCCGACCGACACGGTGGCCGTACAGGCGGTCGCCGGCCGGGTGAAGCTCCCGCGGCGACTCGTCACCGTGCTGGAGGGCGAGAGCCTGCTCAACGACGCCACGGCCCTCGTCGCGCTCAACGCCAGCATCGCGGCGATCGTCAGCGTGGTGAACCCGGTCGCCGTCGGCGTCGACTTCGTGCTCGCCGTCGTGGTCGGCATCGGTGTCGGACTCCTCGTGGGGCTCGTCCTCGCGGCGATCCGCAAGCAGTTGAGGTCGCCGGTGCTCGACACGTCGCTCGCGCTGGTGACGCCATACCTCGCGTTCATTCCGGCCCAGCTGTTCCACGGGTCCGGCATTCTCGCGGTGGTCGTCGCCGGGCTGTACCTCGGTTACCGCTCCCCCACCATCCAGACGGCGGAGGCTCGGATCGCGGAGACGATCAACTGGCGGACGGTCAGCTTCCTGCTCGAGAACGCCGTCTTCCTCTTCATCGGGCTCGAGCTGCGGTCGATCCTCACGGCAGCCTTCACGTCGGGCATCACGGTCCCGCAGACGATCGTCATCAGCATCGTCGTGCTGCTGGCCATCTTCCTCGCGCGCTTCCTGTGGATGATCGGCACGACCGCGCTCTACCGCTACGGTCCGCAGCGGCTGCGGGAGCGCGGCTGGTCGTGGCCTACGGGCATCGCCGTCTCCTTCGCGGGTATCCGTGGTGTGGTGACGTTGGCCGCGGTGTTCCTCCTCCCGGAGGACACGCCGCACCGGGAGTTCCTGCAGTTCCTCGCGTTCGTCGTCGTGGTCGGCACGCTGCTCGAAGGTCTCGCGCTGCCCTGGGTGATCCGCAGGCTCAAGCTGCCGCCGCCTGACTTCGCGCAGGAGGCCAGCGAGATGCAACGGCTGCTCGCCGAGGCGCAGTCAGCAGGGCTCGAGCACCTGGAATCGCAGGTCACCGGCGACGAGGACGAACGGGTCATCCAGCGGTTGCGGATCAATGCGCTGTTCCTGTCCGACGCCCTGGAGAACCCGTCGCCGGACGATCGCACCGACCTGCCGCTCGAGTACCGGCGCCTGCGCCGGACCATGATCACCGCCGAACGTCAGGCGGTGCTGGAGGCGCGGGCGGAAGGGCGCTACCAGGAGCCGGCGGTGCGGTCCGTGCTCGCCTTCCTCGATGCGGAGGAGTCCGCGCTCAAGGCGGGCGGAGCCGACGGGAAGAAGCCGCTCATGTGAGCGTGGTCGAGTCCGCGGGCGCGGCGCCGGAGGGCGCTGAGCCGGCAGGCGGAGAGCCGGCAGGCGCGGAGCCGGCAGNCGCAGAGCCTGCGGGCGTCGACCCTGCGGTCGCGAGTGGCGCAGCGGCGGGACGTCCGCGACCCCGGCGGGCGCGCGGGCGCCGAGCCCACAGGCGCGAGCGCTTCGAGGACAGGGCGAGCACCACCAGGATGTCCAGGGCCAACCCCAGCAAGTTGTTGCGCAGCGAGATCTGCGGGCCGCCGTTGAAGTAGTCGATCGCCGAAACGATGATGATCAGCGAGCTGTACGACATCGCGGCGATACGGGCCCAGTTGCTCCCGAAGAACACCAGCAGGGCGAGCAGGAAGTACAGCACCAGTCCCGCGCCGAACGCCCCCATCGCGATGCCGAGCACCAGGCTCACCGCGTCACGCTCGCTCGCCGTCACCACCTCGCCGGCCAGTTCCGACATCACGAAGCGCTGCCAGTCGAGCAGGTTCAGCGCGATGTAGCTGACGCCCGCCAGCACACGCAACGCCATCAACAGCGCGCCGAGCGCCGTCGGCACGGGACGGCGCTCCGCCAGAGCCTCGCGGCGGGCATCCGCGTCGGCCGCGACCGTCGCGGCCTGCGCATCCACCGGGACCGCGCGCAGATCCACGATCGGGAGGTCGCCGTCCGTCTCGATCGTGTCACCACCGCCGTTCCGCGAGTGGTACCCGGTCGAGAAGTCACGAATCACGGAGACCTCGGCCCCCACGTCCGCGGCCAGGAGCGTCGAGACGATATGGTCGCGCTCGATGTCGGTGTTCGCGTCGATCTTGTGCGTGATCTGCAAGGTGAACAGCGAGAAGCCGACCGAGCGGTCGAACGTCCCGGCCGCCAGCCAGTCCACCCCGTAGCCACCCGGGAGCAACCACCCGTCCGGACACCGCCAGAACCGCACGTGGTGCCGCTTCGCCGGGTTGCCCTTCACCTCCTGCTGGTACGCCACATCCTGCTGACGGCCGAACAAGAAGAGCGGGCTCACCGGCGCCTCGTCATAGCTGCGCCGCAACAGCGTCGACGTGATGATCCGGCGGCTCGAACGCAGGGTGACATCGTCCGCGCGCGTCCAGCCGGCCTCGCGCATCGCGTCGTCCAGCTGCGCCTCCGACCCGAGCAGCGCCAGGTTGATCGGGTCGCCGAGCAAACCGTCGCTCGTGCGCGCGCGGCCGATGAAATAGTCGGGGACGTAGATCTCGGTCAGGATGCGGTGCAGCCGCGGGAGCACCAGGTAGGCGAGCACCACCCAGAACACCACGAAGAAGAGGATGAGGAACCAGCCCCACTCGAAGCTGTCCGTAAGCAGCAGCACCGCCAGCCAGACCGCGGCGACACCGCCGAACACGAAGAACGCGTAGTCGATGACCGAGCTCGCCGAGGCGCGCCGGCCCGGCGCCGATCGGCTCTTCGGCACCTCCATCGGCTCCCCCGTGCGGGCCATGCCGCCATCCTAGAGCGAGGACCCGCTGCGACGTAGGGTGAGCGCATGACAGACATCCAGGCGCGTGGCGCCGAACTCCGCCGACTGCACGATGCACCCGAGCTGCTGCAGGTCGTCAATGTCTGGGATGCGATCAGCGCCCGCGTGATCGCCGACCTCCCCGACACCCGCGCCCTCGCGACCGCGAGCCACTCCATCGCGGCAACCCTCGGCTACGAGGACGGCGAGAAGATCCCGCTCGACCTGATGCTCGACATGGTCGGGCGCATCGTCGCGGCCACCGACCTGCCCGTGAGCGCCGACCTCGAAGGCGGCTACGGCGACTCCGGCGAGACCATCCGGCGCGCGATCGGCGTCGGAGCGGTCGGCGCCAACCTCGAAGACCAGCTCCGTCCATTCGACGACGCTGTCGCGTCCGTGCGGGCCGCGATCCGGGCGGCGGACTCCGAAGGCGTGCCGTTCGCGCTGAACGCGCGCACCGACGTGTTCCTCCGTGACACCTTCCCGACCGACCACGAGAAGGTGGAGGAGGCGATCCGACGGGGCCGCGCCTTCCTGGACGAGGGCGCCACGTGCGTGTTCGTCCCCGGCAAACTCGACGAGCGGACGGTCGAACAGCTGGTCGGCGGCCTCGGCGCGCGCAAGCTCAGCGTCATCGCCGTCCCGGGATCGGTAGCCCCGACACGGCTGGAGGAGCTGGGAGTCGCCCGCGTCTCCTACGGGCCGTGGACACAACGGGTCGCCCTCACCGCACTCAAGAACACGGCGCTCGAGCTGTACGCGGGCGGGGCGCTGCCCCGCGGCACGGAGCAGCTCAACTGAGGCAGGCGGCCGCAGGGCCGCCCGAGGCCCTGAACCGCCCGGCGTAGGGTGAGGGCATGAGCGATTTCCGGGCGATCGTGATCGAGCAGCAGGTCGACGGCGGACGGATCACCGCCCACAGCGCCGAGGTCCGGCGCGTCACCGACGACTTCCTCATGCCGGGGGATGTGACGATCGACGTCGAGTTCACCGACCTCAACTACAAGGACGGCCTGGCCATCGGCGGGCGGCCCGGTGTCGCCCGCGTCTCGCCGCTCATTCCGGGGATCGACGTGGTCGGCACGGTCCGGCTCTCCGACGACCCGCGGTGGCGTCCGGGCGACCGGGTCGTCCTCAACGGCGCCGGACTCGGCGAGAACCACCACGGCGGGATGGCGGAAAGAGCGCGCGTGAACGGCGACGCCCTGGTCCGCATCCCCGACTCCATCACCTCCGAGCAGGCGGCCGCCATCGGCACGGCGGGCTTCACGGCGATGCTGGCCGTGCTCGCACTCGAGCGGAACGGCGTGGATCCTCAGGACGTGACCGACCGCGGCGACAGCGTCCTCGTCACGGGTGCGGCGGGAGGCGTCGGCTCGGTCGCCATCGCCCTCCTGGCGAAACTGGGTTACCCGGTCACCGCATCCACCGGCCGAGTGGAAGAGGCGAGCGACTACCTGACCGACCTCGGCGCCACGACGATCATCGATCGGTCGGAACTCGACGCCCCGGGCAAGCCCCTGCAGTCGCAGCGCTGGGCCGGCGCGGTCGACTCCGTCGGCAGCCAGACCCTTGCGACGGTGCTCGCGCAGACCCGTTACGGCGGCACGGTCACCGCGTGCGGCCTGGCGCAGGGCCCCGACCTTCCGGCGACGGTGCTCCCGTTCATCCTGCGCGCGGTCTCACTGGTCGGGATCAACTCGGTGGATGCGCCTGCAGCGCTGCGCGAGACCGCGTGGCGTCGGCTCGCCACCGACCTCGATGAGGAGGCGCTCGCCGCGATGACGCGTTTCGTCCCGCTCGCGGAGGCGATTCCGGCAGCCGAGGACATCCTGGCCGGGCGCCTGCGCGGCCGGACTGTGGTCGACGTGCGCGGCTGACCCGCAGAACGCTCGGTATGCTGGCGCCATGATCGTCGTCGCCACCGTCGTGGTCACCCTCGCTGCCGCCCTCCACATCGCGATCTTCTTCATGGAGAGCGTCGCCTGGACCCGTCCGACGGTCTGGCGCCGGTTCGGCGTGGCCAGCCAGGAGGCGGCGGACACCGTCCGGCCGATGGCGTACAACCAGGGGTTCTACAACCTCTTCCTCGCGATCGGCGCGGTCGTCGGCCTGATCCTCTATGGCGTCGGCCAGCACGCGGCCGGGCTCGCGCTCATCATCTTCACGACGGCGTGCATGGTCGCGGCGGCCGTGGTGCTCGTCACGACGGGCCGCGGATACCTGCGCCCCGCGCTCATCCAGGGATCGCTGCCACTGATCGGCCTGGCCCTCCTCCTCATCGGGCTCGCCACCGGCCAGAGCTGATCATTCAGAGTTGACCGTTCAGCGCTGACCGCTCAGCGCTGACCCGTCAGCGCAGCTCCGGCGAGACCAACTCCGGCCGGAGCCCCCGCCCGATCAGGCGGGAGCTGACCGCCTGCATGCCGGGGGTCGCCACGGCGAGCGCCGCTCGCAGCACCGCGGGCATCGACTCCGGGAGCAGCCGCACGCCCTCGGGCCGCGAGATCGTCCGATGAGCGGCGAGCTGGATGCGCTGCATCCCCGCGACCGCGGGCATCCGCCGCCGCTGGATGCCGTCGAGCAGCCGCAGATCGACCTCGGCGGAGTCGACCTCGGCCGAGGGGCCGCTCGCTGCCGCGGAAGCGCTCGCCGCCACCGGCCCCAGTTCACGCAGCGTCGCCGTCAGCGCGTTGGCCGTTGCGACCGCATCCTGAACCGCATAGTTGACGCCGACGCCGAACGCCGGCGACATCGCGTGGGCGGCATCCCCGATCGCCAGGAACCCCCGCCGGTACCAGCGCGGAAGCCGGTCGATCTGCACGCTCAGCAGCTTCACCTCATCCCAGTCGGTGATCGTCTCGAGCGTCTCCCGCAGGTGCGGCGCCGCGTCGATCACCGCTCGACGGAAAGCGTCGAGCCCGCCGGCGTGCAACTCTCCGTATCCGCCCTTCGGAATGATCAGCCCGACCTGGACGTAGTCGTGACGCTCGATCGTGACGACCATGCCGCCTCCTCCGACGTACGCCAGCGTGTGCGCGGGGAGGTCGTCCGGCTTCGGGATGCGGAACCACAGCACGTCGATCGGCACCCCGAAGCGCCGGGGGCGAAGGCCCGCCTGCGCCCGCAGCTCGGAGGCGCGGCCGTCCGCCGAGACGGTCAACCGGGCGCGGATCTCGAGGTCGCCGTCCGGGCCGTGGGCGACGACGCCGCGGACCGCATCCTCCTCCCAGATCAGCTCCGTCGCCTCCGTCTGCATCAGCAACCGGAAGTTCGGGTGGCGGCGGGCGTCCTCGGCGAGGAAGTTCAGGAAGTCCCACTGCGGCGCGAGCACGAGGAAGTCGTCCGGCGGAGCGAGCCGACTGAAGTCGATCGGGTGGAGGCGGTTGCCGTTCACCACCACGTCCAGGGCTCGGACGCTGGTGTGCGGGAGGCCGAGGAAGCGCTCGCGCAGCCCCAGTTCGCCGAGCACGCCGATGGTCGACGGGTGGATGGTGTCCCCGCGGAAGTCGCGGAAGAAGTCGGCGTGCTTCTCGAGCACCACCACGTCGACTCCGTTGCGCGCCAGGATCAAGCCCAGCATCATCCCGGCCGGCCCGCCCCCGGCGATGACGCACGTCGTGTTCAACGTCTCCATGGTCGGCAGCGTATCCTCCCGGCATGGCGATCATCGGGAGCGTCCTCATCGCCGCGGCGGCGCTCGTGCACCTCGTGTTCTTCGCGATGCAGAGCGTGCTCTGGTCGGCGCCCGGCGTGTGGAGCCGGTTCGGTGTCGGCTCCCAGCACGACGCGGACGTCGTGCGACCGGTCGCCTACAGCCAGGGCTTCTACAACCTGTTCCTCGCCGGAGGAGCGCTCGTCGGGCTCGTGCTCTACTGGACGACGCTCCACGACGTCGGCTTCGGCCTCATCTTCTTCTGCGGCGTCTGCATGGTGCTCGCGTCGCTGGTGCTGCTCACCATCGGCCGACGCTTCTGGGTGGCCGCGCTGCTGCAGGGCGGGATTCCGCTGGTCGGGCTGATCCTGTTCGTGGTCGCCGAGAACGCCTGAACGCCTGAGCGACTGAGCGTCAGTCGATGACGCCGCCGTCGGCGGCCAGCTCGCTGCCATCGACGCGCAGCGCCTCCACCAGCCGGGCCGCGTGCGGGGTCGACACGATGATGCGGGAGTACTCCTCGCCGTCGAGGTCGATCACGACGGCTGCGCGCTGCTTGCCCTTGATGAGGAGGAAGTCCTTGCCGCCGTGAAACTTCCACGTCCCGATCGACAGCGTCAGCGGGACGGCGGCGCCCGGCGCGCGGATGCCGCGGATCCAGATCCACGGGTCCTCCGTGATGGCGACCGAACGGATGCTGTCCCGCGGCACCACCAGATCCTCCCGCTTCATGGCCAGCACCTTCTCGGCCCGCGTGAGGTGGATCTCCAAGCGGTCGGGGTGAACGTGCAGGTCGGCCATAGCTCTATCCTGCCAAGCCGGGCCGCCCAGATGGTCATAGGAATCTCACAAAGCCATTACTTTCACTTTTGATCGGCCCCCTTCCCCCGGCCATGTATCCTTCTCGTCGTGGCAACGCAGCGACGAACTCCGGGTTCGCAGACTTCACTTCGTGAAGCCAACCGAGCCCGCATCGTCGACGCCATCAAGAAGCACGGAGGCCTCACGCAGGTCGAGCTGGCGGGGGCGACAGGGCTCTCCCCGGCGACCGTCTCGAACATCGTCAAGGAGCTCTCGACCTCCGGCGTCCTGCACACGACGCAGAGCATCCGCTCGGGTCGGCGCGCCCAGCACGTCACGCTGGCGCACGCGCTCGGCCTCGTCGTGGGCGTGCACTTCTCGACCAGACACCTGCGCGTCGCGCTGGCGGACGTCGCCCACACCGTCGTCGCCGAGAACCACATGCCCCTCGCCCGTGACCACCGCGCCGACAACGAGCTCGACAAGGTCTCGCTGCTCCTGAACGACATGCTCGAATCGGTGGATGCGTCCCGCGACGACCTGCTCGCCGTCGGGATCGCGGTCCCCGCTCCGATCGACCGGGCGACCGGGACGATCGCCCGCAGCGGCATCATGCGCGGCTGGGACGGCGTCGTGATCGCCGAGTCGATGGAACGCCGGATCAAGCGCCCGGTCTTCGTGGACAACGCCGCCAACCTCGCGGCTCTCGGCGAGTCGCGTTTCGGCGCAGGGCGCGGCAAGCGCAACACCATCACGATCGACGTCGGCGACGGGATCGGCGCCGGCCTGTTGCTCAACGGCCAGCTGTTCCGCGGGAACCACGGTGTCGCCGGCGAATTCGGCCACACGACGATCCGCGAGAACGGACCGCTCTGCCGCTGCGGGAACCGCGGCTGCCTGGAGGCTCTGGCGGGCGGCCCCGCCATCCTCGACGAACTGCGCGACCACCTCGGCAGCCTCAAGCTCGGCGACGTCGTCCTGCAGGCGATGGCCGGGGATGCGCGCTGCATCCGCGCGATCGGCGACGCGGGCCGCCACATCGGCGTGGCGACGGCGAACCTCTGCAACCTGATCGATCCGGAGCGCGTGATCGTGGGCGGCGAGCTGTCCCGCGCGGGCGAGCTGCTGCTCGGCCCGATGCGGCATGCCGTCGAGCGCTCGATCATCGTCAACCCGGACCTCATGCCGGATATCGTCCAGGCCCAGCTCGGGGTGCGCGCCGCCGCGCTCGGGGCCGTCGCCTACGCCGTCGACTGCGTCTCGATCTCGCCAGACGGCGTCTCGTTCTGACCGTGCGGACCGGATGTCCCCCGAAGACGGTGGGAACCGTTATCGAAACCATTGTCTTCAACTCTTGACGCCAAACTCCCCGACTGGCACACTCAACGCAGCCGCCAACGAAGGCGGTGCCGAATCGGAGGTTTTTCAATGAAGATCGCCACCAAGAGAGCGGTCATCGCGTCGGCCGCGATCCTGCTCACAGCCGTCACCCTCACAGCGTGTTCGAACGGATCCGGAAACGGGTCCGGCGGAGGCAGCACCGGCGACGCCGCCAACGCCCAGATCGGCCTCCTCCTCCCGGACTCGGTCACCGCCCGTTACGAGGCGGCCGACAAGCCCTTCTTCGAGGCGAAGGTCAAGGAGCTCTGCTCCGGCTGCAAGGTCCTCTACGCGAACGCCGACGGAGACGCCAGCAAGCAGCAGCAGCAGGCGGAGTCGATGCTCACCCAGGGCGTCAAGGTGCTCGTGCTCGACCCGTTCGACGGCGAGGCCGCCGCATCCATCGTGGGTGAGGCCAAAGCCAAGAACGTTCCGGTCATCTCCTACGACCGCCTGATCAACAGCCCCGACAGCGACTACTACATCTCGTTCGACAACGAGAAGGTCGGCCAGCTGCAGGGCCAGGCCCTCGTCGACAAGCTCAAGAAGGACGGCGTGCCCTCGGGCAGCGGCATCCTCATGGTCAACGGATCCCCGACCGACAACAACGCGACCCTCTTCAAGAAGGGCGCGCACAGCGTCATCGACTCCAGCGGCTACAAGGTGCTCGCCGAGTACGACACACCAGGATGGGACCCCGCGAAGGCCCAGGACTGGGTGTCCGGCCAGGTCTCGCAGTTCAAGGACCAGATCAAGGGCGTCTACGCGGCGAATGACGGCACCGGCGGTGGCGCCATCGCGGCCATGAAGGCGGCCAACCTGAGCCCGTTCCCGCCCGTCACCGGACAGGACGCGGAGCTCGCGGGCATCCAGCGCATCCTCGCCGGCGACCAGTACATGACTGTGTACAAGGCCATCAAGCCGGAGGCGGAGAAGGCCGCGGAGCTCGCGGTCGGTCTCACCAAGGGTGACAAGCCCAAGGGCGACACCACGGTCGACACCGCGGGCGGCGCAGCGATCCAGTCCTTCCTGCTGACCCCGGTGTCGGTGACGACGGACAACATCGAGAGCACGGTCGTCAAGGACGAGTTCTACGGCTCGGACTCGGCAGCCAAGATCTGCACCGCCGACTACAAGGCCGCGTGCGACAAGTACGGCATCAAGTAACCGATCAACGGATGCCCGGCCCGGACAGCGCCTCCCCCGCAACAACGGGGAGGCGCCCCGGGCCGGGTTCCGCTCTACCCTGAGAACAGGAAGCATGCAGCGCACAGCTCGAAGGAGAACGCCGTGACCATGGAATCCGCGATCGTGGACGAGGAGCGGTCCTCCCGCCGTCCCGTCCTCTCCCTGCGGGGGGTCTCGAAAGGGTTCGGCGCCGTCCAAGCGCTCACCGACATCCACCTCGACGTCTACCCTGGGGAGGTCGTCGCCCTGGTCGGCGACAACGGCGCCGGCAAGTCGACGCTCGTCAAGATCCTCGCCGGCGTCCACCCGCAGGATGCGGGGACGATCGAGTTCGACGGCCAGGAGGTGAACATCCCCTCGCCCGCCGCCTCCCGGCAGCTCGGCATCGCCACCGTCTTCCAGGACCTCGCCCTGTGCGACAACCTCGACGTGGTCTCCAACCTCTTCCTGGGCCGCGAGATCAGCAAGGGAACGCTCGACGAGGAGGAGATGGAGAAGCGGTCGTGGAGCCTGCTCCGGCAGCTGTCGGCCCGCATCCCCTCGGTCCGCATCGCCGTCGCGTCGCTCTCCGGCGGACAGCGGCAGACCGTCGCGATCGCCCGGTCGCTGATCGGCGACCCCCGCGTCGTCATCCTCGACGAGCCGACCGCCGCCCTGGGCGTGGCGCAGACCGCCGAGGTGCTCAACCTCATCGAGCGGCTGCGCGAGCGCGGGCTCGGCGTCATCCTGATCAGCCACAACATGGCCGACGTGCAGGCCGTCGCCGACCGCGTCGCCGTGCTGCGCCTCGGCCGCAACAACGGCGACTTCCGCGTGCCGGAGGTCAGCTACGAGGAGATCATCTCCGCCATCACCGGCGCGACCGACAACGTCGTGGTGCGTCGCGCCGAGCGGCTCATGGAGGCCGAAGAATCCACCGAACGGAGCCCGGAAGCATGACAAAGGCACCAGAGACGCCGGCCGAGCTGGCGGCGGACCTCCAGGACGAGCGGATCATCCGCGACGAGGGGCTCGGCGGAGCGGTCCGCGCCTTCGGACGTCGGGTGCGCGGCGGCGACCTCGGATCGCTGCCGGTGGTCATCGGACTCGTCGTGATCTGGGTCGTGTTCCAGATCCTCAACCCCAACTTCCTCAGCGCGAACAACCTGGTCAACCTGACGCTGCAGTGCGCGGCGATCGGCACGATCTCGATCGGCATCGTGCTGGTGCTGCTGCTCGGTCAGATCGACCTGTCGGTCGGGTCGGTGAGCGGTGTCGCCGCGGCCATCCTCGGCGTCGGCTTCACCCAGTTGCACTGGCCGCTGTGGCTCACGGTGATCGTCGCCATCCTCGCCGGTTCGGCGATCGGTCTGCTCTACGGCTTCCTGTTCACCCGGTTCGGCGTCCCGAGCTTCGTGATCACGCTGGCCGGTCTGCTCGGCTTCCTCGGCCTCCAGCTGTGGATCCTCGGCGCGAACAGCTCGATCAACATCCCCTACGACTCGTGGATCGTGAAGTTCGCGCAGCAGTGGTTCCTCCCGCCGTGGGCGGCGTACGCGCTGGCGGTGATCGCGGCGGGCGGGATGTTCTTCTCCGACTTCCGGCGCAACGTCCGCCGCCGCAACGCCGGGCTCTCTGAGGGATCGATGGCGGTGGTCGCCATCAAGGCCGCGCTGCTGCTCGTCGGACTGTGCATCAGCGTCTGGTACCTGTCCACCGACCGCGGCACGGGAGCGATGTTCCTGTTCTTCGTCGTGCTCGTGATCGTGATGAACTTCCTCCTCACCCGCACCCGCTGGGGCCGCTCGGTCTTCGCGGTCGGCGGCTCGGTGGAGGCGGCCCGTCGAGCCGGTATCCGCGTCAACCGCGTCTTCATCAGCGTGTTCATCCTGTGTTCGACCTTCGCGGCCGTCGGCGGCCTGCTCGCCGCCGCCCGCCTGGCGTCGGTGGGAGCGGGCTCCGGTGGAACCGATACCAACCTGAACGCGATCGCGGCGGCGGTGATCGGCGGAACGAGCCTGTTCGGTGGACGCGGTTCGGCGTGGTCGGCGCTGCTCGGCATCCTGGTCATCCAGTCGATCTCGAACGGTCTGACGCTCCTCAACCTGGACTCGTCGTACCGCTTCATGATCACGGGCGCCGTGCTGCTGCTCGCCGTGATCATCGACTCGCTGTCGCGGCGCTCGAGGGCGTCGCACGGCCAAGCCTAGGGACTCCGGTCCCGTCCTCCGGGCGGGCGTGGGAGAGTGGTGGGATGACCCGGACCACCACCTTCCGCGCCCGCCTTCTGCGTTCGGGCGCGGAACCGCAGACGGTGACCGTCCGCTCCGCGTCGGACGCCCCTCCGCGCACGCTTCGACGCGCGGCCGGCGGAGGCGGGACGCTCAACTTCGACGTCTACGCGCTGCTGGATGCGGACGGTTGGCCCGCATCCGCCACGTACACCTACGTGGAATCCCTCTCGCGCGAACCCGCCGCCCCCGACGCCTGAGCCTCTTTCCGCGGATTCCCCTGGCGTCGAGGTGCACGTTGTTGCGGTCGACACGCCGTGGGGATGCGCAACAAGGTGCACCTCGGCGAAGGGGATCGCGGAGGCGGAGGGGCGGGTCAGGTGGTGGGGGTGGCGGCGGCCGCTGCGCGGGCGGCGGCGGGGAGGGCGTTCAGGATGCGGTCGACAGCTGCCGCGTCGTGCGCGGCGGTGACGAACCACGCCTCGAAGACGCTCGGCGGCAGCGAGACGCCCTGGTCGAGCATCGCGTGGAAGAACGCACGGTAGCGGTACGCCTCCTGCCGCTGCACCTCGGCGTACGTCCGCGGAGCCCGGTCGAAGTCGCCGAAGACGACGCTGAACAGGTTGCCCGCGTGCTGCACCCGGTGGGCGACTCCGGCGGCCGAGAGCGCATCCGAGACCCCCGACGACACTGTCTCCGCGACCGTGTCGAGGCGGTCGTAGACGGCCTCGTCGGCGTTCGCCAGCGTGGCGAGACCGGCGGCGACCGCGACGGGGTTCCCGGAGAGCGTTCCCGCCTGGTACACCGGACCGGCCGGCGCGAGGAAGTCCATGAGCTCGGCGCGTCCGCCGAGGGCCGCCAGCGGCATCCCGCCGCCGATGACCTTCCCGAAGGTCACCAGGTCGGGCGTGTAGCCGCGGTCGAGCCCCCAGAAGCCGGCGTCGCTGACGCGGAAACCGGTCAGCACCTCGTCGAGGATGAGCAAGGCGCCGAATTCGTGCGCGAGGTCGGTCAGCGCCGCGTTGAAGCCGGGGTCCGGCGGGACGACGCCCATGTTGGCGGCGGCGGCCTCCGTGATGACGGCGGCGATGTCGGGGCCCTGTGCCTCGAAGACCGCGCGCACCGCATCCAGATCGTTGTACGGGAGCACGATCGTCTGGGCAGCCGTCGCCTCGGTCACGCCGGCAGAGCCGGGGAGCGCGAGGGTCGCAAGGCCCGAGCCGGCCTCGGCCAGAAGGCTGTCCGAGTGCCCGTGATAGTGCCCGGCGAACTTGATGAGCAGCGGCCGGCCCGTGAATCCGCGGGCGAGCCGGATGGCGCTCATCGTCGCCTCCGTGCCGGTGGACACGAGCCGCAGCTTCTCGATGAACGGGACACGGCCGATCACGGCCTCGGCGAGCTCGGTCTCGGCGGGAGTCGACGCCCCGAAGGACAGGCCGCGCGCTGCCGCCTGCTGCACCGCATCCACGACGGCGGGATGCGCGTGGCCGAGGATCGCCGGACCCCACGACGCGACCAGGTCGACGTACTCGCGGCCGTCCGCGTCGGTGACGTACGGGCCGGAAGCAGACACCAGGAAGCGCGGGGTTCCGCCGACCGAGCGGAACGCGCGCACCGGCGAGTTCACACCGCCCGGGATGACGCGCTGCGCCCGCTCGAACTGCTGCTCGTTCTCGTCGTTCATCGCAGCCACCCGGCCACCTCCGTCGCCCAGTAGGTCATGATCGCGTCGGCGCCGGCGCGGCGTGCGCCGATCAGCGTCTCCTCGATGATCCGGTCGCGGTCGATCCAGCCGTTGGCCGCCGCGGCCTCCACCATCGCGTACTCCCCCGACACCTGGTACGCCCAGACCGGGACATCGCTGATCGCGGCGACATCGCTGAGAACGTCGAGGTAGTTGAGCGCCGGCTTCACCATGAGGATGTCGGCGCCCTCCTCCAGGTCGAGACGCGCCTCGCGCAGGCCCTCGCGGCGGTTCGCCGGGTCCTGCTGGTAGGCGCGGCGGTCGCCGGAGAGCTGCGAGTCGACGGCCTCGCGGAAGGGTCCGTAGAAGCCGGAGGCGTACTTGGCCGCGTAGGCCAGGATGACGACGTCCGTGTGCCCGGTGTCGTCGAGGGCCTCGCGGACGGCGGCGACCTGGCCGTCCATCATCCCGCTGAGGCCGAGGAGCTGCGAGCCGGCCTCCGCCTGCGCGACCGCCATGTCGCGGTAGCGGAGGAGGGTGGCGTCGTTGTCGACATGACCGCGCGCATCCAGAACCCCGCAGTGGCCGTGGTCGGTGAACTCGTCGAGGCACAGGTCGGTCTGGACCACGAGCGCGTCGCCCACCTCGTCGGCGAGCACCCGCGTCGCGACGTTGAGGATGCCGTCGGGATCGGTCGCTCCGGAGCCGATGGCGTCGCGCTCCTCCGGAACGCCGAAGAGCATCAGACCGCCGACGCCGGCCTCAGCAGCCTCGTTCGCGACGCGCTTCAGCGAGTCGAGGCTGTGCTGGGAGACACCGGGCATCGAGGCGATCGGAACGGCCTCGGTGGCGCCTTCTCGGACGAAGAGCGGGAGAATCAGCTCGGCGGGGTGGAGGCGGGTCTCGGCGGTCAGCCGGCGCATCGCCGGGGACTGCCGCAGCCGTCGGGGCCGGATGACGGGATGCAGTTCACTCACTCACATCAGCCTACGCCTGGCGAACTGAGCGTCCTCCCAGCAAACGGCTCCGGACTTTTTCGCGCGAATGCGCTGCGGGGAGCCGAAAAACTCAGGAGTCGTCGGCGTCGCGGGCGCGCGCCTGCGCGACCTGGACGACCGCGTCGATGAGGGATGCGGCGGTGCGCTCGGCCGCGATGACATCGACCCGGAGGCCGAACGAACGGGCGTCGCGCGCGGTCTGCGGACCGATGGCCGCGATCAGCGTCGACTCCGGGACGGGGCCGAGCTGCTTCTGCACCTGCTCGGCGACCGAGCCGCTGGTGACCAGGATCGCCTGCACGAGCCCGTCGCGCACGTCGGTGATGACCTTCTCGGGCACCGGCACGCCGACGGTCCGGTAGGCGACGACCGACTCGACATCGTGCCCGATGCGACGCAGCCCCTCGGTCAGGAGGGGCTTCGCGATCTCAGAGCGGAGGGTGAGGACGCGCAAAGGGAAGGCGCCCTGGGTGGCCGCCTCCCATTCCGCGAGCAGGCCGCGGGCCGAGTTGTCCTCCGAGGGCACCAGGTCGACGTGATAGCCGGCGGCGGCGAGTGCGGCAGCGGTCGTCTCGCCCACCGCGGCGACCCGTGTCGTGGGCGGGACGACGGCGCGCTGGGCGCTGAGCACATCCACTGTCGTTGCGCTCGTGACCGTCATCCAGTCGAACTCGCCGTTCG
>Ga0006562J51391_1006869_pt1 | contig 31335 bp, 38 predicted proteins | sample Ararhi6_input_d2_FD_51391 | JGI IMG/M metagenome (IMG submission 51391) | reverse complement strand
GACCGGGGTTCTGGTATGGCTTGCGTTGAGCCTGGTCTTACTCGGCGTCGACGGCTTCGCCGCGCGGACGATCCACCAGCTCGACATAAGCCATCGGGGCGTTGTCGCCCGGACGGAAGCCGCACTTGAGGATGCGCAGGTAGCCGCCCGGACGCTGGCTGTAGCGCGGGCCGAGCTGCACGAACAGCTTGCCCACGGCTTCCTTGTCGCGCAGGCGCGAGAAAGCGAGGCGGCGGTTGGCGACGCCGTCGGTCTTGGCGAGCGTGATGAGCGGCTCGGCGACGCGGCGCAGTTCCTTGGCCTTCGGCAGGGTGGTGCGGATCAGCTCGTGCTTGATCAGCGAGGCGGCCATGTTGCGGAACATGGCTTCGCGGTGGCTGCTCGTACGGTTGAGCTTGCGACCGGATTTCTGGTGGCGCATGACGTTTACTCTCTATGTCTGTTGTTATGAAAAACCGGTCGGAATGACCGGCTTCCCGCGGTTACCCGCTATTCAAGGCTCTAAGAACGCCTCGTTATAAGAGCGCGGCCTCTATGGACCGCTTCCAGCTTCCGGTAGAACTGCGCATGGCATCCGCCGGATCTTTCAAATGCACGGGGCGATCGAAAACCGATCGCCCCGCTTATTGCATCAGCCCAGCTGCATGCCGTGCGACAGGCCCGGCGGCGGCCAGTTCTCGAGCTTCATGCCCAGGGCCAGGCCACGACCGCCAAGGACGTCCTTGATCTCGGTCAGCGACTTCTTGCCCAGGTTCGGCGTCTTCAGCAGCTCGACCTCGGTCTTCTGCACCAGGTCGCCGATGTAGTAGATGCTCTCGGCCTTCAGGCAGTTCGCCGAACGCACGGTGAGCTCCAGATCGTCGATCGGACGCAGCAGCAGCGGATCGAACCCGCCCTTCTCCGCCTTGTCGGTGGCGCTCTCGCGACGCGAGAAGTCACCGAACACCGACAGCTGGTCGTTGAGGATCTCGGCGGCCTTGCGGACCGCGTCTTCCGCACCGATGGTGCCGTTGGTCTCGATGTCCAGCACGAGCTTGTCGAGGTTGGTGCGCTGCTCGACACGAGCCGCATCCACTTCGTAAGCCACGCGCAGCACCGGCGCGAACGAGGCATCCAGCTGCAGGCGACCGATCGGACGAGCTTCCTCGTCCGGATGCTGGCGCGAACTGGCCGGCTGGTAGCCGACGCCGCGACGCACCTTCAGGCGCATGTTGAGCGAGATGTCCTTGGTCAGGTGGCAGATCACGTGCTCGGGATTGACGATCTCCACCGTGTGGTCGACCGTGATGTCACCGGCCGTGACCACGCCCTTGCCCTTCTTGGACAGGGTCAGCGTGACTTCGTCGCCCGTATGCTGGCGGATGGCCACTTCCTTGAGGTTGAGCAGGACTTCGATCACGTCCTCCTGCAGGCCCTCGAGGGTGGTGTACTCGTGAAGCACGCCGTCGATCTCGACCTCGACAATGGCGCTGCCGGGGATCGAGGAGAGCAACACGCGACGGAGCGCGTTGCCCAGGGTGTGGCCGAAACCACGCTCGAGCGGCTCGACCACCACCTTGGCGCGGTTCGGTGCGAGCTGCTCGACGCTGAGGCCGCGAGGCCGCAGCACGCTAGTTGACGAAACTGCCATGCAGTGCTCCGGTAATTACTTCGAATAAAGCTCGACGATCAGGCTTTCGTTGATGTCGGACGGCAGATCGCCACGATCCGGCACAGCCTTGAAGGTGCCCTCGAACTTCTTGGCGTCCACTTCGACCCACTGCGGACGCAGGTCCATGGTGTCGAACACGGTCGCCGCTTCCTGCACGCGCAGCTGGGTGCGCGCACGCTCGGTCAGCGCGACCTGGTCGCCCGGACGGACCTGATAGGACGGGATGTTCACCTTCTTGCCGTTGACCAGCACCGCCTTGTGGCTGACCAGCTGGCGGGCCTGGGCGCGGGTGACCGCGAAGCCCATGCGGTAAACGACGTTGTCCAGACGGCTTTCCAGCAGGCGCAGCAGGTTCTCGCCGGTGTTGCCCTTCAGGGTCGAGGCCTTGCTGTAGTAGTTGCTGAACTGACGCTCGAGCACACCATAGATGCGCTTGACCTTCTGCTTCTCACGCAGCTGCAGCGCGTAGTCCGACATGCGCATGCGCTTGTTGGCGCCATGCTGGCCGGGCTTGTTCTCCAGCTTGCACTTGGAGTCGATGGCGCGCGCCGGGGACTTCAGGCTGAGGTCCGAACCCTCACGACGCGCGAGTTTGCAGGTAGCTCCACGATAACGTGCCATGGTCTATAGCTCCTTAGACTCGACGCTTCTTGGGGGGACGGCAGCCGTTATGCGGAATCGGCGTGACGTCGATGATGTTCAGGACCTTGTAGCCCAGCGCGTTCAGCGAACGCACGGCCGACTCGCGGCCCGGGCCGGGGCCCTTGATACGCACTTCCACCGTCTTCACGCCGTAGTCGCCAGCAGCGCGGCCGGCCTTCTCGGCGGCCACCTGGGCAGCGAACGGGGTGGACTTGCGGGAGCCGCGGAAACCCGCGCCGCCAGCAGTGGCCCACGACAGGGCGTTGCCCTGGCGATCGGTGATGGTGACGATGGTGTTGTTGAAGGAGGCCTGCACGTGGGCCACGGCATCCGTGACAACGCGCTTGATCTTCTTCTTGGTCTTGACGGGCTTAGCCATGATAGGAATCCGTTACTTCTTGATCGCGCGACGCGGACCCTTGCGGGTGCGAGCGTTGGTACGCGTGCGCTGGCCGCGCACCGGCAGGCCGCGGCGATGACGCAGGCCACGGTAGCAACCCAGGTCCATCAAGCGCTTGATGGCGATACCGACTTCGCGGCGCAGGTCGCCTTCGACGACGTACTTGCCGATTTCCTGGCGGAGCTTCTCCACCTCGCCCTCGCTGAGGGACTTGATCGGCGTGGAGGGAACCACGCCAGCGTCCGCGCAGACCTTCTTGGCCCGGTTGCGGCCGATGCCGTAAATGCTTTGCAGGCCAACCCACACGTGCTTGTGGACCGGCAAATTGACACCCGCGATGCGCGCCATGATGTACTTTCTCCGATGCGTTTCTTGCGCGGTAAACGCGCAATTCTAACCTGAATTATCCCGACAGGAAAGCCCTGCGGCCCTTAGTGCCGCCGCCCTCCGATTTAGACCCCTCTCCGACGCCCCAGCAGCCTCAGTTGCGGCGGAGATTGGCCTTCTTGAGCAGACTTTCATATTGGTGACTGACCAGATGCGCCTGCACCTGAGCAGTGAAGTCCATCACCACGACCACCACGATCAGCAGAGAGGTGCCGCCGAAGTAGAACGGAACGTGCCAAGCCTTTTGCATGAACGACGGCACCAGACAGACCAGCACCAGGTACAGCGCGCCGACGCCGGTGAGGCGGGTCATCACGCTGTCGATGTAGTCGGCCGTCGAGCGACCCGGACGGATGCCTGGAATCAGCGCACCCGACCGCTTGAGGTTGTCCGCGGTTTCCTGGGAATTGAACACGATCGCCGTATAGAAGAAGGCGAAGGTGATGACCAGGACCGCAAAAACGATGTCGTACAGCGGCTCGCCCGGCGTCAGCGCCTGGGTGAGCTCCTGCAGCCAGCGCGACTGGTTGCCGGCGGTGAGCCAGGTGGCAGCCGTGGCCGGGAACATCAGCAGGCTCGAGGCGAAGATCGGCGGGATCACGCCCGACATGTTGATCTTCAGCGGCAGGTGCGAGGTCTGGTTCATGTAGGCCCGCTGCCCGCCCGAGCGCCTCGCGTAGTTCACGGTGATCTGCCGTTGGGCACGCTCCATGAACACCACGAAGGCCGTCACGGCCAGGATCAGGCCGACCACCAGGATCATCTTGATCACGCTGAGCTCGCCATTGCTGGCCATGGTCAGCGTGTGCGCCACCGCGCCGGGCAGGCCCGCCACGATGCCGGCGAAGATCAGCAGCGAAATGCCGTTGCCGATGCCGCGCTCGGTGATCTGCTCGCCCAGCCACATCAGGAACATGGTGCCGGCGGTAAGGCCGACGACCGAGGCCATGATGAAGCCCATGCCCGGCGTATAGACCACCGGCGCGCCACCGTTGGCGACCTGCTTCTGCAGCGCCACGGCGATGCCGAAGGCCTGGAAGGCCGCCAGGCCGACCGTGCCGAAGCGGGTGTAGGTAGTCATCTTGCGACGACCGGACTCACCCTCCTTGCGCAGCGCCTGCAGGCTGGGAATCACCGCTCCCATCATCTGCACCACGATGGATGCCGAGATATACGGCACCACGCCGAGCGCGAACACCGAGAAGCGGGCCAGCGAACCGCCCGAGAACATGTTGAACATGTTCATCAGGCCGCCGCCCGATTCAATCAGGCTGGTCATCGCTTCCGGGTTGACGCCCGGAACGGGAATGAACGAACCGAGACGAAAGACGATCAGCGCACCAATCACGAAGAAGATGCGCTGACGCAGTTCGGTCAGCTTGCCGAGCGATCCGAGCGAAGGGCCCTTGGCTGCCGCCACGTGATTACTCCACGCTGCCGCCGGCAGCTTCGATCGCTGCCTTGGCGCCGGCCGTGGCCAGCACGCCCGACAGCTTCACGGCGCGACCGATCTCGCCCTTGGCGACGACCTTGACCTTCTTGGCGCGGCTGTCGATCAGGCCGGCCTGGTGCAGGACGACCACGTCGATCACGTCGGCCTTGAGGTTGGCCAGCTGGTACAGGAAGACTTCCTGGCTCTCGGCCTTGGTCTTCGAGCGGAAGCCGACCTTCGGCAGGCGACGCTGCAGCGGCATCTGGCCGCCCTCGAAGCCGAACTTGTGGGTGCCGCCCGCGCGGGCGTGCTGACCCTTGTGGCCGCGGCCGGCGGTCTTGCCCAGGCCCGAACCGATACCGCGACCCACGCGCAGGCGGGTCTTGCGGGAGCCGGCGGCCGGCTTGATGTCATTCAGACGCATGATCAATGTCCTCAATACGGGCGTCCTGCCCGAAATCCCGGCCATCCTGGCCGGACTCTTCAAAAGTTATTCTTCGACCCGGACCAGGTAATAGACCGTGTTGATCAGGCCACGCACCTGCGGGCTGTCCTTCAGTTCACGGACGTCGTTGAGCTTGTTCAGGCCGAGCGCCTTGACGCTCAGGCGATGACGGCTCTGCACGCCGCGCAGGCCCTTGACCAGGCGGACGCGGACGGTCTTTTCGTTGTTAGCCATTGCCCAGCACCTCTTCAACGGTCTTGCCGCGCTTGGCAGCGATCTGCTTCGGCGAAGCGACAGCCTGCAGGCCCTTGATGGTGGCGCGCACCAGGTTGATCGGGTTGCGCGAACCGACGGCCTTGGCCAGCACGTTCTTGACGCCGACCACTTCCAGCACGGCGCGCATCGCGCCGCCGGCGATCACGCCGGTACCTTCGGAAGCCGGCTGCATGAACACGCGCGCGGCGCCGTGGTTGGCCTTCACGGCGTACCACAGGGTGCCGTTGTTCAGGTCGACCGAAACCATGTTGCGGCGGGCGCGATCCATGGCCTTGGAGATGGCCACCGGCACTTCGCGGGCCTTGCCGTAGCCGAAGCCGACGCGGCCTTCGCCGTCACCGACCACGGTCAGCGCGGTGAAGCTCATCTGGCGGCCGCCCTTGACGGTCTTGGCCACGCGGTTGACGGCGATCAGCTTCTCGAGCAGGCCGTCTGAATTTTCGCGATCGTTAGAAGACATATTCGTTTCCGTCATGCCCGGAAGATCCGGGACTTCTGCTTGCGGCTGAGCCGCTTGGAGTTGTAGGTACAGCGAGCGGGGCAGGCGCTGCGGACAGCCCTGCCCCTGGGTCTTAGAACTTCAGGCCGGCTTCGCGAGCCGCATCGGCCAGAGCCTTGATGCGACCGTGATAGCGGAAGCCCGAGCGATCGAAGGCCACGGCCTCGATGCCGGCGGCCTTGGCGCGCTCGGCGATCGCCTTGCCCACGGCGGTGGCGGCTTCGATGTTCTTGGTGCCCTTCAGGCCCTCGGCGATCGACTTCTGCACCGTCGAAGCGGCGGCAACCACGTTCTTGCCCGAGGCGTCGAACACCTGGGCATAGAGGTGCTGGCCGGTGCGATGCACGGACAGGCGGGCCACACCCAGCTTGCGGATGTGCGAGCGGGTGGACTTGGCGCGACGCAGGCGGGATTCGTTCTTGTTCATCGTGTTCTCTCCAGGAAGCGGATAGGCACGCGCTTTTCAGCGCCTTAGGCCTTCTTGGCTTCCTTCAGGGTGATCTTCTCGCCGGCATAGCGCACGCCCTTGCCCTTGTAGGGTTCCGGCGGACGATAACCACGGATCTTGGCGGCCACTTCGCCCACGAGCTGCTTGTCCGAACCCTTGATCAGGATCTCGGTCTGCGTCGGGGTCTCCAGCGTGATGCCTTCCGGGGCGTTGAACACGACCGGATGGGAGAAGCCCAGGCTCAGGTTCAGCGCCTTGCCCTGCATGGCGGCGCGGTAACCCACGCCGACCAGCTCGAGCTTGCGCTCGTAGCCGTCGGACACGCCCTTGACCATGTTGGCCAGCAGCGCGCGCGCGGTGCCGCCGAACTTGTGGTCGGCGCCCTCGGCCAGCACGATGCTCACGTTGCCGTTATCGACGGCCACGGACACGCCCGGCAGGTTATGCGTGGACAGGGTGCCCTTCGGGCCCTTGACGGAGATGCCTTCAACGCCAGCCTTCAGCTCGACGCCCTTGGGCAGATTGATGATCTTCTTGGCTACACGGGACATCGTCGGCTCCTTAGGCGACCTGGCCGATGATTTCGCCGCCGAGACCCTTGGCGCGAGCCTGGGCGTCGGTCAGCAGACCGGCGGACGTCGAGATGATCGAGATACCCAGGCCACCAAGGACCTTCGGCAGCTGGTCCTTGCCGCGGTACACGCGGAGGCCCGAGCGGCTGACGCGGGAAATACTCTCGATGGCCGGACGGCCTTCGAAATACTTGAGCTTGATCTCGAGCACCGGCTTGCCTTCCTGGGAGGAGGTCTTGGCGTCGAGGATGTAGCCCTCGTTCTTGAGAAGGTTGGCGATCGCCACCTTCAGCTTCGACGACGGCACGCTGACAGCCTGCTTGCCCGTAGCCTGGGCATTGCGGATGCGCGTAAACAGATCGGCGATGGGATCAGTCATGCTCATGAAAAACATCCTTCAGAGTGCACCGATATCCGATAAAACCGGAAATCAATATTGAGTTGTAAGCCGGCATAGGCGCCGGTCTGCTTTGCGCAGAAGGACGACTATAACAGCTCTTTTCCGATTTTGCGAATAACGGCACGCGTTTCGCATCGGCGGCGGCTCAGGAACGGCCCGCCCCCGGACATAAGAACCTGCCCGGGCATGCCCGGGCAGGTCGTATTGCGGGTCTTACCAGCTGGACTTGCGCAGGCCGGGGACGTCGCCACGCATGGTGGCTTCGCGCAGCTTGTTGCGGCCGAGGCCGAACTTCGCGTACACGGCGCGCGGACGACCGGTCAGGGCGCAACGGGTGCGCTGGCGAGTCGGGCTGGCGTCGCGCGGCAACTTCTGCAGCTTGGTCTGGGCCTCCATCTTCTCGTCGTAAGACGCCTTGGGGCTCAGCACGATCGCCTTCAGTTCCGCACGCTTGGCGGCGTACTTCTTGGCGATCTTGGTCCGCTTGAGGTCGCGGTTAATCATGGAGGTCTTGGCCATAAATCTCTCGCGGCTCTCTTAGTTGCGGAACGGGAAGCTGAAGGCTTCCAGCAGGGCCTTGGCCTCTTCGTCCGACTTGGCGGTGGTGGTGATGGAAATATCCATACCGCGCATCGCGTCGACGGCGTCGAAGTCGATTTCCGGGAAGATGATCTGTTCCTTGATGCCGAAGTTGTAGTTACCACGGCCATCGAAGGCGCGGCCCGACACACCGCGGAAGTCGCGGGTACGGGGCAGCGAGATATTGATCAGGCGATCCAGGAATTCCCACATCTGGGCGCGGCGCAGGGTGACCTTGCAGCCGATCGGCCAGCCGTCGCGGATCTTGAACGAGGCGACGGATACGCGCGCCTTGGTCTGGATCGGCTTCTGGCCGGAGATCTTGGCCATGTCGGCCACGGCGTTCTCGAGCACTTTCTTGTTGCCCGCCGCTTCGCCCACGCCCATGTTCAGCGTGATCTTGGTGATGCGGGGAACCTGCATCACGTTGTCGTAGCCAAAGCGCTCGGTGAGCTTCTTGACCACTTCGTCTTTGTAAAACTTTTCAAGGCGCGTCATGACTTGTGTTCCTTACGCGTCCACGACCTCGCCAGAACTGAACACGCGGACCTTGCGCCCATCTTCGAGCGTCTTGAAGCCCACGCGTTCACCCTTGTTCTGAGCGGGGTTGAACAGCTGCACATTGGAGATATGGATCGAGGCCTCACGCTCGACGATGCCGCCGGCCTGGTTGGCCTGCGGATTCGGCTTGGTGTGGCGCTTGACCAGGTTCACGTTGGAGACGAACACGCGATCGCCATCCACGCGCAGCACGTCGCCGCGCTGACCTTTGTTCTTGCCGGTGATCACGATGACCTGATCACCCTTGCGGATACGGTTCATGTCTGTTCTCCGCTCAGAGCACTTCGGGTGCGAGCGAGACGATCTTCATGAAGCGCTCGCTGCGCAGCTCGCGAGTGACCGGTCCGAAGATACGGGTGCCGATCGGCTCGAGCTTGTTGTTGAGAAGGACCGCCGCGTTGCCGTCGAAACGGATCAGCGAGCCGTCCGGACGACGCACACCCTTGGCGGTACGGACCACCACGGCGTTGTACACCTCGCCCTTCTTCACCTTGCCACGCGGGATGGCATCCTTCACGGTGACCTTGATCACGTCACCGATCGCGGCGTAACGGCGCTTGGAGCCGCCGAGCACCTTGATGCACATCAGTTCCTTCGCACCGCTGTTGTCCGCCGCGGAAAGCGTGCTTTGCATCTGAATCATGTCTGCACCCTCCCCTTAGCCGACCGCGCGAGTGACGATTTCGACCACGCGGTGATGCTTGGTCTTGGACAGCGGACGGCATTCCGCGATGCGCACCAGGTCGCCCTCGTTCGCACCGAGGTCGTCCTGCGCGTGCAGCTTGGTCGACCGGCGGATGATCTTGCCCAGCAGGCCGTGCTGCACCTGGCGCTCGATCAGGACGGTAACCGTCTTGTCCATCTTGTTGCTGATGACGCGGCCCTCGAGGGTGCGCGCCTGCTTTTCGTTATCGCTCATGTCCGCCGTCCTTACTTCTTGCCGCCGAGCGCGAACTTCGCGCGGGCGATATCGCGCCGAACGCGGCGCAGCTGGTGCGGCTGGTTGAGCTGGCCGGTGCCCTTCTGCATGCGCAGGTTGAACTGCTCCTTGCGCAGGTCCAGCAGGTGCTGCTTCAGCTCGTCGGCCGATTTGTTGATCAGATCTTTGATGTCCATCACATCACCGCCCGGGATACGAACTGGGTCTGGACCGAGAGCTTGGCGGCGGCCAGGCGGAACGCCTCGCGTGCCGTGGCCTCGTCGACGCCCTCGATTTCATAGAGCATGCGGCCCGGCTGGATCGGAGCGACCCAGTACTCGACACCACCCTTACCGGCGCCCATTCGGACTTCGATCGGCTTCTTGGTGATCGGCTTGTCCGGGAACACGCGGATCCACAGCTTGCCGCCGCGCTTCACGAAGCGCGTGATGCAGCGACGAGCCGCCTCGATCTGGCGCGCGGTGAGCGCGCCGTGCGTGGTGGCCTTGAGGCCGTATTCGCCGAAGCTCACGAGGTTCGAGCTGAATGCCAGACCGTCGTTGCGGCCCTTGAACTGCTTGCGGAATTTGGTTCGCTTGGGTTGCAGCATGGCAACTCTCCTTACTTCGCCGTCCGCTCGCGACGGCCTTCACCGCCCTCGCGACGCGATTCACGACGACCCTCGCCACCTTCGCGGCGCGGCTGCGACGGCTCTTCCTTCGCTTCCTGGCCCACCTGGGACAGGTCGAAGACTTCGCCCTTGTAGATCCACACCTTGATGCCGATGACACCGTAGGTGGTGTGCGCTTCGGCGAAGCCGTAGTCGATGTCCGCACGCAGGGTATGCAGCGGCACGCGGCCTTCGCGGGCCCACTCGGAGCGCGCGATCTCGGCGCCGTTCAGACGGCCGGACACGTTGATCTTGATGCCCAGGGCGCCAAGGCGCATCGCGTTGCCGACCGAGCGCTTCATGGCGCGGCGGAACATGATGCGGCGCTCGAGCTGCTGCGCGATCGACTCGGCCACCAGCTGCGCGTCGAGCTCGGGCTTGCGCACTTCGCTGACGTTGATGTGCGCCGGGACGCCCATCAGCTGGCTGACTTCCTTGCGCAGCTTCTCGATGTCCTCGCCCTTCTTGCCGATCACCACGCCCGGACGGGCGGTGTGGATCGTCACGCGCGCGGTCTTGGCCGGACGCTCGATCTGGATCTTCGAGATGCCGGCCTGGGCCAGCTTCTTGCGCAGCATCTCGCGGACCTTCAGGTCGGCGGCGAGGTACTGGGCGTATTCGCCCTTATTGGCGTACCACTTCGAGTTCCAGTCCTTGGCAATGCCGAGGCGGATACCGGTGGGATGAACTTTATGACCCATCGTCTATATCCCCAGTCAGTTGCCAACGACCACAGTGATGTGGCTCGTGCGCTTCAGGATGCGAGAACCGCGGCCTTTGGCGCGGGCGTACATGCGCTTCATCGCCGGACCTTCGTCGACAAAGATGCGAGCGATCTTCAGCTCGTCCACGTCGGCGCCGAGGTTGTTCTCGGCATTGGCGACGGCCGACAGCAGCACCTTGCGGACAATGTGCGCGGCCTTCTTGTTGGTGAACTGGAGCACGTCGCTGGCGCGGCCCACGGGCATGCCGCGGACCAGGTCAGCCACCAGGCGCACCTTCTGCGCCGAAATGCGGGCGCTGCGCAGGATTGCTTTGGCTTCGGTGCTCATCACTTGCCCTTCTTATCGCCGCCATGGCCCTTGAAGGTGCGGGTCACCGCGAACTCGCCGAGCTTATGCCCGACCATGTTCTCGTTGACGAGCACCGGCACGTGCTGGCGACCGTTGTGGATGGCGATGGTCAATCCCACCATTTCCGGCAGAATCATCGAGCGGCGCGACCAGGTCTTGATCGGACGCTTGTTATTGGTGGAAACCGCAGCTTCCACCTTCTTCACGAGGTGAAGGTCGACGAACGGACCTTTCTTCAATGAACGCGGCATGACGGTTTCCTATTACTTGCGACGACGCACGATGAACTGCTGCGTGCGCTTGTTGTTACGGGTCTTGTAGCCCTTGGCCGGCGTACCCCACGGGCTGACCGGATGCCGGCCGCCGGAGGTCTTGCCTTCACCACCACCGTGCGGATGGTCGACCGGGTTCATCGCCACACCGCGAACGGTCGGGCGGATACCCTGCCAACGCTTGGCACCGGCCTTGCCCAGCTTCTTCAAGCTGTGCTCGCCGTTGCCGACTTCGCCGATGGTGGCGCGGCAGTCGACCGGCACGCGGCGCATTTCGCCGGAACGCAGGCGGAGCGTCGCGTAACCGGACTCGCGGGCCACCAGCTGCACCGAGGCGCCGGCGCTGCGGGCGATCTGCGCGCCCTTGCCGGGCTTCATTTCGATGCAATGCACGGTCGAGCCGACCGGGATATTACGCAGCGGCAGGCTGTTGCCGGGCTTGATCGGCGCGTCGTGGCCCGACACCAGGCGGTCACCCGCCTGCACACCCTTGGGAGCGATGATGTAGCGGCGCTCGCCGTCGGCGTAGCACAGCAGCGCGATATGCGCGGTGCGGTTCGGATCGTATTCGATGCGCTCGACGCGGGCGGCGATGCCTTCCTTGTCGCGCTTGAAATCGATGATGCGGTAACGCTGCTTATGACCGCCGCCCTGGTGACGAACGGTGATGCGACCGTAGTGGTTGCGACCGCCGGTCTTGGTCTGGGCTTCGGTCAAGGCCGCGTAAGGCGCGCCCTTGTGCAGGCCCGGGGTACGCACGCTGACTGCGTCGCGGCGTCCGGCCGAGGTCGGCTTGTGAGTGATCAGTGCCATCTCAATTCAACTCCTGGCTCAGGCCTTGGCCGCCACGTCGATGGTCTGCCCATCGGCCAGGCGCACATAGGCCTTGCGCTTGCCCTGACGGTTGCCAGCGCGGAAACGGAAGGACTTGACCTTGCCCTTGGCGTTGACGAGGTTCACCTGCTCGACCTTGACGTCGAACATCTGCTCCACCGCCGCGCGGACATCGGCCTTGGTCGCGTCGGGGGCGACCACGAAAACGTACTGGTTGCCCTCGGCAAGACGGGCCGCCTTCTCGGAGATGTGCGGCGCGCGCAGCGTGTTGAGAATGCGTTCGTTGCTCATGCCAGCCACTCCTCGATCTTCTTCACCGCATCGACGGTCACGACGACGTGGTCCGAACCGACCAGGCTGACCGGGTTCAGCGCCAGCACGTCCACCACGTGGATGTACGGGATGTTGCGCGCGGCCAGGAAGGTGGCTTCGTTGGAGTCTTCCGACACCAGCAGCACGCGACCGGAAACCTGCAGCTCAGCCAGCTTGGCGACCATCGACTTGGTCTTCGGGGTGTCGATGCCGAAGCTCTCGACGACCTTCAGGCGACCCTGGCGATTGAGCTCCGCGAGAATGGAGCGCAGCGCCACGCGATAGGCCTTGCGGTTGACCTTCTGTTCGAAGTTGCGGGGCTTGGCCGCGAAGGTGACACCGCCGCCGACGAAGATCGGGGCACGGTAGTCGCCGTGACGGGCGCCGCCGCCCTTCTGCTTCTTGAACTTCTTGGTGGTACCCGACAGCTCACCGCGGGACAGCTGCGCCTTGGTACCGGCGCGACCGCCGGCCTGGTAGGCGACAACCACCTGGTGGACCAGGGCTTGCTTGAACTCACCGCCGAACACTTCGTCCGACACGTTGAGCGGCTTGGCGCCAATGACATTCAGTTCCATGGCGTCTCTCCTCAACCCTTGGTGGTCGGACGGATCACGACGTCGCCACCGGTAGCACCGGGGACAGCGCCCTTGACCGCGATCAGATGACGCTCGGCGTCGACCTTGACCACTTCCAGACCCTGCTGCGTGCGGTTCACCGCACCCATGTGGCCGGACATCTTCTTGCCAGGGAACACGCGACCCGGGGTCTGGCGCTGACCGATAGAACCCGGCGCGCGATGCGACAGCGAGTTACCGTGGGTAGCGTCGCCCATGGTGAAGTTGTGGCGCTTGATGGTGCCCTGGAAGCCCTTGCCCTTCGACACGCCGGCGACGTCAACGATCTGACCCACCTGGAACACGTCATCGGCCTTGATCTCGGTGCCCACGCTGTACTTGCCGAGATCCTCGGCAGACACGCGGAACTCCCACAGACCACGACCCGGCTCGACCTTCGCCTTCGCGTAGTGACCCTTCAGCGGCTGGGTCAGCAGGGAGGCGCGCTTGACGCCCGCCGCGACCTGCACAGCGCTGTAGCCATCGTTATCTTCCGTCTTCAGCTGGGTGACGCGATTCGGGGTGGCTTCAATCAGCGTCACCGGAATCGAGCGTCCGTCTTCAGTGAAGAGTCGGCTCATGCCGCACTTGCGGCCAACCAGTCCGATACTCATCTTCGTATCCTGTCTATCGCTCAGCCGAGCTTGATCTGAACATCGACGCCAGCGGCGAGATCAAGCTTCATGAGCGCGTCCACGGTCTTGTCGTTGGGGTCAACGATATCGAGCACGCGCTTGTGGGTACGGGTCTCGTACTGGTCGCGGGCATCTTTGTCGACGTGCGGCGACACCAGAATGGTGTAACGCTCGATCTTGGTCGGCAGCGGGATCGGGCCGAGGACCGTGGCGCCGGTGCGCTTGGCCGTCTCGACGATTTCGCTGGCCGAACGGTCGATCAGACGATGATCGAACGCCTTGAGCCGGATGCGAATCTTTTGGTTCGCCATAAACCGTGTCCTGTTATCTAAAGAACGATTCTGTGATTCGGAATGGCTTCTCACCATTCCGCACAACCCTTGGTACTGCTGGTACTGCGAGGGGTCGACAGCTACCGGGAAAGCCCGGCCAATCAGCCCCTAAAAGACCGGGCAGACCGACGATATCGGTCTGCCCAGACGGAAAAGTATAGAACGCGAAAACGCAAATGGCAACAGAGCGGTCACTCTGCCGTCATGCGATCCCGCAACGTCCTTGTATGCGAACTCGAAGCGCTTCCTGCACCTCATTTCGCTGTGTGCCTCGAGCCATCGGGCTCGAATGCAAAGGGATAACTTGTCAAGCATATCCGATCGCCAGCCCCAGGGGAAGCCCTTTGTGCAAAAAATGCGCAAAAAAAGAGCGGGGCTTTCGCCCCGCTCCCTTCAGATCAGATCCGGCTTTCGCGCGCCCGAAGGCGGGCTACTTACTTGGTGATCTTGGCGACGACGCCGGCGCCGACGGTGCGGCCGCCTTCGCGGATCGCGAAGCGCAGGCCGTCCGTCATCGCGATCGGCGCGATCAGGGTCACCTTCATCTTCACGTTGTCGCCCGGCATCACCATCTCCACGCCTTCCGGCAGCTCGATCGCGCCGGTCACGTCGGTGGTGCGGAAGTAGAACTGCGGGCGGTAGCCCTTGAAGAACGGCGTGTGACGGCCACCCTCGTCCTTCGACAGCACGTACACCTCGGCCTCGAAGTCCGTGTGCGGCGTGATCGAACCGGGCTTGGCCAGCACCTGGCCGCGCTCCACGTCGTCACGCTTCGTGCCGCGCAGCAGCAGACCCACGTTGTCGCCCGCCTGGCCCTGGTCCAGCAGCTTGCGGAACATTTCCACGCCGGTCACCGTCGTCTTGGTGGTCGGGCGGATACCGACAATCTCGATTTCCTCGCCCACCTTGATGATGCCCGTCTCGATACGACCGGTCACCACCGTGCCGCGACCCGAGATCGAGAACACGTCTTCCACCGGCATCAGGAACGGCTTGTCCAGCGTACGCACCGGCTCCGGAATGTACGTGTCCAGCGCTTCCACCAGCTTGATGATCGCCGGCACGCCGATGTCCGACTGGTCGCCTTCCAGCGCCGCACGCGCCGAACCCACGATGATCGGGGTGTCGTCGCCCGGGAACTCGTACTTCGACAGCAGCTCGCGCACTTCCATCTCGACCAGCTCGAGCAGCTCCTTGTCGTCCACCATGTCCGCCTTGTTCAGGAAGACCACGATGTACGGCACGCCCACCTGGCGCGACAGCAGGATGTGCTCGCGCGTCTGCGGCATCGGGCCATCCGCGGCCGAGCACACCAGGATCGCGCCGTCCATCTGCGCCGCACCCGTGATCATGTTCTTCACGTAGTCGGCGTGGCCCGGGCAGTCCACGTGCGCGTAGTGGCGCGTCGGCGATTCGTATTCCACGTGCGCCGTCGAAATCGTGATGCCGCGTGCCTTCTCTTCCGGCGCCGCGTCGATCGCGTCATACGCCTTGAACTCGCCGCCGAAACGCTCGGCACCCACCTTCGTCAGCGCCGCCGTCAGCGTCGTCTTGCCGTGGTCCACGTGACCGATCGTGCCGACGTTGACGTGCGGCTTGGTGCGTTCGAACTTACCCTTTGCCATGTCTCAAACCTCTGAAAGAACGTGTGTTGTAGAAGGAGGAAGACCTTATCAGGCCTTCTTGATGACCTGCTCGGCGATGTTGTTCGGCGCCTCGGCGTAATGGTCGAACTCCATCGTGAAGGTTGCGCGACCCTGGGTCAGCGAGCGGATGGTGGTCGCATAGCCGAACATCTCGCCGAGCGGCACCATCGCGTTGATGGTCTTGCCCGACGGCGTGTCGTCCTGGCCCTGCAGCAGGCCGCGACGACGGCTCAGATCGCCCATCACGTCACCGACGTAGTCTTCCGGCGTCACCACCTCGACCTTCATGATCGGCTCGAGCAGGACCGGATCGGCCTTGCGGAAGCCTTCCTTGAAGCCCATCGATGCGGCGATCTTGAACGCGGTTTCGGACGAATCGACGTCATGGTACGAACCGAACACCAGCTTGCACTTGATGCCCACCACCGGATAGCCGGCGAGCGGACCGCTGGAGATGGTTTCGCGCAGACCCTTTTCAACCGCCGGGATGAATTCCTTGGGAATCACACCGCCGGAAATCTCGTTGACGAACAGGAAATCGTCCTTGACGTTCGGGCTCTGCTTGTCCTCGTCGCTCATCGGCGACAGCTCGAGCACGACATGACCGTACTGGCCCTTGCCGCCCGACTGCTTGGCGTGCTTGTAGTCGGCCTTGACGTCGCTCTTGCGGATCGTCTCGCGGTAAGCCACCTGCGGCTTGCCGACGTTGGCCTCGACGTTGAACTCGCGACGCATGCGGTCGACGATGATGTCCAGGTGCAGCTCGCCCATGCCGGAGATGATGGTCTGGCCGGATTCCTCGTCCGTACGCACGCGGAAGGACGGATCCTCGGCGGCCAGGCGGCCCAGCGCGATGCCCATCTTTTCCTGGTCGGACTTGGTCTTCGGCTCGACCGCCATCGAGATCACCGGCTCCGGGAACGTCATGCGCTCCAGGGTGATCACGTGGTCCTGCGAGCACAGCGTATCGCCGGTCGTCACGTCCTTCAGGCCGACCGCCGCGGCGATGTCGCCGGCGCGGACTTCCTTGATTTCCTGACGCTCGTTCGCGTGCATCTGCAGGATGCGGCCGATGCGCTCCTTGCGCGACTTGATCGGGTTGTAGACCTGGTCGCCGGCGTTGAGCGTGCCCGAGTAGACGCGGAAGAACGTGAGCGAGCCGACGAACGGATCGGTCATGATCTTGAACGCCAGTGCGGAGAACGGCGCGGTGTCGTCGGCGCTGCGCGTGGCTTCCTTGTCGTCCTCGTCGGTGCCGGCGACCGGCGGACGGTCGGCGGGCGACGGCAGCAGGTTCACCACCGCGTCGAGCATCGCCTGGACGCCCTTGTTCTTGAACGCGGTACCGCAGTAGACCGGGATGATCTCGCTGGACAGCGTGCGCGCGCGCAAGCCGCTGACGATCTCTTCCTCGGAGAGGTCACCCTCTTCGAGGTACTTGTTCATCAGGTCTTCGGACGCTTCCGCGGCCGCCTCGACCATGAAGCTATGGGCTTCTTCGGCCTTTTCCTTCAGGTTGGCGGGGATGTCCTGGTACTCGAACTTCATGCCCTGGGACTCCATGTCCCACACGATCGACTTCATCTTGAGCAGGTCGATCACGCCCTCGAAGTTGTCCTCGGCGCCGATCGGCACCTGCATCGGCACCGGGTTGGCACCCAGGCGAGCCTTCAGCTGCTCGACGACCTTTTCGAAGTTGGCACCCGTGCGGTCCATCTTGTTGACGAACGCAAGGCGAGGCACGTGGTACTTGTTGGCCTGGCGCCACACGGTTTCCGACTGCGGCTGCACACCACCCACGGCACAAAGCACGAACACCGCACCGTCGAGCACGCGCAACGAACGCTCCACCTCGATGGTGAAGTCGACGTGCCCTGGCGTATCGATGATGTTGAAGCGGTGCTCGGGCAGGGAACGATCCATGCCCTTCCAGAACGCCGTCGTCGCCGCCGACGTAATGGTGATGCCGCGCTCCTGCTCCTGCTCCATCCAGTCCATGGTTGCCGCACCGTCATGCACCTCGCCAATCTTGTGACTGACGCCGGTGTAGAACAGGATGCGCTCCGTGGTCGTGGTCTTACCGGCATCGATGTGGGCCATGATGCCGAAGTTGCGATAGCGCTCGATGGGGGTGGTGCGTGCCACGGCAGTAACCTCGAATCTGTACTTTGCTTACCAGCGGTAGTGCGAGAAGGCCTTGTTGGCTTCAGCCATACGGTGCGTCTCTTCGCGCTTCTTGATCGCGCCACCGCGATTCTCGGAAGCCTCGAGCAGCTCGGCGGCCAGCTTGCGCGGCATCGAGGTCTCGCCGCGCTTGCGGGCGGACTCGATGGCCCAGCGCATGGCCAGCGCCATGCGGCGGCCGGAGCGGACTTCGACCGGCACCTGGTAAGTGGCACCACCCACGCGGCGGGACTTCACCTCGACCGCAGGAGCGATGTTATTGAGCGCCTTCTCGACCAGCGAGACCGGCTCGGCGTGCTTCTCGCCCAGGTGATCGAGCGCACCGTAGACGATGCTCTCGGCCACGGACTTCTTGCCGCTCTTCATCACCATGTTGATGAAGCGGGCGATCAGCTGGCTGCCATGCTTGGGGTCCGGCAGGACCAGGCGGGCGGGATGTGAACCTTTACGCGACATATCTCGTTGTCCTCTAGCTCTTTAGCTCTTCGGGCGCTTGGCGCCGTACTTGGAGCGCGACTGACGGCGCTTGGTGACGCCGGCGCAGTCGAGGCTGCCGCGCACCGTGTGATAACGCACACCCGGCAGATCCTTGACGCGGCCGCCGCGGATAAGCACCACCGAGTGCTCCTGCAGGTTGTGGCCTTCGCCGCCGATGTAGCTGATGACTTCGTAACCGTTGGTCAGGCGCACCTTGGCAACCTTACGCAGGGCCGAATTCGGCTTCTTCGGGGTGGTGGTGTAGACGCGCGTGCAAACGCCGCGGCGCTGCGGGCTGTTCTGCAGGGCCGGAGAAGCACTCTTGTAGCTCTTCGGGCTGCGGGACTTGCGCACCAACTGGTTGATAGTCGACATGCGTAACTTTTCCTGAGAAACATAAAGGCAGACCGAACCAGCTCGGTCTGCCAAGAAGCGGGAATTTAACATGGGCAGCTAGTCACAGACAAGCTGACGCCCTGCCCTCCATGACTCGAACACGAGGCGCAATCCTTGCGCCTCATTTCGTATGTCAGCGAGCAAGTCCCCGACGGGGCTTACTCCGAACCATTGTCGCTACCGACGGTGGCTTCCGCGAAGGAGACCGGGGAAGCGGTGCCGGAAAGGGTATCCAGCTCCGCGGCGGTCAGACCGCCCTGGCGACGACGCTGTGCGTGGTACGCCAGACCCGTACCTGCCGGGATGAGACGGCCGACAATAACATTTTCCTTCAGGCCTCGCAAGGTGTCGCGCGTGCCACGGACGGCCGCCTCGGTGAGGACGCGGGTCGTCTCCTGGAACGAAGCGGCCGAGATGAACGACTCGGTCGCCAGCGACGCCTTGGTGATGCCCAGCAGTACCGACTGGAAGTCCGTCGGACGCTCGTTGCGGGCGGTGGCGCGGTCGTTTTCCGCATTGATGCGGACCCGCTCCACCTGCTCGCCGCGCAGGTAATGACTGTCGCCCGGCTCGGTGATCTCAACTTTGCGCAGCATCTGGCGAATGATCGTTTCGATGTGCTTGTCGTTGATCTTCACGCCCTGCAGGCGGTAGACGTCCTGGATTTCCTTGACCAGGTACGAAGCCAGCGGCTCGACACCCAGCAGGCGCAGGATGTCGTGCGGATTCGGCTCGCCGTCCACCACGGTTTCGCCCTTCTCCACGTGCTCGCCTTCGAACACGATGACCTGGCGCCACTTCGGGATCAGCTCCTCGTGCTCGTTGCCGTCGGAGTCCTTGATGATCAGGCGCTGCTTGCCCTTGGTGTCCTTGCCGAAGCTGACCACGCCGGAGCGCTCGGCCAGGATCGCCGGCTCCTTCGGCTTGCGCGCCTCGAACAGGTCGGCCACGCGGGGCAGACCGCCGGTGATGTCGCGGGTCTTGGAGGTTTCCTGCGGGATACGGGCGACCACGTCGCCCACGCCCACTTCGGCGCCGTTCTGGATCGACACGATCGCGCCGGCCGGGAGCATGTACTGCGCCGGCACGTCGGTGCCCGGCAGCTTGAGCTCACGGCCCTTGCTGTCTTCCAGGCGGACGATCGGGCGCAGGTCCTTGGCCGCGGTGCCGCGACGCTTCGGATCGGTCACCACCGCCGATTCCAGGCCGGTCAGCTCGTCGGTCTGGCTCTGCACGGTGACGCCATCGATGAAGTCGATGAAGCGCACGGTACCGGCCACTTCCGACACGATCGGATGGGTATGCGGATCCCAGTTGGCCACGGTCTGGCCGGCCTTGACCGGGTCGCCGTCCTTGACCGCGATGGTGGCGCCGTAAGGCACCTTGTAGCGCTCGCGCTCGCGGCCGTTGGCGTCGATCACCGACACTTCGCCCGAACGCGACACCGCCACCAGATGACCCTGAGCGTGCTGCACGGTCTTGAGGTTGTTGAACTTCAGCGTGCCGGTGGTCTTCACCGTCACGTTGTCCACCGCCGCCGCACGCGAAGCCGCACCACCGATGTGGAACGTACGCATGGTCAGCTGGGTGCCGGGTTCGCCGATCGACTGCGCGGCGACCACGCCCACGGCCTCGCCCATGTTGACCAGGTGGCCACGGGCCAGGTCGCGGCCGTAGCACAGCGCGCACACGCCATGCGAAGCCTGACAGGTGATCGGCGAGCGCACCTTGATCGACTGCACGCCGGCCTTGTCGAGCTTTTCGACCAGGGCTTCGTCCAGCAGGGTGTCGCGGGTGACGATCGGCTCGTTGTCTTCGCCGGGGCCGTAGACGTCCTCGACCACCACGCGGCCGAGCACGCGCTCGCGCAGCGGCTCGACCACGTCGCCGCCTTCCACGATCGGCTGCATGATGACGCCGTCCTCGGTGCCGCAGTCGAGCGAGGTGATCACCACGTCCTGCGCCACGTCCACCAGGCGGCGGGTCAGGTAACCCGAGTTGGCGGTCTTCAGCGCCGTATCCGCGAGACCCTTACGGGCACCGTGGGTGGAGTTGAAGTACTGCAGCACGTTCAGGCCTTCGCGGAAGTTGGCCTTGATCGGGGTTTCGATGATCGAGCCGTCCGGGCGGGCCATCAGGCCGCGCATGCCGGCCAGCTGGCGAATCTGCGCCACCGAACCACGGGCGCCGGAGTCGGCCATGATGTACAGCGAGTTCATCGACTTCTGCGCGACGATCTCGCCCTTGGCATTGGTGACCTTCTCGGTACCGATGCCGTCGATCATCGCCTTGGCCACCAGCTCGTTGGTGCGCGACCAGATGTCGACCACCTTGTTGTAGCGCTCGCCGGCGGTGACCAGGCCCGACTGGTACTGCTCCTGGATCTCGACCACTTCCTTCTCGGCCTCTTCCAGGATCGGCTTCTTCTGCTCGGGGATGATCATGTCATCGATGCCGATGGAGATGCCGGCGCGGGTCGCGAAGCGGAAGCCGGTGTACATCAGCTTGTCCGCGAACACCACGGTGTCCTTCAGGCCCAGCAGGCGGTAGCTGGAGTTGATCAGGCGCGAGATGGCCTTCTTGGTCAGCTCGGTGTTGGCCAGCGCGAACGGCAGGCCTTCCGGCAGGATCTCGGCCAGCAGGGCGCGACCGACGGTGGTCTCGGCCAGCTGCACGGAGCTGGTGCGAGTGCCTTCCTCGTCGATCTGGGTGACCTTCATGCGCACCTTGATCTTGGCGTGCAGCTCCACCGCGCGGTTGTCGTAGGCGCGGCGCACTTCGGTGATGCTCGAGAACACCATACCGGTGCCCTTCACGTTCACCAGCTCGCGGGTCATGTAGTACAGGCCCAGCACCACGTCCTGGGTCGGCACGATGATCGGCTCGCCGTTGGCGGGCGACAGGATGTTGTTCGACGACATCATCAGGGCGCGCGCTTCCAGCTGCGCCTCGATCGACAGCGGCACGTGCACGGCCATCTGGTCGCCGTCGAAGTCCGCGTTGAACGCGGTACAGACCAGCGGATGCAGCTGGATCGCCTTGCCTTCGATCAGCACCGGCTCGAACGCCTGGATGCCCAGGCGATGCAGGGTCGGCGCGCGGTTCAGCAGCACGGGATGCTCGCGGATCACGTCCTCGAGAATGTCCCACACCTGGCCTTCCTCACGCTCGACGAGCTTCTTGGCGGCCTTGATGGTGGTCGCTTCGCCGCGAGCCTGCAGCTTGGCGAAGATGAAGGGCTTGAACAGCTCCAGCGCCATCTTCTTCGGCAACCCGCACTGGTGCAGGCGCAGGGTCGGGCCCACCACGATCACCGAACGACCGGAGTAGTCCACGCGCTTGCCGAGCAGGTTCTGGCGGAAGCGGCCCTGCTTGCCCTTGATCATGTCGGCCAGCGACTTCAGCGCGCGCTTGTTGGTGCCGGTAATGGCACGGCCGCGGCGGCCGTTGTCGAGCAGCGCGTCGACCGATTCCTGCAGCATGCGCTTCTCGTTGCGCACGATGATGTCGGGCGCATTGAGTTCGAGCAGGCGCTTCAGGCGGTTGTTGCGGTTGATGACGCGGCGGTACAGGTCGTTGAGGTCGGAGGTCGCGAAGCGGCCGCCGTCCAGCGGGACCAGCGGGCGCAGGTCCGGCGGCAGCACCGGCAGCACGGTCAGCACCATCCACTCGGGACGGTTGCCGGACTCCAGGAACGCCTCGATCAGCTTCACGCGCTTGGTGAGGCGCTTGAGCTTGGTCTCGGAGTTGGTCGAGGAGATCTCTTCCTTCAGGCGCACCACTTCGCCCGGCAGGTCGAGCGACTTCAGCAGCTCGTACACCGCCTCGGCGCCCATGCGCGCGTCGAACTCGTCGCCGTGCTCTTCCACCGCCTCGAGGTACTGGTCCTCGCTGAGCAGCTGGCCGCGCTCGAGCGCGGTCAGGCCCGGATCGATCACCACGAAGGCTTCGAAGTACAGGATGCGCTCGATGTCGCGCAGGGTCATGTCCAGCATCAGGCCGATGCGCGACGGCAGCGACTTGAGGAACCAGATGTGCGCGGTCGGGCTGGCCAGCTCGATGTGGCCCATGCGCTCGCGGCGCACCTTGGCCAGGGTGACCTCGGTGCCACACTTCTCGCAGACCACGCCGCGGTGCTTCATGCGCTTGTACTTGCCGCACAGGCACTCGTAGTCCTTCACCGGGCCGAAGATGGCGGCGCAGAACAGGCCGTCGCGCTCCGGCTTGAAGGTGCGGTAGTTGATGGTCTCGGGCTTCTTGACTTCACCGTACGACCAGGAACGGATCAACTCCGGCGAGGCCAGCGCGATCTTGATCGAGTCAAAATCGGGCGTGGCGCGCTGCTGGTTGAACAGATTGAGCAAATCTTTCATTGCATAAGCTCCTGTAACCCAGGGGTTACTTGATCTCTTCCAGGTCGATGTCGATGCCGAGCGAGCGGATTTCCTTCACGAGCACGTTGAAGGACTCCGGCATGCCGGCCGCCATCTCGTGGTTGCCGTCGACGATGTTCTTGTACATCTGGTTGCGGCCCTGCACGTCGTCGGACTTCACCGTCAGCATTTCCTGCAGGGTGTAGGCCGCGCCGTAGGCTTCCAGCGCCCAGACTTCCATTTCGCCGAAGCGCTGGCCGCCGAACTGCGCCTTGCCGCCCAGCGGCTGCTGAGTGACGAGCGAGTACGGACCGGTGGAGCGCGCGTGCATCTTGTCGTCGACCAGGTGGTTCAGCTTCAGGTAGTGCATGTAGCCGACGGTGACCGGGCGATCGAACGCTTCGCCGGTGCGGCCGTCGAACAGCGTGGTCTGGCCCGACTCGGGCAGATCCGCCAGCTTCAGCATCGCCTTCAGTTCGGATTCCTCGGCGCCGTCGAACACCGGCGTGGCCATCGGCACGCCTTCCTGCAGGTTGTTCGCCAGGGTGAAGATCTCTTCGTCGGTCAGCGACTTCAGGTCGACGTGCTGCACGGCGCCAGCCACATGGTGGTTGTAGATCTGGTCGAGGAACTCGCGGATCTGCGCCACCTTGGCCTGCGCTTCGAGCATCTTCTGGATCTTCTTGCCCAGGCCCTTCGCGGCCCAGCCAAGATGCACTTCCAGAATCTGGCCGATGTTCATACGCGACGGCACGCCCAGCGGGTTCAGCACGATGTCGACCGAGGTGCCGTCCGCCATGAACGGCATGTCCTCGACCGGCACCACGTTGGACACCACGCCCTTGTTGCCGTGACGGCCGGCCATCTTGTCGCCCGGCTGGATGCGGCGCTTCACGGCCAGGAACACCTTGACCATCTTCAGCACGCCCGGCGCGAGGTCGTCGCCCTGGGTGATCTTGCCCTGCTTCTCCTTGAAGCGCTTCTCGAACTCCTCCTTGTGGCGCTTGACCTGGTCGGCCGCGCGCTCGAGGAACTCGGTGACGTCCTCGTCCTTGACGTTGACCTTGAACCAGTCGTCCTTCTTCAGGCCGTCCAGGTAGGCGTCGGTGACTTCGGCGCCACGCTTGAGGCCGCCCGGGCCGCTGTTGGCGATCTTGCCGACCAGCTGCGTGCGCATGCGGTTGTAGATCGCGCCCTCGAGGATGCGGAACTGGTCGTCAAGATCCTTGCGGATGCGCTTGACTTCCATTTCCTCGATCTGCTTCGCGCGCTTGTCCTTCTCGATGCCGTCGCGGGTGAAGACCTGCACGTCGATGACGGTGCCGTCCATGCCCGGCGGCACGCGCAGCGAGCTGTCCTTCACGTCGGACGCCTTCTCGCCGAAGATCGCGCGCAGCAGCTTCTCCTCCGGGGTCAGCTGGCTCTCGCCCTTGGGCGTGACCTTGCCGACCAGGATGTCGCCGGCCTTCACCTCGGCGCCGATGTACACGATGCCGGACTCGTCGAGGCGGGCCAGCGCCTGCTCACCCACGTTCGGGATGTCGGCGGTGATTTCCTCGGCGCCCAGCTTGGTGTCGCGCGCGATGCAGGCCAGCTCCTCGATGTGGATCGAGGTGTAGCGGTCTTCCTGCACGACGCGCTCGGACAGCAGGATCGAGTCTTCGAAGTTGTAGCCGTTCCACGGCATGAAGGCGATCAGCATGTTCTGGCCGAGCGCGAGCTCGCCCAGGTCGGTCGACGAACCGTCGGCCAGCGTATCGCCCTTCGCCACCACGTCGCCCACGTTCACCAGCGGACGCTGGTTGAGGTTGGTGTTCTGGTTGGAACGGGTGTACTTGGTCAGCGTATAGATATCGACGCCGGCGTCGTTGTCGCCGACCTCGCTCTCGTTGACGCGCACCACGATACGGCCGGCGTCGACCTGGTCGATCACGCCGCCGCGCTTGGCGGTGACGATGACGCCCGAGTCGCGCGCCACGGCGCGCTCGATGCCGGTGCCCACCAGCGGGGTCTGCGAACGCAGCGTCGGCACGGCCTGGCGCTGCATGTTCGCGCCCATCAGCGCGCGGTTCGCGTCATCGTGCTCCAGGAACGGCACCAGCGCCGCCGCGACCGACACGGTCTGCATCGGCGAGACGTCCATGTAGCCGACTTCGGAAGCCGGGCGCAGCTCGGACTCGCCGCGGAAACGGCAGGACACGAAGTCTTCGACGAAGCGGCCGTCCTTCAACGGCGAGTTCGCCTGGGCGATCACGTGGTCGCCCTCTTCGATCGCCGACAGGTAATCGACCTTGTCGGTAACCTTGCCGTTCTCGACCTTGCGGTACGGCGTCTCCAGGAAGCCGTAGGCGTTGGTGCGGGCGTACACGGCCAGCGAGTTGATCAGGCCGATGTTCGGGCCTTCCGGCGTTTCGATGGTGCAGACGCGGCCGTAATGGGTCGGGTGCACGTCGCGCACTTCGAAGCCGGCACGCTCGCGGGTCAGGCCGCCCGGGCCGAGGGCCGAGACGCGGCGCTTGTGCGTCACTTCCGACAGCGGGTTGTTCTGGTCCATGAACTGGCTGAGCTGCGAGGAGCCGAAGAACTCCTTCACCGCCGCCGCGACCGGCTTGGCGTTGATCAGTTCCTGCGGGGTCAGGCCCTCGGACTCGGCCAGCGACAGGCGCTCGCGCACGGCGCGCTCGACGCGCACCAGGCCGATGCGGAAGGTGTTCTCGGCCATCTCGCCGACCGAACGCACGCGGCGGTTGCCGAGGTGGTCGATGTCGTCGACCGTGCCGTGGCCGTTCTTGATGTCGATCAGCACCTTCAGCACGTCGAGGATGTCGGAGCTGTCGCCCTGCGACTGCACCAGGCTCTGGGCTTCCTCTTCCTTGCGCTCGCCGAAGTACTTGTGGTCGTACAGCACGCCCGGACCGACGATCTCCTTGCGGCCGACGCGACGGTTGAACTTCATGCGGCCCACGGCCGACAGGTCGTAGCGGTCGAAGGTGAAGAACAGGTTGTAGAACAGGTTCTGCGCGGCGTCCTTGGTCGGCGGCTCGCCCGGGCGCATCATGCGGTAGATCTCCACCAGCGCCTCGAGCTGCGTCTTGGTGTTGTCGATGCGCAGGGTGTGCGAGATATAGGCGCCGCGGTCGAGGTCGTTCACGTACAGGGTCGGCACCGTCTCGATGCCGGCCTTGCGGAAGTTCTCGAGCTGGTCGGCGGTGATCTCGTCGTTGGCCGAGGCCAGCAGCTCGCCGGTCTTGGCGTCAACGATGTCGATCGCCAGGATGCGGCCGACCGGGTAGTCGTCCGGCACTTCCAGCGCGGTGATGTTCTCGGCGGCCAGCTGGCGGACGTGGCGCGCGGTGATGCGCTTGCCGGCTTCCACCAGCACCTTGTCGCCCACGACCAGGTCGAAGGTCAGCGTTTCGCCGCGCAGGCGCTCGGCGACGAGCTCCAGCGTGGTGCCGCCCTTCTTGCCCAGGTGGAACACGTTGTGCTCGAAGAAGATGCTCAGCATCTCTTCGTTGGCATAGCCCAGCGCGCGCAGCAGCACCGTCACCGGCAGCTTGCGGCGACGGTCGATACGGGTATACAGCGCGTCCTTCGGGTCGAACTCGAAGTCCAGCCAGGAGCCGCGGTAGGGAATCACGCGGGCCGAGAACAGCAGCTTGCCGGAGCTGTGCGTCTTGCCGCGGTCGTGATCGAAGAACACGCCCGGCGAACGATGCAGCTGCGAGACGATGACGCGCTCGGTGCCGTTGATGATGAAGGTGCCGGTGTCGGTCATGAGCGGGATCTCGCCCATGTAGACCTCCTGCTCCTTCACGTACTTGACGGCCTTCTTCGACGCCGGGCTGTCCTTGTCATAGATGACCAGGCGCACGGTGACGCGCAGCGGCGCGCCGAAAGTCATGCCGCGGTTGCGGCATTCGCGCTCGTCGAACGCGGGCTCGCCCAGTCGATAGTCGACGTACTCCAGCGCCGCATTGCCGGAATAGCTGACGATCGGGAAGACCGACTTCAGCGCGGCGTGCAGACCCTTGTCGTCGCGCTGCTTCGGCGCGACCTGCTCCTGCAGGAACTCACGGTAGGAATCGGTCTGGATGGTCAGCAGGTTCGGCACGCCCAGTACAGGGGGACGCTTGCCGAAATCCTTGCGGATGCGCTTCTTCTCGGTAAACGAGTAGGTCATGGTGGGTACCGCCTCGGTTCGCAGTGACGCCGGTGGTGCACACACCGGCTGAATGGAATTGCAGGGAATCGAGAATAGGGAATCGTCAATCGGCGAGAGCTACGCCGGGTTTTCCGATTCCCTATTCTCCATTCCCTATTCCCGCTTCATTTAAAGCAGGCAAAGCCCGGGAGCTTTCGCTCCCAGGCTTGCTTGACGCTGGATCAAACTGACGGCGCGCAAGAGCGCCGATTACTTCAGTTCGACCGTGGCGCCGGCAGCTTCGAGGTCCTTCTTGAACTTCGCAGCGTCGTCCTTCGAAGCGGCTTCCTTCACGACGCCACCGGCCTCGGTCAGGTCCTTCGCTTCCTTCAGGCCCAGGCCGGTGATGGCGCGGACGGCCTTGATCACGTCGACCTTCTTGTCGCCGGCGCTCTTCAGGATGACGTCGAACTCGGTCTGCTCTTCGGCAGCCGGGCCAGCGGCGGCCGGGCCGGTGGCCATCATGACCGGGGCGGCGGCGGACACGCCAAACTTCTCTTCGATGGCCTTCACCAGCTCCATCACTTCCATCAGCGACTTGGCGGCGACGGCTTCAACGATCTGTTCGTTGGTCAGGGACATTTTGATTACCTCTGGAAATTGATTCGGTTAGAAACTGCGTCGAACTGAACGATCAAGCTTCGGCCGCGGCCGGGGCCGCTTCGGTTTCACCGCCACCCTGCTTGTCGGCCACGGCCTTGACGGCGCGGGCGAACATCGCAGCGGGCTCGGCCAGCACGCGGGCCAGCATGGCGAGGGCTTCTTCGCGGGTCGGCAGCGAGGCCAGCACGTCCACATGGGCGGCGGGCAGCAGCTTGCCTTCCACGGAGACGACCCGGGGCTTGAGCTTTTCGTTGGTCTTGGCGAATTCCTTGATCAGGCGACCGGCAGCGCCGGGCTCCTCCATCGAGAACGCGTACAGCAGCGGACCGGTGAGGGCGTCCTTGACGACCTCGAACCCGGTACCGCCGACAGCGCGCGAAGCCAGCGTGTTCTTGACGACTTTCAGGAACACGCCGCTCTCGCGGGCCTTCTTGCGCATCGCGGTCATCTGTTCGACCGTGGTGCCCGCGTACTCGGCAGCGACCAAGGAGTGCGCCTTCGCGGCAATTTCTGCCAGTTCGGCGACGACTTCTTGCTTCTGAGAGAGATTCAGAGCCATATCACTCCTCCACTTTGAAATCCGCTTGCGACTCCTGCCGCTTGCGGTCCTGGGCGACGCCTTCCGTGACGTCGGGGATCCAAGAGATCCCGGGTGGTGGCCTTTCCAGAACAGTTCCAGAAGGGGCAGCACCATCTGCGCAGGCCGGATCCGCAAGGGAACCGATTAAGCGAACCCGCTGGCGACGACGGCGGTTCCATGCCAGTACGAGCTCCCTGCTCGTCGTCGTCGCGCGCTGATCGCGCCTGCGGTCTTTGACGGCGGCACCGGCACGAACCGGCACCTGCCCTCAAAAACGTGCCTGCGCCGGCTGGGCCGGCGCAGGACTTGATGTCTTACTTGGCCGAGACCGCCACGGTGGAGGTATCGACCGGAACGCCCACGCCCATCGTGCTGGACAGGGCGATCTTCTGCAGGTACTGGCCCTTCGCCGTGGAAGGCTTGGCCTTCAGCAGGTCGGCGATGAGCGCATTGAGGTTGTCGGCAAGCTGCGCCGCCTCGAAGTTGGCCTTGCCGATGGTGGCGTGGATGATGCCCGCCTTGTCGTTGCGGAACTTCACCTGGCCGGCCTTGGCGTTCTTCACCGCGGTGGCGACGTCGGCGGTGACCGAGCCGTCCTTCGGGTTCGGCATCAGGCCGCGCGGGCCGAGCAGCTGGCCCAGCTTGCCGACCACGCGCATCGCGTCCGGCGTGGCGATCACGCGACCGAAGTCGAGGTCGCCGGCCTGCATGCGCTCGGCCAGGTCGTCCATGCCGACGGCGTCGGCGCCGGCGGCCTTGGCGGCCTCGGCCTTCTCACCGGCCGGCACGAACACGGCGACCTTGATGGTCTTGCCGGTGCCGTGCGGCAGCAGCGAGGAGCCGCGCACACCCTGGTCGGACTTCTTCGCATCGATGCCGAGGCGGACGGCGACGTCCACGGACTCGGCGAACTTCGCCTTGGCGTTGTTCTTGACGATGTTCAGGGCTTCTTCCAGGCCATACAGCTTGCCCGGCTGCACCGCCGCCTGGGCGGCCTTCAAACGCTTGGTGATCTTTGCCATGTCTTAACCCTCCACCACGAAGCCCATGCTGCGGGCGCTACCGGCAATGGTGCGCACCGCGGCATCCAGATCGGCAGCCGTCAGATCCGGCTCCTTCTGCTTCGCAACGTCTTCCAGCTGCTTGCGGCTGATCTTGCCGACCTTGTCGGTGTTCGGCTTGGACGAGCCCTTGGCGATGCCCGTGACCTTCTTGATCAGGACGCTGGCCGGCGGGGTCTTGGTGATGAAGGTGAAGCTACGGTCCGAATAGGCCGTGATGATCACGGGAATCGGCATGCCCGGTTCCATCTTCTGCGTGGCGGCATTGAACGCCTTGCAGAATTCCATGATGTTCAGGCCGCGCTGGCCGAGGGCGGGGCCCACCGGCGGCGACGGGTTGGCCTGGCCGGCCTTGACCTGCAGCTTGATATAACCGACGACTTTCTTTGCCATTGGATTTTCCTCGCGAGTTCGGGCGCCTTGCGGCTCCTCGCAGTGCACATTCCCTGGATGGAGGGCGGCCCGCGCTCCAGCGGACCGAGAAATACGGACACGCCGAGCGAAATGCCCCGGCGTGAACCGCGTAGTTTACGGAGTGATCAAGTTTTAAGCAAGCCCCGTGCCGGGGCTTGCGTCAGGCCTTCTCGACCTGTCCGAATTCGAGCTCGACCGGGGTCGAACGACCGAAGATGAGCACCGCGACGCGCAGGCGGCTCTTCTCGTAGTTGACTTCCTCGACCACGCCGTTGAAGTCGTTGAAGGGGCCGTCGGTCACGCGGACCATTTCACCCGGCTCAAACAGGACCTTGGGCTTCGGCTTCTCCACACCCTCGCGGACGCGACTGAGGATGTTGTCGGCTTCGCTGTCGCGGATCGGCAGCGGGCGGTCGGCGGTGCCGCCGATGAAGCCCATCACCTTGGGAGTTTCCTTCACCAGGTGCCAGCACTCATCGTCGATCCGCGGGGCCTTGCCCTCGGTGTCGGTCTCGATCTGCACCAGCACATAGCCCGGGAAGAACTTGCGATCGCTGCGGCGCTTCTGGCCGCCGCGCATCTCGATCACTTCCTCGGTCGGCACCAGCACTTCGCCGAACCTTTCTTCCATGCCGGCGCGCTGAATGCGCTCGACCAGCGACTTGCGCACCTGGTTCTCGAAGCCCGAATAGGCGTGCACCACATACCAACGCTTGCTCATGCCCTTTACCTCACGAACCCAGCTTGAGCAGCCAGTCGAGCACGACCGACTTAAGGATGAGATCGATCACGCCCAGCAGCAGGGAGAGAACGATCACCACGACGATGATGATGCCGGTGGTCTTCAGCGTCTCGTCACGCGTCGGCCAGACCACCTTGCGCATTTCGAACTGGGACTCGCCCAGGAACGAGCGGACGCGGCGACCGAGCGCCGTCGTGGCCGCAATACCCAGAGCAGCCACCAGGGCCACCAGCACGCCGACCAGGCGCACCGAGGCGGGGATGCTCGTGTCGTTGCTGAACCAGGAATAGGCCACGATACCGGCGACCAGCACCAGCACGGCAAGCACCAGCTTGGCGATGTCGGCGGCGCCCGCCTCCTTGAGGTTAGCGCCCTTGGTCTGTTCTGCCTTGGTATTCATGCACGCGATCGGATAGGAGCCGGCAACCGGGCCCCGAAGCCCCGGATACCACTCGCCACCCGTCTTAGGTCCTCGGGAAGGTGGCACGCCAGGAGGGACTCGAACCCCCAACCTGCGGTTTTGGAGACCGCTGCTCTGCCAATTGAGCTACTGGCGTACGTTTGAAAATCAGTGGAGTCGCACGCCTGGCCTGCCGTGAGCTGCCGCCTTCGCGGCGAGGACGGAAGGGGTTCCTTCCGTCCCTGTCTCACAGCCCGCTCGGCGGGCGACTCCCAATGTTACTACTTACTTGGTGATCT
>Ga0006562J51391_1000361_pt1 | contig 31803 bp, 42 predicted proteins | sample Ararhi6_input_d2_FD_51391 | JGI IMG/M metagenome (IMG submission 51391) | reverse complement strand
GTTCTTCTGTATTCGAAATATTAACGTTTCGAGAACTGTGGTGCACGACGAGCGGCTTTGAGGCCGTATTTTTTACGTTCTTTCATACGTGGGTCACGAGTCAAGAATCCTGCTTTTTTCAAAGCTGGACGGAATTCTGGGTCTGCTTTCAACAGAGCACGGGAAATACCGTGGCGAATTGCGCCTGCTTGACCAGAGATACCACCACCATGAGCGATAACGAGTACGTCATAGCTACCAAGTGTTTCTGTCAGATTCAGTGGTTGTTTTACGATCAGTTTGAGAGTTTCCAAACCGAAATATTCATTAATATCACGCTTATTGATGACAATGCGTCCTTCACCCGGTACGAGACGAACACGAGCTACCGAATGTTTACGACGACCTGTCCCATAGTATTGTACTTGTGCCATGAAACTGTCCTCCCTTTTAATTATCCGCGAAGTTCGTAAACTTCAGGTTTTTGTGCTGCATGTGGATGCTCTGTACCTCTGTAAGCTTTAAGTCTCAGCTTCATTTTGTCACCTTGACGAGTTTTAGGAAGCATACCGTGAACAGCCAATTCCAACATACGTTCAGGTTTGTTCTTAACCATATCTTGTGCAACTGTTACTTTCAGACCACCTGGGTGCAGGGAGTGACGATAGTATTTTTTGTTCTCCATTTTTTTACCGGTCAATACGATTTTCTCCGCATTGATTACAACAACAAAATCACCTGTGTCCACATGTGGTGTAAACTGTGGCTTGTGTTTGCCGCGAATCAACGCAGCCGCTTCGCTTGCCAGACGGCCGAGCGTTTTGCCTTCGGCATCAATGATGTGCCAATTGCGCTCAACTTCATTTGGCTTCGCCATATACGTAGTACGCATGAAAAGTATCCTCCTTAAGTTCGTTAACAGAAATCATCATTTATCTTCGTTCGTTAAGTTGCTGCATTATTGATGGATTAGATGTTGCTATAAAGTGATTATCTTAATTGGGGCTGTGGGAAAGCCATTAAGAAAACACAACTTTTATATTACAGGATAACCATCAATTCTGCAAGGAAAAAATCAATGTTTTTTGATGTTTTCTTCGTACTCTACATTCCAGAGCGTTAAAGCGTGTCCAACGGCTGTAGGGCCAGCCTTTGAACGGTTTTTTGCTTCCAAAATGGAAGGAATATCATCCGGCGATTTTTTGCCTTCTCCCACTTCCAGCAAAGTCCCCATTATAATCCGAACCATGTGCTGCAAAAATCCGCTACCTGTAATATAAGTATGAATAATTCCCTGATCGTCCGACCCAGGACGTGAAAAGGAATGGTCTACCGTTATATAGGCTTCGTAAATAGTGCGAACATGATTCGTCTTTTGGGAACGTCGAGATGCGAACGAAGTATAGTCAAAGGTGCCCACTAAATGAGCCAACCCCTTTTCCATCGCTCTTACATCCAGACTCGTTGGATGATGGGCCTGTGTACGACGGTGAAAGATGTCAGGAAACCGGTTTGCATTAATACTGTACCGATACGTCTTCCGCTTCGCCATGCGGCGTGCATGAAAGGACAGTGGCACCTCTCTCGCATCCGTAACGATGATATCACGAGGCAGCCAGGCATTAAGTGCCAGACACCAGCGATGTATCGGAATCGGCGATTCAGTATGAAAATTGAATACCTGCCCGTATGCATGCACACCTGCATCTGTACGTCCTGAGCCCGTAATTTTAAGACGTTCGCCCGTCAATGAGTATATAGCATTTTCAAGACAGTCCTGAATGGTGTTGCCACTAGGCTGTGTCTGAAAGCCATCATAGTGGGTTCCATCATAGTTCACCTTCATGCACAAGTTCCGCATGCTTCTCACACCTTTGCAGGGGTATTCTCTGGTCTTGCAGGAAAAAACCGAACATAACAAAGGAGAAGCCCCTCAAGGACTCCTCCAAGAGAAAAAAAGGGTTGTTCAGAATCAAGCCGATTCTGTCCACCCTTCCCTCATCTTCGCCTGTTTACGCGCGGTCAACCAATTCCAGATATACCATTGGAGCGGCGTCGCCACGACGAGGTCCCAGTTTCAAGATACGAGTGTATCCACCTGGACGCTCATTGTAACGTGTAGCCAATTCGCTAAACAGCTTTTGGATTGCATCCTGCTCACCATCCAAAGTTTCACGGCGAACGAACGCAGCCACTTGACGACGTGCGTGCAGATCTCCTTTTTTCGCTTTGGTGATCAGTTTTTCAGCAATAGAACGAACTTCTTTCGCTTTAGCCTCAGTAGTTTGGATACGCTCATACAAGAACAGATCGGTTACCAAATCACGAAACAAAGCTTTACGGGCACTGGAATTACGGCCCAATTTTTGGTATGCCATGTAGTTTCCCCTCCTTCACAAAAACGTTGCTGTGCTATTCTTCCGTACGAAGTCCTAAACCAAGTTCCTCGAGCTTCTCTTGTACTTCTTCCAAAGATTTGCGACCCAAGTTACGGACCTTCATCATATCTTCTTCAGATTTAGTCGTGAGTTCTTGTACCGTATTGATACCAGCGCGCTTAAGGCAGTTATAGGAACGGACGGAGAGATCCAGCTCTTCGATCGTCATTTCAAGAACTTTTTCTTTCTTGTCTTCTTCTTTTTCGACCATAATTTCTGCATCTTTTGCTTCATCCGTGAGACCCACGAATAGCATCACATGCTCGGTCAAAATTTTGGCTCCAAGGCTCACAGCTTCTTCAGGACGAATAGTTCCGTCTGTCCAAACCTCAAGTGTCAGCTTGTCATAATTCGTAACCTGGCCGACACGCGTATTTTCTACGCCGTAGTTCACGCGTGCAATCGGAGTGTAGATGGAGTCGACGGGAATGACGCCGATCGGCTGGTCATCACGTTTATTCCGATCCTGCTTAACGTAACCGCGACCGCGATTGGCAAAAATACGCATGTGAAGTCTCGAACCCGGTCCGAGCGTTGCAATGTGAAGATCCGGATTAAGAATTTCCACATCACTATCCGCACGGATATCACCTGCCGTTACAACTCCTTCGCCTTCCGCATCGATTTCGAGTACTTTCTCTTCATCTGAGTGGATTTTAAGCGATAAAGCTTTCAAGTTCAGAATGATCTCCGTTACGTCTTCCTTCACACCGGGAACCGTTGCAAACTCGTGCAGAACCCCATCGATCTGAACCGATGTGACTGCTGCCCCCGGTAACGAGGATAACAGAATACGGCGAAGCGAGTTCCCCAGCGTCGTACCGTATCCGCGTTCCAGCGGTTCTACTACGAATTTTCCATAGGTGCCATCATCATTGACGTCAACCGTCTCAATTTTCGGCTTTTCGATTTCTATCACTGCAATATCCCTCCTTCAAAACGTCGCTCCTATATGAAACATTCACCTTATCCATAGTCTATCATGCAGTATACCTAAACATCCATTCTTGGCAGTTTGTGCCGGATCTATACTACACGCAGAGGAGAAATCTCATTAGACGCGACGACGTTTTGGAGGACGGCATCCGTTATGAGGTACCGGAGTTACGTCTTTGATCAGGTTAACTTCCAGACCAGCAGCTTGCAAAGAGCGGATTGCTGCTTCGCGACCTGCACCAGGTCCTTTAACCATGACTTCGACTGTCTTCATGCCGTGTTCCATAGCAGCTTTAGCAGCAGTTTCTGCGGCCATTTGCGCTGCGAATGGAGTAGATTTACGGGAACCACGGAATCCCATGCCGCCTGAGCTGGCCCAAGAGATTGCGTTACCGTGTGGATCTGTGATCGTAACGATCGTGTTGTTGAACGTGGAACGGATGTGTGCCACGCCACTCTCGATATTTTTACGGTCACGGCGTTTTGTGCGTACAACTTTTTTCGGTTTAGCCATTGAATGTTATCCTCCCTTCTTATTTCTTCTTGTTCGCTACAGTCCGACGAGGACCTTTGCGGGTACGAGCATTAGTTTTAGTACGTTGTCCGCGAACAGGCAATCCACGACGGTGACGAACACCACGGTAGCAGCCAATCTCAGTCAGACGTTTAATATTCAAGGAAATTTCACGACGCAGATCGCCTTCTACTTTAACTTCTTTGTCGATCGTTTCACGTAATTTGCTCACTTCATCTTCAGTCAAATCACGAACACGCGTGTTTGCACTGATGCCTGTTTCCTTCAAAATTTTCTGAGAAGTCGTCTTACCGATTCCGAAAATGTAAGTCAAGGCGATCTCAACGCGTTTGTCACGTGGCAAATCCACACCAGCTATACGAGCCATTTTACGCTACACCCCCTTCTATTAACCTTGTTTTTGTTTGTGTTTCGGATTTTCGCAAATAACCATTACATTCCCTTTGCGGCGAATGACTTTGCATTTCTCGCAAATAGGTTTTACAGAAGGTCTTACCTTCATGTTGATTACCTCCTCCAAGCTTTACCCTGGTAAAACTCGCTTCGTGAACATTCACATCGTTTTGCCGAGCAAAACAAGTTTTTTTTAAATGACGTACGTTTAATAAAAACCTGCATGAATTACTTGCGGTACGTTATACGGCCTTTAGTTAAATCGTAAGGCGATAACTGTACAACCACCTTGTCGCCTGTCAAAATACGGATAAAGTGCATCCGCAGCTTTCCGGAAACATGAGCAAGAATTTGATGACCGTTCTCCAGCTCTACCTTGAACGTAGCGTTCGGCAGTGGCTCGATTACCGTACCTTCAACCTCAATGACATCTTCTTTGGCCAAAGTCAGTCTCCTTTCTCTTCAGCTTGGTATTCGGACGAGTCCAGGAAAGTTTTCACTGCATGCCGCAGTTTTCCGTTCGTCACCCGACCGCTTTCGTTTAAACTATTTACAATCTCGCTACTAATCTTTGGCTGAGGTACCAAATGAAGAACATTTTTCTTCTTCGCTTGATCAAACTTTCGTTTATCCCCATCCGCAATATACACAAACCTGCTATCTGCTATTGAAACGACAACCGCAATCTGTCCGGCACCTCTGCCCTTCAGAATCTTCACCAGCTGACCGATTTGCAGGTTTCCTTGCTGATTCATTCCAATCACCTACGCACTCAGTTTCGTGAAAATGTCCATGCCGTCCGCTTCGCCCGTCACCACTTGCTCAAAATGAGTACAAGAGATTACGTTCATCGTAACGACCGTCCAGTTGTCTTCCAGCGTCCCTACAAGGCGAGCACCTATTGGAATCATTGATTCAATAGCCAGCACAATGCCGGTTTTCAGCCTCGGCCCCTGCTCAGGAATACCACGGTTTGGATTCTCAATATATTGCCGAATGGCATGCGACATTGTAAACTGGCGAGTTTTCGTAATGACATCGCCTTTGTTTAACTTGCGTTTGCCGGGAAATCCGTGCACCAGTTGTTCGTTGACTGAAGCGCAAATGCTAGCAGGAAAACCGTTATAACCTTTAAAAGACGGCACAGCTCCCTGACTGCGAATATACCGATCAGCTAAATGATCAAGTTCACCGGTCGTAATACCGGGCTCGATGTGTCCTGCTAAGAAATAACTCGTTGCCGAATTCATTTTCCTAGCTTTCCTCATAAAGCTTGATTCCGTCCCCGACTTGCAAATGATCATTACAGCTAACCCCGCAACAAGGACACGATATTTTGGGAAACCACATCAATATCCTGTTCTCCGTCAATATGACGCAGAAGATTCTGGTTCTCATAAAACGTGAGGAGTGGTGCTGTTTTATTACTATATTCGTCAAGTCGTGTTCTTACGCTATCTTCGTTATCGTCAGGACGCTGATAGAGTTCACCACCGTCTTTATCGCAAATGCCTTCAACCTTAGGAGGATTAAAGACAATATGATAGCTAGCTCCGCAGCTTTTACAAACTCGCCGTCCTGTGATTCGTGCCAACAAGTTGTCACGATCCACTTTCAGGTTGATGACATCATCCAGCTTCGTATTCAAACGGCCCAAAATTTGATCCAAGGCTTCAGCTTGAGCTAAAGTTCTTGGAAAACCGTCCAGCAAGAAACCTTTCTTGCAATCAGGCTGCTGCAGCCGTTCTTCAACAATACCGATTGTTACATCATCCGGAACAAGTTCACCCTTGTCAATATACTCTTTGGCTTTAATGCCAATAGGTGTTCCCTGTTTCATCGCTAGGCGAAACGCATCACCTGTCGAGATATGAGGAATGCCGAACTCCTTCACAATGACATCTGCTTGTGTACCTTTACCAGCCCCCGGAGGGCCCATGATCAAAATATTCACAATCTGTCACTCCTCAAGACGACCCCTACACAAGAAACAGCACAAAAGGTGCCGGTAAGCATGCGAACATCCTATGCCGGTACCTATTGCCTATTTGTTGATGAAGCCTTTGTAATGGCGTTTGATCAGTTGGCTTTCGATTTGCTTCATCGTATCCAATGCTACACCAATAATGATGAGCAATGAAGTACCCCCAATTTGCACGGAACGAGGCAAGCCCGAAAGCGAACCGAAGAATACCGGCAAAACGGATATGACTGCCAGGAACAAAGCTCCTGTCATTGTCAAACGTGACATTACTCGTGTCAAGTATTTCTCCGTGGCTTTACCTGGGCGAATGCCTGGGATATAACCGCCGTTTTTCTTCATATTGTCGGCCATTTGCTGCGGATTCATCTGTACAAAGGTATAGAAGAATGTGAAACCGATAATCATTACGACATACAAAACCATGCCCAGTGGCTTGTCATAATACAAGTAAGTGGTAATCCACTTAGCCCAAGCATGATCTGCCCAGAAACTCGCAATAATTGTCGGGAATTGCAGCAATGATACCGCAAAGATTACCGGAATAACGCCTGCCGCATTAATTTTCATCGGAATATGCGTATTCTGGCCACCGTACATTTTGTTGCCAACTACACGTTTTGCGTATTGTACTGGAATTTTCCGAATACCTTGCTGGATGTAGATAACACCAACGATAATCAGAACAACCACCAAGGCAATGATAATTGCCTTCAGAATATTCATAAACAGCTGATCTGCTTGAATAAACTGAGATTCTACAATCGTCCGAATATGTCTTGGAATACCTGCCGCGATCCCTGCAAAGATTACAATAGAGATACCATTACCGATTCCCTTTTCGGTAATTTGCTCACCGAGCCACATAAGGAACGTAGTTCCTGCAGTAAGCACAATGGCAATAACCAGATAATCAGCAAAAGTAGCACCTGGAATCATCGCTGCACCGTACAGTCGATTAAATCCAATCGACGTTCCGAATGCTTGGATTAAGCCCAGTATTACAGTACCATACCGTGTAATTTGAGCCAATTTCTTTTTACCATGCTCTCCTTGTTTAGCCCATTCCGCAAGTTTCGGAATCACGTCCATTGACAGCAACTGTACAATGATGGACGCTGTAATATATGGCATAATCCCGAGGGCGAAGATCGAAAACTGATACAACGCGCCCCCTGAGAAGGTATTAAGGAGTCCAAACAACTCGCTTCCTGCCTGATCCTGAGAAGTAAAGACTTGCTTATTCACACCGGGAACCGGCACGAAGGAGCCAATACGATATACAAAGAGTATAAACAGGGTAAACAGGATTCGGGTTCTAAGATCCTCAACCCGCCATATATTTTTCAGGGTCTTGAACATTAGATCACCTCGGTTTTACCGCCGGCAGCTTCAATTTTCTCTACCGCAGATTGAGAGAACTTGTTCGCTTTAACTGTCAATTTCACAGTGATTTCACCGTTACCCAGAATTTTAATTCCGGATTTCGCGTTCTTCACAATACCATTGTTCAGCAAAAACTCAGGGCTTACTTCTGTACCCGCTGCAAAACTGTTCAAATCTTCGATATTCAAAACCGCATACTCTTTACGAGTAGGATTTACGAAACCGCGTTTAGGCAAGCGACGATACAGTGGGTTTTGACCACCCTCGAAGCCCGGACGTACACCACCGCCGGAACGAGCGTTTTGACCCTTATGACCACGACCAGAAGTTTTACCCGTACCGCTACTAGGACCACGACCCAAACGTTTACGTTCTTTGCGGGAGCCTGGAGCTGGGGAAAGCTCATGTAACTTCATCGTTCGTTGCACCTCCTTGATTATTGTTAAAATACTTTATTTCTTAAGCCTCGATTTCTTTAACAGAAACCAAATGGCTAACTTGATTAATCATCCCGCGAATCGCTGCATTGTCGGGTTGAACTACTTTATGGTTGATTTTACGCAAGCCGAGCGTTTTAACAGTCGTTCTCTGAGTACCAGGACGGCCGATCAACGAACGAACGAGGGTAATTTCTAATTTCGCCATGATATTCCCTCCTTAGCCCAGCAGCTCTTCGATGGATTTGCCGCGCAATTTAGCAACATCTTCAGCGCGTTTCAAGCGGGACAAACCTTCCAAAGTCGCATTGACCATATTCATGGAATTCGAAGAACCCAAAGATTTTGTCAAGATATCACCTACACCAGCAAGTTCCAGAACTGCACGAACTGGACCACCAGCGATAACCCCAGTACCTTCCGATGCCGGTTTCAACAGAACCCGGCCAGCACCGAACTTACCTGTAACAAGGTGAGGAATTGTTGTGCCTACGAGTGGAACGTGAACCAGGTTTTTCTTAGCATCTTCAATACCTTTGCGAATCGCATCAGGTACTTCGCCCGCTTTACCGATTCCAGCGCCTACCCAGCCGTTGCCGTCGCCCACTACTACCAGAGCACTGAAGCTAAAACGGCGTCCGCCTTTGACAACTTTAGCTACACGATTAATATTTACTACTCTTTCAGTCAGTTCCAAAGTATTCGGATCTACACGCAAGTCGTTAACCTCCTTTTGAGAAATGTCTTAGAATTCAAGGCCTGCTTCGCGAGCTGCATCAGCCAAAGCTTGAATCCGTCCATGATACAAGTATCCACCACGATCAAATACGATGTTAGCATGGCCTTTTTCTTTCGCACGCTTAGCAACGAGTTCGCCAACCTTACGAGCTGCTTCTACACTACCACCGTTTTTGATTTCGCTGCTCAGTTCTTTATCCATAGTGGATGCAGAAACCAATGTTACACCAGCAACATCATCAATCAGTTGTGCGTAGATATGCTTGGAAGAGCGGAATACGTTCAAACGAGGACGTACAGCCGTACCTTCGATTTTCTTACGTACACGCAGATGTCTTCTGACACGTGCTTTATTTTTATCTTGTTTTGTAATCATCTCAAGTTTTCACTCCCTTCAGTTTGCCTTTTAAAACTTTATACTAAGACGCACTGGGTAAAAAAGAGTACAAGTCTTTCCAGTAGAAAGACCGCACAAAGTCGGTAAGAAACTTATTTCTTCTTACCGGCTTTACCTTCTTTACGGATGATGCGCTCGCCTTCGTATTTAATCCCTTTACCTTTGTACGGTTCAGGTTCACGAACGGAACGAATCTTAGCAGCATAGGCACCTACACGCTCTTTATCAATTCCGCGAACGATAATTTTAGTGTTCGAAGGAACTTCGAACTCGATGCCCGCTTCCGGTGTAATTTCAACCGGGTGAGAGTATCCAACGTTCAGAACGATTTTATCTCCGGATTTGCTTGCACGATATCCGACCCCAACCAGCTCCAGAGATTTTGAAAAACCTTCAGTTACACCACTTACCATGTTATTGACAACGCTGCGGGTTGTTCCATGCAAAGAGCGGTGAAGTTTATTGTCCGAAGGACGAACTACATTAATTTCATTATTTTCCACAGTAACGGACATGTCTTTATGAAGCTCACGAGTCAATGTTCCTTTAGGACCTTTAACTGTGATCACTGTGTTGTTCAAAGTCACGTCAACACCACTTGGTACTGTGATTGGTTTACGACCAATACGGGACATATCTGTTGCACCTCCTATCTTTTAAACGTTAAATTACCAAACGTAGCAAACCACTTCTCCGCCGGCTTTGGACTGACGCGCTTCTTTGTCGGTCATGATACCTTTGGATGTTGAAATGATTGCGATCCCGAGTCCACCCAATACGCGTGGAATCTCATTGCTCTTCGTGTAAACGCGAAGACCTGGTTTACTGATTCTTTTCAAACCTGTGATAACACGCTCGTTGTTCGCACCGTATTTCAAGAAAATACGGATGATCCCTTGTTTGCTATCTTCAACAAATTCCGCATCACGAATGAATCCTTCACGTTTCAGGATGTCGGCGATTTGTTTTTTCATTGTAGATGCAGGCATTTCTACTGTTTCGTGGCGAACAGTGTTCGCGTTACGAATACGAGTAAGCATATCTGCAATTGGATCAGACATAGTCATTGTGTATAAACCTCCTTCCCAAACAGGACTTTTTACCAGCTTGCTTTTTTCACGCCAGGAATCTGGCCTTTATAAGCTAATTCACGGAAGCAAATTCTGCAGATCTTAAACTTTTGCAGCACCGAATGTGGACGACCACAACGTTCGCAACGAGTATAAGCACGAACTTTAAACTTTGGTGCGCGTTGTTGTTTGACTTTCATTGAAGTTTTTGCCACTTAGCCTGACACCTCCTAAATAGTTTCGGAGAACAGGGTGTCTTTAAATCAGACGCCCGAAACGTTATGCCAACATTATTTCGCGAAAGGCATGCCCAGCTGAGTCAGAAGCTCACGGGACTCTTCGTCAGTCTTGGCAGTCGTTACGATAACGATGTCCATACCACGAACTTTATCAACTTGATCATACTCGATTTCCGGGAAGATCAACTGTTCTTTCAGACCAAGCGTGTAGTTACCACGTCCGTCGAAAGCTTTTGTTGATACACCATGGAAGTCACGTACGCGAGGAAGTGTAATGTTGAACAATTTGTCCAAGAAATAATACATACGCTCGCCACGAAGTGTTACCTTTACACCGATCGGCATGTTTTCACGCAATTTAAAACCTGCGATAGATTTTTTCGCGCGAGTGATAACTGGTTTTTGACCAGCAATCAGCTGCATGTCGTTGAGAGCCGAATCAAGCACTTTGGAGTTTTGGACTGCGTCGCCAACACCCATGTTGATTACAACTTTCTCGATTTTAGGCACTTGCATCACTGTTGTATAGTTGAACTTCTGCATCAAAGCAGGAGTGATTTCTTTCAAGAAACGTTCTTTCATTCTTGTTGTTGCCATGAATCATAGTCCTCCTTTCTTCAAAAAATAATTAGTCGATCACTTCGCCTGAACGTTTTGCAATGCGCACTTTTTTTCCGTTGTCCAAAACCTTGTAACCCACACGAGTTACTTTTCCGCTCTTCGGATCAATGTGCATAACGTTGGAAACGTGAATCGGAGCTTCTTTCTCGATGATGCCGCCTTGTGGATTCAGCTGATTAGGCTTTTGGTGTTTTTTAATCATGTTAACACCTTCCACAAGCACACGGTTTTGACGAGGGTAAGCAGCGATAACGCGACCTTTTTTACCTTTATCTTTACCTGTAATCACCAGAACAGTGTCGTCTTTTTTGACGTGCAGCTTGTTGTTATGGGATTCCAGAACTTTTTTCACTTTTGGCATTTCGTACACCTCCTACGGGCACATTTTAAGGTGAATTTAGATCACTTCCGGAGCCAAGGAAACGATTTTCATGAAGTCCTTGTCACGAAGTTCGCGAGCAACTGGTCCGAAAATACGAGTACCGCGTGGGCTCTTGTCTTCTTTAACGACCACTGCTGCGTTCTCATCAAATCCGATGTAGGAACCGTCTTTACGGCGGATAGAACGTTTAGTGCGAACGACAACCGCTCTTACTACATCACCCTTTTTGACAACGCCGCCTGGTGTTGCTTGTTTTACGGAACAAACGATCAGGTCACCAATTTGAGCTGTACGACGTCCCGTACCACCGAGCACACGGATACACATCAGTTCCTTCGCGCCGGAATTGTCAGCTACAGTCAAACGTGTAAATGGTTGAATCATTTATTTATCCTCCTTTCGGAAAAACTACACTACATTAGATTATAACAGCTTTTTCAACGATTTCGACCAGTCTCCAGTTTTTGTCTTTGGACAAAGGACGAGTTTCCATGATTTTAACAGTATCACCGATTTGTGCAGTGTTGTTTTCATCATGAGCTTTGAATTTTTTAGTCACTTTAATGCGTTTATGATAGAGATCATGTTTTTTGTAAGTTTCTACAGCAATCACAATCGTTTTATCCATTTTGTCGCTGACTACTTTACCGACTAGTACTTTACGGGCATTACGTTCGCTCATTGTTGGCCTCCTTCCTAATTACAGGCGGAATTTCCACCCGGTCTAATATCTTAGCTAATCCCAAGTTCTCTTTCACGGATCACAGTTTTAGCACGAGCAATTTCCTTACGCACAGCACCGATCCGAGTCGGGTTATCAAGCTGACCGGTAGCGAGTTGAAAACGAAGGTTGAAAAGTTCTTCTTTAAAACCAGAGATCTTTTGTTCGATTTCAGCAGTGGTAAGGTTGCGGAATTCACTAGCCTTCATTTGCTTCACCACCCAATTCTTCACGTTTCACAAACTTAGTTTTGATTGGCAGTTTGTGAGCGGCAAGACGCATTGCTTCACGAGCAATCTCTTCCGGTACACCAGCAAGTTCAAACATGATCTTACCTGGTTTCACTACTGCAACCCATTTTTCTACGTTACCTTTACCACTACCCATACGAACCTCAAGAGGCTTTTGAGTAATTGGTTTGTCAGGGAATATTTTAATCCAAACCTTACCACCACGTTTGATGTAACGAGTCATCGCAATACGAGCAGCTTCGATTTGACGGTTAGTGATCCATGCTGGTTCAGTAGCTTGCAAACCGTACTCACCGAAATTCAGTGTAGTACCGCCCTTTGCACGACCCTTCATATGACCACGTTGTTGTTTACGATGTTTTACGCGTTTAGGTACCAACATGATTAGTTGCCTCCTTCCTGAGGAGCTTGTTTCTTAGCTGGAGGAAGAACCTCTCCACGATAGATCCATACTTTTACGCCAAGACGGCCATAAGTAGTATGAGCCTCTGCTGTACCGTAGTCGATGTCAGCACGAAGCGTATGCAGTGGAACAGTTCCTTCGCTGTATCCTTCGGAACGAGCGATTTCGGCACCGCCAAGACGTCCGCCTACTTGAGTTTTAATTCCTTTTGCACCGGAACGCATAGTTCTTTGAATTGCTTGTTTCAACGCACGACGGAAAGAAACACGACGTTCCAATTGTTGTGCAATGCTTTCAGCAACAAGAATTGCATCCAGTTCAGGATTTTTAATTTCAGAAATATTGATGTGTACCTTTTTACCGCCTGCGATTTTAGTGATTTCATTACGCAGATTTTCAACTTCGGAACCACCCTTACCGATAACCATACCTGGTTTCGCAGTGTGAATCGTTACGTTGACACGGTTAGCTGCTCTCTCGATTTCAACACGGGATACAGCGGAGTCTTTCAATCTTTTCTTCAGATGCTCACGAATCTTAACGTCTTCTAGCAAAAGATCACCGAAATCTTTGCCTGCATACCATTTGGATTCCCAATCACGAATAATACCGATTCGGAGTCCGACGGGATTTACCTTTTGGCCCACACGTTTTCCCTCCTTATTTTTCAGATACCACCAGAGTAATATGACTGGTGCGTTTATTGATGCGGCTTGCACGACCCATTGCACGCGGGCGGAACCGTTTCATTGTAGGACCTTGGTTTACAAAAACCTCAGACACTACCAATTTATTTACGTCCATGGAGTAGTTGTGATCTGCATTTGCGATAGCAGAATTCAGCAATTTCTCAACGACTGGAGAAGCGGATTTCGGAGTGTGACGAAGAATTGCAATCGCCTCACCTACCTGCTTGCCACGAATCAAATCGATAACAAGTTTCACTTTGCGAGCGGAAATCCGCACGGATTTAGCATGTGCTTTTGCTTCCATTGAGTTACCTCCTCTCAAACACTACGCTGTGTTGATTATCTTCTTGTTTTCTTATCGTCATCCGTATGGCCTTTGTACGTACGCGTTGGAGCGAATTCGCCCAATTTGTGTCCAACCATATCTTCCGTTACGTATACAGGCACGTGTTTACGACCATCATATACACCAAACGTGTGTCCGATAAATTGCGGGAAAATTGTAGAGCGACGGGACCAAGTTTTGATCACGACTTTTTTGTCAGACTCGTTCAAAACCTCTACTTTTTTCAACAGGTAACCATCAATAAATGGTCCTTTTTTGAGACTGCGACCCATTTGTGAATCCTCCCTTCGTTAAAACGTAGTCGTTCTTTAATATGTTAACGTGCGACTTAAGCGCACGTTTTATTACTTAGTACGACGACGAACGATGTACTTATCAGATGCTTTGCCTTTTTTACGTGTCTTGTAACCAAGGGTTGGTTTACCCCATGGAGACATTGGAGATTTACGTCCGATTGGAGCGCGACCTTCACCACCACCGTGTGGGTGATCGTTAGGGTTCATAACAACACCGCGAACTTCAGGACGTTGTCCCAACCAACGACTACGACCAGCTTTACCGATCTTAACAAGCTCGTGGTCTTCGTTACCTACAGATCCGATTGTAGCACGGCAAACTTTCAGAATGCGACGCACTTCACCAGAAGTCAAACGAATTGTAACATACTTCTCTTCTTTACCAAGAAGTTGGGCTTCCGTACCAGCAGCACGAACAAGTTGGCCACCTTTACCCGGTTTCAATTCGATATTGTGGATAACCGTACCTACTGGAATGTTTTCCAATGGCAAGGAGTTACCGATTTTAATATCGGAGTCCGGACCGGATACCACTACATCTCCTACTTTCAGACCTTTAGGAGCGATGATGTAACGTTTTTCACCATCCACATAGTGGATAAGTGCGATGTTGGACGTACGGTTTGGATCATATTCGATCGTAGCAACGCGGCCCGGTATTCCATCTTTGTTACGTTTGAAGTCAATAATACGGTATTTACGTTTATGTCCGCCGCCATGATGACGAACTGTAATTTTACCTTGGTTATTACGTCCAGCTTGCTTGCTCAGAGGTGCCAGCAACGATTTCTCGGGCTGATTTGTTGTGATCTCTTCGAAAGTAGATACAGACATTGCACGTCTGGCCGGGGACGTCGGTTTATACTTTTTAATTGGCACTGAGTTTCCCTCCTTACTTTACAGATTCAATTATACTGTTTCAAAAAACTCAAGCGGCTTACTGTCTTTGCTCAGCGTTACGAACGCTTTTTTCCACTCGCTCGTATAGCCGGAATGACGTCCGTAGCGTTTTGGTTTTGCAGGAACACGAAGTGTGTTAACGTTACTTACTTTCACGTTAAAAATCGCTTCGATTGCTTTCTTAACTTCGACTTTGTTGGAACGAATGTCAACTTCGAAAACATATTTCAAGTCATTCATCATACCAGCCGTACGTTCGGTGATAATCGGACGCTTGATAATATCACGAGGATCCTTCATTACGCGAGCACCTCCTCTACCTTCTGAACTGCTTCCTTCGTAATGATCAGTTTGTCGTGTCCGAGCACATCAAGAACATTAATGCCGTCTGCGGCTACAAACTTCACACCAGGAATATTACGAGCGGACAGCGCTACATTATCATCATAGCTAGGAGCTACAATCAATGCTTTACGATCTGCTTTAAGGTTATTCAAAATGGCTGCGAATTCTTTCGTTTTAGGTCCGTTCAGTGCAAGAGCGTCCAATACGATGATTTCATTCTCAATCACTTTGGATGACAGTGCCGATTTGATCGCCAGACGACGAACTTTTTTAGGCAATTTGTAAGCATAGCTGCGTGGAGTCGGACCAAACACAGTACCGCCACCAACCCATTGTGGTGCACGAATCGAACCTTGACGAGCGCGACCAGTACCTTTTTGTTTCCAAGGTTTACGTCCGCCGCCACGTACTTCAGAACGTCCTTTTACTTTGTGAGTACCTTGACGCAGGGAAGCCAATTGCATAACAACAGCGTCATGAAGAACGTGTTTATTCGGCTCGATACCGAACACTGCATCGTTCAATTCAATTTCGCCAACTTGGCTGCCGCTAATATTAAATAGTGCTACTTTTGGCATTTCGTGTTCCTCCTTTCTTCAGTTAATTATTTTTTCACCGTTTCTAATACTTTAACGAAGCTGTTTTTAGGTCCTGGAATGGAACCTTTCACGAGCAATACATTGCGTTCTGTATCGATCTTAACAACTTCAAGGCGTTGGATTGTTACCGTTTCATGCCCCATGTGTCCTGGCAGGTGTTTACCTTTAGGAACGCGGTTAGCTTGAATGGAACCCATAGAACCTGGACCTCTGTGGTAGCGCGAGCCGTGTGCCATTGGTCCGCGGCTTTGTCCCCAACGTTTGATAACGCCGGCAAAACCTTTACCTTTAGAAATACCTGTTACGTCAACGAATTCGCCTTCTGTGAAGACATCAGCCTTCAGTTCTTGGCCAACCTCGTACGCAGCAAGGTCGATGCCACGAAGTTCACGAACGTAGCGCTTAGGTGCAGTATTTGCTTTTTTAGCATGCCCTGCTTCAGGTTTATTGGATCTTTTTTCTTTTTTATCAGAGAATCCAAGTTGGATAGCTTCGTATCCATCGTTTTCCAGATCTTTCTTTTGCAGAACAACACAAGGACCAGCTTCGATAACCGTAACAGCAAGTACGTTACCTTCAGGGGTAAACACTTGAGTCATTCCGAGTTTTTTTCCTAAGATACCTTTCATGTTGACACCTCTTTTCTTTTCCTGATTACATATTACAATTTAATTTCGATATCTACACCGGACGGCAGGTCCAAGCGCATCAAGGCATCCACAGTTTGTGGAGTCGGATTAACAATGTCGATCAAACGCTTGTGTGTGCGCATTTCGAATTGTTCCCGAGAATCCTTGTACTTGTGTACCGCACGGAGAATAGTAATGATTTGTTTTTCAGTTGGCAGCGGAATTGGTCCGGAAACACCTGCACCCGAACGTTTAGCTGTTTCAACAATTTTCTCAGCGGATTGATCAAGAATTCTGTGATCGTAAGCTTTCAAACGAATACGAATTTTTTGCTTTGCCATTTTAGTCCCTCCTTCTATCGCCCAATTTGGTATCGGACATACTCCGTGAAAATTTTCCAACAGCCCTCCCATGGCAAAGGGGCCGGGTGTGTCAGTAACCTCTCACATCATCGCACAGTCACAAACAACATTAGTTATTATATCGAATACTTCTGCCTATTGCAAGCAAAAACGAAAAAAACAATGTATCTTATTTTCAAAGATAACAATTGTGCTCGCAGCTCGCGATTTTTCTCAAGAGAAAAGCCCCCGCACCATGGCAGGGGCTCGTTTTGCTTCGTTCCAATACAATGTTACTCGTTCCAGTACAATGTTGCTATATTCAAGGCTCGAAGCCTTATTATTTAGAGATTGTTGCTACAGCGCCTGCACCAACTGTACGTCCGCCTTCACGAATGGAGAACTTAGTTCCTTCTTCAATCGCGATTGGGCTGATCAGTTGAACAGTAACCGTAATGTTATCACCAGGCATTACCATTTCGGAACCTTCTGGCAAAGTAATGATACCAGTTACGTCAGTTGTACGGAAGTAGAACTGTGGACGGTAACCAGTGAAGAAAGGTTTGTGACGTCCGCCTTCTTCTTTAGTCAAAACGTAGATTTGAGCAGAGAATTCTGTATGTGGGTTAACAGAACCTGGCTTAGCCAATACTTGGCCACGCTCGATTTGTGCACGATCTACACCGCGAAGCAGTGCGCCGATGTTGTCACCAGCTTGAGCGGAGTCAAGCAATTTACGGAACATTTCTACGCCTGTTACTACGGATTTACGGGATTCTTCTTGAATACCGATGATTTCGATTTCGTCGCCCACTTTAACTGTACCACGTTCTACACGGCCTGTAGCAACTGTACCACGACCAGTGATGGAGAATACGTCCTCGACAGGCATAAGGAAAGGCTTGTCAGTGTCGCGTTCTGGAGTTGGGATGTATGTGTCGATTGTTTCGAACATTTCAACGATTTTCTTAGCCCAGTCGCCATCTGGGTTTTGCAGTGCTTCACGAGCGGAACCACGAGTGATTGGAGTGTCGTCGCCTGGGAAGTCATACTCGCTCAGCAAGTCGCGAACTTCCATTTCAACCAATTCCAGCAACTCTTCGTCTTCAACCATGTCGCATTTGTTCAGGAATACAACGATGTATGGAACACCTACTTGACGGGACAAGAGGATGTGTTCACGAGTTTGTGGCATAGGACCGTCAGCAGCGGATACAACCAGAATAGCTCCGTCCATTTGTGCAGCGCCAGTGATCATGTTTTTAACATAGTCGGCGTGACCTGGGCAGTCAACGTGTGCATAGTGACGGTTAGGTGTTTCATATTCCACGTGTGCAGTGGAGATTGTGATACCGCGTTCGCGCTCTTCTGGAGCTTTATCGATTTGATCGAATGCTACAGCAGCACCACCGTAAGTTTTGGAAAGTACAGTTGTGATTGCAGCAGTCAAAGTTGTTTTACCATGATCGACGTGACCAATTGTACCGATATTAACGTGCGGTTTGTTACGTTCAAACTTAGCCTTTGCCATTTGAACAATTCCTCCTCAATAACATGTTTTATTTTTAGGCTGTCGGAAACCTCTTGGAAAACCTAGAGTATCCGATCAGCTAATACACTGTATTACTCGCCGCCTTTGGTTTTGGCAACGATCTCTTCAGCAATGCTCTTCGGAACTTCTTCATAGTGATGAAGCTCCATGGAGAACACACCGCGTCCTTGTGTACCGGAACGAAGTGTAGTGGAATATCCAAACATTTCGGACAATGGAACCATTGCACGAATAATTTGGGCACCGCCACGGGAATCCATACCTTCAATCCGACCACGACGGGAGTTCAGCATACCCATTACGTCTCCCATGTATTCCTCTGGAACCGTTACTTCAACTTTCATAATCGGCTCAAGCAATACAGGTTTACATTTGTCTTTCGCTGCTTTCAGCGCCATTGAACCGGCAATTTTAAATGCCATCTCATTGGAATCGACATCATGGTATGATCCATCCACAATTGTAGCTTTAACGTCCACAAGCGGGAAGCCTGCAAGGACACCGTTCTTCATTTGCTCTTCAATACCAGCAAGTGCAGGTCCGATGTATTCTCTTGGAACAGAGCCACCGACAACCTTGCTTTCAAACTGGCTACCAGTACCTGCTTCAAGTGGTTCGAACTCAACCCATACGTGACCATATTGACCACGACCACCGGATTGACGAACAAACTTACCTTCAACACGTGCTGGAGCACGGAATGTTTCACGGTATGCTACCTGTGGTTTACCAACATTGGTTTCCACTTTGAACTCACGACGCATACGGTCAATGATAATGTCCAAGTGAAGCTCACCCATACCTGCCAAGATAGTTTGACCAGTTTCTTCGTTAGTCGAAGCGCGAAGAGTTGGATCTTCTTCGGTCAACTTACCGAGTGCAACTGCCATTTTGTCTTGGTCAGCTTTGGTTTTAGGCTCAACCGCGATTTCGATAACCGGATCAGGGAAGTTCATGGATTCGAGAATAACAGGATTCTTCTCATCACACAGTGTATCACCTGTACCTGTATCTTTCAAACCTACGGCTGCCGCAATGTCACCGGAGTATACTTCAGTGATTTCTTGACGGCTGTTCGCGTGCATTTGAAGGATACGTCCGATACGTTCGCGTTTGCCTTTTGTTGCATTCAATACGTAAGAACCGGATTGAAGAACACCGGAATATACGCGGAAGAATGTCAATTTACCAACGTAAGGGTCCGTCATGATTTTGAAGGCCAATGCGGAGAAAGGCTCTTCATCAGAAGAATGACGTTCAACTTCCGTTCCATCTTCCAGATGACCTTGAATACTTGGTACATCAATAGGAGCTGGCAGGTAATCAACAACTGCATCCAGCATCAGCTGAACACCTTTGTTACGGTAAGAAGATCCACAGATAACTGGGAAGATCTTAACTTCTACAACACCTTTACGGAGAGCGGCTTTAATTTCTTCAACCGTGATCTCTTCGCCTTCAAGGTATTTCATAGTCAAATCTTCATCCAGTTCAGCAACCTTCTCGATCAATTCGTTGCGGAGTTCCTCAACTTTGTCTTTGTAGTCCGCAGGAATTTCGGCTTCTTCGATATTTTGACCAAGGTCATCTTTGTACATATGAGCCTTTTGTTCAACAATATCGATGATACCTAAAAAGTCATTTTCTGCACCGATTGGAAGTTGAATAGCAACTGCGTTCGCTTGAAGGCGATCACGCATATCAGCTACAACGTTCAAGAAGTCGGCACCGATAATATCCATTTTGTTTACATATGCGATCCGTGGAACGCCATAGCGATCAGCCTGTCTCCATACGGTTTCAGACTGAGGCTCAACGCCTTCTTTCGCACTGAAAACACCAACTGCTCCGTCCAATACACGAAGGGAACGTTCAACTTCAACAGTGAAGTCAACGTGCCCCGGGGTGTCGATGATATTGACGCGGTGACCTTTCCAGGCAGCGGTCGTCGCAGCGGAAGTAATCGTGATTCCGCGCTCTTGTTCTTGTTCCATCCAGTCCATTGTCGCAGCACCTTCGTGAACTTCACCGATTTTGTGCGTACGGCCTGTGTAGAACAAGATCCGCTCTGTTGTTGTGGTTTTACCCGCGTCAATATGAGCCATGATCCCGATATTACGTGTATTTTTCAAGGAGAACTCTCTTGCCATGAAATGGGTCTCCCTTCAAAATTGAAGTTATTTTTTTAAGCTGAATCCTACCAACGATAGTGAGCAAACGCTTTGTTCGCTTCAGCCATTTTGTGCGTGTCTTCCCGTTTCTTCACGGAAGCGCCTGTGTTGTTGGAAGCATCGATAATCTCAGCCGCCAAACGCTCTTCCATAGTTTTCTCACCGCGGTTGCGGGAGTAGTTTACGAGCCAACGTAATCCCAGGGACGTACGTCTTTCTGGTTTTACCTCGATTGGTACTTGGTAGTTGGCACCGCCGACACGGCGTGCTTTAACTTCCAGGACTGGCATGATATTCTTGATAGCTGCTTCAAATACTTCCATCGGGTCATTACCCGTACGTTCTTGGATAAGCTTGAACGCATTATACAGAATGCTTTGAGCAACGCCTCGTTTTCCGTCGAGCATGATGCGGTTGATCAAGCGAGTAACCAACTTGCTGTTGTATACCGGATCTGGCAACACGTCTCTTTTGGTAACTGGACCTTTGCGTGGCATGGATATCCCCCTTTCTTACATGTTAAACCTGCATACGCGGTTTATATTCATTAGGATTTTTTAGCTTTAGGGCGTTTTGCGCCGTATTTGGAACGAGCTTGCATGCGGTTGTTTACACCTGCAGTATCCAAAGCACCGCGAACGATGTGGTAACGCACACCCGGAAGGTCTTTTACACGACCGCCACGAATCAGCACTACGCTGTGTTCTTGAAGGTTATGTCCAATACCTGGAATGTAAGCAGTCACCTCTACACGGTTCGTCAAGCGAACACGAGCATATTTACGAAGTGCGGAGTTTGGTTTTTTCGGAGTCATAGTACCTACACGAGTGCAAACTCCGCGTTTTTGCGGGGCACTGATGTCGGTAGCTTCACGTTTCAAGGCATTAAAACCTTTTTGCAAAGCCGGTGATTTCGATTTCTCGATTTTGGCTTGACGTCCTTTACGAACCAGTTGGTTAATAGTTGGCATGTTGGTTGCCACCCCCTTCCTCAATTTTTGCTGTTACTTTACAAACCTTATCTAAGCCCACAGACCCAGGCGGTTCATAAAAGAACAAATGAAAAGTCTTTGCCGCCAAGAATAACGATTCCCTAGACAAAAACGTTCCTTACCCTATTGTTTTACGATAGCAGCCATCGCGGCTCCCACTTCAATCCCGCATGCAGCTCCGAGATTTTTCATTGTATCTACGAGAGTCACTTTGACCCCGTGCTTGTTGCACAAATCAATGATGTTGGAAGTGAAACGCTGATCTGCATCTTCTGCCACATATACTTCCGAGGCGAAGCCCATTTCTACCATACGAATGGTTTGTTTGGTACCGATTTTGACATGAGCATCTTGCAGTCCCTGTTCTTTAGACATATCTCATTCCTCCGAAAAGACCCAATAGCATATAGGCTGCTCACGCACCTTTGCTATATTAGCATTGACTATGAACAATGTCAAGACAATTATCAACTATAATCTATTTAAACACAGTAATACGTTACATTTTTATAAGAAGTACCGGAGCACCGTTGCTACAGCCTTTACCAAAGCTTATATCTACGGTGTTCCGGGCTTATCATATTATTTTTATATTACTACTCAGCTGAAATGGGTTCGAGTTCCTCAGATGAGGATTGCCCCTCTTCAGGCTGGGCAAATTTCACGCTACGGTAACGATTCATACCTGTTCCCGCAGGGATCAATTTACCAATAATTACATTCTCTTTCAATCCAAGCAACTGATCGACTTTCCCTTTGATAGCTGCATCTGTCAGGACACGAGTAGTTTCCTGGAAGGAAGCTGCTGACAAGAAGGAGTCTGTTTCCAGAGAGGCCTTGGTAATACCAAGGAGAACCGGTTTGGCTACCGCTGGTTCTTGGCCGCTGAGAATCGCTATCTTGTTTGCATTTTCATACTCATGCACATCCACAAATGAACCTGGAAGTAGTGTTGTGTCACCCGCATCAATGATACGAATTTTACGCAACATTTGACGAATCATAACTTCTACGTGCTTGTCGTTGATTTCAACACCTTGGTTCCGGTATACACGTTGAACTTCCTGAAGGATATAGTTCTGCACCCCGCGAATACCTTTAATACGCAGCATTTCTTTAGGGTCAATCGAACCATCCGTCAGTTCGTCCCCGGCTTCAACAGTCATGCCTTCGCTTACGCGCAAACGTGAACCATAAGTGACCGAATAGGTTTTTGTTTCAGCTTCACCCTGAATGTCGATTTCGCGACGGTCTTTCCCTTCACGAACTTCTTTAACTACACCGTCAATTTCACTGATGGTTGCCTGACCTTTAGGATTACGTGCTTCAAAAAGCTCCTGGATACGAGGCAAACCTTGTGTGATATCATCGCCCGCTACACCACCTGTGTGGAACGTACGCATGGTGAGCTGTGTCCCTGGTTCACCGATGGATTGAGCCGCGATAATACCAACCGCTTCACCAATCTCAACGTGTTTGCCAGTAGCCAGATTACGGCCGTAACATTTTTTGCAGACGCCATGTTTGGCACGGCAGCTTAGCACGGAACGAATTTGAACTTTATCCACACCAGCTTTGACGATCGCCTCAGCTTTGTTGGAGTCAATCAATTCGTTGCGTCTAGCCAAGATCTCACCCGTCTCAGGATGACGTACGGTTTCGAAGCAATAACGACCTTCCAGACGATCGTACAGGTCCTCAATGACTTCTTTACCGTCCTGGATGCGGCTTACTGTAAAGCCTTTATCCGTTCCGCAGTCATCTTCGCGCACGATAACATCCTGTGCCACATCAACGAGACGACGAGTCAGGTAACCGGAGTCAGCCGTACGTAACGCTGTATCCGCCAAACCTTTACGCGCTCCGTGAGTGGAGATGAAGTACTCGAGTACTGTCAGACCTTCACGGAAATTCGATTTAATTGGGAGCTCGATAATACGACCCGATGGATTCGCCATCAGTCCACGCATACCGCCAAGCTGGGTAATCTGCGATTTGTTACCACGCGCTTTGGAGTCAACCATCATCATGATAGAGTTGTAGCGATCCATGGATTTCATCAAAATGTCTGTAATATCGTCTTTGGCCTTGGACCAAATATCAATAATCCGATCATAGCGTTCCTCGTTCGTAATCAGACCACGACGGTACTGATTGGTCACGACTTGCGCTTTATCATCAGACGCTTTAAGAATATCCTGTTTCTCTTGAGGTACAACTACGTCTGCCACAGCAACCGTCACACCTGCACGAGTAGAATACGTAAAGCCAAGCTGTTTGATTTTATCCAAAATCACAGCAGTTTCTGTCGTATGGTAAATCTCAAAGCAACGGGCGATGATATTACCAAGATAATCCTTGCCCACTCCACTAGCTTGCGGAGCGTTCTGGATGGCTTCAGTGAGGTTTACACCCTTATCGTAAACAAAGAACTCTTCAGCAGTACCATAGAGCAGGTTGGCACGAGTAGCGTCATTGATGTACGGGAAGCTTGCCGGGAAAATCTCATTAAAGATAATTTTACCCACGGTTGTAATCAACATTGCATCCTGTTGCTTCTCTGTAAAGCTAGTTTTATTCAAAGCCTTAACCGGAATAGCTACACGAGCATGAAGACCCGCTGTTCCACGTTGATAAGCCGAGATAGCCTCATTCGGGTTGCGAAGGATCATGTTGCTTCCCTCTTCTTCCTTGTTGTCCATAGTCAAATAGAATGAACCAAGGACCATATCCTGGGAAGGGGTAACAACAGGCTTGCCGTCTTTTGGATTCAAAATGTTGCCGGATGCCAGCATGAGCAAACGAGCTTCCGCTTGAGCTTCTGCAGACAACGGAACGTGAACCGCCATTTGGTCACCGTCAAAGTCGGCATTATACGCCGTACATACGAGTGGATGCAAACGAATCGCACGACCTTCAACCAAGATCGGTTCAAACGCTTGAATACCCAATCTATGCAGCGTAGGGGCACGGTTTAGAAGAACCGGATGTTCTTTGATTACTTCTTCGAGCACATCCCACACTTCAGCACTCACACGCTCTACTTTACGCTTCGCACTCTTAATGTTGTGTGCCAAACCTTTGTTAACAAGTTCTTTCATAACAAAAGGTTTGAACAGCTCCAGCGCCATCTCTTTTGGCAGACCGCATTGGTACATCTTCAAGTACGGACCTACTACGATAACGGAACGACCGGAGTAGTCAACACGTTTACCGAGCAAGTTTTGACGGAAACGTCCCTGTTTACCTTTCAGCATGTGGCTGAGGGATTTCAAAGGACGATTACCCGGACCTGTAACAGGACGACCACGACGACCATTATCAATCAGAGCGTCAACAGCTTCCTGCAGCATCCGTTTTTCATTTTGCACGATAATATCTGGCGCACCCAGATCTAACAAGCGTTTCAGACGGTTATTACGGTTAATAACACGACGATACAGATCATTAAGGTCAGAAGTAGCAAAACGTCCACCATCCAACTGTACCATTGGACGAAGCTCAGGAGGAATAACAGGCAGTACGTCCATGATCATCCAATCCGGTTGGTTGCCAGAGTTACGGAATGCCTCAATAACTTCAAGGCGCTTGATCGCACGGTTTCGACGTTGCCCTTGAGCTGTACGCAGCTCTTCTTTCAAAAATTCCAATTCTTTGTCTATATCTAAATCTTGAAGAAGCTTTTTAACCGCTTCAGCACCCATTCCTGCCTGGAATCCGTAGCCATATTTCTCACGATAGCTGCGGTATTCTTTCTCGGACAGGAGTTGCTTTTTCTCCAAAGGCGTATCTCCTGGATCGGTTACAACATAAGATGCGAAGTAAATGATCTCTTCCAAAGATCTTGGAGACATATCAAGAGCAAGACCCATACGACTCGGAATGCCTTTGAAGTACCAAATGTGCGATACAGGAGCTGCCAACTCAATGTGGCCCATACGCTCACGGCGAACCTTAGCGCGAGTAACTTCTACTCCACAACGGTCACAGACAACACCTTTATAGCGTACACGTTTGTACTTACCACAGTGACATTCCCAATCTTTCGTAGGTCCGAAAATTTTCTCGCAAAATAGTCCTTCTTTTTCCGGTTTAAGCGTACGATAGTTAATCGTCTCCGGTTTTTTGACTTCTCCGCGGGACCAAGAACGAATCTTTTCGGGGGAAGCAAGCCCGATTTTCATATATTCGAAATTGTTAACGTCCAACAAGGAGCAACCCTCCTTAACCAAATCCTGAGTTTTTAGGTTTGATACCGCCCGGCAGCACCGGGCGGTATCAATAAGCCTGATCCATCCAAAAATGGATCGAGGCATATAACAAAGCTGATATGAGTCAGTCAGCAGTCAAATTACTCTACGCCAACCTCAGAGCCTTCCAGATTCAAACTCAGCTTATCGCCAGTTGTGTCATCTTCATCATCAAGCTCTCTCATTTCGATCTCTTGTTCGTCTTCAGACAGAATCTTCACGTCCATACCCAAGCTTTGCAGCTCTTTGATCAAGACCTTGAATGATTCAGGAACACCCGGTTCAGGGACATTTTCACCTTTGACGATGGATTCGTAAGTTTTAACACGTCCAACCACATCATCGGATTTCACAGTCAAAATTTCCTGAAGCGTGTATGCTGCACCGTAGGCTTCCAGTGCCCATACTTCCATCTCCCCGAAGCGCTGACCACCGAATTGGGCTTTACCACCCAACGGCTGTTGCGTAACAAGAGAGTAAGGACCTGTAGAACGGGCATGGATCTTATCGTCGACCATGTGCGCCAGTTTGATCATGTGCATGACACCGACAGTAACTTCACGTTCAAAACGATCACCTGTACGTCCATCATACAACACCGTCTTACCATTGCGTTGCATACCCGCTTCTTCCATCGTATCAAATACGTCATACTCCTTGGCACCATCGAATACTGGAGTTGCCACATGAATACCAAGACGCATTGCAGCCATACCCAGATGCACTTCGAGCACCTGTCCGATGTTCATCCGTGAAGGTACGCCCAGCGGGTTCAGTACGACTTGCACTGGGGTGCCATCCGGCAAGAATGGCATATCTTCTTCAGGCAGAATACGGGCAACGACACCCTTGTTACCGTGACGTCCGGCCATTTTATCGCCTTCGGAAATTTTACGTTTTTGAGCAATGTATACGCGTACCAGCTGGTTTACACCCGGTGGCAGCTCATCGCCATTTTCACGTGTAAATACTTTAACATCTACAACGATCCCGTCAGTTCCGTGAGGAACTCTCAAGGAAGTATCGCGAACCTCGCGCGCCTTCTCACCGAAGATTGCATGCAAGAGACGTTCTTCAGCTGTCAGCTCAGTCACACCCTTAGGTGTTACTTTACCAACTAGAATGTCACCTGCGGCAATTTCCGCACCGATGCGAATGATGCCGCGCTCATCTAGATTACGAAGCGCTTCTTCACCAACATTCGGAATATCACGAGTGATTTCTTCTGGTCCAAGCTTCGTATCACGAGCCTCGGATTCGTATTCCTCGATATGGATCGAGGTATATACATCCTCTTTAACCAGCTTCTCGCTCAGCAAGATCGCATCCTCGTAGTTGTAACCTTCCCAAGTCATGAACGCTACGACAACGTTACGTCCCAATGCCAACTCGCCCATTTCTGTGGATGGACCATCCGCTAGAATATCGCCAACCTTGACAATATCGCCTCTGTTTACGATTGGACGCTGGTTGATGCATGTTCCTTGGTTAGAACGCATAAATTTGTGTAATTTATACTTAACAATATCGCCTTTTACTTCAGTACCATCTACATTTTCTATACGACGCAACCAAATTTCGTTAGCCGAAGAACGTTCAATTACCCCGTTGTACTTGGACACAACGCAAACACCAGAATCTTTTGCAGACTTATGTTCCATCCCTGTTCCTACCAAAGGCGCTTTCGGAATCAGTAGTGGAACAGCCTGCCGCTGCATGTTGGAACCCATCAATGCGCGGTTCGAGTCATCATTCTCCAGGAACGGAATCAGTGCAGTAGCGACCGATACGACCTGTTTAGGCGATACGTCCATGTAATCAACACGGCTACTTGCCATCGGAATAATGTTATCAGACTGCTTGTTATAGCGGACAATAACGATTTCATCCTTAAAGGTGTTTTCTTCCGTCAATTCCGCATTTGCCTGAGCAACGATGTAGTTATCTTCTTCATCAGCAGTCAGGTAATCAATCTGATCTGTAACTTTTCCGGTTTTCGGATCTACCCAGCGATAAGGAGCTTCAATAAATCCGTACTCGTTGATACGTGCGAAAGTGGACAAAGAGTTGATCAAACCAATGTTTGGTCCCTCTGGTGTCTCGATAGGACACATACGGCCGTAGTGACTCGGATGGACGTCACGTACTTCCATGCCCGCGCGTTCGCGCGTCAAACCGCCGGGTCCGAGTGCAGACAGACGACGTTTGTGCGTTAATTCAGCAAGCGGGTTTGTCTGATCCATGAACTGAGACAGCTGGGAGCTACCAAAGAACTCTTTAATCGACGCAATGACCGGACGTATGTTAATCAGCGCCTGTGGCGTAATTACATTAGCATCCTGAATTGACATTCTTTCGCGTACCACGCGTTCCATACGGGACAGACCAATACGGAACTGATTTTGCAGCAACTCACCTACAGAACGCAAACGACGGTTACCCAAATGGTCAATGTCGTCTGTACTTCCGATTCCGTGAAGCAAGTTAATAAAATAACTGATGGAGGAAATAATATCGGCAGGCGTAATGTTCTTAACCGATTTATCGATATTTCCATTGGCAATCAGTTTTACTACTTTACCGTCTTCAATTGGCGAGAATACATCGATCGTTTGAAGCGGAATATCGTTGCTTTCCAATACGCCACTAGCAACATGATACGTACGATGTCCAACCGACTCTTCTAGTTGTGCCAAAATCTCGTCCAACAGGCGACGGTCTACCATTTGTCCTGCTTCAGCGATGATTTCACCAGTTGTCGTATCAATCAGTGTCTCAGCAAGACGTTGATTGAACAGACGGTTTTTGATGTGAAGCTTTTTATTGATTTTGTAACGGCCTACGTTGGCCAGGTCATACCGTTTTGGATCAAAGAAGCGTGCAACAAGCAAGCTCTTTGCGTTATCCAATGTTGGTGGCTCACCCGGACGAAGACGCTCATAAATTTCAATCAGCGCTTTCTCCGTGGAATCCGTGTTGTCTTTATCAAGTGTGTTGCGGATATATTCGTCATTGCCGAGCAAATCCAGAATCTCAGCATCAGTGCCAAAGCCAAGCGCACGCAGCAACACCGTAACCGGAATTTTACGGGTACGGTCAATCCGGACATAGATAATATCCTTCGCATCCATCTCCAGTTCGAGCCAAGCCCCCCGGTTAGGAATTACCGTTGCGGTGTATGTTGTTTTCGCATTCTTGTCGACTTTTGTGCTGAAATAGACGCTGGGAGAGCGAACCAACTGGCTGACAATAACCCGTTCCGCACCGTTAATAATAAACGTACCCGTTTCAGTCATCAGCGGGAAGTCTCCCATGAATACTTCCTGCTCTTTCACTTCCCCGGTTTCTTTATTAATAAGCCGGACTTTTACCCGAAGCGGTGCTGCATACGTAACGTCGCGTTCCTTTGCGTCGTCAACGGTATATTTGGGTTCTCCGAGAGAGTAATCGATAAACTCCAGAATCAGATTTCCTGTGAAATCTTGAATTGGAGAAATATCCCGAAACATTTCCCGTAATCCTTCCTCCAAAAACCAATCATAGGATTTTTGTTGGATCTCAATCAGGTTGGGAACCTCGAGTACCTCATTAATACGTGCATAACTGCGCCGAGTGCGTCGACCATATTGAACAAGATGTCCTGCCAACTTAAACTCACCCCTCATGTCTACTCACTTTAAAAATACATTGCGAACCTCTGTTTGTGACCTTATAATAAGACACATACAGATGATTCGATCTTACAAATACAGAAAAGCCCTTACTCGAATGCATTCGAAAAAAGAGCGACGTATCTGCAGAATCCTCATACCGGAAGATCTTCATCACTTGTAGATTTGCCCAAAATGGTTATATTATACGTAAGAGATATAAATACTATACCCTGTTACGCATAAATCTATTGACATTTCAACAAACTAAAGCCATGGAGGGCATCCTAATACTGACATTTTATAATGATATCACAGACCAGGATTCAAGTCAATGGTCCTATTGCATTTTTCTAAAACTTTTTTCAGCCTTTAAAATCCGATAACCTTTATCCTTCGTAACTTCTTCCACATGACCGAAAAGGCTCTCTATTTTAGCGCTCGCCGAAGGAGCACCCTGCTTTTTCTGAATGACGACCCATAAAGCTCCACCCTCATTTAAATGCTCATACGCAAGCTCAAATATGGTATGCACCGTTTCTTTCCCTGCACGTATAGGAGGATTCGTCAAGATCACGTCAAAACGTTCATGTTGCACTTCTGCAAACAAATCACTTTGCTTAATGGTGACATTTTTAATTCCATTACGCTCCGCATTCTCTATCGCTAGTTGAACGGCTCGCTCGTTAATATCAACCATTGTAACGTGTCCGTCCGGGACAAGCGTAGCCGCCGTCAAACCAATCGGCCCGTAACCACATCCTACATCCAATACCGAGGCATTTGCAGGAAGTTGCATAGCTTCAATCAACACACGACTCCCATAATCAATCCCCTGCTTTGAAAAAACGCCTGAATCGCTGGCAAATCGATAGGAACGTCCACGCAGCACCGTCTCTAGACTTCGCCGTTCATGTGCCGTCTCTGGCCGTCTGGAGTAATAATGATCAGCCATTCACGCCCACCTCTTTCGGTTGTACGGTTATATTAACATCATAGCCTTTAGAATAATATTTCAGACCTGTTTGTACTACCGCTTTACAGCAACAAACCCCTTGAAGATCACCTCAAGGGGTTTGTTTTAATTCATTGTCTGCTAAAGAGCAGTCAATTATTTTACTTCTACAGAAGCGCCTGCTTCTTCCAATTTTGCTTTAACGGATTCAGCTTCTTCTTTTGCAACTTTTTCTTTCAATGGTTTTGGAGCGTTGTCAACCAGTTCTTTTGCTTCTTTCAGGCCAAGACCTGTAATTTCGCGAACTGCTTTGATAACGTTGATTTTGGAAGCGCCAGCGCTTGTCAAGATTACGTCGAACTCGGATTGCTCAGCTTCTGCTGCGCCACCTGCTGCGCCACCTGCTACAGCTACTGGAGCTGCTGCAGTTACGCCGAATTCTTCTTCGATTGCTTTCACGAGATCGTTCAGTTCCAATACGGACATACCTTTAATTGCTTCCAAGATTTGCTCTTTACTCATGGTTGAACCTCCATTTAAATTCGTATTTTTTTGTTCTTAACTGCTATACAGCAGGTTTAAATCCCAACTTATGCACTTTGCTCTTCTTTATCTGCAACAGCTTTAACCGCAAGCGCGAAGTTGCGCATAGGAGCTTGAAGCACGCTGAGGAGCATGGAAAGGAGACCTTCGCGGGATGGCAGTTCTGCCAGCGCTTTGATTTCCTCAACACCGATCACACGACCTTCTACAACTGCACCTTTCAGTTCCAATGCATTGTTTTTCTTAGCGAAATCGTTCAAGATTTTAGCTGCAGACACTGCATCATCTTTGCCGAACGCGATTGCAGTAGGACCTGTCAATACTGCGTCCAGTTCAGTCAATTCTGCTGCCGCAGTTGCACGGCGGAGCAGTGTGTTTTTCAGCACTTGAAATTCGATTCCGGCTTCGCGAAGCTGCTTACGCAGCTCAGTTACTTGGGCAACATTCAGACCGCGATAGTCTGCAACTACAGTTGTTACGCTCTCGCGCAATTTTGCAGCTACAACTTCAACAGCTTCTTGTTTTGCTTGAATCACCTTTGCATTTGCCAAACTGTACACCTCCTGATCAATTTATCTACTTTGTTCGAAACACCCATTCTGGCGTTCTACCAAAGTCGTTTTCATGAGCATGAAAAAA
>Ga0006562J51391_1001122_pt1 | contig 32060 bp, 37 predicted proteins | sample Ararhi6_input_d2_FD_51391 | JGI IMG/M metagenome (IMG submission 51391) | reverse complement strand
TAGCTCTTGACGCATAGATTCAACCATCTCTTCCGTTGGGGTTACTTGGTTCACACGTAAAGCGACCTCAGCTGGATCACTCGCACGCATCGCAAGTAGCACAAACGCAAAAAACGTAATGAATACAATGAGCGGCAAAAGAAGCAATAATCGTTTTATGATATAGCGTGTCATGTCTCAGCCTCCGATTTATGACGAAAAATACATTCGATCAAAGGGAATTTCATACTGAGATACATGAAAATCTACACCTTTGAGGCGCTTATTATAAACGGCCTTTGTCACAGAATAGGAAATAGGGATATACACATTTTCATCATGAATATACGTCAAAATATCTCGGTACATTTGTGCCCTCTTTTGCTCATCCGGCTCCACCAATACTTTCGTAATGGTCTCATCCAGCCACTTTTTCTTTTTCAATCCTAACTGAGCTTGATAATCAGCATGGGATGCAACACGGAATGAAGAGACGTATGTTTGAGGGTCATAAGGAAGTCCCCAAGATAGAGAGTACATAAGATCAAACTTTCCTGTTTTTTGACGATCTAAAAATGCCTGTTTTTCTTCACCTCTAATATCCAGCTTGATTCCAACCTGCTTGAAGTCCTGCTGAATCGATTCACTAATCGTTCTTTCACCTGCATTATCCGAATTATAATAAATGGTCACGCTGAGCGGCTTGTCTTTTTGATAGCGATAGCCGTCTTCTTTTAGCTTCCAGCCTGCCTCATCTAATAATGCCTCTGCTTTCTTTTTTTGATAGGTTTTCTTTTTAAGCGGAATATCTGCGTAAGGGACTGATGGGGCGAGCAGTGTATGTGCCACCTGTTCAGTTCCATTTAAAATCCCTTCTGTAATCATCTCTTTTTGAATGGCATATTGAAATGCTTCTCTTACTTTTGGATCTTGTGTTATTGGTTGATTGGAGTTGATCACAATAGATCTTGATCCAACAGGAGGACTCACGGTTACCCCATATTGACCAGCTTCTTTTAAAGCCTGAAATGAATCTCCGTCGATCATGTCACCATCAGCTCCAAATAAGAGGTCGATCTCCCCTTTTTGCAGAGCGAGTAAAATCGTTTGGTGATCCGGCATGACCTTCCATTTCACTGTTGAAATCTTTGGCTTCTTTCCCCAATAGTGATGATTCACTTCAAAAATGGCATATTGATTTTTCTTATGTTCCTTTAACACATAAGGACCTGTACCTGCATAACCTTTGACGCCTTTTGATGTGGTGCCATCAATAAAGCTTTTGGGAGAAATAAAACGGAATGGACGTGTTAAACCAAGCTCTTCTAATGTTGGATAATAGGGCTCCTTCAATGTGAGAACAAATGTATGTTCATCTACAGCCTTTGTGGATTTAATTTCTGACACGAGATTGAGCCAAGCATTTTTTTCAATATTTTTGACAACTGCATCAATATTCATTTTGACAGCCTTCGCATTAAATGGCTCACCATCTGAAAAAGTCACGTTTTCTCGAAGATGAAATGTGTAGGTTTTTCCATCTTTAGAAATATCCCAGCTTTGGGCCAGGGCAGGTTGAATGCCTTTTTCCGTATTCACAACAAGCGATTCAAACACCATATTTTGAGCGGCCATCTCCCCGCCATATAGATGGGGATTAATGTCTCTTATATCTTTTGTACTTGCATACACCAGTTCATCATCTTCTCTTCCACTTAAACTGGAAGAGGTCTTATTTTCAGAACAAGATGCCAATAGAAAACAAGCCATGACTGAAAACAGCATCAAGGTATATGTCACAAAGGACTGCTTTTTCTCGTCCTTTTTCTTTATGTAAACAGGTTGATGATTCATATGTACTTCCCCCAAATGTTCATTTTATCGTAATCATTACGATTATCAATCGAAATGATTACGAATTGAATATTAGCATACAGATCTGGGAAATACAATGTCTTTTTTCACCGAAAAAACAGACTCATGATTGAGTCTGTCAGGTTGTTGACAAAGAGCTAAAATGATCTTTATTTTAGCTCTTTGTCTTCTTTTCAGCGTGAAAGAAAACCTTTGCAGTCTAGGAAGGGCGAGCACCAGCGCACAGACCTGCGGGCGAATTCGAGGGTTTGTCTACACGCTGAGAGACTCATGATTGAGTCTGTTTCGCTTGCATAAACTGATCAATGACACGTAATGCTTTTTCTGTTCCACCTGCTGTTTGGAAACTTTCTTCAATCTTTTCAATTCCAGCACGGTACGTGTCACTTCCCAGTACACTTTCTACAGTATCTCTCAACTGCTTTGCTGTCAGCTCGTCTTTATCGAGTGCACGAGCAGCAGAGAGATCCGTCAGTCTTTTTGCCACCATCGGCTGATCTTTGTCAACTGGGATGACAACCATTGGAACATGATAATGAATACCTTCATTGACACTATTCATCCCGCCGTGGGTCACAAACACATCTGTCAGTTCAAGGACTTCAAGCTGCGGCACATAAGGCTCGATGAGAAAATGAGATGGCGCTTCTTTTAGGAGAGACATGTCGATTTTTTCACCAGTTGCGAGAATCACTTTTCCATCAAAGTCGGCAAAGGCATCAATACACATATTAAAGAATGCTTCAGTATCTCCAAGAACCGTTCCCATTGAAATAAAGACAACCTTCTCCCGCTCAAGCGCTTCTAATGGGAAATCGTGCTGGTCAGCACGTTTTAGAAAACTCGGTCCAATGAAAACAAACGAATCATCCAATGCATCAACAGACGGCTGAAAATATTCACTTGTATACACCATATTCAGCTCTCCACGGTTTTTCATGAATTGCATCAAATGCTTTGGCTGAACGCCAAAACGTTCATGTATTTCTTCTAACAGATGAGCCGCCTTCTCATCTTTTCTGTATAGAGGTGTATCAAAATGCGCCTCCTGCAGCACAAAAGAAGGATTCGAACCAATGCCTGGAATCTGTAAGTAATCCCGCACAAGCTCACCTGCTCCAAACATATCAAAATAGACCAAATCAAATGAATGCTGTTGAGAAAGAGTTTCCACCACTTCTAAAATGTCTAATGACGTTTGCAGCATGGCATGGAAAAATGGCTGCATGGACTCTAAATCGCTTTCTTCGACACTTAATGTGCGAATATAATCTGGATGTATATGTACGTGAGCGCCTAAGCGTTTGATCCGCTTTTGATAATGGACAGTTGTGACCACATGCACTTCATCACCTCGATCAACAAATGCTCTTATCATTCCTAACATTGGGTTCACATGTCCTTCAGCTGGGAACGTAATCATTAAAACCTTCGCCACAAGAATCCTCTCCTTATTGTCAATTCCCTTCCATGTTAATCATATACAGTGATCGGGCTCAACAAATACGCCTGAAAAGGGCAGAAATGAGTCTTATGGCTAGTATTTTAAGAGGATAGCAGAAAAAAAGACAAAGCCTCCTGTTTAAGTGCTTTATCTTTTTTCTATTAATTTTTGATCAGCATTTGTTTAAACGCAGCAGACTGTTTTTCAATTGAGATTGGATCAGCATAGATAAATTCATTGATTGAATAGGATAAAACATGTCCTTGTTTCACTGCTTTATTCTTCTTCCATACACCGCTGCTTGTAATATCAGGATTCGGTGCTTTTCCATCCTTTGTTGGTACAAGTAAATAGTCACCTGTATACTCATTCATCTCTTCTAATGAAATACCGAGATACCCTTCTTTTGGTAGGGCTTTCTCTGCTTTTTCAGGCAAACTGAATCCATACCCTTGATAGATAACCTCTCCTCCACGACCAAAGTCTGTACCAAATAAGTACACCTGCTTAGGCTGCACATCCATAATGGAAAACGTCTTGTCTTCACCAATTTTTGCTTTGACCTCTTTGCCGTCTTTTTTCAGCTGCTCGTCCATTTCTTGTATTTGTTTTTTCGCTAACGATTCTTTTCCAAGAATCTTTCCGATTTCAATATGCATCTCTTTGAAGCTATGCTCACTTGTTGTGAAAGTAATTGTTTTTGCGATCTTTTTATATTTCTCAACTTGATCATTTTGTGAATAAGCAATGATGAGATCAGGCTTCAGTTTGGCGATTGCCTCCACATTTTCTATCGGCACCCTCTTCACACCTGTTTCATCTAAAAAGGATGATTTAGGATAAACATCTGTCATGCCAACAGGTGTCACACCTAACTTTTTAAAATTTCCAAGCTGCGCTGTTAACACAACAATACGCTTTGGCTTGTCAGGAATGGTGATCTTTTCACCCGTTTCAGTTGTATATGTACGAGTATTTGATTCTTGTTCTTTATTGTCTTTCTGCCCGCAAGCCACCAACAATACTGCCAGCAGACTCATAAGCCAAATCATTTTTTTTCACTGACGAAACCACCTTTAATTGAGAATGATTATTAATTATAGCATAAATAGTTTGGTATAGATGTAAAGTTTTAGAAGTGAACGCCACTCTTAATGGAGAAGGGTTTGAGAGACCTTGTTCTATTGTGAACTAGGTCGAGCATGAACTCGAAGAACGTATAATTGACATTACTTGAACCAACACGATGGATGGTTATTTGAATTGAGGACAGTTATTCAAACATAGAAATTTTAGGGTCTTTATCGTAACAGTGAACAAGCATAGCGTGTACTTGCCCCCTATGATGATAAACATGTGCTAATATCTCTAACAACCATTCATACCTTGTATATGTCACACCCCAATAGGAAGTGGTACGAGACAGTAGTTCTGTGTCCGATAATTTCATATAATTATTTTTTAATGAATGAAAATTAGTCATTAAGCCATTTTCTATCGACTTTACAGTTTTATATGATACATTAGCATAAAATGTTTCCATCTCTTCTTGGGTCGCCTCATTCGCAATACGCCAGTCAGCTTCACAAATGATCGCAATGTGTTCCAGCAACTCTCCGATAGACTGCTTATGAGGTGTTGGTCTTTTTTGTAAATCAGTTTCTTCTAATTGCCTTACTATTTTTATCAATGTTTTAACAGCTACTTCAATTTGATGTAAAACACTTTCACAATTCATTAGTGCCTCCTTATGAATGAATTCTGCCCTTTTCGTTGAACAAGCTTTGAGAATATTGTTGATGCAATGATTTTACACCAATTAAACTTTATTTGATCGCTATCATAAAGAAAATTTGTCTTTTTAACAATTGTAATCTGTGTTTTTCGATAAAAAATGAACTACTTCACTTAAACGCTGATACATAGTGAAGAGTTCCTCTCAATTTACTCACACAACACCACTCATAAAAAACAAAAAACCCTTTATTTCAAAGGGTTTTCAGCTTCTTTCATAAATGATCAATCGAATCCTATCGGATACTATAGACGCGCTCGGAGGGATTCGAACCCCCGGCAGACGTGGTACCGGAAACCTATTGCGGAATTTAATACGATTCTTATTACGAAAGCCTTACGTACACTTATTTCGGATAACGGTCCGTATTATTTCGGACACGAATCCGGAATGTAATCAATGCGATTATACACCGGATTTTACATATGGTCAATTACGTTTGCCACACGATGTGGCGATCAATCCGCTTCAAGAAACGCCTCGAACGCCTCTAATTTACCACGCATTTTCCTACGTTTTGCCTCGCTTGCTGCCCGCTGGAACGAAATATACACGTAGTCATCAAAACGCATAATTTCGTTCAATTTCGCTTTGAGTATCGTCTTATGCCACGCATCTACGAAAGGCTCCGGATCATGCTCGATCATTAACGAAGGATCTACGGAAGCCTTAGCACGCAATAACAAGCCGTAATATTTATAGATTTCTGCTGCGTCAAAGTAACGACTCATAGCGTTGTAGATTTCCGTTGGCAACGAGTTTTTCAGCGCTTCAGCCGGCACCGCAGCCGTATCTTTAACGTGCTTTTGATATTTAAGATTAATAGAATCCGATGGTTCATTTTCGATTTTTGCCGTCTCAACCGTTGGTGCATCGGCATTTTCCTGCGCTGGTCGACTGGTCATTGTCGACTGGTCATTCGCAGCTAACGGTAAGATGACGATTATGTTGGCGCCCTTGCCTCCGTTGATTTTACGAGTCGTCGCGACTTTCTTTACGATGTTCAACGAGGCTAATTGATTAAGAACGCGGCGTGCCGTCTTAACGGATTTACCGATTAGGTCGGCGAGCGTTTCCGCTTTGAGATGCGCTGCGCCTGCGAACTTGACCGCATAACGTGCGATCTGCTTAAGTGCGGTTCGTGCCGTGTCGGATAGGTCGTATGAGTTTCGTTTGATGTGTTCGTAGACGGCCGTGTTTAGGGCCTGCGTCGATGAGAACGTTTGATGTTCCGCTAAGTAATGCATTTCGATTCCGCCTTTCGTAATTTACTGTTAACGTAATTATAGTTACGGAAAACAGAATTGTCAATTACGTATTGCGTAATAAATAAAAAAAGATTATACTTAGCGTAATGAATATCGGAGGTGGCTTACGTTGAGGCTTCGCATTAACGAGTTATTGCAAAAGCACGGATACACCCAGCAGAAGGATTTCGCGGAAAAGACCGGACTGTCAACACGCACTGTGAGCGAAATGTGTTCCGGAAAGATGAAAAGATACCCGAAGGATGTTCTCGAGAAGGTAATAAAAGAGTTCGAACTAACGGACGCGAACGATTTGTTTGATATTTCCGATTGATAAACGAACATATATTCGGTTATAATTTAACCGGAGGTGTCGCCTATGTGGGACGAACGGAAGGATCAGAACCGCTGGCAAATGAAGTTTATATTGCCGGAGCACAACGAAGCTTTGCGTCAGTTGCATCTTGCGAAGCAGAAAATAGAACGGCCTGTATTGAGCGAAGAACAAGTCGAAGAATTTGAGTTCGCTATTTCTTCGGCGGTGAGCGAAGACCTGCCGCTGGATTTCGAGTTATACGATGACGGCTTCATTCGCGAAGTAATTGGGCGCGTTATATACGTGGATCATCTACGGAAGGAATTTCGTGTGAAGGATAATCGAGGCGATACTAATTTCGTTAAGTTTGCGGATATACTAAACGTAAAAAACGCCCCATCCGGCTAGGGACGGGGCTTTTCGTTCAAAAGGTAATTTTTCGTTTGAAGTTTATCAAAGACTCATCAGAGGAACCGGAATCATCAAAGATAGTCACTTGTAAATCAATTTCTTTAATATTTTTATAGTCAACATCTTCCAGCGACCAGTACGTCAGACTCTCAAAAGCATCCCCTTCGTGAGCCAATTTCCGGTAACTTTTATCGTAATCAATGTAAGAAAGGTCTCTCGGGCCTAACGAAGTTTTTGAGTTCACACGTATAGCACGCGTAGCAGCAGCGATCGTATATGTATTATCTTTAGATTTATTTTGAAAAGACAAACTAACCCCTATGAGGCCCTTCGCGAAATGTACCTTATCAATAGTTATTTCCACGCCATTAATTTCACTTTTATAATTCACTTCAATAATGTGTAAATCTTTGGGTAGATCGAAATTAAGCTTACCCACCGTGCTGTCACTGAAGTCATAGCCTATATCTTCATTGAACTCAGATACTTTTACGCCTCCACACCCTGTTAGAAGTATTAGTAAACTAGTAAAAATCAAAAAATATACGGAAATCTTCTTTATATCCTCCGCCTCCCCTCCGTTTAATTATACGTTATTGTTATGTAAGACGGCTACCTACGATTTATACGTAAGCAACCGCCGAAAGTTCCGCTTATTTCTTGCCGACCTCATCTAGCGCTTTTCTTTCGCGCGCCTTCTTAGATACGTCGTTGTTTTTCCAGTACGCTAATAGCGAAGTTGCCCCGAGAAACAGCAACGCAATAAAGTCGGACACTGCCGCTTCATCTACCGGAATCGTCTGCACGCCAAACATCGTCAGCCCGCTGTTTACGAGAGCCAACGCAAGCAAAATAAATCGAGTCACCGTTCCTGCGCTAATATTCGTCTTCATACGCTATACCCCGCTTTCTTTAATGCCGCCACCAGTTTGGCGCGTGTTGCCGGTCCGTAGATGCCATCGTTTGCAATGCCGGCCTGCGTCGACTGGAATCGCTTAACTGCGTCTGCCGTTTTCGGACCGTAGATGCCGTCAATTCCATTATTCTTCGCCCCTTTGTTCGGGTAGAAATAAACGGCTGCCAGTGCGTTCTGAAGTTGCGTAACGGATGACCCACGACCACCTTGACGGATGACGCCAGTAGGTACCGTTAGTTTTTTAGCCGACGCCTTTGGTTTAGACGTTTTCACCGGCTTAGTCGCTGCGCCCGTTTTAGATGGCGCTTTGCTTCCGTTTAGCGCAGCGAGTTCTTTAGCAATCGCTTCTTTCACCGCTCCCCAACGACCTTCATCGAGTACACGGTGCGGACAATGCTTTCCGCTCCAATCTTCGTGCTTCTTCACGCGATCAACGCCCCAGCCGCGCTCTTTTAGAAGCTGCGCAATGAATTTGATCGCTAATGCTTCCGCTTTTTTGTACCGCTCGCCGCCGGATTTTGAATAACAAACCTCGACGCCAATTGACGTTCTGTTTCCGCTATTAGCGCCGCTACCGTCTCCGCAATGCCAAGCGTTTCTATTTACCGGAATCCCCTGACGAACCTCTACGTCATCCACTGCGAAATGATACGAGACCTGATTACTGTTACCGTTCATATACGAAATCTCGTTTTTTGCCGAGGCATCATTTGCAGTATTGTGGAACGTGATATACTTTGCGTCCATTGAATTCGGGCATTTAATGCCGTATTTACTCGGAGATACAAGATCCTGCGTAACTTTAATCGTCATATAATCGTCTCCCTTTTCGTTTTATCTATTTAAAAAGCGCAATGCCAACCGATAGCAATAAACCTACCACCGTCAGCATCACGCCCCATACCCATTTCGTATTTGCGCGCATGTCTGCTATGTCTGCGCGGTTTTCCTTCGCCAATGCCAGCGCTTCGTCTGCTTTCTCGTCCGCTTGGTCTGCTTTTGTTTTAACATCGTTGAAATAATCGACCTTCGTGTCAATACGAACGAGCCACTCACGAATATCCGAAATCTTTTCGTTTAATTCGGTATTGCTCGGCTCCGCCATAAGAACGTCTCTCCTTCCAAAATAAAAAGCCTACGCTTCTACGTAAGGCTCACCCGTAATTTCTTCGTATTGATCCGGCGTAATTTTCTTCATGACGACCGCGGCTGCGACTTGTTCCTTCGTCCAATCTCCGTCTGCATAAAACTTCTTGATGATCGCGAACCAATTCATTAAATCACCCCTCCCATCATTAGCGTAAAAACCAACTCGGCATGCTGCTGTCGTAGAACTTCGATTTCAGACGGCGCTGCTTCCGGAAATAGGCTGTCGATGTACTCTTGCGTTGCACCCTCGAACCACTCTTCCGTCTCCGGATCGAATGTCGCGATAAACAGACCGTCTTGTGGTTTGACGGGCGTGTATCCTTCCGGAATTTCTTCGCCGTTTTCTATATCAACGAGTATTTCTCCGGCTGCTTGCCATACATAATTTTCATCGTATTTATATACGCGTATCATTAAAGCACCTCCTATACTTTCGCCGCCCTAAAACGGAAGCCAAACGTTATAAAATCGTTCGGATTAGCCGTATTAGAACACGATTGAATGCAAACCTTGCCGTCTGTTCCGATATACGTACGGTGGTACTGCGGGACGTTTGTCGTTCCTACACTCGAAGCTACTCCGATAAAATGCATTGATTGGATCGGAAAATAATCCGGTAGCAACGTGAACGCCGCAACGTTATTGCCAAGCGCCCCACCTGCGATTGAACCGATAATCTCAACGATACCGAATGCGTCTTTCGTGTAGCGCAACGTGTGAGGAAATCCGTCCGGCGATACGTATTGCTTCCACCCATTGCCTAACGACGGCGTTTCCCAAACAACGGCGGTGTCTTTCGTATCTAAAAGGCGCCTCCATCCGCGGAAAGTGCCTGAACCGAAGGTATTGCGCCAAGTAGTTCCGTCGTTACCCATCGCCAATACTTCGCCGACATTATCCTCCGCGATCTGAAATCCGCGAAGCGAGGCCGAGTTAGGTCCGTTTGCTGACGTACTATTTCCGTAGAAAGTAGCCGTCCGAGCCGTTAGTAAATCCGTATATAAGTCCTTGCCGGCTAGGTTGAGTTTAAAAGAACCGGTATCAGCCGTTAGCTTCCGGAGCTGCCCCGCATTCCACTTCGTCTTATCGTCTGCGGTAACGTGCAGATCTAGATTGTTCGCGTGAAGATCGACTTTCTGTTGGGACCCCGACGTAGTTTCCTTCGAGTTCCATGTCGACCGCTCTTCGTTAGTTACGTGCTTTACTGCATCATTTGCGTGTGCGGTTACTTTCGCTTGGGCGCCGACCGTCGTCTCCTTGGCGTCCCACTCCGCTTTCTTCTGAGGCGTTACGTGAACATCTGTGTTTTCTGCATGCGCATCGACCTTTTCCTGCGCACCAACCTTCGTTTCAACGTTATCCAGGTCTTCAAACTTCGCTTCGATTTCCGCAACGGTTGCAACAACGTCGTCGTAAAGATCATTAATCTGACCGCGCAGTGTTTCAAAGTCATCGATGTAGTACTCCGCGACGGGGACGATGTCTTGGTCGATGAGTGACTGCTCGATGTTGAAGCCGAATTTATGAATCGAAAGCGCCTGCCCGTCCGTGTAATACAGAACCAGCTCAGCTTTTACTGCGCCGTAATGACGAATTTCGTCCGCACCTAAAACATATTCGGCTAGTCCTTCCGGCTTATTAACTAGTGTGATTGCTCGAATAAAACGGCTTCCATCCGCCATCGCAAGCACCAATTTACCTACGACCGCAGACAACGGCAAAGGGACGCCATCTTTCGTGAGTTTAAAGGACAGGCGTGCCGTGTTTATATCTTGCGTGCTGAATTGTATGGCGGCATTGATAGGCCGCTTTGTTTGCGCATTGACGTCGAAAGACAAAGCGCCATCTTTTGCTAACATCCGTTTTCCTCCCTTTAAATAACGTTCGCAGTCGAAGTGATCGGGTCGATGCTGTTGTCGTTATAGCTGTCGTCAAAGCCCGCACCTTTTACGTAATTTCCGTACGATGAAATTTGCGAGCATGTATTCGTCAGATAAATACCGTGACGCATTCCTAGACCGGTTATGTCGTTAAATGCGCACATAGATCGGGCTACGCCGGATAAGAAAATGATTCCGTCATAACCATCGCTTTCGGTCGCCCTCGTTCCGACATCTACGAGCGTATTAAAAAAGACGCGTACTCTTCGCGATTCTCCTGATACGGAGATCCCGGAAAAGCCTACGTCTTTCAGAATGTTATTTGCGACCGTTACGTTATTGCATAGGCCTTCTTCGATACGAATTCCGTTTCCTTTGACGCCCCGCAGCGTATTTGCCGTAGCCGATCCGTAGGTGCTGCGCGTTATAAGAATGCCGTGGTGTCCAACGTTATCGACTATGTTATTTCCGATCGTATAGTTGTAAACGTCGGAGATGTGTATACCGTGTCGTTCAACAACGCCGTCAATTACGTTTCCTGAGATAACTACGTCATCAATCGTCTGATAACCTTTACGGCCATATACTTGAATCGCGTGATTCTTCGTGATGTTCGTGATTGTATTTTCGGTGATAATGTGGTGCTTCGTTTTATTAACGCGCCCCGTCGGATTTCCGTTTGCATCCTGCGTATACTGCGACGTGACTCGCGGTAGTAGGATTCGGATTCCTGACGCGCAGTTGTTCAGTCTGTTTCCGCTGATTCGCGTATCATGCCACTTGTTCCCGCTTATTGCGTACTCAGTCGTGTCCTCAATCACGTTGTCTAAGATACGGATAACCGAATACCAAACGCCGTCAGTTGACGTATGAGAATCGACTGCACGAGCCCAGCCGCCGAGTTTGTTAGATTTTCCGAAATAGTTTCCACGAATGACGATGTTTCTTGTGACAGTCTGATCGTATGACCCGAACGCGCCGAAGTTTGCGGATGAGCGCATTAAATCGAGCTGAATAGCTGCCGAGAACCACCGATCGCCTACGTAGTCCGCATAGCCTTTAAATTTAACGTTCTCGATCAAGACGTTTTGGTTGCCGGCGCAGTCAAATGCATGCCCACCTACGACATCAAGTACGGTAATATCTCGAATGATAATTCCGTCAGCATGCGCAAACCCGAATACGGAGCACTGCTGCTTGATTACCGCGCCGTTACTATCGAAGGTGCCGCCGCCCTCAATTACGATGTTTCCGTGGCCGTTATAGCCGCTGAAATTATCCGTTTCAAGTCCGTTGACTAGCATAGATCCTACGAAGTTCCGTTTGATAACTGCGCCGGCCTGGACGATTAACCGCGTATTTCTGAAAATCCGAAGCGTTCGCGTTTGCGTATAGTTCCCGGGCGGAACCACAAGCGTAATAGGCGTTGATTTCGATAGGTCAAGCGCCGCTTGCATTGCGTCGTCAAAGTTTCCGTATTTCTCTAAGTACGGACGCAACGAAATAAATACGGCCATGTCTTCGATCTTTTTCAGTAGTTTAGCGAAATCATAATCGAAGCGATCTTTCGCCGTCGGGTGCGTAGATGCGTCAAGTGCCACACGCAGATCAACGACTTCTTTGACGTCCTCACCGTCATGATTAACGACTAGATTCGCAAAGCGAGCGTTTAAGTTATCAAAGCGATTAGCAGCCGTAAAAAGCCCGTGCTGTATTTGCTCGGACTTGTGTGCGGGCGATGCGTTTTTATGGGCGTTTAGCTCGGCGGTCGCTTTCGTAAAACCCTGTTCGATACTGTCGAAGTTATCGTTCAAGTTATTACGTGCAATACGATCCCAAGCCGATGCGATCCGCTTTAAAAATACGTTAGCCATTTAGTGCCTCCTTTATTTTGATTCTAGCGCGGCCACTCTCGCAGTAAGCGCCGATAAATCCGATACAAGTTTGTTAAGGTCTACGTTTGCGCCGGAAGAACTGACGATGACTTTCGATAGTTTAATGAAATCTGCCGAAGACATTAGGCCGGCTTTTGATGCGCTAGCCATGTCTACTTGCGGCTTACCGTCCGGACCGACTACAATGCTTTGTAGCTTCTGATAATCGTTCGACGTCATCAATCCGTCTGAAACCGCCGTCGCCGGTCCGTATTTCGGAATAGTTGTCGGGTCATAACCGTCGTCAAAGTTCGCATCGCTTCCGATACGTATTCCGGAACCTACCGATGTCCCTTTTACTTTTCCGGACGCATCAATCAACTTGGATACGCGCTTCTCAGTCTTCCGAAAGTTTTTCATGTCCGTTTTAATATCGCGTTTCAGCTTTCCGAATGTGTAAACTGGGGACTTATTCGGATCTGAATAGCGTTCAACTCCGACAACTTTAATCCGCTTGTTGATTCCGAACGGATCGATCATGCACCATACGTAGTCGCCTTTGCGGATGTCTTGGACGCCGAAATGTCGAAGCTCCGTATACGTCAGCGTCAAAGATAGCTCGATCGTATCCGTTAGTTCTTCCTGTAAGCGGAGTTCTAATTCGTCGGCATTCTTGTCGGTGTAAGCATCATCGCGAATAGGGGCAGCGTGCTTAATTCCGTAGATTTCGGCCAGCGGACTCGTATATTCAAGTTCGACCGCATATGCTTTCGTTTTGTCGTTCTGTTTACCGAAGCCGCGGATATACGTCTTCAACGAACTTGTATCGATCTCAACCGATTCGTCGCGCGAATTGAATTTATAACGAATCTGATAATCGGTGTCTCGAGCCAATTCCTTCGCAATGACAACCGTTTTGCCTTCGAAGGCGTATTCCGCTTTGTATTTATCGAGTATGTCTCGCAGTAAGTCGTTAGAGAAACCATCGCCGAAATCTTCGAGTTCGAACGTAGCGTCAAGGCCTTCCGGTGATATGTCGTATGAATAGCCGGACCCTTCGAGGGCGATCGCAACCATATCACCTATGGTCATCTTCTTTTTCTTGCCGGATTTGCTATAAACGTAATTGTCGGCGAGGTCAATTAACGGCTTATAGACGCCTGATGCTTCGATCTTTATCGTTTCATTAACCGTGACTGGACGCGTCTTCTTGATGACATATTCTTCGCCGTCACAAACGAGTATGTTTTCGTTCTCGATCAACCCGAATGAGTGTTCGTTGTTTCTCGTACTCAAAACCGACACGTCAAGCGATTTCTCATTCTCGGCCGTTTCCCGAACCGTACAATCGTAGTCGGTGAGCGCCTCAACTTCGCCTCTTACCGTTTTTATAAGTAGCTCCATCGCGCCACCTCCTAGAAATAATAGAATCGGAAATCGAATTTGATTTCGAAGGACCCGCTCGTTCCCGATAGTATAAATTCGTTCCAGCCCGGCTCGAGTCGAATCGTCTGCCGGTTTGTATCTCCGAAAATGCTTACACCCTCTTTTCGTGCCTTGACGCCGTCCAATACGATCGTCTCTTTAGCCGTCGAATCTCCGGTATATTGCCACGCATCCCCCGTCGTTTTGTTCGTGATCTTCAACTTAGACGAAGCGCCCTTATACGAAATGACGAACGGTAGCTCTAACGGATCAATACGAATAGCCCCCGCATTGTAAATACGGAAGCTCTTTGATGTATGTTTGTAAGTCGGAATAGTATCCGTTAGGTTTTCGCCAAACTGCCAAAGACTCGTGTCAAATGTGAACGGGTCCTGCGTCGTTCCGACCGATTCGCAATAAGGAGATGCGCTTTCGAACGTCAGTGTAAAATCGGCCACGCTTCCGCTTCTTTCCGGATCAAAAGAATCGCTCAATTCGACTCGCCATCGTTTTTTCGGATTGCCTTCCGCGACTAGATAAAACTCGGATTCCTGATAAAGAGCGTTATATATTTCGTCGCGCAGCAAGTAGAAGTCGGCTGCGTCTTCGGCATACATCGTACATTCGGCTGTGATGCGCCGATTTCCGAAATCTTTGCCTGTTCGATAAGAACCGTTTTTCCCCGGTATGTTCTCGTAGGTAATGTTTGGGGCCGGCGCCGATACAACCAAGCTACGTACTAAAACCGATAGATCCCTAGCCATATCAATGATCGTTCCATTGCGATACTGAATACGGAAGTTTGCATCCGAACGCGGGATCGCTGAAGATCGCCCGAAAACAATATCCGGCGAGAACGCATCTTCATTAAAGTTTTCGTCTATATCAACTACGGACGGTTCCGGCTTTGGTTGCGCTGGCTTATCAACGTCGGTGCTCGTATCCGTTGTCTTTTTCGTGTCATACTTCGTTAAGTTATGCGTCGCGATAATGTTGTTCAGTTTCGTCGCGTATGCTGGGTCCGTCGCATACCCGGCCTTAACGAGAGCCGCCGTCGCTTTGCGATAGTTCGTCTGACCGACGACGGCTTTATAGTGATTCGGGTCCCAACTCGTTCCGTTAATGTATAGTTTCGCGAGGTCCTGCATGGATTCGTACCAAGACGGATACTTACGGAAGTCGGCGTAAACTTGCACGTTTCTTCCGTTATACACTTCCCACGTCAACATTCGAATAGATGCGCCTTTGTACGAGCCTTTAACACCGAATAGGTTTTTCCCTTTCGTAGCCAAGCCCGAATTTCCGTAGCCGGATTCTAGGCAACCTTGCGCAATGACAAGCGACGCAAGTATATTGTAATTCCGGTATATTTTCTGCGCGTCCGGCGCTATCGCTTTAATAAAACTAGCGTTGCTCAACCGCTCACCTCCTTCCTAATAACTGCTTCGATCTATTTCGTCCATTTGCCGTCGGCTTACGTGCGGCTCGACGATACGTCCAACCACTTCGCCCTCCATGACTACCGATAGTCCTTTAAGCGACTCGATAGCAGATGCGAGGTTTGAAAGGTTCGTTTGCATTTGCGGACTATGGCCGCCGGCTGCTGAAGTTATTCGCGCCGTGTGTCCTGCATCGATGAGTCGGAATAGGTTCGCTTGCTGCGCTTCCGTTAAATACATTTCGTTTCTGAGCGCACGAATATCAACTTCGCGACTCATCGGACGATCGATAAACTTCGATGCCATTCCGCCTGAGTGAAGCTTGCCCGCTGGCTTACCAACGATTCCCCCAACATGATACTCGCCGACTGCGCGCCCACCTCCGCTGTGTACGCTAACGTCTTTGCCTCCGCCTCTATTTTGAACCGTAACAAATTCAGTTTTATTAAGCGTGATCTGCTTCGAGATGTCTTTCGCGAGTTCAGCGTTCATATTACGAGCTTCTCCGGTGATCTCTGCGACTTTAGCGCGTGCCGCTTCGAGCTTGGCGATTTCTTCTTCAATCTTTTGGACCGCACGTTTATACTCTTCACTCTTCTTCTGACCGGCTGACGTCGTGCTTATAAGCTTCTGCTTCGCCGCCTCTTGTTTTGCGATTTCTCTATCGATGACACTGACCGCTTGCTCGCGTTTGGCTTTAAGGCCAACTTGGCGCAGTTCTATATCAATTAGTTTTTTATCGACTTGGCCTAGTTTAGCTAGTTCTTTTTGGACCTCCGCTAGATTCGCTTTTTTACTCTGAAGAAGTTCCGTACTTTTAATCAATTCATTACGCATATGCTCTAGGCGTTGTTTCTCCGAGTTAAGAGTGACTAGATGTGATTGTGCCTGCGCCTCGTTCCCGCTTTTTTTAGCTTCCGCAATTCTCGATTCAATATCTTTAACTCTCGCTAGTTGTTCAGTAACGGCCTTTTCTTTCTCGACCCGCTGAGCCGCCGCTTCGTTAATATCTTTCTTTAACTGCGCCTCTTTCGCGAGGTTCCCTTCCATGTTCCGTTCGGCGATCGTCTGCTGTTTTTCGAGTTCCAAACGTAGTTCTTCGTATTTCTCCTTACTCAATGCCTTCATAGCTTCGGTATTCTTTGCGATTGCGTTACCCTGCGCAGAAAAAGCCGCTTCTGTTTCCGGCGACTTCTTGATGATTTGATCGTTTAGACGTAAAAATTCGTCGAACTCAGCGTTCGTCAGACCGGACTTTTTACGGAGTTCTTCTTGTTCCGCGTTGAGCTTCTTGATCGCTTTCGAGTCTTTTTCGTTGGCTAATTCGTCCTGTATATCTAGATAGCGCAATAACTCGTCGTTGCTCAACTGAATACGCGCTTTGAGGTCGTCGTACCCTTTGATCGTTTTGTTGATACCTTCGACTTCTTTTTGCTTCGCGTTTGCTGCTTCTAAGTTAACGGTGTTCATCGCTTTATAGCCGGCACTGACCCCGACTAATAAGCCGCCAAGTACCGAAAGGCCCGTTATGATCCATCCGGCCGGACCCATCGCTGCGAATAAGCCGCGCAATGCAAAGCCGAGTTTGACTGCCGAAGAAGCCGTCAGAGCGATCGCCGCCGACGTCCCTACCATCGCAAGACCTGTCGCTACGACGCTAGGGTTGACCTTACTGAATACTCCGACCAACTTCGTACCTTGATCGACGATTGACCGTATATGCGGTAAGAATTCGTTTCCGAGCTTAATGCCGACGCCTTCTAGTGCCGATTTAAGTTCTTCGAACGATCCCTTAAGGTTATCCATCTGCGTCTTTGCTACACGATCCGCCGTTCCGCCCGATTCTTCGAGTGCCTTCGTATATCTTCGAATCTCATCCGATCCAACCGCAAGCAACGAAACGAAGCCTGATGCCGCCTCCGTACCGACTAATGACGCAATAGCTGCAGTCTTTTCCGCCTGACCTAGATCGCCAAACTTCGAGTTTAAGTGATCGATAATGTCCGGCAACGACTTCATCTTACCATCGGCCGTTTCGACTTCGATTCCGTACCTCTGCATTACTTTGGCTGCGCGCCCTACTGGATTGGCAAGCCGCAACATGCCCGCTCTTAAAGCCGTACCTGCCATCGAACCTTGAATACCTGCGTCAGACATCTTCGCAACGGCGGCCGCTGTTTCTTCGAATGAAAATCCAAGCGCAGTAGATACCGGTGCTACGTATTTCATTGCGTCTCCGAGCTGTAATAAGTCCGTGTTGGCCGTCGTCATCGTTTTAACTAACACGTCAACTGCGTACGTTGAATCTTCCGACGCAATCCCAAAGCCGGTCATGATATTCGATACGATGTCTGCCGATGTTCCCATATCAACCGAAGCCGCAGCCGCCATGTTTAAAACGGCCGGCAGCGAGCCGACTTGATCTTTAACGCTGAATCCAGCCATCGCTAAGTATTGAAGGCCTTGCGCCGCTTCTGTCGCCGTGAATTTCGTCGTTTCACCGAGTTTCATCGCAATTTTCTGAAGGTCTTGGAAGTCCTGTCCGGTAGCGCCCGAAATCGACTGAACCTTCGACATTGCTTGCTCGAAGTCGGCTGCGGTCTTGACCGATACACCGATGCCTGCGACTACTGCGCCACCTACCGCTAGGGCTGCCGTTTGGATAAGTCCCATTTGTTTACTAAGCGACTGCGCCGAATTCCCCATCTGCTGCATTTGGTTCTCGGCCTGAGAGACGCCGGCACTAAATTGGCTTGATTCTAACGTTAAACGGGCGACGATTTCGCCTACTGTAGTACCCGACATTCGTTTTCCTCCTTTCTTCCGTTATTAAAAGAAGTTCCGCAATTGCTCGAACTTATCTCGGTCGAATTCGTTACGTTCTACATAACCGGCTTGTTTGCGAAGGTCTTTTAACATGCGTTGATAATCCGCGTCTTCCATAGCGCGCCCTTCAGTGCCGACGAGTGTCGATATCATAGAGAGCCGTTCAATTGCGTTAGACTTCGTCTTTGAACGTAGGAACTTCGGAATGTCGACCATGAAATAATCGTTTTCGATCTGTCGCTGAGTAACGCCCAGCAAGACCGCCGCGTCTATTAAGTAATCATCGATCGTGTACTCGCCTTCATCCGTTATTCTGTCGGTGCTTTCGGAAGAAGGCTTTTCAGGTTTTTTGCTACGGATTGCAGGCGGTTCTTCTCAACTACTGCGATTAGAAAATCGATTATTTCGTCAGTGCCGACGTTTTCGAGAATGTAATCTTCGTCAAGGCCGGAAAGAACCGCGACAATTTTAGCGACTTCATCCATCGCCAATTTAGCTGCGGCAACTAACGTAGAAGCGAAGTCTTCTTGTCCGCTGGTGCTTAAAACCGTAATAAATAAGTGCGGCAGACGATCGACCACCTCGAATAGCGCCTTCCATTTGACTGGCGTCAGCTTCGGAATTTGCACCGTTTTATCACCGAGTATAAGTTCGCTTGATACCTTTTTCGTTCCGATACCAAATAAGCTCATTGCGTAACCTCCTTTCAAAATAAAAAGACACCGCCGGTAAGCGATGCCTTCCGTTGTTATTCCGCCGTTTCGTCTCCCATAATAAATAGGTCGCCGTCGTTGTCCGTGTCCGGGTACGCTTTAAACGTCAGATTGGCGATACGCTCGTCGTCTGAGTTATACGTATACTCCGGATCTGACATAGCTCCCGCAAGTGGAATCGTGATGTAATCGTTTGGTGTAGTTCCGGTAGCCGTCGGCTTGATAACGAGCTTCTTGGCTGCTGCTAACATATCAAAGCCGGCTTTACCGGATACAACTAGCTTCATCTTCGCAGGGTCCGTACTATCTTTTACGAGTCGGCTATTCGGCATTGCTGCGGCTAGTCGCTCTAAGTCATGTAACGCGAACGGTACCGTCACTTCCGCATTACGGCCTTTCATCGTTGATTTAACCGGCGTGTCGCCATATTGATCAACCGTGGTATCTTGAATCGACGTTTCTGCCTTAAAGACGATGCCGCCTTTCGTGATATCAAACGTAACTAGCTCGGAACCTTCGCCAAACTCGACGATTGCCGGACCGATAGGAACGTTAATTCCTCTAATTCCTGCCGCCATCTATTTTCCTCCTTTTATATTTGCGCAAAATAAAAAGCGTCCCTAAGGACGCTCTACGCAATCGAAATTTAATGAATATATTGGACGATCGGATTCGTCGTCTCCTAAATACAATGGCGCCGAGTTATTGCAGCGCATCTGTACGATCGAGCTTTCGCCGATCTGCACTTCGGTCAAATTCGTAAGCGCATCGTATAATTCGAACGCTTTGTCTTCCGTGCCTGCGCCGTCTCTCGCTTCGCCCCGCACGAGTATTTGAAAGGACGGCCGCTTTAGTCCGGTGTACTTCGACGTCGGAAATCCACCCGTCAACTTAACCGAAATTGCGGCGCCTTTACTATCTACCGGAAATTTATTTACGTAATATTTCCCGTCGACTTTCGACTCAATGAAATCGATAAGCTCCCCCACCCGCATCAGCTCAACCCCCTATGGACTCCTTCCGCAATCCAGCGTACGTACTTCTCGGCGTTACCTTTCAACGGACGTTCAAGGTATTTGTTTCCGACTTCGTAGCCGTCGATGCCGCCTGCCGCTTGCGATGCCGGTCCAAGGTTGTAGTCCATTTCGTGGGTCCATATCGCATAGTTGAACCCACCTTCTACCGCTCGGAAAGAAACGTCCACGACCGCTTTGCCTTTCGCCAGCTTATAGTTCTTCTTGATACTCGCGCGTAAGGTTCCTTTGTCAATCGGCGCGATATTCTGCGCAATCCTGCCAAGATCGTCGCCGGAGTCACCTAGTGCCTGCGCAGCGCTTTCTAAGGCGCTTCGACTTGCGTTGTTAATGCCGGTAATGAAACTACTCGCATCAAACGTAAAACTCATAGATACACCTCCGTCAGTAACGCCTTACCGTCGATATGTCTCTTAACGTTGATTTCTTTCGGTCTCTTTTCCATCGTTTCTCCGAGTTCATTCGTATAAGAGATTACGTCGGTATAACGCACATCCGCCAGGCGATCTAATAGAATACGAGCCGATGCGACGGCTTCTTCGGATTTAACGACGCCATTGTTGCGCGCCTTGACTGCGGACGACCCTTCGTCGATACGGCATTTAAGCGTAAATTCGGCGCTGTCTGTGGTCGGATTTCCCCACCGGTCTAGCTCGTCAGATGGACGTTTTACCGTAATAGTTTGACGCATTGGAAACATCGCCATTTACAGCACCGTCCTTCTGATTCGCTTGCCGCCGAATTTGACGTCGTTTTCTTCTTCTATAGCTACGATCGATTCTTTCGGAATCAAGTCTTCGTCATCAACTCGTAAGGTATCCTTATAGTTAAACGAGCCGACTCCGGTTATCGAGAACGAGGAAATTCCGTGCTTGTTAAGTCGGTTTGTATCGTTGTACGCGATAGCCAATACGTTAACAAACTCGTAAACTGCTTTGTCGGGTATGATGTACTTAGAAAAGACGCGCGTCAAAGTCGAAGAGGCCCGATTCAATAACCGCTCCTTCTTCGCCTCGTCTGCGCCGGTCCAATCCTCGATGTCTACTAACATCGTATTGATATAATCGTTTGCACCTTCGACTGTAGCCACCATTCGCCTCACCTCCTGTTATTTTGCGGAGGATTTCTTGGCGGGCTTTTTAGCTGAAGCCGGCTTCGGTTTATCCTCCGTTTTCGGTTCGTCTACAGCAGTACAAACGGCGTCGACGAGTGCGGTTAGTACATCGATCTCTTCCGGATCTGTAGTCGTATAGACGCCGTCTGAGAACTTCCGAGGCGCACCGCCTACATAAAACGTTAATTCTTTATAGCGTGATTCAAACGTTGCCAAGTTCGCATTACCTCCGTTCTATCAAAAAAGTAAAGCCCGCGAGTGCGGGCCGTTATTACTTAGCGCCTTTGATACGTGCGTGAGCCGGTTCTTGTTGAAACTCTAGCGTGTACTCACCGACGATCATTCCTTGGAAGTAGTCGCCTTTTTTGCCGAGATACTCGTGGCTCATATCGCGAGTCTGTAAAGGACGGATTGCGATACGGTTTTTATCAACGATAAGCACTTCGTCAGCCGCCAAGTTGTCGTTGATAGATACCGGGAACTCGCCGAAGTCAGTCGTCAAGAAGTTAACAACAGTTCCACGGCTTGCTTCGCCCTGGTTAAGTCTGACTAACGTCTTATCGAATTTAGAGATTACGCGTTTTTGTTTCGCGGGCACGATGATTTCGTATTGACCGCCGGACTTGAAGCCGCCTTTAGAGTAGATCGCCTGCACAGCGTCATTGATAGCTTCTAATGAAAGCTCTTGACCCGCAAGATCAGTAACGTTAGTTTTAATGAAGCTGCGGATACCGTCCATCTGACGTACCAAGCCGTTCTCATAACGAATGCCGCCGATGAACGCTTTTTCCATTTGAAGCGCTAGTTCAAGCTGTTTCTTTTGCTTTTCATACTCGTACATATCCGCGATGCCGTAATTGGCAACAGCCGCAGCCGTACCCGAAATTTCTACAGTTTCGTCAAAGATTTGCGTAATGTTCGATACGCGCTTACGTGGCTTGTAGCGACCTTGTCTAGCGTCAGCGCCTTCCGAACCTTCTACGAATTGAACTTCGACTTTCTCATTCGCAGTAACAGCAGCCGCAGTAGTGTTAGCATAGCCTCGAACGACCGTTAACTCCTTAGCTGACTTATTTACCGCAGTAACAAGCGCTAGTTCTTCCCCAAGTTTAATAACGTGTCCATTACGGAACGGCTCAACGGAAGATACTTTTAGGACGGTCGCATCTGCTGCTGCATCGTCAGTGACGTTACCTTCATACGCAAACATTTCGTCCTCGAACCATTGGTGCTCAGTTTGCGTTACTGGATTAGAAAAGCCGAGCATCGCAAGCAACGGAGTTTGATGTGGATTTAAAAGAAGTAATTCGTCTTGTACCGATTCTGTTTTACCAATCAAATCATTAGAGAAAATCTGTGACATAAAAATATGTCCCCCTTTTTTGTTTGTATTAAAAAAGACCCCTAATTAAAGGAGTCTCATTTTCTTAACTGTCTTTTTAATTGAGCAACCGCAGCGCGATCTTCTGTACGACCGCTTTTACGTGCTTTTTCCTCGGCTTCTTTAATAAGCTGATCCGGCGTTTTGTCGATCTTATCCGTCCCCGAATTCGTACTTTGACCGATAGGTTTCGGCTTCTGCGCAATAAGAAACGGCTTTTCTTCAACTAGCGCCTTTACTATGTCATCGACTCCGACAACTTTTCCGTCTTCTACCGAAACGCCACTTAAATCAGCCAAGCGCAAGGCATCGTCAATATACGCGATACTTTCCGACGTTGCCGCCTTGATGAATGCGTTCGTAATCTTTTCTTGTTCGCTTGCCTTTTTAAGTTCCTCGATCTGCTGCGTAAGTGATTGCTCAACTTCCGACTTTGCTTCGAGTTCCTTTTTGATGCGGTCTAGTTCCGTTAGCTCTGCATCTGCCTTTTCTTGCTCCGCTTTTTCGTACGCGCTCAGCTTCTCTTTTAGCTCGCCGTAATCTGCGTATTTAGATTCCGTACGGCTAATGCGTTTGGTAATCATCGCGTCTAGTTCTTCTTGCGTAAGCTCAATTTTCTTCGGCTGATCATCGCCGTTTGGTTGCTCCGTCACTTGCTCATCGACTTGACCTCCGCCTGCTTGACCATCTGCGTCAAATAACGGCATAAATCGTTTTACAAACATATCGTCCTCCAACCGTTTTAAGGCCGTCGCCTATTAGTTAAAACAGCCGTTTAGTTTAACGTCTTAACGTTCGGACAATAAATCCTCGCTTCTGATCGGCGAATATACGTGCTTGCATCGCGGATGAAATATTTCGCCCGTCGCCTGCAATTCGTCGTAAGTTAAATAAGGACCCGGTGCATCTAGCGTAAGTTTCATGATTTCGCCCTCGTGAAATCGGCAGTAATCCGAAGCCCCATGTGATGATATTTGCGCATACAAAACGCCGCGAATAACGGCTTCATTGCTCGTTGCTTCGCGGTATGTCTGCATCATTTTCGTTCGAGTCACCATGTCGGCGTATACTTCCGGTTTCCAGCGACGTCCTTTTGCGTCGACGATTCCGGTCACGACGGATTCTTTGAGCCGCTTTTTGATATCGTCCCTGATCGTCCGTCGTCCGTTTGTACCCGCCGCCATGTTGTATTTAATAGAATCGGAAACGGCACGTCTAACCGCGGCTTTTGTTTTCCGGTCTACGTTCTGCGTGACCGCTAGAAGATCCGCTTGTGTATCCGCAATAGCAGCCGCGACCATTGCTTCGTTTAGCTCGTTGAACTTTACGATAAGAGCCGCTTGCTCTAGCGATTCAGCGACCTTAAGCGCAACTAGCGTATTAATTACGCCATCGTTTGCGGCTATAGGTACGTTTTCACTAACCCACCGCGCCGATTTCCTATCAAGGTCGGCTAAAATACTGCTGATCGACTGAAGCGTAGCGAGCGCATTGGCTCGTCGGAAGTTCGTAATATCAACGCGATCGAGCTCGGCGAGAATGTCTTTGATGGCGGAACGATAATAGCCGGCAAGCTGCTTCGTTTGATAATCGTAGTTAGGTGCCGGTACTTTTGCCATTACTCATCGTCCTCAGGTTCCGGCGGCGCTTCCGGCTCATTAAAGATCGACGCATCTACGAAGCCATTTGCGGATGTTTCGTCTTCTTCAATGCGGCGCATGATTTCGTCCGCCTTTTCATCATCGACGTCATCCATCGCTTTAATTGCGTCCCGAACGTCAAGTGTCGGCTTGCCCGCCGTTCTAATCTCCATGATCTCAGCAAGCTCTTTTTCATTCCGCGGAATACCATCGTTCCAAATAGCCCGCGGGTAAACGGCTTCGTCAATCTTGATTCGTTTGACCGCCTTCTCTAAAAGCATGCACGTCCAAAGCGCATCTCGGACCGCTTTGTCGTAGTGCGCTCGTATTCGCTTAACTTTTGATAGAATCGGCATGAACCGCGCTTTAATCGCGGCACCGTCGGTATGAGACGTTCCGGTTCCGCCGGAGTTATCGCCCGACATCGTAGTTCCGAAAAGCCACTGTGGCGTTTCCGACATCATGAATACGGTACTCAAAAGAACGTCTAATTCTTTAAAGGCCGCATCTAATTGCGCCTGCCACACCATATATCCAGGCGTCGGATCGTCTTTTGATACTGGAATATAAGCTCCACCGAAGCGAACGGTATCTCCATCGTCTTGAATCTCCGGACCATACGCTGTAGGGTCGCTGTGTTTCCATAGAATGTAGTCGATCTGCACTAAACGGTCGTTAATCGCAGCAAAGGTCGTCTCTAACTTCTCTAAGCCACCGATGCCAAAGAACTCGTCGTCAATCGACTTATACGGAACATGAAATACCGGAATATGCGGCAAATGAGTTTCTTCTATATCTTCTTCGCGACCTGTCGGCAGTTGTTCGCCAATGGTATATACGGATAAAGACATGCCAGTTGAGGTATCAACCCCGTTTTCGTACAAACGATATCGCGAGTAAAGGATATAACCTGGTACATGACGTTCGACGTTTAAAAACGGAATCTCCGTCTTCTCCGTCTCAACCCATTCAACTTGCGCAATATTGACCGCTTTTAACTTCTTAACGTTTCCGACACTAAACTCCGGAAAGACTGCGCCAGCGCTAACGTGTTCAATGATCGCTTCCATCTCGGCATCTGCCGGCACCGGTAAGCCGAGTTTCTCCACTTCCGTATAGTCTTGACGGTATCCGTAGCGCACCTTAAACCACGAATCGCCACGGAAGCCGTTCGCCGTTGCGCTTTCGTGAAGAAGCTGATTAATATCGTTCTCTTCTACGTAGCGATTGAGCGCTTTTTGTTCTTCGCTGTCATCGGGTAGGCCGCTTTCGAACTGAACCGGTTCTCCTACGAGAAGATCAGCCGGTTTCGTTACGAGAATGTCGGCAAGATTGACCGCGATATATAGCTTCTTTAATTGCTCGGCTTGCGGCGAATCCTTCAGAACGTCAGTCGCACGCTCATAGACGTCTCGTTGCTTTCCTTCGAATAGCTTTTTCATACGCCGATATTTTGCCAGACGCTCGATTGAGTCAGCCGGAGGAAATTGCGCGCCAGGTCGGATGATGCTATACGTTTTAGTATGCGATCCGTCGTCGGGTTCATGGTTGCGGTGCTTAAATAAGTCCGTAAAACCCATCGCTTATTCCTCCTTCAAAAGATCGTCTAATTCGTTAGTTAAGGCGTTTATATCCTCGATTGTTTGATTATCCGATGTGTTGTCGGTGATAATCTGTCTATCCGCTAACTTACCGATTAATTTCGTGTAAATTTCGATAGCCTTCATCGAAGGTTGTTTCCCTCGTATTGAGCGCATTAACTGACCGTAGACTTCCGCTTGGTGACTCGCTAACATCTCGTCAGCTAATAGACCCATATATTCGATGAACACGGGGTCCTGTGTTCGCCAACGATATAATCCCATACGCGACATCCCTAGTTCTTCGGCTAGTTCCGCTTGCGTTTTCTTCGCGCCGTCTTCCGGCATTATTTCATTCGTGGCACATGCAAGGGCCGCTTTCCTTTTTTCATACGATAGCTTTGCTTCTAGTTTCTTTTTTAACGACATTTAACGTCCTCCTTCCGTTACATATACTTAGGCTTCGATTGAAGCAATGTCTTAGCTCGTTTACTGACACTCACCGCCATTTCTAACGCATCAGGTAAATCATCGTGCCAGTTCGAACCATAGCGCTCAAACTGTTCGAGTAAAAGCGCCTGACTGCGATGGAATTCGATTTCCCCTTTTTCAATCTGCGGCATAAGGGCTTCTATGCGAAGTGCTTTCCGAGAACGTTGATTGATCTTGGAAACGCGTGTAGTTGCCGGATACCCTTTTAACGCTAATTCACGTTTTATAGCGTCAACGAACCATTCTTGTGCGTTTTGAGACTCCGCAGCGATACGATCCGGCTGATACTCCATAACTTTCTCGACAATTACCTTGAGAAATTTGTCAGGATGAAGTCGTTCTCCGTAAGCGTCGATGACGTGTATTTTTCCAGTCTTTTTATGCTTTGCTATCGTAACAATCGCGGAAAAGTCGCCTTTCTCTTTCCCCATCGCAAAGTCAATTCCCATATAAATAGAGAATTCTTTATGGCTAAGTCTGAAATCCGTCCAATACGAAAAGGACTCCGGTTTAAATATCTGCGAATCCTCATCGATTGGGTTATTCATAAACTCGGTATTGAAAGCCTTTGTGCCGATATTGACCTTTTCGATCATCAGCGCAGCTATAGGAAATCGTCCAGGCCACAAAACCTCGGCGCCTTCGTCCATTTCCGCTTTGTGTTCTTTGTAGAATCGCATTGCAGCGCGGGCATTTGGCGTAGACATCGTGTCTTCTGATTCCGCCTGCATCATTTCTTCGACTTCTTCATCGCTTGGTACGTATTCTTTGTAAATACGTTCGAACTCCGCCCACAAATCGGTTCTATTCGGCGGTTTGATGATCGCCGGAAAACTATTCTTAATAAAATCGCGACGTTCGTTCAATACGTAGTTCAGCAAACTATCGAAGTGTACAAGTGTTCCCATGAAAATAAACGCAGTTTTCGTAGGATCACCCGCAGGCATAAGGTCTTGGTTAAGCCAATCCTTAGCCTTCTGACGCAGTTCAGGCGTATTGTTCGAGTCAAGCGACTCCAAGTCGTCCAATAGAATTAAATCCGGCCGCTGAGAACCATTACGGAAACCACGGATCTGTGTTCCGAGCGACGTCGCTTCCATTTTGATGCCGGTCGTTGTAATAAAAGCCGTTTCGGAATCCTTTTCGTTGCGCGTTTTCTGCTCGTACAGGACTTCGCCAAAGTCTTCGCGTAGCTTTTGGTTGTATTTAAGCTGACCGGCGACCCATTTAATGAACTTGATCGATCCGGCGTTCGTTTCCGAGATAATCAAGATCATACGCCGCTTTTTATAGACGATCTCATGCACCGGAAACGCGTTCGATAGGTAAGCCGACTTTGCGTGCCCCCTCGACGCAGCCCATGCGATACGGGCCGTTTTATTACGGTTCGATACCGAGTCGAGGATAGACGATAGTTTCCGGTGAAAGTCCGGCGCATCGTCCATATCTACTGCGGTCGTCGGTACGAGATTATCCGGATTGCCCGGGTTCCGTGCCTCCGAAAAGTATTCGTAAAAGAAATACAGCATATCGGTCTCGGCGCGGTGGACCCGTTTTAGCTTTATTAGTTCGTCGCGATCCTTCCGCATAAGATCGACGTGATATTCGGTATGCTTGCCCGCTTGAATAATATCGCGTAGTTTTTTCAGCCGCTCCGTTACGGCCTCTATCCGCGCTTGCCGTTCTTCACGTTCTGAAAACTTGCCGTTAATAAACGCCAAATTACCGCCTCCTTCCCGTATATTTTCCGTTGACTCACCGAATTTGATATCGTATAATGAATATAACTTAAAAATAATTAAAGTACATTGGAGTGAAGACGTATGGCTAACGAAGTGAACCCGATCAAAAGTAAACGCGATTTCAATAAACTAAAAAACGCCCTCAAACCGGGGCGCGACCGTCTGTTATTGCAACTAGGTACGGCTTTTGGACTTCGTATTTCCGATTTACTTTCGCTAAAGGTCGGCGATCTTCGCGGCCAAACGTCTCTTAAAATAACCGAAGCCAAACGCAAGAAAACGCGTGTCATTACGTTCTCGGCATCCGTCAAAAAGCTCGTCAATGAACTCGAAGGCACTGACGATGACTACGTATTCGCAAGCCGCAAGGGCGCCAAGCCGATCAGTCGCGTTCAGGCCTACCGCATTCTAAACGAAGCCGCCGAGCGCGCTGAAATCGCTAAAAAGATCGGCAACATCGGTACTCATACACTTAGAAAAACGTTCGGCTACCGTTTGTATGAAATGAATATCGCGGTCGACCGGATCATGGCGATTCTTGGTCATTCTTCCGAAAAAGATACGCTGAAATATATTGGAATCACAGCCGACGAGATTTCGGTCGCATACGAGAGCATCGCAATTTAAGTCGTGGTGCTTTTTTATTCCGGAGGATCTTCGTAGACTCGGTCGCCCCCTTCGGCTGTGTCCAATAGAGCCCTCAATGCTTTCCCGACTTCATAACCGTTAGCTATCGTCTTCTCACCGAGACATTCAGTTATGTCCCGAAACTCAGCCAGCGCCTTTGTGGCTGCCTTCGCTTCGCGCTGAACCGCTTTAAGGCCTTTGATAGCCTCCGAAACATCTACGTCTACCTTTACGTTTAAATTGCCGACTGATTCGCGTTTGTTTTCCGCCATTCACGTCATCCCCTTTGTCCGTTTTCTTGCTGCGCATTTGAACGCAAGCACAAAAAGACCTCCGGCGCTGACCGGAAGCCTCGTTCTGATTGCGTCTATTCGTTTACCTTTTCGTATGTCTCCTCGAAAATCTCCTTTTCAACCGGATAGCGCTCGCCACGAACTCCGGTGACGATGTAATGCTTACCGACTTCAACCTCGTACCATCCTTCGAGGGTTTTGATCGCCGGCTTGTTATTCGCCTTAGGTATCGGTCCGCTTTTCGGATAAAACCCGATCAATTTGTCCGAAAACACCTGATAACTAGCGTAGCCATCTTCCATACCGCTCTCAAAAAGAACCGCTTCGACTACGACAGGCTTTTTGCGATACTTCGTCATATATCCGTCCTCCTTAAAAATCACACGAAATCAGCGCTTTTCACCGTCTGCCCTTACGAATACCCCAGTCGGCTACCGAAACGTCTAATTTCGTGCATTTTACGTGTTAAAATCGTTATGCTAGTCCGTATCGTTCCCGCAATACTTTCATATCGGCGGTTATTTCCGCTTTGAGTGCATCGATTGATTCCGTCTCTGAGCCGTCCGTAAGCCGTAGGTGCTTCAGCGCCTCAATTTTCGTTCTTAACGCGCTGTTCGTGATCGCAGTCGGGTAGTGCGTACCACAGACGATACAGTCAAAGTATGTTTCGACGACGCCTTTTCGTATGGCCCGTTCTTTTAATACGATGGCGGTGCGTTGATTGCATGCGTCGCAGGTGGAGAAAGTAGGTAGCGTGGTCATGGCCGGTCGCCTCCAACGTATCTGAAAAAGAAGACGCCTTCTTCATCCGGAAGCAACGGTATTTCTTGTGGAGTACTGTCGGAGCTTTTCGCGACTAGACGGTAATTAGCAAGAGCTGACGTCGCACCGAACGGAATAGTGTACGGATCTCTTACAAGTATGTAATCGGTCAGCTCCGTTAGATCGTCCGAATTTTCAATACCGAGTAGTTCTCGAACTCTATCGCTCGTCTCTTTCGTCAAATAGCCGTCTTCAATAAACTTGATACAGCCGTTGATTTCTTCGTTCATGATAACGCCCTCCTTGTCGTTTTTTTTTCGTCGTCCACTACTCGGCAGGACCTCTCCGTTTTGAAATTCACCTAACACCCCGAGTTTAAAAAATTGTGCGCAAGTTCTGTTCGTCAGATCCGGCGGTTTTGGACGGGGCGCTTGGGGGCGGGCGGCTTTCGTTTATTTTTCGCGATTATTATTGAATAACGCATTCATAACGTTGCATAACGAAAGTAACAAAAAGACTTTCTGTTACATTCGCGTTCATGACAAACGTTGATGTGTCGCAGTTGGCAGCCGTTCGACCAACGCAACGAAACGTATTAACTTTATGCATCGTACCAGCCCTGCCATGCCGCCATTCGTGCGGGCTACCTATGCCGGCCGTCATGCATACGATCGTGCATAAACGGATGAGCTTCGGCTTTCAACCCCCTGAGTTTTCGGAGACCTCGTCCGCCAGCGCTGTCTGCTTGGTTACGGATGTCTTCGCCTGTCTCTAGCCGTCACCCTATCGTCCGCCTTCGTACTATATTATATACACCGTCTGTGCCTGCCGTTACATAGCGGCTGTATGACGGTACCCTAATCGCTGCTCACCGTCTGCTTACCGTTAGTATGTTACGGTGCGTTACGTCTCTCTATAACGTAAGACAGCATATCCGTATGTTACACAAGTATATCTACGCAGTCCTTAACGATTAGCGACCGGTTATATGTCCGTCCTATTAACGTTATCCTTTTCGTATGTATTTAAGTACAGCGCCCTCGGCTCCGCCTCGTCCGCAAATAATAAGCCGCCGTCCTTCTATATGTATTCTATTGCGTTATCTGCGGAACGGAGTGACGCTAGGTCTTCCCTAAGAATAAGACAACGTTAACGCCTAAAAACGGCTGTATCCCACGTGGCTCTAAGCGTCAAGGCGATTTTGACGTGTTCTGTTTTCGCCACACTGAAAGGCTGTTTTGTTCTGTTTTCGCCACACTGAAACGTCGGCTCCCCGTTTTTAGACGCAAAAAAAAGAGACGCTCGCCTTGAACGTCCCTACTTTTCGTCGCTACCGTCCTCTATTTCGAACAGATCTTCGTACTTCCATCCGCCTGCTTTCATAAGCGCAACGACCTGCCAATCTTCGTGGCGCCCATTCGAATCGAACCGCGAGATAGAACCCTGTGGAACGCCCGATGCTTCCGACAGCCTTGTTTGCGTCCATCCATCAGCCTTCATAAGTTCCTTCAGACGCGGCCTTACGTTTATGCGCTTGCCCATCCGCATCACCTCCGTATTTATATAAGTAATTATACGATATCGGATATTATTTCGCAATATCCGTTGACATACGTTATACGATATCGTATAATAAAGGTACAGAAAGGAGGTGCACACGATTGATTGAACTAGCTACTAAAATATCCGTCTTGCTTGCGTCGTGGTTGGCGATCATCAAAACCGCGATGGAAATCAAGGCAATGAAAAAGCGACGGTCTCCCTCCAAGAAGAAACGTCGCAAGTAAACGGACGGGGCGATAAGCCCCGGTTCAATCAATTATACCACACATGCGCAAAATTAATACGCTTGATACGTTGCTCATCGTCGTATTGATCGCCTGGATTGCGTTCACGGATTACGCTAAATGGCAGCCGATTGACTGCGCAGCCGTTGCAACGCTAATCATTTTCGGCTTTACGGTCGCCTTAAAATCGCTAATGAAATAAGACGTCAAGCAGCCGTCCCTACCTACGCCCTAAGACGCTAATTAGACGGCGCTGACGTACTAAAAACGAGGAGGAATCGTTGAATATGATCGAGTATAACTGCCCGGACTGTTCATT
>Ga0006562J51391_1012175_pt1 | contig 34750 bp, 34 predicted proteins | sample Ararhi6_input_d2_FD_51391 | JGI IMG/M metagenome (IMG submission 51391) | reverse complement strand
GTAATGGCCTCGGGACGAGTCTTAGTTGTTGGCCGGCGTGGCGGCGGCGACCGGCTGGTCGCCCGCCTCGGGGCGGAAGCCGCCGCCGAGCGCCTGGATCAGTTGGACGGAGGTGTCGACCTGCTGCGCGCGGAGCGCGGCCATGCGCTGCTCGGCCTGGAGCAGCTGCTGGCGCACGATCAGCGATTCGAGGTAGCTGCCGACACCGGCCTTGTAGCGCTGCTGCGAGAGGTCGTACGCCTGCTGCGCGGCGTCCTGCGCGCGCTGCTGCGCCGCGATCTGCGTGCCGGTCGAATCGAGCGCCGACAGATCGTCGGACACTTCGTTGAGCGCGCCGACGAGGATCTTGTTGTACTGCGCGACGGCGAGGTCGTAGTCCGCATCCTTGCCCGCGAGGTTCGCGCGCAGGCGGCCGCCATCGAAGATCGGCAGGCTGAAGGCGGGCAGGATCTGCGCGAAGCGGGCACGGGCGGAGAACAGGTTCTCCGAACCCGGCGCGACCTGCGCGGCGAGGATGCCGAGGCTCACGTTGGGGAGGAATTCCGTCTTCGCCGCGGCGATGTTCTTCGACGCCGCTTCGACGCGCCAGCGCGCGGCGACGAGGTCGGCACGATGGCCCAGCAGATCGGCCGGCAGGTTCGCGGGCACGGCGACGGCCGACGGCGCGAGCGCGGCCGGACGAGCGATGTCGAGGCCGCGGTCCGGACCCTTGCCGAGCAGCACGCTCAGCGCGCTGCGCGAGCTGTCGATCGCGCGCTCCGCGACGGCGACTTCGCGTTCCGCCGTGGCGATTTCGCTGTCGGCCTGCTTGACCTGGATCTGGTTGTCGACGCCGGCCGCGACGCGCTGGCGCGTCAGCGTGCCCGATGCCTGGCTGCGCTCGAGTTCGGCCTTCGCGACGTCGAGCTGCGTGAACGCGTAGCCCAGCTGCACGTACGCCCGGGCGACGTTGGTCGAGATCTCGATGCGCGCCGCGCGCGCGTCGATCTCGCTGGCGCGCTGCGCGCCGACCGCGGCTTCCCACGCGTCGCGCTTGCCGCCCCAGAGATCGAGGTCCCAGCTGAAGTTGCCGTAGCCGTATTTCGTCCAGCCGAAGTGGTTGCCGGTGGGCGGCGGCAGCAGCGTGCCCGGAAGGCGCGCGCCGGCGATGCCGCCACCGACGCCGAAGGTCGGATCGCGCGCGGCGTCCGCGGCGCCGGACTGGGCCTGCGCCTGGCGCACACGCGCCTCGGCCACGGCGAGATCCGGGTTGCCCTTCAGCGCTTCGGCGATCAGCGCGTCGAGCTGGCTGTCACCCAGGCCCGTCCACCAGTCGGCGGCCGGCCAGTTCGCCGGAGAGACCTGCGCCTTCGCCAGGCTGCGGTCGGCGTGGAGGGTGGACGGATCGCTGAGCTGGCCCTGCGGCTCCAGTCCGCGGCTGGTCACGCAGCCGGAAAGGATGAGCGCGGCGCCGACGGCCGCCACGAGAGTGTGCAGACGCATGAGTTGTAGCCTCGACGGTTGAATCAGTCTTTGTCGCGGAGCGCGTTGAGCACGCGCCCCAGGTAGTCGTGCAGCCGTACCCGTTCTTCCGGAGAAAGGTCGCGCTGCGCACGCTCGAGCGTGCCTGCGCTCGATTCGTGCAGATGACGCCACAAGGCCACGCCGGCCTCGGTCAGTTCGATGCGAAGCGCGCGGCGATCCTGTTCGTGCGGCTGGCGGCGCAGGTAGCCCTTGGCCTCTAGCTGGTCGAGCTGGCGGGTCATGGCGCCAGCGTCGAGGTTCACACCCCGCGCGAGCTCCGAGGCCGACGTCGATCCGTGGAGCGCCAGGTACTTCAGCATGTGGAACTGGGTGAACTTCAGCCCGACGCCGAGTTGCGCCAGATCGGACTCGATCGCGCGGACGATTTCGCCGCGGACCGAGCCGATGAGGGACCCGAGGCTGTCACGACCATCGGGCGAAGTGGGGCATGCGGCCTTGTTCATGACGCATATTCTATTGCCTGGAATATAGTTGTCAAGGCAAATATGCGTAGGGCAGATATTGTCAGGTCGGCATCAGTTCATCCTCGTCCGCCAGCAGCGTGGCCAGGGCCGGATCGCGGATGTCGAAGAGGTCGAAGACGCCGAGCGCGCGCAGGGTCGGCAGCTGGGCCAGAAGACGGGTTTCGAGGCGCCGCACCTGCTCTTCCGGCGTCGCCGGGTCGAGCATGGCGTGGGCGCAGGCCACGAAGGTCACCAGCGCGTCGCCGGCTTCCCGGCCTTCGCCGAGCTGGTCGTGGTCATGGGTGACGAGACGGATCATGGGGACGATCTCCGTGTCGAGGTCCCTTCCGGGTGCCTGGGGCGCCCCATGCGGGACAGATAGTTGGGACTGCAAATGTTAGCGAGGAAGCTTTAGGCCTGTTATCGTCATCGGGCCAACTTATATCGAGGATCGGCCAACATGCTCCACGACGCCGTGCACGACTTGCTGGAATCGGCCGACGGGCCGCCCCTCGTCGCCTACGAGGCGCGCGGGGAGATTCCGTTGAAGGAGATCGACTGGCACAGCCATGTGCGTGGCCAGTTTTTTTACGTGGAACAGGGGCTTGTCATCACCCGAACGGATCACGGGTCGTGGCTCCTGCCGCCGCACCGTGCCGGCTGGATGCCACCGGGCACCCGCCACACCGTGAGCATCGCGGGCCCGAGCCACGCGTGGGCCGTGTTCATCGCGCCGTCGGTCGCCGCCACGCTGCCGGACCGGCCCTGCGTGTTCGGCGTCAACGACCTCTTCCGCGCCATCGTCAAACGGGCTGCCAGCTGGCCGCTCGACGCGCCGCCGGATCCCGCGCGGGACCGCCTGTTCGAAGTGCTGCTCGACGAGATGCGCCGCGCGCCGGTCGAGGAGCTGCACCTCCCATGGCCCGAGGACCGGCGCCTGCGCCGCATCGCCATGGCGATGTACGAACGTCCCGACGACACCCGCGGCATCGACGAATGGGCGAGCTGGGCCGGCATGTCGGTGCGTACGCTGACGCGGCTCTTCCGCCAGGAAACGCAGGTCAGCGTCGCGCAGTGGCGACAGCAGGCACGCCTGGCGTGCGCGCTGGAGCGGCTTGCGAACGGCGATCCGGTGTCGCTCGTGTCGGACGCGCTCGGCTACGCCACGCCGAGCGCGTTCGTGGCGATGTTCCGCAAGGCCTTCGGCGATTCGCCCGGCCGGTACCTGGCGCGGCAGGCGCTGGGCTGAGCCGCTGTAGGAGCGGACCTGGCCGCGATCGCTTTTCGCGAGGTGCGACAGGGCCTGTGGCGCTCGGCGAAAAGCCAATCGCGGCCAGGTCCGCTCCCACAGGCGAAGGTTGCGGCCAGGTCCGCTCCCACCAGGGCAGCAGTTCGTCAGTTCAGCGGCTTGCACATCCAGAGCGCCTCGAACGTGTATGCGTCGCCCGACTCGCGCTCCACGACATCGACGGCGATGCGTCCGTGTTGCCACTCGCCGTGCATGCCCGGCGACGTGACGTCGTAGCAGGATCGCTGCGCTTCGTAGTTACCGCGGTCCGGGTCCGTCATTGCCAGTTCTTCGGCGCGGCATTGCGCCATCGCCTCGCCATGGGTGGGCAGCGTGCGCTGCCCGGCGACGAAGTGATCGGCGGCGCAATCGACCGCGAGCGCGTGGCCCGGCAGGGCGAAAACGGCAAGTGGCAGAAGCAGGTGGACGAGGGTGGTTCGGTGCACGGGACGCTCCTCTCTTGATGGAGGCGCGAGCGTCGTTCGATGTCATGGGAAAGCACATCAGACCAGTCTGAAAATGCGGGGCGATCTCCCGCCTTGTGACGCGTATCACGCGCGACTCGTCCGCGATGAAAGCCTCGTGACCGGCGCGTCAATGCGCGGGGAAGCGATACCCGACACCCGGCTCGGTCTTCAGCCATCGCGGCGTCGACGGATCGTCGCCGAGCTTCTGGCGCAGCTTGCCCATCACGATCCGCAGGTAATGCGTGTCCTGCGTATGCGTCGCGCCCCACACGTCGCGCAGGATCTGTTGCTGGCCGACCACGCGGCCCGGATGGCGCACGAGCAGCGACAGCACGGCGAACTCCTTGCGCGTGAGCGCGACAGGCGCGCCGTCGAGGAACACCTCGCGCCGGGCGAGGTCGACGCTCAGCGTGCCATCGTCGTAGCGCACGGGGGCATCGGCCTGACCGCCCTTCGCACCCTGGCGCAACAGCACGCGCAGGCGCGCCATCAGCTCCTGGATGCCGAACGGCTTGGTCACGTAGTCGTTCGCGCCGAGGTCAAGCGCCTTGACCTTCTCGCTTTCCGCGTCGCGCACCGAGAGCATGAGCACCGGCACGTCGCTCCACTGGCGGATCTCGCGCAGCACGTCGTGGCCCTCGCGATCGGGCAGGCCGATGTCGAGGATCACCACGTCGGGCGACTGCGTCGCCGCGAGCCCGAGGCCCTGCTCGCCCGTTTCGGCGAGGAACACGTGGTAGCCCTCGGCGCGGAGCCCGATGTCGAGGAAGCGGCGGATCTGCGCTTCGTCGTCGATCACCAGCACTCGGGGGGCGGTAGGGTTCATCGGTTCTCGTCGGGCGGATCGGACAGGGGCAGCGAGATACGCATGGTCGTGCCACCGCCCGGCTGGGGCAAGGCCTCCACGTTGCCGCCGTGGGCGCCGATCATGCCACGGCAGATCGCGAGGCCGAGGCCCGTGCCCTGCCCGCCCCGGTCGCCGCGGGAGACGGAATAGAACATGTCGAAGATCATCGCGCGCTCTTCCTCGGGAATGCCGGGCCCGCGATCGTTGACGTCGACCAGCAGGCGTCCGGCCTCGCGTCGCACGACGACGCGCACCGCCTCGCCCGGCGGCGAGAAGCGCGCGGCGTTCTCGAGGATGTTGAACAACGCCTGCTCGACGAGCGCGGGATGCACGTGCAGCAGCACGGTCTCCTTCGGCAACGTCACGTCGATGCGGGTGTCGGGAAAGAGCTGGCGCATGCGCGCGACCGCGGACGCGACGACCTCGCCCGCGTCGATCCAGTCGCGGTGCAGGGTCAGGTTGCCGTGGCCCAGGCGCGTCATGTCGAGCAGGTTCTGGATGTAGCGATCGAGCCGCTGGCCCTCGCCGAGGATCGCCTGCAACAGCGCGTGCCGTTCGTCGGCGGGCAGCTTCTCGTCATAGCTGAGCAGCGTGCCGGCCGACCCGATCATCGATGCGAGCGGCGAGCGGAGATCGTGCGACACCGACGAGAGCAGGGCGTTGCGCAGGCCCTCGGTCTCCGCCTTCACGCGGGCGCCTTCGAGTTCCGCGGCCAGCCTCGCGCGCTCGAGCGCCTGGCCGATGTCCTGCACCATGGCCATCGCGAGTCCGCGCCGGTCCACATCGGGCTCCCGCGTCCCGGCGGGATAACGCAGGGCGGCGACGCCGGAGGCCTGCGTTTCGCCCCCGAGGGGCAGCATCCAGCAGTTCGCCGCGCGCAGCGTATCGGTGAAGCGACCGGCGGGCTCGCCATGCTGCTCGCACCAGTCCGCCGCCGCGCGATCCTGCGGCGTCAGCTCGAAGGGCGACGGCGCCGCCGTCTCGGCCACCAGCGTCATCGAGGCGTCGCGCACGAGCATCGCGGCATCGACGTCCAGGGCGCGCGCGAGCGCGCGAGCGCCGACGAGACGCACGGCCGCCGCGTCGCTCGCCGTGGCCAGCTGCTGCCCGAGCGACACGAGCGTGCGAGCCCGCGCCTGCGCCGCGCGCAGCGACTGCACCTGACCCGCGAGCCGCGTCGCGAGCCGGCTGCACACGAGTGCCGCGACGAGGAACAGGACCACCGCGAGCACGTCGTCGGCGTTGGCGATCGCCAGCGTGTAGCGCGGTGGCGCGAAGAAGAAGTTGTAACCGACGAAACACAGCAGGGCCATGTACACGGCGACCGCCATGCGCGTACGGGCGGCGACGAACAGCACGGCGGTCAGGAACACGAGCGAGAGATTCGCGACGGAGAGGAACCGGTCGGCGATGAACGAGAACGCCATCGCGATGACCGTCGCCACCGTGGCGAGTCCGTATTCGCGCCGCGACCCGAGGTCGTTGCCGACGCGCAGCCGGTGGCGTGCGCGCGCCCGCTCCGCGGGCGTCGCGACGATCGTGAGTTCCAGGTGCGCCGCGCGGCGGAGCAGCCGTTGCGTCAGCGAGTAGCCGAGGCGACGCGCGATCGGACGCTCGCGGGTGCGTCCGACGATGATCTGGCCGACGCCTTCGCGGTCGGCCCAAGCGAGGAGTTCGTCGGCGATCGCATGACCGCGAAGCACCACCTCCTCGCCGCCCAGGCGACGCGCGAGGCGCATCGCCGCGTCGACGCGCTCGCGTCGTTCGGGATCGACACGGCCACGGTCGACGAAGACCACGCTCCATGGCGCGCCGCGCCGTTCCGCGATGCGCCGCGCCACGCGCACGAGGTAGTCGCTTTGCGCCGCGCCGTCGATGGCCACCATCACCCGCCGCCGTACCGGCATGACGCCGCCACGCGCGAGCATGTGGTCGCGCAGGTCGCTGTCGACGTGCGCGGCCACGGTCTCCACCGCGAGTTCGCGCAGCGCGGCGAGGTTCGTGGGCGAGAAGAACGCCTCCAGCGCGACCGCCGCGGTCTCCGGCACGTAGACCTTGCCCTGCCGCAACCGCGCGATGAGCTCGCGCGGCGGCAGGTCGACCAGCACGATGTCGCGTGCCCGGTCGAGGAACGCGTCGGGCACCGTTTCGCGCACCGCCACGCCGGTGATCCGCCGCACCTGGTCGTTGAGGCTTTCCAGGTGCTGCACGTTCAGCGCGGTATAGACCTCGATACCGGCATCCAGCAGTTCGGCGATGTCCTGCCAGCGACGCGAATGACGACCGCCCGGCAGGTTGGTATGGGCCAGCTCGTCCACCAGGATCACGGCCGGGCGGCGGACCAGCGCCGCCTCGAGGTCGAACTCGCGGAAGTCGCGGCCGGCATGCCGTACCTTGCGCGTCGGCAGGATCTCCATGCCCTCGAGCAGCGCCGAGGTCTCGGCCCTGCCATGCGTTTCCACCAGGCCGACGACGACATCGACACCCTGGCGGCGCATGTCGCGCGCCGCCGCGAGCATCGCGTAAGTCTTGCCGACGCCGGGAGCGGCCCCGAGGAAGACCTTCAGATGCTGCCCATCCTCGGCATTGACCGCGTTGAGCAAGGCATCGGCGCGGGCGTCGCGGGTATCGGTCATGGAGAAGGCCGGTGGGAAAACGTGCGGTACGAAGGTTAGCCGTAGCGCCGCGGGAGCGCACGCGGCGTACGGCGGCCGTTAGCGGGCGACGGAATCCAGCGCCATGTTCAGCGCGAGCACATTCACCCGCGGCTCGCCGAGCACACCGAGCTGACGCTGCTGCGTGTGTTCGTCGACCAGCGCCTGCACCTTTGCGACATCCAGCCCGCGGGCACGCGCCACGCGCGCGACCTGATACCGGGCGGCCGCTGGAGAGATCTCCGGGTCCAGACCGCTGGCCGACGCGGCGACGAGTTCGACGGGCACGAGTGCCGCATTGCCGGGATCGGCGGCCCGGAGTGCCGCGATTCGTTGCTTCGCGGCCTCCGCCAGCGCCGGGTTGGTCGGGCCGAGATTCGAACCGGTCGACGCGGCCGCGTTGTCCGGGCCAGGCGTGGTCGCGGACGGACGCCCCCAGAAGTAACCGGGCGTGGTGAAGGACTGGCCGATGAGCGACGAGCCGACCGGTTTCCCGTCGCGCTCGACGACGCTGCCGTTCGCCTGCCCCGGGAACAGCACCGCGGCGACAGCCGTCACGGCGAGCGGATAGGCCACGCCGGTCACGGCGGTGAGCAGCAGGAGCAGGACGATACCGTTGCGCAGGATCTTTGCCATGGCGGCTGCTCTCCTCAGTAGTGCCAGATCGCGTCGACGATCAGGCTCGCCTGGTAGTCCTTGCGACCACGGTCATAGGCGGGCATGTCGTACGACTTCTCGACGCGCACCTCCGGACGGATCTCGAGATCGGGACTGACCCAGTGCGTGAGTCCGACCGTGTGGGTCGTGTAGCGCGTGGCGTAGCCCGTGCGCTGGCCCTTCTGGTCGTTGTACCACTCGTTACGGATCGAGATCATGTTCAGCGGATTCAGCGCGATGTTGAGGTAGTTCACGATGCCGTATTCGCCGGCCTTGCCGGGCAGCGGCGACGACGCGACCACGCCGGGTTCGCCACCGGGGCCGAAGCCGGGGATGTTGCGGCCGTACATGTAATAGGCCTCCGTGAGGATGTGCACGTTGTCGGTGAAGCGGTGGCCCCACGTCGTCACGTACATCTGCACGTTGTTGTAGTTGTAGTCGGAGGTGTTGAAGCTGTTGACGCAGGGGTACAGCATGTCGTTGTTGTCTTTCGACACCCAGCGGACGCAGGCCTGCAGCGTCGGGCGCGACGAGTGGTTCCACACCGCCGTGTCGTTACCGCCGTTGATGCCTACCTGCAGGGTCCACTGCGCGTTGAGCCGCGTCGTCGTCATCACGCCCATCTGCGTGTACGGATCGACGGTGTAGAGCACCGAATGCGTCACGAGGTAGTTGTTCGGCGAGAACTGCGCCTCGATGTCGGGCAGCGACAGGTAGCGACCGACGCGGACCACCATGCCCTCGGCCACGTGCGGCAGGTAGATCTCGCCGTAGAACAGCATCGGGTCGTAGCCGTACGTCTTGCCGTTGAGCGCCTGTCCGGCGCGCGGATGGTTCAGCAGCTGGTTGCTGAAGACGCCCTTCATCGTGGTGTAGTGGTAGTCGTAGCCGTAGAGGTTGTCGAGGTGGAAACCCCAGTCGATGTGATCGGTCTGCACCGTGTCCGGGAGACGTTCGATGCGCAGCAGCGCCTGGTTGAACTCGACGCGGTTCGGCCGCGTCGCGTAGGACAGGGGATAGTTCGAGCGCGACGACGTGCTGGCGTTTACCGAGGCGTTGAGCCAGCCGTAGATCTCGATGCGGTTGTCCGTCATCCACTTGCCGAAGCGGTTGCACGCGAGCGCCTTCTCGAGCGGGTAGCGCGTGTTCAGATTGGGCACGCCGATCGGATAGGCGACGCCGCCGAGCTGCCATTCCGCCGAGGGGAACGGCGGCGACGGGAGCGGCGAGGGCATGGCGCGGCGTGCCGGCGCCGCTGCGTCGGGATCGGCCGGACGGGCGTCCTCGCGGTAGGCCGCGGCGAAGCGCGACGCGAAGCCCTGGGAGCAGTCGTCGCTGTCGGCGGCCATCGCGCGGGTGAAGGGAGCGAGTGCCAGCAGGGCGGCGGCGAAGACATAACGTGTGGTGCGCATAGTGTGTACCGATCCCTCGCGGGACCCCTCTCGGTAAGTCGGTGGGTGGATGTCAGATGCCGGCGTAGCCGCCGAGCGTGTATTCGTCGTCGACCGTGTCGCGGGCGACGGGCACGACGTGCGGCCGGCGCAACGTCGTGGGCGCGTTCGTTACCGCCGTCGCCGCCGCCTCCGGCGCGACGACGCGGACTTCCATGTCGAGATCGGCGCGATCGTCGATGACGACGGTGAGCTTCACGGATTGCATGGGATGACCTCGGTTCAGGCCAGTCCGACGAGGACCAGCAGCATGTCGATGAGCTTGATGCCGATGAACGGCACGATCGCGCCGCCCAGGCCGTAGACGAGCAGGTTGCGGCGAAGCAGCGCGGCGGCGCCCAGGGCGCGGTACGCGACGCCCTTGAGGGCGAGCGGGATCAGGAAGACGATGATCAGCGCGTTGAAGATCACGGCGGACAGGATCGCGCTCTGCGGTGTCGCGAGGTGCATGACGTTGAGCCGGTCGAGCGCCGGATAGGTCGTCGCGAACGCCGCCGGGATGATCGCGAAGTACTTGGCGATGTCGTTCGCGATCGAGAACGTGGTCAGCGCGCCTCGCGTGATCAGCATCTGCTTGCCGATGCCCACCACCTCGATCAGCTTGGTCGGGTTCGAGTCGAGGTCGACCATGTTGCCGGCCTCCTTGGCAGCCTGCGTGCCGCTGTTCATCGCGACCGCCACGTCGGCCTGCGCGAGCGCGGGTGCGTCGTTGGTGCCGTCGCCGCACATCGCGACGAGACGGTTTTCCGCCTGCATGTCGCGGATCAGCTTCAGCTTCGCTTCCGGCGTGGCCTCGGCGAGGAAATCGTCCACCCCCGCCTCGGCGGCGATGGCGGCGGCGGTGAGCGGGTTGTCGCCGGTGATCATCACCGTGCGGATGCCCATGCGCCGCAGCTGCGCGAAGCGCTCCTTGATGCCGTCCTTGACGATGTCCTTCAGCTCGACGACGCCAAGCGTGAGCGAGCCGTCGACGACGACGAGCGGCGTGGCGCCACGGCGGGCGACGTCCTCGGCCATGCGGCGCACCAGCGGCGGCAGGTGCGAGTCCTGCGTGTCGAGATAGCGCTCGACCGCGTCCATCGCACCCTTGCGGATGTGGCGCGTGCCGGCGTCGACGCCGCTCATGCGCGTCTGCGCCGAGAACGGCACGAACACGGCGCGGCGGTCTTCGCTACGGCGCTCGGTCCAGCCGAAGGCCTTCTGCGCCAGCACGACGATGCTGCGGCCTTCCGGCGTCTCGTCGGCGCGCGACGCCAGTTCGGCGGCTTCCGCCAGCTCGCGTTCCTCGATGCCGGGCGCCGGATGGAAGGCCACCGCCTGGCGGTTGCCCAGCGTGATCGTGCCCGTCTTGTCGAGCAGCAGCACGTCGACGTCGCCCGCGGCTTCCACCGCGCGGCCGGACGTGGCGATGACGTTGGCGCGGATCATGCGGTCCATGCCGGCGATGCCGATCGCCGAAAGCAGCGCGCCGATCGTCGTCGGAATCAGGCAGACGAGCAGTGCGACAAGCACCGTCAGCGTGATCGGGTGGCCGCTGCCGGCCGCCTGCACGCTGTAGATCGAGTACGGCAGCAGGGTGGCGCAGGCGAGCAGGAAGATCAGCGTGAACTTCGCCAGCAGGATGGTCAGCGCGATCTCGTTCGGCGTCTTGCGGCGCGACGCGCCTTCCACCATCGCGATCATGCGGTCGAGGAAGCTCTCGCCGGGGTTGCTGGCGATGCGCACGACCAGCCAGTCGGAGAGTACGCGCGTGCCACCGGTGACCGCGCTGCGGTCGCCGCCGGATTCGCGGATCACGGGGGCGGACTCGCCGGTGATCGCGCTCTCGTCCACGCTGGCCGCGCCTTCGACGATTTCACCGTCGCCCGGCACGATGTCGCCGGCTTCGACCAGCACGTGGTGTCCGCTGCGCAGCTCGCTCGACGGCGTGAAGACGACCGCCGCCTCGCGGCTCGCCGATGCGAGCTTCTTCGCCATCACGTCGCGGCGCGAGCCGCGCAGCGAGTCCGCCTGCGCCTTGCCGCGACCCTCGGCGAGGGCTTCCGCGAAGTTCGCGAAGAGCAGGGTGAACCACAGCCACAGGCTGACCCAGAAGATGAAGCCGGCGGGCGCCTCGCCATGACCGGCCAGGGCCTGGACCCAGAGCAGCGTGGTCAGCACGCTGCAGACGAACACGACGAACATCACCGGATTGCGGAACTGCAGGCGCGGCGAGAGCTTGAGGAACGCGTCCTTCAGGGCGCGGGTGACCAGCGCACGGTCGAAGCCGCGCGCGACGGGGGCATGCGTAGTCATGGATCAGTGGCCCGTGGCGGACATCAGTTGTTCGGCGATCGGCCCGAGGGCCAGCGCCGGGAGGAAGGTCAGTGCGCCGACGACGATGACGACGCACGCCAGCAGGGCGACGAACAGCGGCGTGTGCGTGGGCAGCGTGCCCGCGGACACCGGAACGGCACGCTTCGCGGCGAGGGAGCCGGCCATCGCGAGCATGGCGATCGCGAGCGGGAAGCGCGCCAGGAACATGCAGATGCCGAGCAGGACGTTCCAGAACGGCGTGTTGGCCGAAAGACCCGCGAACGCGCTGCCGTTGTTGTTCGACGCCGAGGTCACCGCGTAAAGCATTTCGCTGAAGCCATGGGCGCCCGGGTTGGCCACGCCGGCGACACCGGCCGGCGCCATCACCGCGATCGCGGTGCAGATCACCACCAGCGCGCAGGGAATGAGGACGGCCAGGCTCGCCATCTTCATCTCGTGCGCCTCGATCTTCTTGCCGAGGTATTCCGGGGTGCGGCCGACCATCAGGCCCGCGATGAACACCGCGACGACCGCGAAGGCGAGCATGCCGTACAGGCCGGACCCGACGCCGCCGAAGACGACCTCGCCCAGCTGCATGAGCCACATCGGCACGAGGCCGCCCAACGGAGTCAGCGAGTCGTGCATCGCGTTCACCGCGCCGCACGAGGCCGCGGTGGTGATCGCCGCGAACAGGCCCGACGAGGCGATGCCGAAACGCGTCTCCTTGCCTTCCATGTTGCCACCGGCCTGCAGCGCGCTCGCCTGCGCGTCGACGGCCAGGCCGTGGAACGCCGGATTGCCGGCCTGTTCGGCGGCGACGAGACCGAGGGTCAGCGGCACGAAAAGGAGCAGCATGGTGGCGAGGATCGCCCAGCCCTGGCGGCGGTCGCCGACCATGCTGCCGAACGTGTAGCAAAGTGCCGCCGGAATGATGAAGATCGCCAGCATCTGGACGAAATTGGAGAACGGCGTCGGGTTCTCGAACGGATGCGCGGAGTTGGCGTTGAAGAAGCCGCCGCCGTTGGTGCCGAGCATCTTGATGGCTTCCTGCGAAGCGACCGGGCCCATCGGCAGCGTCTGCCGGGCGTGCTCGAGCGTCGTGACGTCGAGGTATGGCGCGATGTTCTGCACGACGCCCTGCGATACGAACAGCAGCGCGATCACGACGGACAGCGGCAGCAGCACGTAGAGCGTCGCGCGGGTCATGTCCACCCAGAAGTTGCCCAGCGTGCTGGCGCCGCGGCGCACGAAGCCGCGCACGATCGCGATCAGCACGGCGATGCCGGTGGCGGCCGAGAGGAAGTTCTGCACGGTCAGGCCCAGCGCCTGCGTGAGATAGCTCATGGTCGACTCGCCCGCGTAGCCCTGCCAGTTGGTGTTGCTGGCGAAGCTGATGGCGGTGTTCATGGCCGAATCGGGCGCGACGGCGGCGAGGTGCTGCGGGTTCAGCGGCAGCCACTGCTGCGTGCGCTGGAGCAGGTAGACGACCGCGAGACCGGCGACGTTGAACACGAGCATGGCGATGGCGTAGCGCTTCCAGCCCATGTCCTCGTCGGCGCGGATGCCCGCGAGGCGGTAGAGCAGGCGTTCGACACCGGCGCCGACGCGGGTGACGCGGTTGGGCTCGTCGGCGAAGACGAGCGCCATGTACTGGCCGACCGGTTTGACCAGCGCGAGCAGCACGGCCAGGAACAGGCCGATCTGGAAGACGTCGTTCGCGGTCATTCGAACCACTCCGGCTTGAGCAGTGCGACGCAGAGATAACCGGTCAGCGCCACCGCAACGAGGGCGGCCACCGTGTAGGAAATGGACATGGCGAGTTCCTCAGCGGCGACCGAGGCGGTCGCAGATCATGAGGAAGCCGATCGTCAGTGCCGTGAGGACGACGACGAGCAGGACGTACAGGAGTTCCACGGGAGCGTTCCGTCGGGGATAACGGCGCGCATTGTTCGACTTACGCGATATTTACGGTGTATCGCGGCGGGGGCGGGGCGTAACGTTTGCGTAAATTTCGTTGGGGGGGCGCGGTCGCGAAGACCGTGCGTGGTCGCCGTGGGCACCGGCGACCACGCGCCATGTCACCTCGTGGCCGCCGGCTCCAGCTTCTCGCGGAACAGCTCGTCGATGCGCCGGTATTCGTCGTACCAGGAGTCCGCGTGCACGAAACCGTGCCGTTCCAGCGGATACAGCGACATCCAGAAGTTCTTCTTGTGTAGTTCGATGAAGCGCTGGTAAAGCCGTATCGAATCGCTCGCCAGGACGTTGTCGTCGATCAATCCATGTTCGATGAGCAGGGGATCGGACAGGGCGTCGGCGTACTGGATCGGCGAGCTCGCCTTGTAAGCTTCCGGGTCGATCTGCGGATCGTTGAGGATGTTCGACGTATATTCGTGGTTGTAGCTGGTCCAGTCCGTGACCGGGCGCAGCGCGGCGCCCGCGGCGAATTCGCCCGGCGTGCGGAGCAGGGCCATCAACGTCATGAAGCCACCGTAGCTGCCGCCGTAGATACCGACGCGCTTCGGGTCCACCCCGTGCTCCTTGACCAGCCACGCCTTGCCGTCGAGCAGGTCGTCGAGTTCCGGGTGACCCATCTGGCGGTAGATCGCCGTGCGCCAGTCGCGGCCGTAGCCCTTCGACGCGCGGTAGTCCATGTCGAGCACCACGTAGCCGCGCTGCACGAGCAGGTTGTGGAACATCTGCTCGCGGAAGTACGCCGGATACGACAGGTGCACGTTCTGCAGGTAACCGGCGCCGTGCACGAAGATCACGGCGGGACGCGACGCCGCGGCGGCCGCATCGGCGGGACCGTAGAACTTCGCCCAGACGGTACCCGCGCCATGGGTCGACGGCACGCCGACGATGGTCGGCGCGATCCACTCGCGCGCCTTGAACGCGGGCTTGCGGGTGTCGGTCAGGTCGCGCGGCGAGGCGCCGTCGACGCCGGTGGTGGCCAGTTGCGAGGGGATGTACGGCGACGAGTGCAGCACGGCCAGCTGAAGGCCGTCCGGCGAGAGCGCGAAGTCGTCGAGGCCCTGGTACGAGGTGACGCGCGCGAGCTCGCCACCCTGCACCGGCACGCTGTAGATGTCGTAGCTGTAGGGAGCGACCTTGTTGCTGCGCACGTAGAAGCGCGTGCCGTCCGGGCTCAGCACCGGATGGTCGACCTCGAAGCGGCCGGCGGTCAGCGCCGTGGCCTTGCCGCCGGGGGCACGCACGTAGAGGTGGGCATAGCCGGATTCCTCGCTCAGGTACCAGAGCGTGCGGCCGTCGCGCAGCCAGCCGAAGTCGTTGCCGTCCCAGTTGATCCACGCCTTGTCCGTCAGTCGGTGCTGGCTGACGAGCGCGTGCCGTTCGAAGTCGACGGTGGCGATCCAGCGGTCCTTGTTGTCGATGGCGCGCAGTTGCACCGCGACGCGCTGGCCGTCGTCGCTCCACACGATGCCCGGGCTGTATTCGCCGTTGACGATGACCGGGCGCGTCTTCGGCGCGGCGAGCGCATCGGCACGATCGGCCTTGCCGTCCTTGCGCAGGCTGGCGATGGCCTTCGCACGCAGGCCGGCGAGCGGATCCTCGCCGATGCCCGGGAGCTTGCCGGTGTCGAGGTCGTAGCTCGCGTGCGTCTTCAGGTCGAGCAGGCGCAGCGACTGCGGCGCCGGATCGTTGCGGCCGACGTACGGGCGCGTGGCCTCGGGCTCGGCGTAGCCGGAGTCGGTCACGTAGTGGGTGAGGTCGGCCACCTTGCCCGTGTCGGCATCCTTCGCCTGCGTGACGACGAGCAGCCAGCGGCCGTCGGGCGACAGCGAGGTATCGGCGACGCTCGTGTTCTTGCCGAGCCAGAACGCCTTGGGCGCGCGGTTCGGATCGGCCGCCGCGAGGACGTCCGCGTCGGCGGTCATGGCCGCCTCGTCCGCACGCAGGCCACGCAAGGTGCTGAACAGCGACTGCTGCTCATCGGCGAGGGCATCGGGCTTCTTCGCCTTCGGATCGTCCTTCTCTTCGAGTTCGGCGGCCCGGGCGACGGGTCCACCCGTCACCGCATAGGTGAACCAGTCCTTGTCGGCGCGGAAGGTGAGCAGGCGGCCATCGGCGGAGAAGCGCGGTTCGCTCTCCTTCGCCGACGAGCGCGTCACCTGCACGGTCGCGCCGCTGGCGAGGTCGCGCAGGAAGACATCGCCATGCCGGATGAAGGCCGCGCGGCGGTGCTCGCGGTCGAACACGGCCTTGCCACCGTCTGCCTGCGCGACGGCGGCGGGATCGAGCCGCTCCGGCGCGCCGCCGCGCGCGGGGACACGCCAGAGATCGCGCACCGGGCTGCCGTCGCGCTTCTGCGAGTAATAGACCTGGCCGCCGTCGACGCTCCAGTAGATGTCTTCGACCGCCGGGCCGATCCAGTCCGGGTCGGCCATGATCGTTTCCATGTCCAGCGGCGGCGGCGCGGCGAGCGCGGGCGCGGCGGCGAGCACGGTCAGCAGGGCGGTGGCGAGTACGCGCATCGGGCGGTCCGTCGTGAAAACGAGCGAGCTTACCCGGTAGGCGCGCGCAACGCATGGTGGGAGCGGGCCGTGGGTTCGTCGCGAAAAGCGGTCGCGCGCAGGGCGCGGTCCTACTACCCTCGGGAATCCTCCCCGGGAGTCTCCCCATGCGCGTCATCGTTCCTCGCCTTCTCGCCACCAGCCTGTTCCTCGCCTTCGGCGCCCACGCGGCCTCGACGACCCCGCCGGCGACGCCGAAGCGCGTGGTCTCGGAAACGCTCGCCGGCCAGGCCGTGAACGACCCTTACCGCTGGCTGGAGAACCCGACGGCACCGGAGGTTACGACGTGGATCGAGGCGCAGAACGCGTACACGGAGGCGACCATCGGCGCGATGCCGCTGGGCAAGGCACTGAGCGCGCGCATCCGCGAACTCGCGATCACCTCCACGACGCGATCGTCGCCGACGCTCGCGGGCGGCACGCTCTTCTATTTCGAGAACACGCCGCCGCAGCCACAGCCGGTGCTGGTCGCGCAGTCCTGGCCGGACGGCCCGAAGCGCACGCTGGTCGACCTCAACCAGGGTGACGGCAGCACCGCGATCACGGCGTACTGGCCCTCGCCGAGCGGCCGTTATCTCGCCTACGGCACCGCCGAGGGCGGCAGCGAGCTGACCACCATCCACATCCTCGACACCACGACGGGCAAGGCGCTCGCCGATGAGCTGCCCTATGCCGGCGGAGGTACGACGCCACAGGCGCTCGCCTGGGATGCCGACGAGAAAGGCGTGACCTACGCGCGTTTCGACGCGCCGACGAAGAGCAAGCCGCTGCGCGAGTTCGACGCGTACCTCGCCCACCACGTCATCGGCCAGCCGGCGGCGAAGGACACGACGGTGTTCGGCAAGGGGTATTCGCACGTCGCCGAGTACATCCTGCTCGAAGGCAACGGTGGCAGGTCGACCGCTTTGCTCGCCAACGAAGGCGATGGCGGCCCCGCCGACGTCTTCGTCCGCGACGGCGGCGGCAGCTTCCGGAAGGTGCTCGGTCGCGAGGCGGACGCGCGTTCGGCGAGCTGGGTCGGCGACCGCCTCTACGTGGTCACCTTCGCCGGCGCGCCGCGAGGCAAGGTCGTGGGCATCGGCGCCGATGGCAAGGCCGTCGACGTCCTGCCGGAAGGCAAGGGTGCGATCCAGCACGTCACCGCGCTCGGCGGCGGCTTCCTCGTGGTCCGCAGCGCGGGTCCCGACTGGTGGGCCGACCAGTACGACGCGAAGGCCGCCTTCGTCCGCCGCGTGCCGCTTCCCGCCACCGGCATCGCGATCGGCGGCGTGGCCGCGGAGAAGGGCCAGGACAAGGCGCTCATCACGTACGCCGGCTGGACGCAGCCCACGCACTGGGCCGAATACGATGGTGCGACGGGCGCGATCAAGACGATCTTCGAGGTGAAGCCGGCGGCCGATTATTCGAAGCTGCGCGTCACCCGCGTCGAAGGCACCTCGAAGGACGGCAGCAAGATCCCGGTCACCGTGATCGCGATGGACGGGACGACGCCCAACGGCAAGCGCCCGACCATCCTGTACAGCTATGGCGGCTTCGGCATTCCGGTCACCCCCGGCTTCGTGGGCGCGAACCTCGCCTGGCTGGAGCGCGGCGGCGTGCTGGCCTACGCCAACATCCGCGGCGGCAACGAGTTCGGCGAGGCGTGGCACGAACAGGGCCAGAAGCTGCGCAAGCAGAACGTGTTCGACGACTTCTACGCCGCGTCGCAGGCCCTGATCGACACGAAGTGGACCGACACGGGACACCTCGGCATCCTCGGCGGCAGCAACGGCGGCCTGCTCATGGGCGCCGCGCTCACGCAGCATCCGCAACAGTTCCGCGCCGTCGTCGGTTCGGTCGGCATCTACGACGTCCCGCGCCACGAGACCGCGTTCGCCAACGGCCCGTACAACGTCAGCGAGTACGGCACCGTGATCGATCCGGAACAGGCGAAGGCCACGCTCGCGTACTCGCCGCTGCACAACGTGAAGAAGGGCACGAAGTACCCGGCCGTGCTGCTGACCACGGGCGCGAACGATCCACGCGTCGCGCCCTGGCAGTCGCGCAAGTTCGCCGCCGCGCTGCAGGACGCCACCACGTCCGGCCAGCCGGTCCTGCTGCTCACCCGCATGAACGCGGGCCACGGCATCGGTGCGCCCTTCAGCCAGCGCGTGGGCAACCAGGCCCTGTCGATGACGTTCTTCGCGACCGAGCTGGGCCTGGGCGAATGATGTAGGAGCGCGCCCTGCGCGCGACATCTCTTGAGGCCGTGAGCAACAGGACCTGCGGCTCTCGGCAAAAAGATGTCGCGGCCAGGGCCGCTCCCACCATGTTGCTTCGCCCGACCACCTCGCCTGCTAGCATGCCTGGCATTGCTTGAAGGATGATCGCCATGCCGCTACCCACCGTCGAACACGAAACCAAGCCTTCGCCGACCTGGTCCGTCATCTGGCTGCACGGCCTCGGCGCGGACGGCAACGATTTCGCGCCGATCGTGCCGGAGCTCGTCGACCCGTCGTGGCCGGGAATCCGCTTCGTCTTCCCGCATGCGCCCGTGCGCCCGGTGACCGTGAACAACGGCGTGCCGATGCGCGCGTGGTACGACATCAAGGGCCTCGCCATCGCCGACCGGCAGGACGCCGAGGGGATCCGCGCCTCCATCGGCGAAGTGGAGACCCTGATCGCGCGCGAGGTCGAACGCGGCGTGCCCGCGTCGCGCATCGTGCTCGCCGGGTTCTCGCAAGGCGGCGCGATGGCGCTTTCAGCGGGCCTGCGCCACCGCGAGTCGCTGGCGGGCATCGTGGTGCTCTCCGCTTACCTGCCGCTGCACGACACCATCGAGGCCGAGCGGAGCGGTGCGAACCATGCGACGCCGATCTTCTGGGGCCACGGCAGCGCGGATCCGATCGTCCCGATCGCGCTGGGCGAGCAGTCGCGGCAGGCGCTGGAAACCCTCGGTCACCGGATCGACTGGCACAGCTACCCGATGGCCCACCAGGTCAGCCTGCCCGAGATCGTCGACATCCGCGGCTGGATGACGGAGCGTTTCGCGGCCGCGTGATGCATCGCGCGGCGACGCCGCCGGGCATCCGGCATACTCGCCGCATGTCCGCCATCGAGCAGCCCGCACCTACCCGTCCGGCATCGGCACCGCTGCCCGATTTCTGCAGCTTGCCGGTGCTTTTCGCGCTGGTGGTGGTCGGTGCCCTGACGGTCACGCTCATGTGGCTCGCGCCGGGCAACGACGGCGACCTGCGCGACTTCTGCATCGCCGTCCTGTTCACCAGCTGGCTGTCGATCCTGCTCACCGTGGCGCTGTGCAAGCTGCGGCCGTGGATGCAGCGTCTCTCGTGGATGTGGCCGTACGCGGCGGTGTGGCTGCTGCTGGTGCTGACCGTCGGAGTGAGCGCCGCGGCGCTGAGCTGGGTGGATCACAACCTCGAGCTCGGCCTGAGTCCGCCGTCGCGCTTCCGCTTCGTGCGCGACTGCACGCTCGCCACCGGACTGCTCGGCGCGGGGCTGCTTCGCTATTTTTACGTCGTCGCGCAGTGGCAGGGACGTGTCGCGGCGACGGCGCGAGCGCAGGTCGACGCCTTGCAGGCGCGCATTCGTCCGCATTTCCTCTTCAACAGCATGAACGCGGTGGCGACGCTCATCCGCGTCGATCCGGACGCCGCCGAGCGCACCGTCGAGAATCTCGCCGAGCTCTTCCGCGCGGCGCTCGGCAGCGACACCTCGACACCAGGAACGCTCGGGGAGGAACTCGCGCTGGTAGATCGCTATCTCGAGATCGAAACGCTGCGACTCGGCGATCGCCTGCGCGTCGAACGCGACATCGACGTGCCGAGCGACCTGCCGCTGCCCCGCCTGCTCCTGCAACCGCTGGTCGAGAACGCCATCCGCCACGGCGTGCAGCCCAACCGCGGCGGCGGCACGATCCGCCTGGCGGCGCGCACGGTGAAGGGCGGCGTGACGTTCACCATCGACAACCCGCTCGCCGACACCCCGACGACGCCGGGTACCGGGCACGGCCTGCGCAACGTGCGCGAGCGCGTGCGCCTGCACTTCGGCGAGCGCGCCACGGCGGACGCCGCCGCGCGCGATGGCCGTTTCGTCGTCACCCTGTTCCTGCCGGAGACCGCGCATGCGCGTCCTGATCGCCGATGACGAGCCACTCGCGCGCGTCCGCCTGCGCGGCCTGCTGGCGCGCCGACCGGACGTGGTCGTGGTGGGCGAGGTCGGCGACGGGGACGCCGTGATCGAAGCCTGCGCGAGCCTCGCGCCCGATGTCGTGCTGCTCGACGTCGAGATGCCCGGACTGACCGGCACGGCGGCGGCACGCCGCCTCGCGACGCTCCCCGCGCCGCCGCAGGTCGTGTTCTGCACCGCCTACGAACAGCACGCGCTGAGCGCCTTCGATCTCGGCGCCACGGATTACCTCCTGAAACCCGTGCGCGCGGAGCGGCTAGACGAGGCGCTCGACCGCGCGAACGCGAGGCGTCCGGCGCCGCGACCCGATCGCGGCGCGTGGCTGCGGGCGCGCAGCGGCGCGGACGAGGTCCGCGTCGCGCTCGACGACGTGCACTACCTGCTGGCGGACGAGAAATACGTCGCCGTGCATCACGGCGGCGGGATGTGGCTGATCGACGAGTCGCTGCGCCAACTGGAGACCGCGCACGGCGAGCGGCTCGTGCGCCTGCATCGCAACTGCCTGGTGCCGCGCACGCGCCTGCTCGGCCTGAAGACCCTTGCCGATGGCCGCGTCCTCGCGCGTCTCTCGGGAACGGACGTCACGCCGGAGGTCAGCCGCCGCAATCTCCCGGCGGTTCGCCAGCTGCTGCGCATGCCCGGCGCCTGACGCGGCGCGGGCCGTTCGTTGGCGTCCCGCCGACGTTTCGCGACGTGACAGGCACCCGTGCGGACGGGACAATAGGGGACTTCGTCGATCGCTCCGCCGGGAATGTCATGACCGCACCGCTTCGCATCGCCACCCGCAAGAGTGCCCTCGCCCTCTGGCAGGCGGAACACGTCGCCTCCCAACTGCGCCAGGCGCACCCCGGCCTCGTGGTGGAGCTGGTGCCGCTGTCCACGCGTGGCGACGAGATCCTCGACCGCTCGCTCGCCACGATCGGCGGCAAGGGACTGTTCCTCAAGGAACTCGAGATCGCGATGCAGGATGGCCGCGCGGACATCGCCGTGCACGCGCTGAAGGACGTGCCGGCCGAACTCGAGCCTGGGTTCGTCCTGTCGGCGATCCTGCCGCGCGCCGATGCGGCCGATGCGTTCATCAGCAACGCGCACGCGAGCATCGCCGACCTGCCCAACGGCGCCCGCGTCGGCACCTCGTCGCTACGCCGGCAAGCCCTGCTGCGGGCGCTGCGTCCAGACCTGCAGCTGCTCGACCTGCGCGGCAACATCAACACGCGCATCGCGAAGCTCGACGAAGGCCATTACGACGCGATCATCCTCGCCTGCGCAGGCGTGGACCGCCTCGGCATGTCGCACCGGATCACGCAGCGGCTGGCCAGCCCCGAGTGGCTGCCGGCGCCCGGACAGGGCGCGATCGCGGTCGAGTCGCGGGCGCAGGATGCCCGCGTCGCCGAGCTTCTTGCCGTGATCAACGACGAGGAAACGCTCGTCGCGGTGAACGCCGAGCGCGCGATGAACGCCCGGCTCGGCGGCAGCTGCGCCGTGGCGATCGGCGCCTGGTGCGTGGTCGCGGAACATGGCCTCACGCTGCACGGCATGGTCGGCAACGCGGCCACGGGCGACCTGATCGTCGCCCAGGCCGACTACGCGGCCGACGACCCGGTGGAACTGGGCCACGAAGTCGCCGCGATGCTGCTGGCGCAGGGCGCGGACGCGTTCCTGAAGCCCCAGCGCTGACGCGGGACGCGCCATCGCCGGGGCTCGCCTTCCGGCGGATCAGAAGTTGTAGACGAGGTTCGTCGTCGTCAGCTTGTCGGTCTTGACCGTGCCTGGCTGCGTGTCGCTGTTGTAGCGGATCTGGTAGCCGACCTTGAGCGCCATCTTCTTCGTCATGCTGACGGAGAGGCCGACGTCGTTCTGGTAGTACTGGTTCTTCGAGCCCGCTTCGACCAGCAGCGTGTCTTCCAGCGCGGTGTTGTCGGTGAGGCGATACTTCGCGTTGACCAGACCACGGCCGACGACTTCCTTCTCGGCGTCCGGCTTGTAGGTTTCGTTCAGGGCGTTACCCTGCGCGTCGGTCGCCGGCGTGCCGTCCGGGTTGAGCACCGGGCGGGTCGAATTGGCGGGCTGGTAGCGCTTGAAACCGGGACCGATTTCGAAGGACAGCTCGGCGCGCTCGTTCTTCAGCGCGATGTAGCCGTAGCCGACCGAGATGATGCCCTGCCAGATGTTGGCGCCGAAGTCGTCGTGCTCGTAACGCGCGGCCGTCACGATGTAGCTGCGCGGATCGAACTTGTAGCCCACCGATGCGCCGGTGTCGTAGCGGTTCGCCGTGGTGCTGAACTTGTCGACCGGGTTGCCGTCCTGGTCCTCGACCGTGACCTCGCCCTTCGAGCGCAGGCCGTTGAGGTAGAAGTTGTTCTTCCACACCTCGTTTTCCTGGCTCAGACCCAGCTTGGCGTTGGCGTTCTCGGAGCGCGAGTTGCCGCGCGACGACGCGAAACCGAATTCGCCCGAGCCTGTCCAGCCGCCGTTCTGCGCGGCGTTGGAGTTCGTATTCGCGTTGGCGTCCTGGGCCGATGCCGCGAACGGCATGGCGGCGAGGACGAGCGTGGCGATCAGCAGTTTTTTCATCGTCTACCCGGATGTGGAATGGAATCTGTTGGTTGCCCGGCGGCGAGTCGGCGCCCCCGCGCCATACATTTATTCAACGCCGGCCTGAAAGGAGCCGGACGTACGCGCGCCCGAAGAGGCGCTGCTCGAGACATTGACCGATAACGCAGCTTAACGCCCCCAGACCGGCCGCCAGCGCATGCGCCTGGCCGGCCGGATGGGACAGCAGGAGCATCGACGGAAGGCCGACGGAGAGAATCGCGACGGCCACCCGCCAGCCCAGCAGGCCCATCGCGCCGCGGCCGGTGGCGATTTCCGCGCCGCTGCCATGTTCCTCGGCCACCTGGCCCAGGGCGCGCCAGCGCACGCCTTCGACGAGTCCCAGCGCCAGCGCCACGGCCAACAGCGCGAACTGCCAGGGATCGGCCGGATGCGCCGGCGTCTCGGCTTGCGAGGCGACGCAGGCCCAGAACCAGAGGCCGCCCGAGAACAGCGCGGATACGGTGCGGCCCAGTGGCCAGACGTTGGCGATCGTCGCCACCGCCGGCGGAAGCTCCCGCGCCGCCGCCCGTGCTGTATAGACGAGGGTGGCGAGGCTGCCCGCCGCCAGGGCGCCGCCCGCCACGCGGGTGGCCCAGAAGTCGTTCTCGCCCCGCGCCAGGCCGGCGAGCGCCAGCATCGGCAGGAACGACATCATCGCGATCATGCCTTCGAGCGTGGGCATCATGCGCTGCGCCGGGTTCCAGCCGTGCCAGTCGCGGGCGAAGGGAAGGCGCAGGCACGTCGCCAGCAGCCCGCTCCCGGTGAGGACCAGCCCGATCGCCAGGGGCGCCAGCACCTCGCCGCGACCGTCCGCGTACAGGCCCAGGGCCAGCGCGGCGCCAAGCACGATCCACAGGCCGTAACCGGTCGCCGTGGCCGTCTGGACGACCACGATCGGGGTGGAGAACAGGTTGCGGGCAGGTCCCCCCGCGTCCGGCCGGCCCATCGGGCCCAGCACCGCGGAGCGAGCCTCGTTCGGTTCCACCATGGTCGGGGATGGCCTTGGGGAGAATCGCAAAGCAGCATTTTTGCGCCTTATGGCCCCCGGCGCAAACCGCGCGGGCCAGGGCAGCGGGTTCCTACCCGTCGCGGCTGCGCTTTCTCTTGCGGAGCGCCGCGGCCGACCTCATGCTTGAGACGCGTAGATATGGGCATCACGTCCACGCGGACACACTTTCCGAAGCTCCACCTGCCGGCGACACCTCATGGACCGCTACGAGCGCATTCTGACCCTGCACCGGCTGCTGAAGTCGGCCCATTACCCGGTGCCCCTCTCGCGACTGATGGACGAGCTGGAGTGCTCGCGCGCCACGCTGTACCGCGACGTCGCCTTCCTCCGCGACGCGCTGGGCGCACCCGTGCAGAGCGTGGCGGGCGAGCAGGCCTCCTTCCGCTACGAGGCGGGCGAAGGCGACAGTTTCGAATTGCCCGGCCTTTGGCTGACCAGCGACGAGCTCGCGGCGCTGATGGCGCTGAACGAACTCATCGGACGATCCGATCCGGGCGTCCTCGCCGGCGCGCTCGCGCCGTTCAAGGCCCGCATCGAGCGCCTGCTCTCCGACCACGGCAGTGGCAAGGCGCTGCCGGTCGATCGCATCCGCGTGATCTCGTGGGGCGCGCGCCGGATGGACCAGCAGGTGTTCCGCATCGTCGCCGGCGCGGTGCTCGAACGGCGCCAGCTGACGTTCCGCTACAAGGCCCGCACCACCAATTCCGACACCAAGCGCACCGTCTCGCCGCAGCGCCTGACGCATTACCGCGACAACTGGTACCTCGATGTGTGGGACCACGATCGCGAAGCGCTGCGCAGCTTCGCCGTCGACCGGATCGCCGATCCGCAGGCGCTCGACGCGAAGGCGAAGGACGTCGAGGACGCGGAGCTCAACGAACTGCTCGCCTCCAGCTACGGCATCTTCGCCGGCAAGCCGAAGGCCTGGGCGACGATCCGCTTCTCGTCGCACGCGGCGCGCTGGGTCGCCGACGAGCACTGGCACTCGCAGCAGAAGGGCGAGTGGCTGCCCGACGGCCGTTACGAGCTGAAGGTGCCGTATTCGAACTCCCGCGAGTTGCTGATGGACGTGCTCAAGTACGGGCCCGACGCCGAGATCGTCTCGCCGCTGCCGCTGCGCGAGGAAATGAAGATCCTGCTGCAGCTGGCGCTGTCCGGCTACCAGGCCAACGGCAACCATCACTGACAGGACGCGCATGAGCGAGCTCGATATCGCCGATCCCGGCGCGGTGCCGGCTTCCGGCGGCGATCCACGGAAGCCGCGCGTCGCTCTCGCGCTGGGCGCCGGCGCGGCGAAGGGCCTCGCGCACATCGGTGCGATCGAGGTGCTCGAGGAGCGCGGGTTCGAGATCGTCGCGATCGCGGGCACGTCGATGGGCGCGCTCATCGGCGGCATCTACGCGATGGGCAAGCTCGACATCTATCGCGACTGGGTCTCGACCCTCGCGCGCTTCGACGTGCTGCGCCTCGTGGACTGGAGCTTTTCCGGCGGCGGCTTCATCAAGGGCGACCGGATCATGGCCGCGCTGCGCGAACTGATCGGCGAGGTGAACATCGAGGAGCTCGACATCGCCTACACCGCGGTGGCCACCGACATCGATCGCGAGCGGGAGGTGTGGCTGACCCGGGGGCCGCTGTTCGACGCGATCCGCGCGTCCATCGCGATCCCGACCTTATTCCGTCCGTACGCGCACGAGGGCCGCCGCCTCGTCGACGGCGCGCTGCTCAACCCGTTGCCCGTCCTTCCGCTGATGCGCGAAGACGCGGATTACGTGATAGCCGTGAGCGTCGACGGCGCCGCCGAACTACGCAAATCGCCGGAGAAGGACGTCGCCGCGGTCGCCGATGCCGGGTACGTGCGGAGGATCAGCCGTCTCATCGGCAAGGTGCTGCCGCATGGCGAAGGGAAGATCCGCGACCCCGGCGCCTTCGACCTGATGACGCAGTCGATGGACCTGATGCAGGCCAACCTCTCGCGCCTGCGCCTCGCCGCGTATCCGCCGGACCTGCTGGTGGAGATCCCGCGCAACGTCTCGGCGGTGTACGAGTTCTACCGCGCGCGCGAACTCATCGAACTGGGCCGCGAGCGCACCGCGCAGATGCTGGACACCTGGTCGCCGCGCACCCTGGCGCGGTAATCCCGCGGCCTGGCTCGCTGTAGGAGCGCGCCCTGCGCGCGACATCTTCTGAGGCCGTGACCTGGGCTGGCGCGCCACGTTGAAGGCCGCGGCGAAAAGCTGTCGCGGCCAGGTCCGCTCCCACGACAACCTCGGCACCCCCACCTGTGGGAGCGCACCTGGGCGCGACATCTTTTGAGGCCGTGACCCGGAGCTGGCGCGCCACCTTGAAGACCGAGGCGAAAAGCTGTCGCGGCCTGGGGGCCCCACCTGTGGGAGCGCACCTGGGCGCGACATGTCTTGAGGCCGTGCCCTGGAGCTGGCGCGCCACCTTGAAGACCGCGGCGAAAAGCTGTCGCGGCCAGGTCCGCTCCCACAACGGCCTCGGCGCCCCTCCTTGTGGGAGCGCACCTGGGCGCGACATCTTTTGAGGCCGTGCCCGGGAGCTGGCGCGCCACCTTGAAGACCGAAGCGAAGAGCTGTCGCGGCCAGGTCCGCTCCCACGACAGCCTCGGCCCCCAGCTGTGGGAGCGCACCTGAGCGCGACATCTTTTGAGGCCGTGCCCGGGAGCTGGCGCGCCACCTTGAAGACCGAAGCGAAAAGCTGTCGCGGCCGGGTCCGCTCCCACAACGGCCTCGGCGCCCCTCCTTGTGGGAGCGCACCTGGGCGCGACATCTTTTGAGGCCGTGACCCGGAGCTGGCGCGCCACCTTGAAGACCGAAGCGAAAAGCTGTCGCGGCCAGGTCCGCTCCCACGACAGCCTCGGCCCCCAGCTGTGGGAGCGCACCTGGGCGCGACATCTTTTGAGGCCGTGACCCGGAGCTGGCGCGCCACCTTGGGAACCGCGGCGAAAAGCTGTCGCGGCCGGGTCCGCTCCTACAACGGCCTCGGAGCCCCCACCTGTGGGAGCGCACCTGGGCGCGACATGTTTTGGGGCCGTGCCCCGGAGCTGGCGCGCCACCTTGGGAACCGCGGCGAAAAGCTGTCGCGGCCTGGTCAGATCTCTTCGGTGCGCGTGACCTTGGCGCGGCGCATCAGCCATGCCACGCCGCGCAGGTCGGCGAGGCCGACCCAGAGGCGGTCGAGCATGCCGTACTTCGACGTGCCGGCCGTGCGCGGACGATGGCCGACCGGCACGCTCATGCTGGCGAAGCCCGCGCGCTTGACCAGCGCCGGCAGGTAGCGGTGCATGTGATCGAAGTAGGGCAGGCGCAGGAACGTCTCGCGCTCGAACAGCTTGAGGCCGCAGCCCGTGTCCGGCGTATCGTCCTGGAGCATGCGCGAGCGCACCGCGTTGGCGATCTTCGACGAGATGCGCTTGTTGAAGCTGTCGCGGCGTGTCACGCGCCAGCCGGCGAAGAGCTTCAGCTCCGGCGCGGCGTCCTTGCGGGCGGCGAGCAGCTTGGGGATGTCGGCGGGATCGTTCTGGCCGTCGCCGTCCAGCGTGGCGATCCACGGGGCGCGCGCGGCACGCACGCCGTTCCACACCGCCGTGCTCTGGCCGCTGCGCGTGATGTGGCGAACGATCCGCAGCTCGGGATACTGCGCCCGTGCCGCGCTCAGCACGGCGACGCTGTCGTCGGTGCTGTCGTCGTCGACGTAGATGATTTCGAAGTCGATCCGGCCACGCAGGGCCGAGGCGATCTCGGCGAGGAGGGGCGGGATGTTGTCGCGCTCGTTGAAGACGGGCACGACCACGGCGAGATCGGTCATCGCGGTTCCGGTGGCGGCGGGATTCGGGGCGGCATTATCGCCCAAGCGGCGTCCGAACGGACCCCCGCGCCCGGCACCGTTCAGATCCGGCCGACGCTCGGCGCCTGCTGCCCCTCGATGGCATCGCGCCAGCCGCGCGCCACGGCGTCCATGGTGCGCCGGCTGGCGCCCTGCGCCAGCACCACCAGCGTGCCGCCGCTCAGGGCCATCTCGCGGCCGTCCCACCCGTCGCGGTGGAAATCGGAGTCGCCGGCGGTCATGGTCCCCGGCATGTAAAGCGCGACGACGGGTTCGTCGTTCATCCGGGTGACGAGGTGCACGGCGCGGTACGGACCCACCCAGCAATCGTGGACGTACGTCACGCCCGCCGGGGCGGGCCCCTTCAGGCGAGCGCCGCGGCCTTCGAAGCCCGCGTCGACCTGGGCGTCGGTCATCGGCCGCGTGAGGTCCAGCGCGTCGAGTTCGCCCGGCATGTGGGCGACCGCGAGCGCCGGCAGCGAGTTCAGGTCCGCGTGGCGCCAGTACATGCCCGCGCCCATGAAGGCGATGATCAGCGACGCGGCCATGGCGAGCCAGCCGCGACGGCGGACCACCTGGCTGCGACGCTCGCTCGTCGCCTGCGCCAGCAGGATCCGATCGGCGAGACCGTCGGGCACCGGCACGGCCATGGCGGCTTCGATGTCGTCCTCGAAACGCTGGGCGCGCTGCCAGAACGCGCCGCATCCGTCACGGCAGGCATCGCGGTGGGCGAGGAGCTCGGGATCGCGCGAGCGAGGCTCGGCGCCGATGCGGCGGCGGAAGTCGAGGCAGTTCATTTCCGGCCCCCTTCGGCCACGGCGCGTCCGCCGAGCAGGTCCTTCAGGCGCTGCCGTGCACGGAACAACTGGGTCATCACCGCACCGGGCTGCTGGCCCGTGCGTTCGGCGATCTCGTCACCGGTCATCCCGCCGAGCACCTGCATGGCGAGCGGGTCGCGGTATTTCTCCGGGAGCCTGAGGATGGCGTCGCGCACCTGCGCGGCGTCGCCGCTGCGTTCGGGGCTGGCGAAGGGCGCGTCCTCGGCCACGGTGTCGTCGAGTTCCACGGTCTCGAAACGCTTGCGCTCGTACAGGCGCGCGTGTTCGCGGCGCAGGATCGTGAACAGCCAGGGCTTCGCGGACTCGGCATCGCGCAGGGAATCGAGATTCTTCCACGCGCGCAGGAACGTCTCCTGGACGAGGTCCTGAGCTGTGGCTTCGGAGCGCGACAACCAGTAGGCGTACCGGTAAAGGTCGGCCGACAGGGCGCGCACCATGGCTTCGTACTGGCGCTGCCTGGGATTCACACCCTTCTTGACCGGCGCCATGGCCCGTTCCTTACACCGTGTCCTCAGCGGACCTTCGAAAGGATGCCGTCCAGCTCGTCGAGGCTGTGGTAATGGATCACCAGCTTGCCCTTGCCGCCGCGGCCGTGCGCGACCTCCACCCGGGCGGCGAAGCGCTCGGCGAGCTCACGCTCGAGGTTGGCGATGTTCGGATCCACGGGCGCCGCCTTCGCCTTGCCCTTGGGTTCGAGCTGCGCCTTGCGGGCCGCTTCCTCCAGCTCGCGCACCGTCCAACCGTGACGGGCGGCTTCGAGCGCCAGCGGCTCGGCGATGGTGGACGGCAGCGTGAGCAGGGCGCGGGCGTGACCCATCTCCAGCTTGCTCTCGTCGAGGAGCTGCTTGATGGAGGCCGGCAGCTCCATCAGGCGGAGCAGGTTGGACACGGCCGCGCGCGAGCGGCCGACGGCGTCGGCGGCCTGCTGGTGCGTCAGGTCGAACTCGTCGATCAGGCGCTGCAGGGCCTGGGCCTCCTCGAGCGGCGTGAGTTCCTGGCGCTGGATGTTCTCGATCAGCGCCATGGCCAGCACGGACTGCTCGGGCACGTCCTTCACCAGCGCGGGGATCTCGCTCATGGAAGCGCGCTGCGCGGCGCGCCAGCGGCGCTCGCCGGCGATCAGCTCGTAGCTGTTCTTGCCGATGGCGCGGACGACGACCGGCTGGATCAGGCCCTGCGCCTTGATGGAGGCCGCGAGTTCGTCGAGGGCTTCATCGTTCCAGTGGCGGCGCGGCTGGTACTTGCCGGCCTGGATGTGGTGGATCGGCAGCGTGCGCAACTCGCCTTCCTGCTCGACGATCGACGGCGGGGCATCGGGCCCCGCGCCACCGCCCAGGAGGGCGTCGAGGCCTCGGCCGAGTCCACGTTTCTTCGCTGCTGCCATGGGGGCTCCTTAAGAGATCGTCGGGGCGGCGCCGGAGGGGTCCGGCGCGGCTTCGTCGATGTCGGTCGCGGGATCGGCCGCGCCCTGCGTCGCCAGCGCGCGCTCGCGGCGGATGATCTCGCCGGCGAGGCCGATGTAGGCGATGGCGCCGCGCGAACCGCGGTCGTAGAGATGGATCGGCTGGCCGTGGCTCGGCGCCTCGGCGAGGCGGACGTTGCGCGGAATGATCGAGCGCAGGACCTTCTCGCCGAAATGCTGCGTGAGCTGGGCGGACACCTCGTTGCCGAGGTTGTTGCGCACGTCGTACATGGTGCGCAGCAGGCCTTCGACCTCGAGCTTCGGGTTCAGGCGCTGGCGCACGGCTTCGATCGTGTCGAGCAGGCTGGACAGCCCTTCGAGCGCGAAGTACTCGCACTGCACCGGGATCAGCACGCCATCGGCGGCCGTCAGCGCGTTGAGCGTCAGGAGGTGCAGCGAGGGCGGGCAGTCGATCAGGATCGTGTCGTAGCGATCCGCGACGCGCGCGAGCTGCTCCTTCAGGCGCTGCTCGCGGGCCATGGCGTCCATCAGCTTCAGCTCGGCGGCCGTCAGGTCGCCGTTGCCCGGGAGAAGGTCGTAGCCGGCCTCGGTACGCACCAGCACGTCCGCGATGGCGGCCTCATCGAGCAGGACCTCGCAGCCGTTCGGCTTGGTGTTGTACTTGTCCACGCCCGACGCCATGGTGGCGTTGCCCTGCGGATCGAAGTCGACGAGCAGCACCTTGCGCTTCGCGGCGGCGAGGGCCGCGGCGAGGTTGACGGAGGTGGTGGTCTTGCCGACGCCGCCCTTCTGGTTGGCGACTGCGAGGATGCGGGCCATGGGGTACCGGTAGCTGCCGTGCGCGGAAAGGGCGCTAGCGTAGCATCGCCGCGCGATGGCCGCTGCCGTGGGCGCGTCAGCTCCGCCGGATGACCACCAGGTGGCGCTCGCCATCGACCCCGGGAACCTTCAGCACGTGGATCGCCTCGACGCGGAAGCCTTCCGGAACACCGTCCAGCTCGTCGGCCGGGTGCTTGCCCTTCATCGCGAGCCAGGTGCCGTTCGGCGCGAGCAGGTGGCCGCCCCAGTGGAGCATGTCGGCGAGCGTGGCGAACGCACGCGCCGTGACGCATTCGAAGGTGCCTTCCACGTCCTCGACCCGGCTCTGCAGCGCGCGGCCGTTGGTCAGCTTCAGCGAGCGGATCGCCTCGCGCAGGAAGCGGACCTTCTTCCCGTTGGAATCGACCATGAGCACCTCGCGCGCCGGCTCGGCGATCGCGATGGGGATGCCCGGCAGGCCCGGGCCGGTGCCGAGGTCGGCCAGACTGCGGCCATGCACGTAGGGAAGGATCGCCAGCGAATCCACGAGGTGGCGCGCGATCATTTCCTCGTCGTTGCGGATCGCCGTGAGGTTGTAGGCCGCGTTCCAGCGCTCCAGCAGCTCGCGATAATCGAGCAGGCGCCCGACGGCGTCGTCCGGCAGCGACACGCCAAGGCTGGCGATGCCGCGTTCGAGTTGGGCTTGCAGAACGTCGCGCGCGGTCATGCGGCACCAGGGAGGGGCGAGGGTCGCAAAGTATGGAAGCGCCAGCGCGATGGCGCCAGCGCGACGATCAGGCGGCGTCGAGCTCGACGCGGGTGACCAGCATGCCGCGAGCGCGGAGCGAACCGTTCACCGCGTGCTTGAGCTGGGTGCCGACGGCACGGCGATCCGCCGTGTGGCCGGTGCTCGCGTCGCGCAGAGCGGCGACGACGTTGGTGCGGATGAGTTCCGGCGCTTCGTCGATCACCTCGTCGGCCACTTCCGGCTCCAGCACCTGCCAGTAGACGGTGCCGCCATCGAAACGCAGCACCTGGCCCCCGAGGTCGATCTTGTGCGCGACACGGTCGATGACGGGCAGCACGACGTGCGTGCCGGCGCCGAGCAGCGCCGGCGAACGGCCCAGGCGGCGAACGCTGTAGACCGTACCCTCGGGAATACGCCGGACCGACACCGCCGCGAGAGCGAAGGCAACGAGGGTCGTGACGATGAGGGCGGTGGTCAACATGGCTGCTACATCAAGGTGTTATCGGTTATTCCTGTCGCACCGCGTAGCGAGACGCCGCATCGCGATGATCGGTGGGGTGTTAATTCTAATTTAACGGTGACCGTTAACGCCAGTTTTACCAAACCCCGATGTTCAGTTAGCGGTCGGGTTGGTCAAAACTTGAGCAGTGGGCAAATTCTGCTCACCGGTCCAAGGTTTTTCTCAGGGGAGCGACCGAGGGTGTCGCCGCGCAGCACACGCCAGCCCGCGGCCGTTTGACCCGTCCGGCGCGAATGATAATAATTATCAATCAGTCACCTGCCCGGCGCGTCCCATGAACATCCTCGGTTGTCTGGCGGCTTTCATCGCCATGGCGCTCGCCTATCTCTGCTCGCGCAACCAGCGGCTTCTCGCGCGCCCCATCGATCCCGCGGGGCGGATCGGAGCGGCCGCCTTCGCCGTCGTGGCGCTGGTCGCCTGGATCGCTGGCGAGACGTCGTTGCCGGGGATCTTCGCCGCGGCGACCGCCCTGATGTTCGGCGCCGTCGCGTTGCCCTATATCACCTGGCTGTTCCGCCCCGCCACCGCCCGGAAGACGCGCTGATGCTGGGCAAGACCTTCGCCGGCATCCTGCTCGGGCTGCCCCTGTCGATGGCCCTCATCTCCTTCGTCATCTGGGTGTGGCCGCATTCGAGCGAATCCGTCTTCATCCCGATGATGGTGGCGTTCTTTCCCCTGTGGATCGGCATCATGGCCGCCACCTATCTCTTCCGCAGCGGTGCCCGCGCCTGGGCCTGGCTCGCCGTGGCGAACGTGGCCGCGTTCGCCGCGCTGTTCCTCGCCAAGCACACGCTGCCCGGGCTCTGACCGATGAAAGCTTCCACCATCCGCACGTTCACCACCGTGCACACCTGGACGGGCCTCCTCGCCGGTTTCGCATTGTTCATCGCGTTCTACGCCGGCGCCCTGACGATGTTCCACGAAGAGATCGACGCGTGGGCGCTGCCGAAGGCCGAGATGGCGCGCGCGGACACGATGGATCGCGCGCACGCCATGCTCGCGGACATCGTCGCGAAGCATCCCGCCGCGGCCGAGCAGATCGGCGTCACCTACCCCGCCGACCACCCGTCGCACGAGGTCGCCGCCTACTGGATGGAAAAGAACGGCGACTGGAAGACGCAGTCGCTTGGCGAAGCCGCGCCGCGCGACTCGGAAGACCACGAGCACGGTCTCGCCGACTTCGTCTACGAACTGCACTACGACCTCGGCATCCCGGTGGTGGGCATCTACCTCATGGGCGTCGTCAGCATCGTCTACGGACTCGCGCTGCTCACGGGCCTGCTGATCCACCTGCCCAACCTGGCGCGCGAGCTGTTCGCGCTGCGCCCGGGCCACAACCTGAAACGCCTCTGGCAGGACGCGCACAACGTCATCGGCATCCTCAGCCTGCCTTTCCACATCGTCTTCGCCATCACGGGCGCGCTGCTGTGCCTCACCCTCGTGACGCTGGTCGCGTTCAACACGCTGACGTTCGACGGCAAGGTGATGGGCGCGTTCGAACGCATGACCAGCGCGCTGCCCGCGTCGCAAGGCAAGGGCGGTAGCGCGCCGATGCTCTCGCCGGCGGAACTCGGCGCGCGTGCGCGCCAGGCCGCGCTCGCCGCTGGCGCCGCGAATTTCGATCCCGACTACATGCGCTACATGCATTACGGTCAGCAGGGCGCCACCGCCGAAGTGCGCGGCACCTCCGCGAAGACCCTCGGCGAATACGGCGCCGTCGCGCTCGACGCCATCGACGGCCACGTGATCAACGTGCAGCTGACGGGCGCGCGCGACGCGAACCACGCGACGTATTCCGCGATCTTCGGCCTGCACTTCGGCACGTTCGGCAGCCTCTCGCTGCGCTGGCTTTACTTCCTGCTCGGCCTCGCGGGCGCGTTCCTGTTCTACTCGGGCAACCTGCTGTACATCGAGTCGCGCCGCAAACGGCGCAGCGCGGAACAGCCGATGAAGGTGCGCGCGATGGCCACCGCCACGGTCGGCGTGTGCATCGGCGCATGCTTCGCGATCTCGACGACGTTCCTCGGCAATCTCGTCGGTCCGCTGTTCGGCGCCGAACCGACCGCGATCGTGCAGCCGGTATGCTTCACCGCCTTCGCCGGCGCCATCGCGTGGACGTTCTGGCGGCGTCCCGCGAAAGCCGCGGTCGACCTGCTCTTCGCCACCGCCGCCGTGAGCGTGGCCGTCGGCGTGCTCGACGTGGTGGTCCACCACGACCGCCTGCTCCGCACGCTGGCCGAAGGCCGCTACACGGTGCTCGGCGTCGATCTCGTCGCCATCGCCACGGGCGCGGGCTTCGCCTGGCTCGGCGTCGCGACGCGCCGCCGTGCGGTCGATGGCGACCCATGCAGCGTATGGTCGTCGCGGCGCGAGCAGGCGAAGCAGCACACTCGCGAGCTGCAGGAAGCCTGATCCGTTCCTCATTGAGGGTTCGGCCCCATGGCAGGCAAATGGCTGCTTCTCGCGAGCACCCGTTCGTGCGCTCGTCAGAGTCTGCATGTAACGCCCGTTACGTGGTGCTGGCCATGGCAGGTATTTATTTGAGTGAAGGCATTGTGCAGGTCCCGCGCTGCGTCGCAGCATCCTGCTACGTACCACTCAAGCGCCTGTCTGCATTCGCGAA
>Ga0006562J51391_1000049_pt1 | contig 35120 bp, 58 predicted proteins | sample Ararhi6_input_d2_FD_51391 | JGI IMG/M metagenome (IMG submission 51391) | reverse complement strand
AAAGAGAACGCGACGATGCACCTGCCGGCTTTGACTTCGGCTTTAGACTCGCTCTGATCGCGTTCGGATACGATATAAAACTCGAAGGAGATGTTGAATAATGAAACGTTTTATTACGATAACAATCGCGGTGATTCTAATGGCTCTCGGATTAACAACGCCAGCAAGCGCGGCATCGATTACGGTTAAGGTTGACGCTCCATACTACACGCCTAAAGCGACGTCAGTGGACGTTGTGGCATCGAAAAGCAGCGGTAGCCGTGTATATTACACGATGACTTTGCAGCAACAGTATACAGACGGATGGAAGTCGAAGCAATCGTTGAGCGGCGAATTCGTTAAAAGTACGCCGACCAAACGATTCTACACAGCGGCCATGACAAACGGCCAATACCGGATTAAATTGACGGCTTATAGCAACGCAGGCAAGACGAAGAAAATCGGCACTTACTACTCGAAAGACTTCGCAGTGACGAGGTGGTAGGCGCCTAAAATACGAAGGAGGACGACGATATGAAATTCCGCAGATTCTTGTACGGATGGGCACGTTTCTTAGGCGACGTGAACGCGGTGAAAAAGAACGACGTAGGCGGCCGTATCATGCGACGCAGCGTCGGAAGGGCTTTCGGAAGATTGTTTAAATAAGCGTGGAGATACGTTATAATACGAAGGTTGTGAGGTGAAAGACGTGAATAGACCGCAGCCAGGCGATTATGACGTATCTGTCGTTTATGATGTTCGCGAGATGCCCGACGTTAAGAGCGGCAGGTGCGATAATTGCGATACGTCGAAGTTTAACAGTTCGATTAAAGGCGGAGTTTTCCTCCGTAAATGTTCGAAGTGCGGAATGACTAAGCGAATATAACGCAAAAATAAAGACGCCCTCGGAGGCGTCCTTTTTCGTTTATTTAGACGCAGAACCGCCCGGCTTTACTTCGCCTGTCTTAGTGATCGCTTTGAGCATTCGGCTCACCTCCCGCTCTCATAGGATACCACTTTAAATCACTCAAAAACGAAATTATACAACCACGTACTTCGTTAGGTTCCAAAAAATCCATTTCATTTTGCAGGACAAACTCATCAAGATCCACCATCGCTATAAATTTTTCCTGATCAGTTATTTTGCTAAAATCGAGGGAACATATTTGAGTTAGGCCTTTTTCTATCAACCAATCTAAGAATAAGACATCTCCTGAGTTCTTATCCGTTATTTTAGCCGCTCGAATTAGATCATAAATATCACCGCGGTCATCTACCGACAAATATTGGACTAAAGCCTCTCTATGCAATGACAACACTCGATCTAGGGCGGATTGAGCCGCTGTCTTTTCTGAATATGGAATCATACCGAACCATTCTCTAATATTCATACTATCAACCTCCGTTTTATCGCGCTTTCTTAGCGTGGTCATCGAATAACTTTCGTACAGCCACCGTCCATTCCGTTTTAAAGCCCTCAGGCTGACGGAACATCAAATCCGGGTGCACTAAATAACGTACCTCGTTGCGGGTTCCGGTGACTAATACGGCTCCCACGCCTTGCAGCCGTCCCATTATTTTCGAAACGGTCGATGAGTCATGTCCGATTAATTCGGCGAGCGTTTCACGTCCGATGTAGTCGATGTCCGCCTTTCCTGCGTTAGGATCTGCGCAAAGGTAATACTCGCTATAATGAAAGAACGGAATGATCTTGTATAGCATGCCGATTTCGTTCAGGCGCAGGTTAGCGATGGTCTGACGAGCCTTAACCGTATACACTTTCGTAAATACTTCGTTTTTGATGCGGCCACCCATCGTATGAAAACGGCTGCTGACGTAAATGCCGTCGTCTTTCAGTTCGATCAGGCCGAGTTCAGCCAACCGACCGACCAACGCATTAGCATTCGAGCGGCTACGGTCAAGCAAACGCGCTATATCCGACTTATTCATCGGGTCTCCGGCCGCACCTTTTACGAGCTTGCCGTCGCTTTTGATACGTAGCTGAAGCATGATTTTAACCATTGCGCCAGCTTCCGTAAGTGATAGGTCGCGAATAATAGCGCTAAGCGTGTCGTTGTAAGATACGATGTAATTGCGTCCATGATGAAACCGTTTCTTTGGCGCTAGGGTCGCTCGCAGCCTTGCCTTTTCAAGTTCTTCCGGCGTTCTAATGACGGCTTTTATGGCGTCCGGAACAAATACGCCGAGTTCTCCGTCCTCATTTACTACGCGATCATACTTCATCATACCGCCCCTTTCGTATTTATCGCAAAACAAAAGACGCCTATTGAGCGTCTGACCTTACCGTTTTGATGCCGGTTGCTATATTTACGGTGAATTGTCCGCTAGACTTTCCGTTGACGAAATCGTTGTATCGTTTGCGAGCCATTTTATTACGTGCTTTTGCGTGACGGTCCGTGAATAGATTATCGTATGGCGATCGCGTTCGTCGTTTCGGTACACCGTGATTGGTGCCGGTGATATCGTATTCTTCGGCCATCTTGTCGGACGCTTCGCCGGTCTTGCGTGTCTTTTCCATACGTTCGGACATGATCGGATATTCTTCGGCCGACATTTTATTGCGGCGTGTATCCGACAGTTCTTCGTATAAAATTAAGTCGGACAGACGTTCCAACGCGTTTGATGGTGGCGTGTCGTCGTATTTCGCGATCAAGGCGCTAATTGCTGCGATACGTTCTTCGCGCTCTAAGGCGCCGGATTTTGTGCGTTCGTATAGAGCCGTAATGGCTTCGTGCAGTTCTTCCTTCGTCAATTAGGCGTCCTCCTTTACCATAAAACTAATTCACTTTTGATGATATCTACTGTGTCGCGATTAAAGCCTCCTATAATAAACATAAATAAAATGATAGGCCAAGAAGCTGGATGTAGAGCACGCAGTTTAATATCGTAACGCATCTTACCTCGAAATGGGCTGTAGCACTCAATCAGTTTTATGCTACCGACAATGTATAGAATCGTTGTAATAAGAGGTTGCCCCTCTAAGCATTCCGATTTAGTTTCGTGTTTCATTCCGACGCCTCCTCCGTATATGCGTTCAGTAAAATCGACAATACTCTCGGCGAGATTCTCGGATGGTTCATAGTGTCGTAGCACCACCGTAAGTAATCTCGTAATTGATCGATTTCTTTCTTCGTTAATTCATCCGGCATCAAACCGCCCCTTTCGTAGTTCCGTAGCCTTCGCCATGTGACGCCCAATAATAGTAGATATCGACGATCTTATTTACCGCAGCATTAATCGCATAGTCAACGGCTTGCTGCGTAATACCTAGCGCCGAGCCCGCCTGTGTTTGCGATAGGTCATCGAAATAGACTAAACGTAGGGCCTCGTATTGCTTTCCGGTCAGTGCCGCCAATTCGATGGCACGGACTAAGTCGATTAGAATATCGCAAGCAGCCGTATCCCCTAAGAAGCGCCGCTGTCTGAGCGTTGTATAATCGGCTAGAAGCGCCTTGACGCCGTCAGGTCCGTCGAGTTTGTATTGCGTATCATATCGTAAATGCTGGTCGGGCTTGTTCGTCGATGCGCCCAATAATATCGCCTCCTTCGTTTGCTTTCCGCCTATAAATCGTCTATAATCGTCTTATAATATAAGCGAGGTGTGTCCGTATGGCATTAGAATGGATTTCCGCGGTAAATGATACCGCATATATTTCGTTAGATAAGCAAGGCCGCATATACGTTAATTCGGCCGCTAGGTCTTTGATCGGCCTACCGACTAATGCGCCGTTTCAGCTTACGATCGGTTATGACACAACCGAATCGTGCTTAGTCGTTGCAAAACCGGAAAAGGTAAAGACGGACGCGCAGCCGTTTAAATTCGATAAACGCGCATACAGCAAGGCGGCTCGACGTGTTCTAGAAGGTTCCGGTATTGAAGAACGCGAATTGCCGTTACGATTCTATTTAATCGGCGACGGCGAGGCGTCTAAACAGCCGCATCTAGCCTACCCGAAAGGTACCTACGCGTTCTCTTTGAGCTGATCGGCCATAATTTCGTCTAACCGCGCGTATAGATCGCCAAGCGTGCCGTCATTTACAATCTCATAATCGACTTCGAATCCGTCAAGCGCGGTTTCTGTCGGATGGTCTAAGTCAGCCGGCTTGAATTTGTCGCCACGCCGTTTGGCACGCTCGATACGTAGTTCATCCGGTGCAGTAATACGGAGTACCTTAAAACCTTCCGCCTTGGCTCGTTCATACTCCGCAGGCTTCCGAATGTCTGTGATCAATATGCGGCTATCTCGGCAGCATCGCAGTTTCTCGTGTGCTTTTATGCGGCGGAACAGATAATCGACCCATACGTCTTTTGCGCCAGGCACGTCTAATTCGGTAATGCCGTTAATGAAATCACGCATAGGCTGGCGCTGTTTGGCGTCTCCGCGCAGTTCCGGAAACAGTTCGTAGAAGAGCGCCTTACCTTTTGCGGAAAATGTGAACGGAAAGAATTCGTACATTGCGACAAGATAATCGACAGCCACGTCTTTGCCGGCGCCTAGCTTACCCGTGATTGCGAGTTTCATAGGCCGGCCCTCGATAGACTTACGATTATCTGCGCAAGTTCATCCGTAGTAATCGCCAAGGATTTCGGGTCGTCTGCCGCCACCTTTGCGAGCTGTTCGCCGAGACGGACTTTATCTTCGTGAAGGGCGTTGATTTCCGCTTGGTGACGTGCTGCAGTACGTTTTAATTCCGCCACCTCTACGCCTAAGTCGGCAAGGACGTTGATGACGTCGGATTCTTTCGGTTCCTCTTCCTCGCGATCATCGGTGACTGGCGTTAGTTTGTACGTTTCGCCTCCACCGGAAATAATAGGAACATGCGACGCAGTCCACGGCTCGATATTGACAGGATTCCCGCCGATTTCCATAGTGAATTTAATCGCGTCCTTTTCCGGATCTTCTAAACGGTAGCGCTCGCCGTCAATGTGAACGATGTCGGTCGGTTCGAGTACGTGGTATTCACTGCGTACGATTACGCCGTCTTCGTTATAATCAGGATCTGAAACGGCCTTATCGCTTTCTACAGCTCCCCCAACTTCGCCCCATAGACGGTCCACAGTAAACACGTCGCCTTCGGAATAAACATCTCTATCACTGGGCTTTTCCACAATTACGATCTTTTCGCCGACCTCTGCGTTTCTATCCACCGCAACATATTCGCGATCAACACCGAGCTTTTCGTCCTTTAGTACGTGTATCATGTACAACCGCCTCCCTATTTCGTTATGATTTCCGCCTTTAGCCGCTGACGTCCGAATGCCTGCGCCTCAGTCACGCCCGCAACGTACAGATCGATATGTCCTTCCGTAATTGCGCCGCCTCGGTCTTCGCAAGTTCGGACGCCGATGCCCTCAATGTTTAGCCGAGTCCCAAACGCCATTGAAGGCGGACAGGCGATCGTATGGCCCGTTTTGGTACGTGCGCCGCTTGCCGTGATGCCGTAGTCGGGATGGCCGGCTGACTTACCGGTTGACTCGGCGCCGTTTGTGTACGCAGTCACTTCGTATGTTTGCGCTAGTTTTGTCGCCGCCTTCTTGCGCTTGACTGCGTGCTTCGGCGGCTTCTTAAGCGCCTTTACTTCGCTCTCTAACGTCTTGATGCGTTGATTGGCTCGCTGCAAGGCCGCTTGATCAGCCGTTAATATAGGCGCAGGCTTTTCCGTCGCTGGTTGCTGCGTACATAATAATCCGCACGCAAGCGTCATGGTCGTCATTATACCGATGCAGACACCCCCTCGAAGAATTGCGCAGTCCACGGTTCTACTTCGGTTACTTCTCGGCGTAAGGCTTCTGCTAGGTCGGCGATTTCCGCCTGCGCGCCGTTACCCTTCCGTCTTTTAGCGTAGAAGTCTAATAGAGCGCGCAGGTTAACCTTCATTACGATATTAGTGGACGCGCCTTGCGGTAAGACGGCTCTTGCATCTTCGGCTGGAACGCCCATTTCGCGAAGATCGTCGTAAACGTCTTGTAGATATTCCATCGCATTACTGAACGCAATTTGCGGAGAATAAGTTTCGGTAGTATGACCGTTCTCCGGATCGAAGAAATCGTTGTTATCCTCGTAAGTACTGTTCGCAACCTTTTCCGGCACGACGTAATCGAAACCGCCCGACCTATCATCGCTACCTAATCGTACATAACGCTGTGATTGGACGCTGAAACTAAAGCCGACACGGTGTCTCGTTAACTGCGCTAATAAGGCGCGGCTTACGCCCTCGATCGCGAAGTTGAACGTAATTCCTTCTAAAGTAGACGTATGTTTCGACGCAACAATCTGCCGAATAAGCCTATCCGCGTCTGAGCCGGAGTCGCCATCCGATGCGGCTGATCCGAAATACTTGGCGCCCTCTTTAATCGCAATTTCAGACGGCTTATTTGCGCTATAACAAGTACGGATGGCGGTCAGCGCGAGAATCTTTCCGTCAGGGGCTTCGGCAAGTTGTTCGGATGCCTTCCGTAATTTCTCTTTGAATTTCGCGCTCAATTGCGTGTGAAACATTAGCTCGACGTTCATTTTGGTTTCCGCCATCTATTCGTCCTCCTAAAATATCACTTGACTCCTATAGGATCCTATAGTAATCTATTAGTATCTTATAGAAATGGGTGATTAATAATGACAAAGAAATTCTTTCCGACTGATTGGGTAACGATTAAAGCTACTAGAGAAAATACAACTAAAACTATTGAATATAAAGCATCCGTAGGTATGGAAGAATGGAAGGATGGCGTTCATCAAAGAGTATATAAAGTACAAATGGTTATAGATGGTAAAATAAATGGAAGACAGGCACCTTCTTTTCCGTCAGATACTGACGATCTTGAAAGAGTATATGAAGCGCTTCTAGGATTGAAGAAGAAACACGGGGACGCTTAAACTCCGCTGCTCCCGAAGCCGCCCGAACCTCGCTCCGTATCTTCCAACGCATCCACAATCGTAAAGGTCGCTTGCTCTACCGGTTTAATGACCGCTTGGGCTATGCGATCTCCTTTGCGGATGATGTATCTTCCAATTCCACCCGTACTAAGTCGACGTCGATAATTACCGCCGCCCTGCGATATATTATCAACGATCACGCCGACCTCGCCCGCATATCCGCTATCTACCGTACCTAATTGAACGCGCAGTGGCGTCTTAAGCGTAATGCCTGAGCGCGGCCTGATCTGCATTTCGTAGCCTGAAGGAATCTCGAACGCGAGGCCCGTCGGTACTAATGCCGTCTCTCCCGGCTCGATAATGACGTCGGCCGCCGCGTATAAATCGAAGCAGGCGTCCGTCGAATGTGCGTATGTTGGCGTAGTTGCGTCGGCTGATAGCCGTTTAATATTTACGTTCATTTCGATTCCTCCTCCTCAACTTTTCCGTAAGAATAGGCCGAAATTTCACTTCGCTTAAAAACGAGGGTTCTTTTTGTCTTGGCACACTTTACTTCTGCGTAGTCACGTTCGTAGTACGTTACGTCGTCTTTAAACTCGTCTAGTTCGGAATCAGTTGCGTGCGCACAGTAATGAATACCGTTCTTAGTTTCGATATTTAACTTATTCATCTACTCGCCCTCCAATAGTTCGAAATCGACTGATTCCGAGTAATAGCCGTTAGATGATCCGAACCAACGAATAGTCACGTCGCCTTTGATGGTCGCGAACTTGTAAAAAGTCCACGTATATGATCCGTGATGATCTTCTTCCGGCGGCTCTTTTTCGTTAGTAACTTCCTCCGCCATCAATAACGGATGACCGATTAAGTCGGAAAGGTCCCCGCAAATATCGTTTATATGGACGTCTTCGCAACAGTTCTGATAGTGGTACATGCGGTACTCTTTTCCGCATTCTGTAACGAAAAATAATACGTCGTCTCCGTGCTGCGTAACCTCAACGAGGGTCTTACCAAGTAGGTCGGATACTTCTGCGTCGATAGCGCTCATCTACTCGCCCTCCTCCGCCTTCTTACCGTCCTCAAACGGTAGCGTCATTACGTATAGTAAGAACGGCGCACCTGCCGCCACGAACCACCAAAAGCCCGCTGCATGTGCATACCAAAAGGCCGGCACGATTGACGCCGCAATTAAAGCGCCTCGGTTAATCGTCTGTCGCATACGATCAGCTCCTTATTTTCGCTTTCACTTATACAGTCGCATGTGGGCGGCGGAAATCGGGACATTAATCGGCAGGAAAATAAAAATACCCGATTATCAGGCGCTTTTACTTCGTCCCCAATTAGACTCGCGGATGAGTTCGAAAGTCCAACCGTTGTAATCTGTGCGTTCACCACGAAGACATTTCTTAATGATCGGACGATGTAGCCCGTGTTTGGCTGCGAAGGGTCGTAGGCCGGAAACCGTAAATGATTCTCCGGAAGGCGACGTTGCTTTGAATAGTAGTTTTGTTGCCGAAACATCTCGATATTTTCTATTAATCTCTCTTGTCACGAAGCAGCACGTAGACGCTGAGTACACTCGTTTAGATTTACATAAATCGAACTGTTTTATGTCCTTATCTAACTCAAGTTTCCCTTGATCGAAAAGTTCCCTGTCGAACCCTTCAATGCCCGTAATATCATTCAAAAATAATTCGAAGGAATGCCAACGTTCACAGACGGAAACGCCAGCCCCTCCGTAGTTAGGATAGCCGCTGCTAGATTTGTCATAACAACGTTCTAATATACCCGCCCACACGCTATACTCGCGCTTATATCCAACCATCTTCGTATCTCCCAAATAACCAGTCCCGAAGACTGAACGCTGGAATCGGTCTTTTATTTTGCCTCGCTTTATCTCGACTTTTTCTACGTCTCTTTCGTAGCCAGTTTCAATAAAACGAATACGAAATACTGAAGTTCCGTTCTTTTTCCTCCCGACGAAACGCACAACTTGATACGATTGATCAGCATTGTTTTTGAAGAACCTACCGACTAACTCATCGCTAATCATCGAAAAAGAAGTCCTCGTCGCGAATTGCTTCAGCCGTAGCCTTTTTGTATCCGTTCCCTTTTAAACTAAACATATCAAAGGATTTCGTTTTCGTACTCAGTCCGTTAATCACGATCGGATTGACCGGTTCATCCGGAAAATGCGCATCAAATCCGAGGTTCATAAGCGCCTTATTCGCGTTGTACCTAACGAAAGCCTTAACATCGTGCGCCAAGCCGACCGCGCCGTAAACATCGTCCGTATATGCGACTTCGTTCTTGTACAGATCCGCTAATAACCCGACCGCCCATTCGTGTAGATCCGCCTTCGTAGCGTCCGTCTGCCGGTTATAAATTTCCTGCGCGAGCAAACCGACGTAAACGCCGTGGATCGCTTCATCACGAATGATAAGCCCGATAATCTCGCCGCTCTGCATCATGCGCCCCTGCCCGTAGAAATACAACGGGTAGTAAAAGCCGCTGTAGAATAGGAAACTTTCGAGGTACACCGAAGCCACCATCGCTTTATACAGCGAAATATCGTCGCCTTCCTTAATACCGCGATAAAGGTCAGTGATCAGCTTCGCTTTGCGCTGCAAATACCGGTTTTCTTTAACCCACTCGAAGACGGCCGTAATAGTTTCCGAAGGCGCCAACGTTAGAAAGATATTCGAATAGGACTTCGCATGGACTGCGTTCTCCATCATCGCCATGAAATTAAGGACGGCCTTGCGTTGGTGCCCGTCTACGTGCGCCATAATCGCAGGCATGCCGGTGTTGCCTTGCTCCGTATCTAATAAAGTCAGGCCGGCGAGCACTTTCATATACGTATCGCGTTCGGCCGGTTTGAGTTCGTGCCACGCGAGGAGGTCGCCATTTAGCGAAATCTCCTCTGGTAGCCAAAACTGCTTAACGTTCTGATCGTAGAACATCTGCGTGAATCCGTCGTCTTGTTGCGACCAGTTGGCCGCTGTGAATGTCGTCAATTATTCGTCCTCCATTTCGTCTTTATTCTCGCGATGATAGGCGAGCGCTAGATTCTTCATCCGATCTAAGTCCGCGATAAATTCGTCTAACATCTCCGCATCATAGAAACACTCCCCGTGATCTACGCTACACGAAATCTGACACGCTAAGTCCTCAACTTCACGTCTTATACTGCGCATGACAAGCACCCCTCCTGCCCCGTATCTTTAGTGCGCGCATAATAAAGCGTCTTGATTCCCTTGTGATGCGCGTATAGGTCAATCCGATTCAGATCACGCGTCGTCATCGTATCTTTTAAGAACAGCGTAAATGAGATACCTTGGTCGACGTGCTGCTGAATTGTTGCGATCATATCGACGACCTTAAACATATCCATGTCGTACGCTTCCTTGTAGAAGAACCAGTTTTGCGGCGATAATCCCGGCATTGGGTAGTACGTCTTCGAATTTCCGTAAGTTCGTTCCTCAATGCGCTCCATAATCGGCATGACCGAAGCCGTCGCCGACTGCACATACGAAATAGATCCGTTAGGCGCAATCGCAAGTCTATAGGCGTGGTAGAGTCCGTAGTCCTTAACACATTGCGCGAGATAGGACCAGTTCTGCTCATCCGGAAGCCAAATACGACTAAATAGCGATTTTACTTTATCCGTTTTTGGACGGTAATTTCCGTTAACGTACTTATTGAAGTAACTTCCGTCTGAGTACGAAGATCCCTCGTAGCCCTCGAACGTTGTTCCCGTCTTACGCGCTAATTCATTCGAACTCACTAACGTCCAAAAGTTAACAGTCGCGAAGAATACGTTGGCAAAGTCCCGCGCTTCTTCCGATTCATAGGCGATTCCGTTCTGCGCTAGATAGCCGTGCAGATTCATCGCGCCCAGCCCGATAGAACGCATCTCGCGGTTAGCCTTTGCGACGGCTGGCGCGTTTTTAATATTCGTAGATTCTGAGACAACCGTAAGCGCATCGACGGCCAATTTGACGGCGTTTTCGATTGAGCCACCCGCCATCACATTCGCGATATTGAGTGAGCCGAGGTTGCACGAAATGTCTAAGCCGATGTCGTCCGGTTCTCCATAGTCGGTGTACTGCGATACTTTACTGCTCTGAAGCACCTCAGAACAGAGATTAGAGAATTTAACGCGGCTGATATGATTCAACGCATGTTCACGGTTAACGTTGTCTTGAAACATCATGTACGGATATCCTGACTCGGAGCGCAGTACGGCCATTTTTTCGAGTAGCTGACGTGGGTTAATCCGTTCTTTACGCACCGCCGGATTATTTACGAGCTCATCGTACATTGCGCCAATATCCATCTCGTCAAGATGCGTGCCGTATGCTTTGTAGACCGTGTGCGGGTAGAAAACGTAAGCCGGACGATCTTCTCGCGCTAGTTCGATGAACTTATCGGGCACAACGACGCCAATCGATAACGTTTTGACTCGGACGTCTTCATCTGCCGAGATTTTTTTCGTATCTAGGAAATCGTTTATATCCGCGTGGAATACGTTTAGATACGCTGCGCCCGCACCTTGCCGCTGGCCCATCTGATCCGCATATCGGAACGCATTATCGAGCAGCTTCATTACGCCGACTACGCCTTTTGTCGCTCCGGCAACGTCCTTAATCGCCTCGCCTTTTGCGCGGATTTTTGAAAGATTAAGCGATACGCCTCCGCCTGACTTCGATAGCTGCATCGAAATGTCGATTGCGCGTGAAATATCGTTCAGCGAATCACCCACCTCAAGCAGAAAACACGACACCATCTCGCCTCTGCGTTTGCGTCCGGCATTCAAGAACGTAGGCGTCGCCGGCTGATATTCCTGGCGAATCATTAGTTTTGCGAATTCGATCGCTTTGGCGCCGTCTCCTTTTCCGAAATACAGCGCACAGCAAGCGATGCGGTCTTCGTAGCGTTCGAGGATCTTTTTGCGATCGTTCGTCTTCAGCGCGTAGTCGTTATAGAATTTGAATGCGCTCATGAACGAAGGGAATCGGAACTTTGCGGCATAGGCCGTTTTATAGACCGTTTTGATTTCCTCAAATGTATAGGCGTCTAGGAATTCCGTCTCGTAGTAATCGTTATCGCGTAGATAGTCGAGCTTCTCGCGTAAGTCGTGGAAAAATACGGTGTTTTGATTTACGTAGTCTATAAAATAAGCACGGACGGCCTCTTCGTCTTTTTCGAATTGAAACCGCCCGTCTTTTTGAATCATAATTTCGTTATTTAACTCGATGTGTCGCTTCAAAGCGCCTTCACCCTTTCCGTGAATAATCTAACGTCCTCTTCCGTCCCTGCTAATTCGAATTTTCCGATCACCGGCACGTTATAAAGCGTCGCAATAACGTCGGCAGCCGCGCCAAAGCCGTCGCCCCAATTGCGATTTCCCGACGCCATTACCCCGACCATCAAGTCGCCGTTATCCTTAAGCCATTCGCTGACCGTTGCGGGCGGTTGACCGAAGTCGTAAGTTGGCGTTACGAGTACGAACGGTTCCTCAACGACCTCGCCCGTCTTTAGTTCACGTGCCTGGCCGCCTAGTCCGGTCTTCGCGATGAATCGTCGCACGTTTCCCGTCAGCGAGTAGAAATATACGATCATATATTAGCTCCGGCTACGTGCGCTAGTAATACCGCAATCGGGATAAAAAGGAGTACGTAATAGAGTAAGCATCCCAAAATTTCATCGTAAGTCATCGGTGGTTTTTTCGCTAAAGCAAGAATCGCGAGGCAGAATAGCGCAATGTACGTAATCATTCGTCCTCACCTTCCGATTCATCTAGCGCGGAAAGTTCGGCTTCGAGTTCGATTAATACATCAAGTAAGCGACTTAATTCACGTTCTGAATCATCTAGTTCGTTTTTAACCGTTTCAACTCCGTCGTAAATTTCGAAAAGTTCCGTCTCTATTTCTTCTCTCGTCCTCATCTGCGTCCACCTCTCCGTTCAATTTCCGCTTCTAATTCCGCAATCCTAGCAGCCGTCCGGTCACGTTCGATTTCCGTCTCAATCCGTTTAGATTCGAGTCGACTTAGGCGGTACTCATGATCGATCAAATCGACTTCTAAGCGACGCTTCATATCGGTTAAATTTGCGATAGGCACTTTGTACATTTCCGCATACTCAGCCGCGCTAACTTTGTGTTTATCCGCCGCTTCAATCACGTCTCCATATCGTTCATTAACGACCTTTAACGTCTCTTTTGAATACGAGAAGAACGCGTTAGCAAACTCGGCTTCTTCAGGCGTAATGACCGCCGTTTTATCCGCTTCTTTTTGCCGCAACTGATTGACCAGCGCAACCGAAGCGTTTATCAGATTATCGTATGACTCCTGCGATATAGTAACGTTAGGCGTATCTTCCATCGTTATTTACCTCCGATCGTGTCGAGGATTTCTTTGATTGCGTAGTATTCCGGACTCAGCATTTTCATGACACCGATAGGTATCGTCACCATTCCGGTAATTAAAGTCGCGACGGTGACGACGATGATTACGATAAACAAACCTCCGTCACCCACATTCCGCAGCTTATAGTAAAACGACTCATCTTCACCCCACGCAGGCCGTTCTCCATTTGCGATGATTAAATATGTCAGGCGAACTAAAGCCGCAAATATCACGAACGAGGCAACGCCTACGGCCACGTTGACGATTCCGAAGACGTGTTGCTGCTTAACGAGCACCCCGTAAACATGTTCCGCCGCCACTCCGAGCTTTGCGGCTAATTTGTCGATGTAAGCCATCGCTTTATCCATTTGCGCCCGCCTCCTTTACCGTCATTATGTTTTCGTATTTAGATAAAAACGGAATACGGAAACCTATCGTCTTAAACTCGTAAGTCTTGCCGACTTCAATCTTCGCGTAGAGATCACTAGAATTAAACTTACGAGCAAACAGAGCGTCGGTATTTTCGAAAACTTTTTCGTTCCCTTCGTCGTCAATGCCGAAAATCAGATACTTAGAGGACTCTTTGGAATTCTTCGTTTCTTTTTCCGTCACCTTAATTTCGTACGAGTTCTTATTGGCGTAGGAAGCAATCGTATATACTGGCGCTACAATTACGACAAAAAACAGAACTAGCGCAATCCACACAACGACCCCGATATTTAGCAAACGGTCCATCTATTTCGCCCCTTTCGGTTTCTCAATTACACCCGCATCGATCAGCCACGCCAGCCCAATCGCAGCCGCATCCGATTCATCGAAGTTTGCGAAGGCGCCCTCGTAGCCTGTTAGCCGTCTTACGCCCGCCTCTACTTCGTCTTTTTCTGCGTTGCCCGATCCGGCGACTAACGACTTGACCCGCGTCGCAGATATGCCGAGGTCTTCCGTCTTCTTGCCCGGCTTCTTATATTTATCGAAGGTCAGCCCGAAGCGCGACGTCGCTCGTTCACACGCGTTCCATGCGCTGAGTACCGGATAATTCGACCGCGATGTCTTGCCGGCAAAGTCTTCGCGCACCACGTAATCAAAGCCGGACGCGCTTACGTGTTTGTCGAGAAACATCATCGCCCATCCTTCGATGACCTCGGCCCTGTGCGCATGTGACCGACTCGTATTCGGCTTGACGTGGCCTAGCGCCTTGATTGTCGGCTTACCTTTGCGGACTTCTATGATCGCGACGCCCGGACAGGTCATCGATGTGTCGAACGCAAGGCACCGGATAGGCTTGGAGGCGGTCATGCGGATTCTCCTTCTCGTACTCTTTCGATAAACGCAAGTGCTTCCGCGTACTGTTGCTTCGTGCTCGCGTACATGCCCGACCTACGTACTTGCGCTACTTTTTCGCGGATGGTCTGTAGTTCCTCGTCCTTCAGCGACTTAGCAATCGTCGTCTTATAGTTGTTGAACGTCCATGCTCCTAGATCAAGCGCTGGCGGCGTACCCGCATCGACCGCGTTTCGGATATCTACGAATCTATCAAGAATCGCGTCGATGTCGTGCGGTTTGATTTCGATGCCGAATGCTCGGATGTCCGGCGACTTCTCGAACTCGCCTTCCGGATACACCCACGATTTCTTGGACGCATTGACGTACAAAATAACGTAGTAATCGACGCCATACATCGGTCCGTAAGTCACGCATTGTGCTACGTGTTTTGCTTCCGGTTCACGCATCGAGTGTAGCGATGTCTTGGCTGCGGTCGTTTGCTTCGACTTGATTTCGAGGCCAACCCGTAAGATTTCGCCGTCTACCGTCACGTACCGCAGAATACCGTCGCAGGTCCCGTATAGATAAAACGTCTGCCCGCCGCGCTCGATCTTATGATTCCGTTTGGCGAAGTCCTCAAATACCGGCGTTCCGTCTTCGTTGCGTTCGAAGTCAAACGGACACACGCGACCGGTCTTTTTACCGAAGTGCTTCGCCATAAATAAGATATCTCGCTGGATCATATCGCCTATCGCCGTCCCTAGACGCGTCCATCGTCCTTGATATGGCGGCTTGGCTTCGACGTCCTTCTTCGCGTTCAATGCCTTGTGATATAGTTCGCGCGGACATGCGTTTGCTGCCGACGGTGAGAAATACGGGCGCTTCGGAAATACGTTTGGTGCTTCCGAATACCATCGGTGAATATCTGCGTCTAGTTGGTTATCCCACGTCTCAGGCAGCGAGTGCCATTCGTTAAGATACGATACAAGTTCATCCGCGATTGATTGCGCAAATGATGGCTCGGAAGAACCGTCGTTACTAAGTAATTGAGCCGCTAATTTTCGTTTGTCTGCCGTCAATTAATCACGTCCCTTCATATTGCGCTCGATGATAGAACCGATCTTTAACGACATCGCTTCGTTATCTCTTAGCGCCTGGTAAATACGCAACAGATCCGCTTTAGCTAGCGCAACCATCTGAACCTCCCAAACGATGGCGTGCTTGGGAACGAATTTCAACGGTCGGTCCGGCGCCTCCATAACTACGTTCGCAAATTCGTTATATTCCTCGGCTACTCGCGGCAAATACCTACGGAAAACTTCGATCGTTGCTTCTACGTCATTTAGCGCACGATGATGTCCGGCTAGTGAAATGCCGTTTCGTTTAGTAACGTCTTTTAAAGACGCCGATAATTCCGGTTCTACAAAGCGCGCCATAGCTCTCGTACAATAGAAGCGTTCCGGCTCGATGCCGCCGCGACTAATGAACGAAAGATCAAACGGTGCGTTCTGCGCAACAACGATAGCGTCTCCGATGAAGTTTTGTAATTCGTCCAGCGCGTCCCACTCTTCCGGGGAGTCTTCGAGGTCGGTCTCGGTGATCCCAGTTAAATTCGTAATGAATTCGGGTAGATCGCGACCTTCTTCTAATGCGACCATCGTATGAAAACGGCTTACTTCTTCGAATGCACATAGTCGCCCGCCAAGTCGAATTTTAATTGCTCCGATCTCGATAATCTGATCCTTTTTATGATCGAGTCCTGTCGTTTCTAAATCGAGCACTACGTATGTTTGTGGAATCATTAAACCGCCCCTTTTCCTTGCCAGCCTTCGCCGACAATCCGTTTTTGTTTTTCGTAATCTTCCACGTTCGGATAATCTCCGCGACTTACCTCACCGCTGAAAAACTCGTCGATCTTCAAACCCTCGCCCCATCTACGGCTTATCTCGATGTCCGTCTTATTCGGTATGTTTCCGAAAACATACGTATTGACCATTACATCCTCGAAGTCTTTTACGTCTTGCTGCGTAAGTGTATCCGGCACTAATAAAAGCGCCTCGTCATGAACAACGCACCATAAGCGCCATTCTCCCCGTCCTTCAGCCGTCTTTCTATCGCATAGCTCCTGAAGCGCAATCATGGTCGCCTTTGTTTGAATCGCGGCCGATCCTTGAACACGTGCATTCGTTGACTGCGTAAATACCGCCGAGTAGTGCCCTTTTGCACCTCGATCTTTTGCGTCAGGCAGGCGTCGCTTCCGCTGTAAATGATCCATCCAAACGAAGCCGTGTTTTTTCACGAACGCCTGGTTCGATTCGACCCATTCCTTTACGACCGGAAATCTCTCGAAGAAGCTGTCGAGGAACTTTTGCGCCTCATGCTTTTCTACGCCGATCGCGTCTTTTAACATGTTCGCACCGCCTCCGTAAGCAACCGCAAGCATAATTACCTTCGCCTGTTTACGATAGACTGAACCATCTCCGCATTCTTCGATTGGCTTGCCGAATACTTCTGCCGCGATAGATGCGTATAAATCGTCACCGCGGAAATAGTTATCGACCAACTTCGGATCTTGCGTAAAGTACGCTAGGCATCGGTATTCTTGTTGGCTCCAGTCACCGCCTAGTATTGCGTAGCCTTTAGGTGCCACGAATAACTTACGAGCTTTTTTCGGCTGATTCTGAAGGTTAACGCCTGTGCCGCCGGAACTGAACCGACCCGTCTTCGCTCCATTCGGATTGAAGTTCGTGTACAGCTTGCCGGTCTTTTGATCGATTAGCTCCGGCAATGCGTTGATATACGTTGAATACAACTTAAAGCTGTCTTTATATTCGAGTAGCTTCTTAACTACCGGATACTTTTTCGCGAGTGGTTTAAGTACCTTTTTCGCATCGGTTGACGCTAGTGATTCACCAGTCACCCGTTCAAGTGCCGGCTTTAACTGCGCCGGAGAATTTATGTTGACGTCGCCTAAAGCTGCGATTAATTCATCGTATAAACGGTCTAAGCCGTCCTTTAATTCGCGCCCATATTCCTCGGCGTATTCTAAATCAATATCGAAGCCGGTCGTCTCCATCTGCTGAACTACGCCAATCAACGGAACTTCTACTGTTTTGTAATAACACAGCACTTCCGGCATCTTTGCGAGGTATGCTCGTTGGAAATCCCGCAGTTTAAGCGTCACGTCACCGTCTTTAGCCGCATAGGAAAGCGCAATATCTAAGTCGTCTACTTCGTCAAAGCCAATCTTTCCGAATAAATCCCCGTAAGTGCTCGACTCGATGCGTAGGTACTTTGTAACGAGATTCTTTAGCGCAAATGACGGTTCGTTTTCGTTTAGAAGTCGCATAGCTTCCTGCGTATCCCACGTAAGTCCGCGCAGATTAATGCCTTCGCGATCAAGCATATGAATATCGAACTTAGCGTTGTGGGCGAGTTTGCCGACGGTCGGATCTTCGTAGTAAGGTCGTAGCGCTTCGTTTACTAGGTCTCGGCTCAATTGCGGTCGATCCGTTTTATGTCGCGTTGGAATATAAGCGTGTACGTCCGCTTTGATCGCCGTGATCACATGGCCGACAATATAATCGTTCCACACGTCTACGCCGGTCGTTTCTACGTCAAATACGATTTCTTCTTCGTTTTTGAGCAGCGCGACAAATTCTGCGAGCCGCTTTTCATCCGTTATTAACCAGTAATTATCTGGCGTCTCTTCGACCATCTTGCGCAGTTTTTCCTCGCGGGCCTGCGCTTGCACCGTTTTCCAAAGACGCAGCGCTTCCGCCTTGCTGAATTTCTTCGGCTTGCCCGCCTTATTAACGCAGTCAGAAGGATCGCGCGCCAAGCGTCCGTCCTCCATAGCCGCCTTGACTTCGTCTAATTTCTGCCGGTCCGAATCGCTAAGTTTGCTTGCGTAGATGCGACGCCATGCATCCTCGATTGGCTCGACGGCGTTGGCCGCTTGCTTACGTTTAGCAACTTCGGTCGCCGGCGCCGCTTTGCCCGCATTTACGTTTAGTTTTAACGGCTTGATTTCCACGTCGCGTCCTCCCTTCTTCGTTAAAAGTCGATAGTTTCCGTCCACTTCCGTCTATGATCCGTTTCATTTTCCGCATAAAACTCCGACCAGCAATCGCCGTCGCAACAATATACATCGTAAAGTGAGTCGTAAACGGCGGACTGGCCTTCGTTAATGGGCGCTTGGCAGTCGGCGCATTTAGCTGCGATCAAAACGTGCCTCGACCGGAGTGATTAGCGTTAGTTTTTCCGGATCTAAGCAGTAATTAAGGCGTGTTCCTCTGCTATTTGTCGCATCTACGCGGGTGTAGTTATTTTCGTTAGTAGCCTCGGTTACTTCTCCGATGCCTGAATTACCGAACCAAGCCTGGTCATCATACGCAACAATATCGCCGACTTTATACTCGTCAACTTTACGTCCGATCTTCGCCCATTTCGCTTCGATAGATCGTTTTGCTTCCGCTTCTTTGGCGGCTGCGACTTCGTCTTCGGTTGCGAGGACTAGCTCGGATTCACATGCCCAGAACCAGTCTCCGGTTCTACGGCCTGTAATAACGTCACATCTATAAGGAATATTACCGTGATCATCAGCCGAAATCTTAACGATATTTCCCGCATCACCGATAATACATCCGTCAACTACCTTCGCATAATCACCGACTTTTAGCCGTACGTGCTTCTTACGGAATAGCTCATACAACCCGGCCGTCCAACGATGATGATTACCGCAGTTCTCCATAACAATTACATCTCTATCAATAACCGAGATTACGGCGTAGAATCCGCCGGGAATTGCATGTTTATACGAATTACCTGGTAGACGAATAATATCGCCAACCTCCGCCTCCCCCTCAACGCGCTCATACTCCGCACCTTCATACGCAACTTTCGTAATTTCACCGTCCACCATATCGAGCGTCTTTACGCCTTTTAATGCCGCCATCGTTTCGTCCTCCTTTTATTGACCGTCCGACCCGTTTAGGTCAAACCGCCTCCGCTTCGTTTTCTAATGCCGCCAGGTATGCGCGGTCTAAGTTAAGTTTAAGTTCGTGCCATGCCCGGACGCCTTCGTTCTTACGCGGCATCCAATAGTCCGTAATATTTCGACATTCAAACATATACGCTTTAGTCTCGTTGTCTTCGATCAGCACGCCGATAAAATAATCCGTATCAGATTTCGTATAAGCCTGACCGGTGTTCTTCCGTCCGCTGACCGTTAAGCACCCGCGGCTGTCCCGACGGTCACGAATCGTCTTTACCTGGATACGTTTGATTGCGCCCGTGATCGGCTCGGCTGCGAGAATATCATACGGCTCTTCGGTTTCCGGCTTACTAACGCCTGACCAGCCGGCCGCCATTAAGGCAGCGCGTGCGATCAGTTCGGCGAATTTGCCGATCGTTTCTTCTTTGTGCGCCATCTATTCGTCCTCCTTCAGAGGCAGATAATTACGTAAAATACCGTCTGCATTATCCATTAATTCATGCGTTTTCGGAATATTCCCCGCAATTAGGTCGGCTACGCGGTTATAAGGGCCGCACGTTGCGATAGCCTCCTCCACATCGTCTTGTGCGCATTCATATAGTGAAGCGGAAATTACGATCAACTCCGCCAACGAAACTTCTACGGTGACCTTTTTCGATAAATCTAACGTCTGCGCTTCCGTTTTAATTTCTCGCATCTATGCGTCCTCCTTAAAATTCGAATTTTTCTTCGGCTGGTAGTTCTTCGTCTACTGCGCTGCCATCAAGCGATTCGCCGATCAACGCCAAGTTAAAGCCGGCCGCGACAAGGTTTTCGAGCATTTCCTTTTCGTCAGCTTCGTAAATTAAGCCGTCAAATAAAGCCATATCGAATTCTTTACCGTCTTGGTTCGCAAAATGCTTGCGTTCAGCTTCCGTCAAGTCTTCTTCCATATCGATAAGAGGCGTTAATGAAACGACTGTGTTCGTGCCTGAACCGGACTTCTCCAATTCAAACGCGATGCGACCGAGTTTCTTTTCCTGCTTTTTAATAACCGCATGAACCGTCGTAGCCTGCGTTTTAGAAAGGTCGACGATGATCGGTTGGCCTGTTTCAAGGTTAATAAAACCGAGCGCATATCGTTCTTTGACGCGATACTTGGCCGCCTCTTGCTTAGCTGCCTCTTCCGCTTTGGCGTCGCCTCGATCAGCCGCCGCTTTCTTTTGGTCTTGGTAATACTTCCACGCGCGATCCCATGACGTTAGATTCGACTCAGGAAAGCCGTTTTTGTTTAGCGTACTTGGATTAGCCGCTGAGAACGAATTTACTTTCTTATAGATTCCGTATGAAAAGAAGCGAATTAGATCGAAAGCACTCATAACGCGTACCTTATAAACCGTGCCCGTCTTGAAGCTCGCAAACTCGGCGCTATTACCTCCGCCGCCTCCTTCATTTGTTGCGTTCAATGCGTTTAGAGCGTCAGCTCCGCTAGTGTACTTTGTCATCCGATTACCTCCGTTAATTTGTTTTAGGGTTTGACCCTCGCAAAACACCGGTATCTGCGCCCGAGACGCCGCCAGCGCACGGCATAGCGACGCGACAGTTTTACTTAACGAACGCCCCGGTATTCTCCGAGCGTCGGCGGTCACTTGCCGCCTTTATGCCGTCTTTCTTCGCGCACAATCGACCAATACATGCCGCCGATAATAAAGGCCGAGATGCTACCGACGAATGCGAAGTACATTAGGAAGTCGTCAAACATACGCGGCAACTCCTCTCGCATAGCGTGTTACCTTGCGCTTGATTTCGAGCGATTCGGTAGGCAGTTCGTTGAAGCGCATCTGAACGGCGTTAATTCGAGCTTGTAGCGCCATTCTTTTGGCTTTCGATCGCGTACGTTTGAGTTCTTCGTCTAGCCAGCGTATTTCTTCGTCTAATTCAGCCGAAAATGATTCGTATTGACTAATCGTTTCAGTTGCGTTCTTTTGTACGATATTATAGGCGTCAATAAGTAAATGCTTGGCTTTTGATCCGGCATTATCTTTTTCCTTATAAACGGTAATAACGACGTTTGAATCTACCGCAAAATGAAAAACTACGCCTTTACTCGCGTACATACGAGCCTCTTTTCCGGATTCATCTACGGTAATTCCAAGATACCGAGCGTGTTCCATCTTCTGCGCGATCCAATTGCATGCGACGTGTTGGTTATCGATGCCAAACCGTTCTCTAAATCGCTTCTTTGCGTGGTGGGTTATGGTTATTTCGGAAGGTTTCATCCGACGCGCACCGCCTTAATGGTCGCAGGACGATAAAAGTCAGCCGGATCATCTTCGCGGTTCAATGAACCTTCGTATTGTAATTCCGTTAATTTTTGGATATTGATTGCGGGTGGGAAATCGTTTGTAGGTTGTTTCATAGTACGTTAGTCTCCTTTTTGATTAGGTTAAACGTACTAGACGAAGGGTTGTTCGCATGGTGTTCGCTTGAAATTCGATTCTCAATCGATTATCATTAAAATACGTAGCGAAGCCCTCGTGCCTAGATACGTGGTTATGCTGTTAGTTCGCGCTGGCAGTGTAAACGGAAACGACGGATGAACTTGCGATGTGCTTCGAAATTTCCTCCAATACGTTGCGTCAACAACGTGGAGATTTCGGCCATATTCGTACATCCTTCGCTCCAACACTTGAGTATTAATTCTTTGCGGAGATCGCCTTGCGTCAACAGGGCGGTCTTTTCTTTTAACAAAACTTCGCCTTCGACGTCCGTCAAAACGTCTTGAGGCTCCCACGAGACATTACCGTCATCTCGCATTCCTTCTATTGATAGTGCCACTTCTTTTCGTGATGCCTTCAGGTACTTATTTCGTTCCCTTACGATAATGCGCTGAATTAGCGCTTTTTTATCGCGGCCATTTCCTTCGTACCGTTCCAGCCAGTAGCCTATTGAGTTTAAGCAACGCTGCTCGAACGATGTTTGGTCGGGAACTAAGTGTGCGATTCGTTGCGATTCTCTTTGTACATACGGAATCGCTCCGTAATCTGCGGCTAATTGAAGTCTATTAAATTTTTGTTTATTCAAGTGTTTTTCTCCTCCCGTCCCTTACACTTATACAGTCGCATATGGTCTGTTAGAATCGGGACATTTGATTTAAAGTTTTTTATAATTTTTCTTCCATGTCCATATAGTACCAAAAGCAACTATGTAATATTTGAAAGTTGAAAAACTAAAAAAAGATTTTGATTTTAAACTAGATTCTATTTTTAGACAAAAAAAAAGAAGCCTAATGGCCTCGTTATCCTCCTGGACGAATGTCTGCTGTTTTGTATGGTTGCTCTGCTTCTAGCGCCCCGTCCGTTCCTTTGTTAAGCTGTACAGTTGATACCGCGATTGCTGAAATCAATAAAACACTCAATAAAATCTTCTTCAAAATAAAGCATCCCCTTTTTCGTGTAGTTGTAGTTTGAAAATGTATCAATTAGGTACTTAGGCACCCCAGCGTCTTTAAAATCTCTCATTACCAACGCTGAAAAGAAAAAGTCTGAATTGAATAGAAATTGACGATGGCATTCGAATAGCCCTTCGACACTACCTTTTTTATATTTTTCGAGGTATATGTAAAAGTCGTCCGTTCTCTCTTCGTATATCACCTCCTTTAATTGATCTAGTAATGCTGACAGTTTATCGGGGTCTTTTCTATTAACATACGCTTCTGCAAGTAGGAAGTTGTTTTTTGCGTTTGTAATAACGAAATCAACACCTGTTTTATAAGCGTATTTATAACTCTCTTCAAATATGGCCATCGCATCTCTTTTACCTTTTGACATCGCAATCATGCCTAAAATATAGTTCGCGTCAGAAACGGATTTATTCGAGATGTTTCCGTTCTTAATTATGGTTGCGTAGTGTTTGGCTGCGCCGAGATTATTTAAACGTAAGTACACAGGCGACATCAACTCAGCGAATCGATGCACGTAGCACTCTTTTATGAATAGCTTCTTCTTATCGCCTAATGACTTGATGCTGTCTCCGATTGAAGGCGCCAGCTCTAGGATCGAGTGAATCTGACCCTTTCCATAATAACCATAACACATATAGATCGAAGATAATATTCGTAATTCTTTGTGCTTACTCTTTGAAAAAAGGCTCATTGTTTCGATCATATCATCAATACTAATTTCCGCATTAATGTAATTCAAGATAGTTTTGTAAATTTGAACATGGTCTTCTAAACCGAATGTCTTTTTGTGAACATTGATTAACGAGTTTAATAAATTTGTGTTTCTCGTAACTGCTGCGTACTCCATCATTTGTTTTAAGTAATCATTGTTATCAGTCTTTTGAATCGACAAACACCATTCGGAAATTTTTTTATTTGAGTTGTTCGGAAAAAGGAAGTGTGCGAGGATTACAAGTGCTCTAAAGCTAATAGTTCCATTATTCCGGAAGTGCGTCATGGTTGATTTATCTGCTCGAATGATTTTTGCGATTTCGTTATACTTCAAATCATTGTCTTCAATCAAACTACATAATTCTCTTCTGATCGATTCCAAAAGCTCTGACCCCCTTCGTTTGTTCTTGTCTTTTTATATAGGTTGAGTATAATTGAAGTATACAATAAATGTTCGCGTACGTAAACATTTATTTTAAATATTTTTCCAATAAAATACGGAGGTGGTTGAATTGGTTGATTTCTCGCCGCTTTTTGACACTTTAAAAGAACAAGGCAAATCAAAAAGTTATTTGCGCAATTTTATGTCGTCGTCTACTCAGGCTAAGATTACAAAGGAACCTGCGATGAATGGCGCTAACTTAGAGTTTCGAGTACTGGAACGTATTTGCCTCGAATTGGACGTGCCTATCGAAAAGGTTGTCCGTATTCTTCCAAATCCGCCCGAATGACCATTTAATCGGCGCGGTTATGTGGTATAATTTCCTTCGTAAAGCACGCGTCATTTTGCTTTGCGGAGGTGTTTATCTCGCAGTATTCGGTCGTCAATTGCCGGATAAAGGAACTGTGTTATAGACGTGGTTATACGCTTATCCAACTCGCAGAAATGGTCGGTATCTCAAAAACGCAGCTTTCCGATTACATAGCGCTTAGAAACGTCCCTAACGTTGAAATGGCGTATTCTATTGCGCGCTGCCTCGACTGCCCGGTCGAAGCCTTATATAATTGGCGTCCTTTATCCGGTAGCAACACGGAGGGTTAAGACAACCTCCGCCGACCGAAAGTTCGGATATTCCCGAACCTCACGTTAATACTTACCGCCTCCGCACGATCAACAACTCGCTTAAGAGCGTCCTCACCTTCCGCTATTAATAATTCATTTGCGTCTTTGTACTTCGTTATATAACCGTGCGCAAGCCTGACTTTGCCGCGCATCTTTAGCTCGACCTCCTTCCGCAATTTCTCACCGGCTTCGTCGTTGTCAGATACTACTATTAAATATTCGATCGGTGACTGCGCAATTATGTCCGCCTTTCGGTCGGAAAATTTACTTCCGCCTGTCGCAATGCCGCAAAAGCCCGCCGTTCGCCACGAATGCGCATCGATTTCGGCCTCGGCTAGTACTGCTGCTTTAGCGTGATCAGTATAAACGGTGTCTATGCCGTATATTAATTCGCGAATCGGCAAACCGTCTTTGGCGTACCAAAACGCTTTATTGCGAGTCGATCGGTATTTTACGTTTGCCAGGCGCTTATTAGGCAGCCGCCACGGTATCACTACCGTTTGTCCGATTAGACCTACGCCTGATTTGCGCTGGACTTCTTCGCTTATTCCGCGATTAGACAGATACTCATTTGGCCCAATTTTAACGTCGTCCAATAAATCCTCGGCTAATGGCCGTCTAGGCTCAACGATTTTTAAACGAGGAACACGGAGTTTTAGGCGTTCTTCGCCTTCGCGGGTACCATAAGTCTCGGCGAGGTACAAAACCGTTTCTTCTTCGGTTTCTTCGCGCAGAAACGCAAGCAGTTTAATAAATCCGCCGCGTTCTCCCGTGCCGCTATCTCCGAAATAGCCGGCTTTTGCGGTCGGAGTGTCTTCGTAGTAAACGTAAAAACTAGGAGTCCGATCGTCGCGAAAAGGGCTTGCCGCCGTTAAACGGTCAGCGTGCCACGTTGGACGATCCCATTCGTATTGTTCTAATTCTTCTCGAATATCTACGTCCGTAGGGACGCCATTGATCGTAAGAATCGACATGTATATACGGCTCCTTTCGTTATATTACACTATTCTTATGTGTTTTTCCGTCGTAATTTGTCGAAAATATTCAGATATTTATGGTGTAATTCATGGTATTGGTTCCATTTAAAACCATTTATCTAGAATCCAAAAGCATCTAGTGCAGTCTCTCCGGCCGCCACTTGCTTGATTAGTCCGACTTGCGGCAGATAAACGATCTCTACGACTTCATCCTCGCCGCCATCGCGTCCCTTATTTACACCAATCAAGCCGCGTCCTTCTCTTGCATTCGTATCAACCGGAATTAATACCGCCGCATCTTCCAGCAACGCGGACGTTTTCTTTACGTCTTTTCGTTTCGGCAGCTTAATTTCACGATTTCCGCCCTCGTCCTCAGTCGCGTCATCTTCTCCCGCTTGCGTAATTGCGAAAATGACAACGTCCATCGTTCCGGCTAAACGGCGCATCTTTTTAGACGTATCGGCAGCCGCACCGCCCGTCGTTTTATTCGAGTTTGATTCGTAGTCGAGATAGTAGAACGGATCGATCATAACAACGTCTGCTTTCGTTTGTTCAATGTCCGCTTTAATGTCTTTTAACGAACGAGAATCGAAGTCTTTGTCGTCCACAGCACGAACCGTAATAGAACCGGCTATTAGCGTATTCAGCGTCGCGATAAATTCCATAAAGCCCGCCTCGAACTCTTCCGGTAACTTGCCTTGGCGGACGTCCCTCGAATCAAATCCGGCTTCCATTTGTTGACCGTCGATTTCGGTTAAAGCAACGCCTTGATCACCCGAAAGTGATACGTAGATTCGTACGAGGACCTCAAACCATCCCATCTCCATCGACCAAATAAGAACGTTAGCGCCTTGGATTGCGCAATTAATAACTTCTTCGAGCGTAATGGCCGACTTGCCGCGTCCTGACTTTCCGTACACAACGTACATGTTCGAGCTGACGTAGCCGCCGATCGCTTTGTTAAGCGCCGGAAACTTGCTATTCCATATGCGGAAAGACTCGCCAGCCTTGCGTTTTTCGTATTCGGCACGGAACTTATCGACGTCTGTCACGACGTTTGTTCCTACCGTTTTACGAACTCTTGTTCTCATTATATTCTGTTCTGCGATGATTTTCAACCAATCAAAAAATTCCTGCGGATTTCCGTTTTCCTGCGCTTGATTGAACCGTTTTGCCAGCTCGGAATCTGCCGTATTAGCAAAGTCATTCATAGCAGCCGTTTCCTTCGCCTTCTTAGCTAAGTACTCGAACGTTGCGTCGATACTGAACTCCGGCTGGAAGGTCGGAACTTCAGTCGCTACCATCTCGGCGGTTGGCGCTTGGTTTCCGTTCTTTTCCGCGTAGGCGCTGATGTACTCGAAGGCTGCCCGTTCGCCGTCCGTTTGGAAATCCTTGCGTGTTAGGCCATACCGCAATAAAGCCGACGGGTCGTTTGCTTCGATTACTTTCGATAATAAACTGGTCCCGAAACTCATCGGCGTTCAGCTCCCTCGCCGTTCAATTTCGCCATTACTTCGCCCATCTTCGCCTTAAACGCTAAGTCACCCGTCTTGACATACTGTGCCTCGTTCCAGTTGTAAATGTCGAGTAGGTTATCGGTTTGGGCCGCCGCCTCTTTACGTTCCTGCTTACGCTTTTCCGCTTCAATCGCGCTTAACTGTCTCGGTGTTTTCGGCTGTTCTTTTGCCGCCATAGTAGCCGCCTCCTTTTCGTAGTTTATTAGATAAACGGTACTTCTTGCTGGCGGATAGTCTTCGAGGTTGAAGTCCGCCAAGAAATCCTCCGCAACAAGCGCATCTGCAATGAGCGCCATATCCGCCTCGAACGCTTCGAGCCATTCGCCGTTGATTGCGTCGTACAGGTCATATTCAATAAAATTAAAGACGGCCTCTTTCGACGTTTCCTCGATGTACCTAGCGCAGTCAATGTAGAAGACGCGTCCTTTATAGCCTTCGACGGAAACTAGGTCGCCAGTTTTATAGACTGGCGTATGATCCGCAAATTCAAGCGCATCTAGTTTATCGAAAATGGCGAGCTTGGCGGTGCCCTCTCCGTTAGCCAACGAATCCGCAACGAGTAGGTCACGTAAGTATTGAATTTCCGTCAATGATAATCCGCTCATTTACAACCGCCTCCTTTTTGATCCGCCTGCGAAGACGATTTCTTTGCACTGGTCGGCGATACGGTCCGCCAGTCGCCCTTCTCCGAATACTTCCGGTAGATCCGCCATTTTTATGTTCGACGTATAAACGGTCGGCATACGGTTCGTCACGCGGTAGTTGATTATCGTGTGTAAATCGCCGCGGAATCCGTCCGTTGCGTCTCGTACGCCTATATCATCCAGGACAGCGAACGGCGCCCGTTTGGCTGCTTCTAGCGCGGCATAATATCGTTTGGCTGCCGGCTCTGCGATTGCGTCCGGAACTCGCGGTCTATTAAACTCGTTGTATTCGTTTTGCCACGCATTAACATCGAGAAAATAAGCCGGACGCTGGTCGGGTTGTATGCCGCGCTTTAGTGAGCCGATGTAATGGACCGTTAAATATTCGTTTAGAAGAGCCGCCGTCGTCGTAGTTTTGCCGGTCCCTGGCGAATTACTGTAGAGATACAACGATTTAATGCGATCAGCTTCTGCGTCGAATTGGCGTTCGAATGTCTGCGCATAAGAATCGGCAGCTCGGTAAACTTCGTATTGATCTGCGCGTGCCGGCGAGTTTTGAAGCGTCACTAGACGATAATCTTCCGCCAAGCCAGCCGCCCCCGACCGTCCGCCGCCGCCATCTAAGCCGTGCAAGCCGAGGTACAGTTCGCAGTGTTTCGTACAATTAACACCGCCAGCTTGGGCGCATTTGCTTGCGAGTAGGCATCGTGATTCATTCGTCATTCATAGTCGCCTCCTTTCGGTTTAGTTTTCTACGATGTTGAGAACGTGAGCCTTTCCGTTAATTTTCTCAACGAAAATATAAACGACACAATTAGTACCTTCGACTACCCGTAACGTCCCTTCCGTATAATCTAAATACGGTTCGATGGTTTTATGGTCGAAAATCATTCGCCCTCACCCGCTCTCGAATCGTCAATGATTACGTAGCCACCACCGGAGCCTTGTAGTGCGCTAATTCTTATAGTTGATACTGGTTTTGCGCCCGGTATATGACTGTCATCAACGACTTCAAGAACGTAGGCATTACGATAATTAACAACGTCACCCACACGAACATCTGTCGGCTGCGGCACGTTTAAGTACTCCGATGGCACTTCGAGACCTAACGCACGTCTTAGCGCAATAGCCTTACCGATGTGTGCGTTGAAGCAGTCGTCAGGGTCGCATTTGGCGATTCCTTTAGAGATTACGCGACCGTCCCTAAGCATCTTACGCAATGATACGACGGTTCTTTTTTCAGCATTTACGATAAATTCGGTTCTAGCTGTGGAGCATCGTCTGACCACATATTCTACGTCCTCTTTCGCCTGCTTTACGACCTCATCCCGTTTATGCTGATTGGACTTCTCATACGTACCGTGCACCGCCTCAATTTCCGCATCAAAACGTCCTTGATCGTAGCCGTTCTTATATGAGCGTGTTCTTATCGTCTTCATTACGGCTTCGCTTAGCGAAACTAATTCGTCATAGCTCAATTCGTCTAGGTTCGGTGCTGGCGATTGTTCTCCGATGATGACTTCGTATTCGTGGTGCCAAATTATCGGCTCTGTACCTACCATTACCCCACTAATACCGACGCTATTTACGGTAAATACATCACCGTTTTCATACGATGACCATGCGTATTCAGCACGTGTAATCAAGATCCGCTCTCCGACTTTGGCGTTTCGAATTTCCGTCTTATATTGCGTCATACTAAAACAACTCCCCGTAGTTTATTTGCGACTGTGCAGCCGCCCTTTGATCGTCTTCTTCCGACTGCTTAACCGTCTTTTGCTTTAAGAGTAACGGCGGCAGGTGACGGTCTCGCATATACGAAAACATAAAGCCGAAGTTGCAACCGGGCCATTGAGCCGTCGGCTTCTTATACGCAAAGCAGGCGTCGATGAAGTCCCGTACAATACCCGCCCCATGTTCGTCGATCATCGTCTTTAGGTTCCGTGCTTCCATGCCGCGATTATTGGCGACGTACTTAATGCCGTAGACTTCGAGATGGCGATCGTGCAGATAGACGATGAAGTCGCGCGCCGTCCATTTTTCGATGGGTTTATTTATTTCGGTCATTCTCCCGTTCCTCCTTACGTTTGGCGTCCGGGTTATATTCGAGCTTCAATCGGCATAGGCCTCGCGTTGAGATCGTAACTTCACCGTGACAAGTCCGATAATTATCGTTCCAAGTCGTATCAAACGTTATGAAGGCGCGATTTATTAAACGTTCGGTACCTACCGCCTTCAGTCGTTTATATTCCTCTTCGGTCGTATAGTACGAAAAGTTTCCGCCTACTCGATATGAACCTTTTACGATATATAACGGTGTATCGTACATTACGCATTCACCCCTTCGATTTTGATGCCGAGATGGTTAAGCGTTTGTCTGATTCCCCAATCGGTTCCCGCCGTATAATGGTCCTCGGGACTTAGCGCCTCAGATCGTTCATGTTTTTCGTGATTATAATCGTAAAACTCCCGCACCTTTTGCTCCGGCGACTTTTCGATCTCATATCCGTTGATTAATGCGGCCGCTAACGATACGAGACTTAATTTGTTTAGTACCGCGCAATTCATAATATATTCGCGATGGTTACGCAAAATATATTCGTCGTCCCTGCTGAGTCCTCTTAAATACGTTATAGCTTCCGCCTGCTTTTTCGTGATTTCAGGCTTCATTTTAACGCCTCCATTAGATTAAGTGTTTTCCAAAACGTATCCTTATTCTCTTCCGTTAGTGCGTGTTCGAAATGATCTTCGGCAGTAGTTTCCTCGCTTATCACAACGAATAAATCTCCCGTGTTTTCATTAATCGCAACGGTTTGGATATCGTTCGTCCAGTCGTCTCCGTCCCATTTCACGTGAATATATTCGTATCCGCCGTCTTTGTAAGTAACGTCTACAGCAACTATGTCGGAATTTTCTCGAAGTCGATCGAATGGGGTAGTTGTTTGATCGTCCCACGTATCCTCGTACGCACTCATTACGTTGGCCTTCTCCGAAATCTGCAAAAACACCGCTTCCGCTTCTAAATGGTCGCTTATACTATTTGAAGCACTTCTGAAAATCGATCGTGAAACGTTTGCCATACGAAATCGTCCGATATGCTGTCGTTCTATTTTTATAACTTCGCAATTTTCGGTTACGAGTTCGATAAAAGCTAATTCACGCCCCATTCTAACTCCTCCTTCATTCGGTCTAGTATGAATTTAACGTAATCCTTAACGTGCTCAGGCGAGCTGATCGCGAGTAAATGTTCGGTCGCATCCCGATCATCAAATTCCTCCGGCTTCATTTTAGCGCCTCCTTTGCGTGTAAGTTAATTTCATATAGAATAATTATCGAAAAGGTATCGACGTCTTCGTCAACTACATCCGACTTCCATTCGATTAATTTCAGTAGGCGCTCCATACGCTCATTTTCCGCAATAAGCGCCGCCATTGCCTGACGTAATTCTGCGATTTCTTGATCCTTCGTTTTAGGCATTACGCACCTCTCAGTTATTAATATATAACTTAGCTAGATTCGCCCGCATTTCATCCGGCGTTAAGGCACTGTAGTATTGCGGATAATATAGCTTGCTCTTCTTCCGTCCTGCGTAATTGTACGCAGTTTCGAGAAGTCCTACCGCCTCTAAGACTTTCGATAGATGGTTAATGCGGTTCTTCCCGATCATTAAGTCGGCTGCTATCTTATCGACTGGTGTAGGTGCCGCCATATACCAACCGCTTCCCTTTTGACCGTTTGTGTGCGCCAATAGGTACGTATAAAATGATCCGATGGATACGTTCTTCTTATCGAATTCACGCGCGATAGGTACGATAGTTCTCCAAAGATCATGCGTCACTGGCGCACTCCATGAATGGCCGTCCTCTGTCTGAAGTACAGACGCTTTTAACTTCCGTATTTCTGCGTTTTCTTGCATCTTCGTCCTTTCCACGTTTTAACCGCCTCCTAGCCGTTTTATTTGTCGGTAGTATTAGCGCCCTCGATCGTCAGTGCCGCCGCTAATTCCCTGCGAAATTCCCGTACCATTTGCGCGATCTCCGCCAGTGTTTCCGCATCCGACGTTTTGATCTGTCGGTTCATTACGTCCAAGACGGCGCGATCAACCGTAGCGTGATACGAGACTTCTCGCCAGCGCTCGACGGGCGTTGGGTCGGCGTTAGGGTTCTCGGCCAGTTTCTTCGCCCAGCCAGGCGCTTTGGTCGGGTCGGTGAAATAGCGTTCATTTACGATGATGTTGTGGACGTCAGATGTAAGTCGGTAATCGGGTGATATCGGAATGTTAATCGCCATGATTATCGGACTCCTTTTCGTTTATTGATTTCCGTGACTGTTCCGTCTTTATAGAAAATGCGCGCGTCAGGCGTTGTCCATCCGTATTCGTCAGCCAAAAACTGTGCGTATTCTTCGATATTGCGGAATTTAATCTTTCCGCTGAATTTACGGAAGATTGTTTTTTGCCAATTAGGCTCCGTATGAATTTCGTAAGCTCCGTAGCCATCACGCCAAACTTTCTCCGCGTCGCCTAACCCGTCGTAAACCGAAACCTCGTATCCATTCTCATTGATTTCTGATAGATCGACTTCATCTCCGGAATACCAACGATCTCCACAACAGCCGCAGTCAAACCCGTCATCTACTCCGTTAAAATAAACGCCTAGGTCCTCCGCAATAGATTCGGATTCAGAGTAACTATCCGCTTCGATAAATAATCGGTGACATAACTTTTCGCTTACTTCGAAATGTCCTCCGCTGTTATTCTGCGTGTACTCATAAAACGTCATATTACCGCCTTCTTTCCGTTTATTATTTAAAATCGTAGCAATTCGTTCGCTTACGCTCACTCTTTGCAGATAACTTTATCGCGATAGATATATCATTTAAGTATTTATTTGCGCGAAAGATTTTATTTGAGCGCTATTATTAGTCTAGTTAAATAAGTATAGTTAAGTGAGTTTAGTTCGTCTTCAAACTGTGAAGTACCTTACTTCAAATCTTGCAGGGGGCTATTATCGTTTTTTGAAGTGCCGGTCTCAACGAACCATTCCGGCGGCTCCCACAACGTATATTCATTCGATGTCTGACCGTTTGCATTTTTACGTTCTTTGACGTCAATGAGATCGAGTTCCTTCAACCTACGCAATGCTGCCCGCACCGTATTCGTTGAGCAACGACATTTGTCTGCGATAGTTTGAACGCTTGGGTGCGACTTCTTACTCGTGTTGTCTGCGTAGAAACAAAGAACGGAGTATACGAGTTTCTGAATCGGCTTATCTAAATACGTTTCATCTGCGATAACCGACTTCGTTACTCGGACGAACCTGTGGTCGTGAAAGTCGATCGGACGCTTGGCGTTTGTCATGTTAAGATTTCTTCCGTTTCTTCTGGAATGTATTCGATCGTAATAATCTCAGCAGCGTTAATCCCGCCTTCAACAAACCACAGAACACCTGATTTGTTGCGAAGAACCCAGTTCCACAATCTCATGAGGTCGCCTGTATCTTCTTTAACTGTCCATTCATGAATGGTGCCGTTTTGTAATGTGATTTTTACTTTTTCCAAACTGCCCACCCTCTTCTTTTTAATTAATCTTTTCGGTTGATGGATGATATCTCGCAAAATTTCCGAATCATTTTCGCTTTCATAAGTACAGTCGCATATGACCGTTCGAAATCGGGACATTTAAAATAAAAAAAAATAACCCCGCCTATTTAGACGAGGTTTTCTTTTACACTTCGAGAGTGTCGTTTTTATTAGCTTTGTTAAATTGCTCTACGACAACATCGTCAACATAGTCGAGATATACTTGCGTAGATTCTAAGTCAGCGTGGCCAAGTATCTTTTGTAACGAACGGATATCCCCGCCATTACGTAGATAGTTGATCGCAAATGTATGACGCAGGCTATGAATACTCGCGCGGCATTCTCCTTTAAGGTTCGCCAATCCAGCGTACTTGGCCGCACGTTTACGTAAGTGCTCCTTCGCCATCTCGTCTCCGTACTGATTTACGAATACCTTTTTTGCCTCTCCAAAATAGTCTTCCGTTTCTAATAGAAGTTGATGGAGATTTTCGGCAACTTTTTCGGTCATCGGGACCATACGGTTTTTACGATTCTTGTTGATTGCGCCTGGTAACATAAGAACCTTATTATCGAAATCAACATCGGTCGGCTCGAGGCCTTCTAGTTCATTCGACCTTAATCCGCATTTTAATGAAAGATAAAACGCCACGTAGTCTCTGAATCCCGCAAAAGTATCCTTATCGATGACGCTGAAGAATCGCTTTACCTGCGAATCAGTAAGACTTTTAACGACGGTCTGATCGGTACGTAGCTTTGTCACACGACCGCAAGGACTCTCGTTAATAAGGCCGCGCTCTACCATCTTACTGAATAACGATTTAATACCGCCTAGCCGAATGTTAATCGTTACCGGCGATAGACCGCGCTTCTTTAACATTATCGTAATATAAGAATGGAAATGATCTTCGGTGACCGCCGTAATTGGCATCGCAGGATCTAACGCAGTCTCGTCTAAAAATTCGCCGAAATGGGCGCAGTAGTCACCGATGGTTCTTTCTCTAAAATTCTGCGCAGTCATAACGGTAACTACCGTATCTAATGCGTCTTTTATTGTCGTGAATGAGGATCGAATTCGATCGCTACTTACATCGCGCCTATTGCGCACGCCTTGCCGTCTTCTTATAATCGCCATAATAAAAAGCCTCCCGGAAATTATTCCGCAAGGCTTCGTAGAGAATCGGTCTAGTTTGTCCGCTAAGACACGAAATCGGGTAAAAACGAATGTCCGTTTCTTCCTAGATCGCGCCCTTCCGTACACTTATCGCATTAACGGACCGTTGGAAAACGTTGATATAACGGCGTTAAAACGTTGTTACGCGCTCGGAGGGATTCGAACCCCCGGCAGACGTGGTACCGGAAACCACCGCTCTATCCAACTGAGCTACGAGCGCACGATATGTTTTTAAACGTCAGCATATCAAATTATAAGGGAAATGCTGCAAGAAAGCAATGATTAATCGCTATCCCTGTCGATGCATTTTCTTCATTCCCATACATATACTCATATGATGGTTTGAAGTGGAAGAGTTTTGGGGAAAATGGATAGGGGTATTTGATTTTAGGTCAGCATTTTGTTTGACCTTTATTGACCAAAAATGTATCATTGAATTACATACTTACCTAAAAGGTGAAGGAGGAACA
>Ga0006562J51391_1000275_pt1 | contig 35340 bp, 43 predicted proteins | sample Ararhi6_input_d2_FD_51391 | JGI IMG/M metagenome (IMG submission 51391) | reverse complement strand
CTTACTATCTTTATTTGTTTCAACTGTTTTTTTAACATTTTTTATCATTGATTTGTTAGTAGAGGAGCCTTTATCTGCTGGAAAACAATTAGCCAGCATTGTGTTTATCTTTTTACTGACAATCCCGCTTTATTTCATATTAAATTTTCTCGGTACTGTCGTGACTTCGATTTATATGTACTTTTTTCATAAAACGTTTATTTTGCGCAAAATGTATTTTGTCATCTTGCTTTATAATGCGTTGCTTCTATTAGTGAATAGCGCAGCAATCTATTGTGTGATGGTACTCGATTTAGATCATTATTTTATCTTCATCCAAGCGGTTTCTTTTTTGATCAACTTGTACCTTTTACGCATCCTATATGATGGGATCATTTATTATGCTGAAGGATCAAAAAAAGCCGCCCTTGCGACCGTCATCTTGTATATGCTGGTGACCACTGTTTTTGTTATTGGAGGATTTATCAATGGCTAGTTTGCAAGTGTCTCAGCTATCTTTTCGTTATGAAACAACTGAAGAAAGCTCTCCCCTCCTTGATCAAGTATCCTTTCATCTGAAAGAAGGTGATCGTGCTTGTATTATCGGGAAAAACGGCAGCGGTAAATCGACACTTTTAAAGATCATCGCAGGTCTGCTTCCTTCAGTATCCGAAACGATTTTACTCAACGAACAGCATCATCCTGGGTCAGCTCTTTATAAAGGGTTGGTCGCGTACATCCCAGATAAGCCTTTGGTTTATGATGCGCTGACTGGTATCGAGCATATGAATCTTATACAGTCGCTATGGAAAATGAATCAGTCAGAAAAAGAGGTATACAAAAAGACCTTTCTCTCGCTTTGTGATGTATTTGATTTAACTCATGCACTTAAGATGCCTGTCAAACAATATTCACTAGGTATGAGATATAAGCTTTTCTTTAATTGTATGGCGGCCAGATCACCAGAGCTAATCATTCTTGATGAACCTTTTACATCTCTTGATGAGGCATCTCAAATGCAGTCTATTTCTTTATTAAAAGAAGAATTCTCTGATCAATGTGTTTTATTTACAAGCCATCAGCGCTACCTTTATTCAGAATTAGGAAATCGTTTTTTCGAGCTTGATCACGGACAACTAAATGAAATAGAGCGTTGAACATACAAAAGGCATCCCATCACAGGATGCCTCACTTCTTTTTACCATTAAACTACCACTTACAGCGTTTGACCGGGCGGCAGCAAGGATTCTTGATATCACTGCCACAGTCATATTCTTCCACAATATACTCATTTCGAGTAGATTGCGTCACAGGGTAGTAGTTTTCAATTCTTTTGATGTTTTTATTGACGTTTGTGATATGAGTAGGATGAATCTTTCTGATCGTTTGTTCATTTGTTGTCGTGTTGACAATTTGACGTGTAGGGGATACAACCGTTTCAACTTCTCCATGATTCCCCCTGCGAGGTCCAAAGAAAAAATTGTCTAATCGATTCCGGCTCATCTCAACACCCCTTCAAGTTGTCTTTCACTTACACTCTATCTTATGTCAGAGGTACGATTAGTGATTAGATGCTTGTCTATTTTTGATAAAATCCGCTGGTGATCTAGTAGTCTCTTTCTTTACAATAGGACAATTTTAACATATTATACAAATGATCTCTTGTGAAGGAAAGGACATTCATTGATGAAAACAAGACATAAGCTTTTTTCATTTTTCATCCTGCTCGTCGTGATCATCACCCTTCCCTTGCTGTCGCCTATGGTTTTTACAAATGCGACTGAAAGAGGAGCGATACGGCATGCCATTTATCAAGAAGGCTACCCTTACCAAAGCTATTTTGCTATTTTGCAAAAAAAGGACGGTGTAGACCCTCAATATGGTCAGCTGTATGATGTGTATTGGCAGGCTTGGAAAAGTGAGACGGGAATGACGCCTTCCGTCTGTTATTCAAAAAAGATAGAAGACCATGAATTTAAGGTCAGCTGCGGAACTGCACCGTAACATTTTTCAATAACTTTAAAATAAGAGGTGAACGATTTGATCAACACAACACAAACCATCGAACGAAACAAACTGGACATTGCACTTGAACTGACGCAATTGCACTTGAATCGATATGAAGCAAATCATCCTGATCAGCTGAGTGAAATTTATGCGAAATATTATGCGCTTCTTGAAGTGCTGGACGTATCCTCATCTGATCAATTAATGGATTTACTGCCAGATGAACTGAAACAAATACTTGATTAAAAAAACCCTCTATCCACACAGGATAGAGGGTTCAGGTTGTTGACAAAGGGCTAAAATGAACTTGATTTTAGCCCTTTGTCTTCTTTTCAGCGTGATAGAAAACCTTTGAATTCTAGGAAGGACGAGTACCGGCGCGGAGCAAATTTGACATTCGTGAGCACTGGCACGAAGGACTGACACCGAATGCGAGGGTTTGTCTACACGCTGAAACCATCTATCCACACAGGATAGATGGTTTCCTTTAGACACGTGCAGCCATATCGGTTTCGATTTGTTCTAAGCTTCTTCCTTTTGTTTCGACTAATACAAAGCGCGTGAACAACAGGCCAATTAAGCAGATGACCCCAAATGAGGAGAAAATCACGCCAAAGCTGAATTGGTCAGCCAAGATAGGGAAAACAAGGCCAACTGCTAATGATCCCGTCCAGTTAAAGGCAGAGGAAATGCCCGCCCCAATGCCTCTTACAGAAAGTGGAAAAATTTCACCAATAATAATCCATGTGATCGGTGCCCATGAGAAGGCATAGCACAAAATAAAGCAGCAAAGTGAAATCAATGTGACCCAGTTTAATATGCCTTCACTCACTCCGAGCGCACCTAATGCCGCTGGTGCAAAGAAAGACAGGGCCATCCCCGTTCCCCCAACTGTGAGAATCGTTCGGCGGTCGAACCGGTCGACGAATTGTAAAAAGATCACGGTCGTCACAACAAATATGACACCAACAATGACGGTAAAACCTGCGGCAACTTGCGGAGCAAGACCTACATTTCTTGCGATACTCGTTGCATAATACACAATGGAGTTCGCCCCCTGTATTTGCTGGAGTGTCGCCATTCCGACCCCAATAAAGAGAGCCATTCGGAATTTCTTTTGAAATAATTCACGAATGCCTGAGCGTTCTTCTTTTGCCACTTCTAAAATTTCTTGCATTTCTGCTTCAATCTCTTCACGTGATGAACGAAGTGATCCTAATACTTCACGTGCCTTATGAGCCATTCCGTGTTTAATTAAATATCTTGGAGATTCAGGAAGTTTCAGCATGCCAATATAAAGCACGATCGCAAATAAAGCAGCACTTCCCAGCATCCAGCGCCAGCTGTCTGGAATGGGTTCAAACACAAATGCGACGATATAGCTAAGCAATAATCCACTCACAATCATCAGCTGATTCAGGCCAGACAATTTCCCGCGGATTTTGGCTGGAGCGATTTCAGACATGTAAGCAGGCACGAGCGATGAGGCTGTCCCTACAGCTGTTCCTAAGAAAATTCGGGCAATGGTTAATGAGATTTCTTCTGGTGCAATGGCTGAGCCAAGCGCACCGACAAAAAAGATAATCGATGACACCAAAATGAGCTTTCTGCGGCCAAACTTATCCCCCATTAGACCGCTTAAAATGGAACCAATGATCGCCCCGCCCATTAATGAAGAAACGACGATGCCAAGCCATAACGGGCTGAGCTGAAATTCTTCCTGAATGTGCCCTTCCGCTCCTGCGATAATGCCAATATCATATCCAAATAAGATGCCTGCAAAGGACCCGAAAAAGAAGATAAATTTACTTGATACTTTTTTCTCCAAGTGGATGACCCCCCTCACTTAATAAACCGCTTTCATTTCTCCCTGCCATTCTACCGTTCACAGTAGAATGCATTTCACCCTTCTTTATAAAACCACATATTCTGCATTCACAAGCTTTGCAAAATGAACAATTTGATCAACCGTTAAATTGAGAGATACGACTGTATGATGACCTCCGCCGTGCTTAATCCATGCTTTGACGCCATCTTGAAAGTTCGGTTTGATTTTCCAGAGGACTCGTGCCACCGGTAAATGTGGTGCTGCTTCCTGCGGCTCAAAGGCTTCCACTTCTTGAATCAGCCATTTGAAATGTGTTCCAAAATCAGCAATGGAGACAACAACGCCCTCGCCTGCTTTTCCATCAAACACAAGACGTGCTGGGTCTTCCCGGTTTCCAATGCCTAGCGGAGACACGACAATGACAGGTTTTGTATGTGCAAGCGCTGGATCTACTTCTAGCATATGAGATTGCAGCACTGCTTCCTGACCAGAGGTCATTTCATATGTGTAATCTTCCATAAAACCAGTCGATTGATGATGGCTCATCACCTTTAATAAACGATCCAGTGCGGCGGTTTTCCAATCCCCTTCACCTGCAAAGCCATATCCCTTTGCCATCAGCCGCTGAACGGCTAAACCCGGAAGCTGCTTCATGCCATGTAGATCTTCAAAGTTTGTTGTAAAGGCATTGTAGCCGCCTTCATCTAAGAAACGTTTAATGGCAATTTCATATCGTGCTTGCACTTTTACACTTTGTTCCCATTCTTCCGCCGAATAACTCCCATAATCCACGTCATATAACGTTAAGTACTCAGCAAACAGAGCATCAACTTCTGCTTCTTCCACGGCATTTACATAGTTCACAAGGTCGCCTATTCCAAAGTAATCAACGGTCCAGCCCAGCTGGATCTGCGCTTCAATTTTATCTCCTTCTGTCACCGCAACGTGGCGCATATTGTCACCAAACCGAGCCACTTTGATGTGGAAGCTCTCATGATAGGCAGCCGCAACGTCCATCCAATCAGCGATTTGCTGCTTCACCTCCTGCTTCGACCAATGACCTGCAACGATTTGGTTTTGCTTATTTAAACGTGCATTGATATAGCCGTACTCTCTGTCTCCATGTGCCGATTGATGGAGATTCATATAGTCCATATCAATCGTGTCCCACGGAATGTTTTCATAGTATTGCGTGACGAGATGCAAAAGAGGCTTTTGCAAAAGAGACGTACCACGTATCCACATTTTTGCTGGAGAAAACGTATGCATCCAAGTCATCACACCGATGACCTCATCACGATAGTTGACCTCTTTCATCAGCTGTGTGATTTGATCCGCACTGACCGCCAGTTCCTGCAGAATAATTGGATAAGGCAGCAAACCGCTCTCATTTAAGGCATCTGTTATCTTTTGCGCATCTGCCTTCACTTGCTTCAGTGCTTCATCCCCATATAAGTGCTGTGAACCGACGACAAACCAACATTCTTTCTTCTGACTTGTTAACATAGAAATCCCTCTTTTCTTTATCTTGAAGGTTTTTGTCCGTAATACGCATGTGTTCCATGTTTTCTTAAATAATGTTTATCTAAAATCACCTGCGGAAGAGGCTCCGCATATTCGTTCAATTGCTTTGCAAACAGGTTCATTTTCGCTACTTCATCTAAAATGACACTGTTCGTTACAGCACTTTTTGCATCTTTTCCCCACGTAAAGGGACCATGACCTTGCAGCAAAATACCAGGAACCGCCATGATATCTATCTGTCTTTTCTCAAACGTTTCAATGATCAGGTGTCCTGTTTCCACCTCATACCCGCGATTCACCTCTTCTTCTGTGAGAAATCGAGCGCACGGAACAGGTCCGTAAAATGTATCGGCATGTGTTGTGCCCATTGCTGGTAAATCAAGTCCAGCTTGCGCCCATACCGTTGCCCACATCGAATGGCTATGTGAAATGCCGCCAATTTCCTCAAAGTGTTTGTAAAGAACAGCATGTGTGGCAGTATCGGAAGAAGGATTGAATTCTCCCTCGACCACTTGACCGTCAAAATCGACCACGACCATGTCTTTTGCTGATAATTTGTCATACGCTATGCCGCTTGGCTTAATGACAAACAGTCCACTGTCACGATCGCACGCACTGACATTGCCCCATGTAAATTTCACAAGTCCGTACTTTGGCAGATCTAGATTCGCTTGAAACACTTCTTCTTTTAACCGCTCTAACATACAGGTGCCGCTCCTTTCTGTGGCGTGAGATGTTCTACTGCCGCCTTTTCTATCGGGAGTCCTTCTTGATAGCGCTTTATAAATTCCTCAAAACCTTTAACATCCAGTGGATCAGGATCAATAAGCTCTTCTAATGTATGGGCAAACACTTGATGCTTGAGAAAATGGCTCAGTGTTTGCTGCTGGTGATTGAGCATATATGAAGCAAGGACCGCCATCCCAAACGCACCGCCTTCTCCCGCAGTTGATACGACGGATACAGGTGTCCCGAGTGCAGCAGCAACCATTTTTTGCCCAACTATGGGTGTTTTAAATAAACCGCCATGTCCTAGTAAGCGATCAATCTTGACTTGTTCATGTGCTTTTAAACGCTCCATCCCAATTTTCATTGCGCCAAATGCAGAGAAGAGATGCGTCCGAATGAAATTAGCAAGGGTAAACCGGCTTTGAGGAGATCTAACAAAAAGAGGTCTTCCTTCTTTTAGTCTCGTAATATTTTCACCAGAATAATAGCCATAGCTTAAAAGCCCGCCCCCATCATGATCTGCTTCTAAAGCTTGATTTAATAGAGTTTCGTACAATCTTTCTGTTTCAACTGGCTGACCCATTGCTTCAAACGCTTCTCTGAATAGATTCATCCAAGCGTTGAGGTCACTTGTACAATTGTTGGCATGAACCATCGCGACTGGCAGGCCATCTGGTGTCGTGACAAGATCCACTTCTGGGTACACACCTTTTAGATGATGCTCTAACACAATCATGGCAAATACAGATGTCCCAACTGAAATATTCCCAGTTCTCTTTTCCACACTGTTTGTTGCGACCATTCCTGTTCCTGCATCACCCTCTGGTGGGCAAAAAGGGATACCTGGCTGCAACTGTTTGCCTTGGTCTAAAATCGCTGCTCCAGCTGCTGTTAACACACCAGCTTCTTCGCCTGCTAAATAGATGCGCGGCAAAAGATGACGAAGCTTCCACGGATAGCCTTTTTCTGCAATCAATGCTTCAAATTGATGAAGCATCACTTCGTTGTAATCCTTCGTTTTTTCATCAATGGGGAACATTCCCGACGCATCGCCAATTCCGATGGCCTGCTTCCCTGTTAGCAGCCAGTGAATGTAGCCGGACAACGTGGTCACATACTCTAACCGGGACAGATGTTTTTCCTCTCCTAATATCGCTTGATATAAGTGAGCGATGCTCCATCTTTCTGGAATATGAAATTGGAATACATCTGTTAGCTTTTGACTCGCCTCGGTCGTTGTTCCATTCCGCCACGTTCGAAACGGGACGAGGAGTTCTCCTGTATGATGACAGGCGACATAGCCATGCATCATCGCAGATATCCCGATGGAGCCAATGGTTTGAATCGTCACCCCATACAATTGCGCTGCCTGTTCTTTCATCTGACGGTACGCCACTTGAAGACCTGTAATGATCTCAATTAAGTTGTACGTCCATATTCCTTCTTGAAGAGAACTTTCCCATTCAAATGCACCTTGCGCAATTGGCTGAAACTCTTCATCTATTAAAATCGCTTTAATTCGTGTGGAACCAAATTCAATGCCCAAAGATGTCCGTCCTTCTCTAATGGCTTTGGCCGTCTTTTCACGATTCATTTTGTTCACCTCCAAGATGATAGCGGTTTCAAATATCTTTTTCGTTTGATTCACCTTTACCTGTGCACAAAAATAATATAATATTTGTACGTACATATGTCAATAATAAATATATTTGTACATACACAATTAGACAAAAACTTTCATGTTCTCTAAGGATTAGACGGTAGACACTGCAAGCGCCTGTTTTTGATTGAGCAACCATGTTAAAATATGTCCATACAAGTTCTTCTCAACCCGAGTAGAGGATCAACTGTGAAAGAAGTGAAACGATGAAAAAGAAGTACCAGATCATTATAGATGATATAAAAAGCAAAATACTGACAGGGGATTACCGGATCGGGGAGCGTATTCCAACCGAATCAAGCTTACAAGAGATGTATCAAGTAAGCCGGCATACGGTGCGAAAAGCCATCTTGGAATTATCGAGTGAAGGTTTTTTACGAAGCGAAAAAGGCTCAGGCACATTTGTCACCAATCAATATCAAACAAAACCTGCTGGACATGCTCATATGAAAACGATTGGCGTCATCACCACATACATATCCGATTACATTTTCCCGTCGATCATTCGGGGCATCGAAAGCCGATTAAATGAAGAGAACTATTCTTTGTTACTGGCGAGTACAAATAACGATGTGGAGCAGGAGAAAAAAGCACTTGAAATGATGCTGTCCTTTGGTGTGGACGGATTAATTGTCGAACCGACAAAAAGCAACTTATATAATCCAAACATTTCGTACTACCTATCCTTTAAAGAGCAGGATGTACCGCTTATTATGATCAATGCCTACTATGAGCAGTTAGAAGTTCCCTTCCTTTGTTTGGATGATGTAAAGTCCAGCTATTTAGCGACAAAGGAGCTGATCACCTCTGGACATCAGCACATTGGACTGATTTCAAAAACAGATGATTTACAAGGAAAATATCGAATGAAAGGCTATATTCAGGCACTCGGTGAAGCGAAGCTCAATTTCCTACCAGAGCATGTTCTTTTTTTTGATACAGAATCGAAGCAGTATTTAGGGGATCATATCAAAACCTTTTTACAGGCGCACCAGCATGAGCTGACTGCCCTTGTTTGCTATAACGATGAAGTCGGGTTAGAAGTAGCAAATGTATGTAGTGAAATAGGTTTATCTATTCCAGATGATCTTTCCATTATTGGACAGGATAACTCGTATATTGCCCAAAAAAATGCCCATGTGAAACTGACAACGCTGACACACCCTCAAGAGCAAATGGGACGAGATGCGGCAGACTGGATGATTAAACACGTACAAGGGAAAAAGAACCTGCCTGATCGAACATTTTATGAGCCTGAACTCGTTCCTGGTGAAACGATTAAAGAGCTGAACGTAAGAAAAAATGAGCCCTCTTCATAGAAGGCTCATTTGGCTTTAGGCTCTTGTTCAAGCATATTCATCACATCATAGGCAATTCGGTCGGGAGAGTCTTGCGTGATACGATTGCGATAGTTAGACAAGACGACCACTCCTGTTTTTGAATGCGGGCGGAAGCCCATGAAGCTGGAGAAACCAGAAGTTGCCCCATTATGGCAAATCAATCCCGTATCATCTATGACCCACCCGAGTCCCATTGACATGTTTTTCCCTATCTTTACCTTTGGTTCGTGGGTCATTTTCCATGGAGAAGCGACGTCTGCACTCATATGTGCAGAGAGAAATGAGAGCAAATCAGTGATCGTCGAACGAATCGCACCAGCCCCTTGGTAGTCTAGCATCTGAAGCGGAGGAACCTCTTTTCCATTCTCTTGATGACCTAGGATCATCTTCTCTTTGACGTCCTTCTTGATCGTAATAAAGGTGTTCGATAGTTTCAGCTCATCCACGATATATTCAGTCAGCAGCTCTTCATATGTTTTGTGAAGAGACCATCCCATGATCAACCCGAGGAGGCCCATCCCTACATTGGAGTAACGAGATGGGTATTCTTTTCGCTCATTCCATTTTTTCGAGTGTAACAGTTTCATTAATTCATCAAGGGAGTATTGACAGTACATATCTCTTCTCACTTTTGGAAGGAACCTTAGTTGTAAATCTCTGAGAAAACGATGTGCAGGAAGTCCAGACGTATGGGTTGCCAGCTGTTCCAATTGGATGGGGTGATTCTTTCTTATTTCTGGACAATACAGTGAAATGGAATCGTCTAGCTTCATATGCCCTTTTTGAATCATGCTTGCCAATATACTTGTCGTAAAGACTTTTGAAATAGAGCCGATTTCAAAAATGACCTCCTCAGGCTGGACGCGCTGCTGTATGGGGTGATCTCCGAAATGAAAAACGTGTCTTTCTCCTTGATGAATCAGTCCGATCACGAGCAGTGCCTGTTTCTTTTTCTCCGTATAAGAAGAGGCAATTCGCTGTACTTCTTGTTTGAGCATCATCAATGGATCATCATCCTTCCCCTTCATTTTGATCTACAATCAATTGATCAAGCTTTGTATAAATGGATGTCAATGTGTTGATCTCTTCGTGGCTTAATTTTGAATAGTATTTTTCAATGATCGCAAGTTCTATCTTTCTCATATTCTCCAAGTACGTCTTTGCCTTTTCAGAAAGTTCAACGTGCAATTCCCGGCGGTTTTGCGGGTTGATGCTGCGGCGAACCCATTCTTTTTTTTCAAGCGTGTTTAATAACTGGCTCACAGCACTTTGGGTGATGCCTAGTTGCTGAGCAATTTGAATAGGTGAGCTTCCCCCTTTGCGCTCTACGAAATCAAGGACAATATGCTGTTTATCAGTTAACTCATCTACAAATAATTCTTCAAACTCTAATCGGAGCTTTTGATGGATACGCGCTTCGATTTGGTTTAATTCTTGGATCATCGTTGTTTTGGATGTCAATGTCATCACCTTCATAATTAAGATAACTTAAGTATAAAGGTATATTAATTATTAATCAACAAAAATCCCTATCTTTTATCAAAGATAGGGAAAATGCCGATTATACTTCTTCTTTAGGTGAAGGTACTGCACATACGCCATCTGCACATGCTTCTTCAAATGAAGCATCAGCCGCTTTCTCCGTTTGCGCTGCCTCTTCTGTCCAAGCCGTTTCAAGTGCACGAAGGAACGTATCTGCTGGCTGTGCACCAGCAACCGAATATTTGTCATTGATCAAGAAAAAAGGCACAGCAGAAATCCCGAGCTGTCTTGCTTCTTTTTCGTCTTCTCGCACATCGTCTGCAAATTCTTGCCCGTCTAGAACCTTCTGTACTTCGTTCTGATCAAGGCCTGCTTTTTCTGCGATATCTAAAAGGGTTTGACGATCACCAACATGCTTTCCATCTGTAAAATACGCTTGAAACAGCTCACCCATGACGAGATCGCCTTTTCCCATTTTTCCAGCATATTGTGCGAGCTGGTGGGCATCAAAGGTGTTTGTCAAAACGAGTGGATCGAATTGAAAATCGATTCCTTTCTCCTTGCCCGCCTGTTTCACCTGTTCATTCATCGCGATGGCCCGGCTACGGCTCATGCCATATTTTTTGACAAGCATATCATGCACATCATAATCCACTGCAACAGGTGCATTCGGATCAAGCTCAAAGCTTTTAAACTCTACTTCTACCTGTTCTTTATGAGGGAATTGCTCAAGCGCTGTTTCCAACTGTTTTTTTCCTATATAACAAAAAGGACAGGCGATATCTGACCAAATTTGTACTTTCATCTTCATCTTCCTTCCGTTGCTTACGTTTTTTCTTTCAAGATGTAACTATTATAGTTACATCTTATCCTTTATGTCAAGTGATCCTTCTTTTTAAGTACCATGTATTAAAAAAACCTTTCCTTCAAAAAAGGAAAGGTTTTCATCACGGCTATTCTAAGTTCGCATGGTGACCGTACATTTTATGGGTGTCGAGCTCTTTCATTTCCATCAATCTCAAGATGACCGCATCGTACATAAGAAGCAAAGTTTGCTCAAATAATGAGCCCATCGGCTGAATCGTATGATGGTTTCCTTCATGTTGATCCTTTGGCGCACCTGACAGTAAGATGACTTCATCCGATAGATCAGCTATAGGTGAATCAGCTGAAAGTGTGAACGACGCGACGCTTCCGCCAATCGCCCTTGCCTTTTTCGCGAGCACAAGCAGCGTCTCTGTTCGGCCAGAACCGCTCCCTACAATCAATAAATCCTCAGATGTAAAAGCAGGCGTATTCGTTTCACCGATCACATAAGCTTCGACACCAATATGCGTGAGTCTCATCGCAAACGATTTCCCCATCAAACCAGACCTGCCAGCCCCTGCGACGAAGACCTTTCGAGCCGCTAAAATGCTTTTGACAAGCTGCTCTGCTTGTTCGTCTTGAATCGCGGGCGAGTGCTCAGAAAGCTCGCTTAGAATCGCTCTCACATAGTCACTTGTTTTCATGATTGTGCAATCAACTGCTTCATTTGCGCAGCCACTTCTGCTTTATTGTCTTGAGCCGCAATGCCGCCGCCGACAATAATCAAATCTGGATTTAATTTGACGACTTCAGGCAATGTATCAAGCTTAATACCACCTGCAATCGCTGTTTTCGCCTGTTTGACCACTTGTTTAATGGTCATGAGGTCCGCAAATGAGTTTTGACCAACCGCTTGCAGGTCATAGCCTGTGTGCACGCAAATATAATCTACCCCAAGCTCATCCAGCTCTTTCGCACGGCCGGCGATATCTTTGATCCCAATCATATCAACTAAAATTTGTTTCCCTCTTGCTTTTGCTTCCTTCACCGCTCCTTGGATAGACATATCTTCCGCTGCCGCAAGAATCGTGACGATATCCGCTCCAGCTTCAGATGCCTGCTGCACTTCATAACCGGCAGCATCCATAATTTTAAGATCCGCCAGCACACGTAAATTCGGAAACGCCTGTTTGACTTCTTTTACAGCACGAAGCCCTTCGTTGATCACAACAGGTGTCCCAATTTCCACCACATCAATAGACGCTTCTACTTCTTTGATCAGCTCGATCGCTTCTGGTATATTCACTAAATCTAACGCTAATTGTAATTTCATGAACGTTCACTCCCGTTTTTTCATCTCATCTTCAAGAGCTCCGTGAATAGGGCTTCTTGAACGATGAAATGAGTATAACAACAGGATGGAAGCAATCCAAGTACGCACTTTTTTTTTACATACTATACTTTTTCGCATATGGTTACAAAAAAGACACTGTCTTTTCGACCAGTATCTAAACGTACTGACAAATCCTCGCATTCGGTGTCAAGTCTGTGTTGTGATGCCGCTCCAGTACTCGTCCTTCCTAAACTGCAAAGGTTTTCAAGTCACGCTGAAAAGAAAACAAAGAGCTAAAATAAAATGATTTTAGCTCTTTGTCTACATCTATCGTCTTTCTATTTATCATCCTTTAAAAAATTGCTATCGAGATATTGTTTTCCCCAATCATACATCGCCTCTAAAATCGGCATTAAGCTTTCTCCGAGTTCCGTGAGAGAATACTCAACCTTTGGCGGAACGACGGGATAAACCTCCCGGTGCACAATGTGATCTTCCTCTAATTCTCTTAGCTGATTGACAAGCATTCTTTGCGTAATCCCAGGCATTAACGACTTTAACACACCAAACCGTTTTGTCCCTTCTCTGCCAAGGTGCCATAAGATCAGCATTTTCCACTTCCCGCCGATAATATTCAGCGTCAGCTCTTTTTCGCAATTGAACACTTTATTTTCCATTCGTGATGACAACGACATACACTCCTTTAATCTCAAACCACTTTATCATATACTGCGGCAAAATGGATTGCCCTAGCATACAGTCTTTGTTATTGATTTTGTTTTTTGACGAAAGCCATCACAGCCTTTGTCATCTCTTGCGCTTCTTTTGGCGCTCTGTCAGATCCAAACCATTTATTTAAATCACTGTGGCTCAGCGAATGAACCCGAAACACAAACCGAGAGCCTTTCTCATGATTCAGTTTTTCTGCAAATCGGTACACCTCAGGATTTTCCCAGCCTGTGACCAAATAAACAGGCGGTACATTCGTTTGATTCATATAAGTGACCGGTGATGCCTTTGTCCAGTTTTCCTCTTGTTTGCCAAAGACTTTTTTGTACGATGGAATGGCTTGTATAAATTGATTGATGTTTAACGGTCCATCTAAAATCACGATAGAATTGATCGTTTTTGGCGACAGCCCCACACGTTTTAAGTAAGTCGAATCTGTAGCAACCAATGCCGTCAAATGACCGCCCGCTGAGTGACCCATGACATTGATTTTTGACGAATCGATTTGATATTCATCTGCATGATCCTTGACCCATTTAATAGCGCTTGCCGTATCATCTGCCATCTGCTCGAAGTTGGCATCAGGGTGAAGCCTGTAATTCATTGAAACAAACACATACCCTTGACCCGTAAAATAATCGGCCTTTGAAGCGACTCTATTCTTATCGCCGCCTGTCCAGCCGCCGCCATGGAGATAGATCATGACTGGATGCTTCTTCTTTTTGTCTTCATCTTTTCCCTTTGGCATATATATATCCAGTGTTTGCTGTTTATTTTGTGTGTCTGCATAATGGATGTTCGTCGTCGGCTTAGGCTGGTTGAAACGGAACACAAAGAATGCGCATACCAATAATCCAGCGATGACCGCCGCAAATAAGAGCCATTTCATGATTCGATTCAATGTCATTGCACCTTTCTGTGTTGGGATGGGGAAGTATGATTCGCACATATGTAGAGCGACTAGCCCGATTCATTTGATACGACTTGTATGACTTGAACCGTTTGACAGTAAAAAGAAAAATACTGTTCTTCATAATCTTCGACAAAGTAATTCAAATATTCCCAGCCTCTATCCAAAAGTTGAATGTTCAAAAAAAGATAGGAATCGTTTGTTAACTCCAAATCTTTGATTTGAACAGAAGAGACATTGGTAAATTTCAGATGAATGTCTGCTTGCAGATTCGGGGAATCATATGGGATGTGTATTACAATACAGTTGATCAAGTCGTAATGTTCATTATACTCTTTAAAGTAGTGAAATTCATTGATTTGCTTTAGATGGTTGATATTGAAATCAGGGATTTGTTTCTGGACTTTTTCATCTAAAAACCATGTCATCGTTTGTCCTCCAAGAGGTTATTGTAGAAGTGCAATGATTTGTTTTCTTGTTTCTTCATGGTATTGAACATAGGAGTGCAGTAAAGGATATGATTCAAGGATCTCTTGATACGATTTGATTTGGGGATATTGCTCTTCAAATGACTGACGCAGCACGTTTAACTGTTTTTTCGGTATTCGTTTATGATCGACCACATAACTTAAGCTGCCTGCAACAAGTGAAATAAACATATAAAAATCATCTGAACATATACCAGTTTCCTCTTCAAAAGAGACGATTTCATCTGGATAAGATAAATCTAATAAGTATTGATAACGTTGTTTTACATCATCGAATAAACCTTGTTTATCACGGCTGATTCTCATGGTTTTTTCCCCAATCTCTCATTGTTTTTAATTCTTATTTAGACGCTAATGAGATCTTCCTATACACTGCAAATAAATTCTTGTGAATCGAAACATACGTTTTTCGATTCTATTGCGAGTAACATCCCATTGATGTTAAATAGAAAATTTGTATTTGAATCAAATTCTTCAAGAAGTACATTTTTAAGGTTCCCTATCCCATTAGGATGGTAACTACATTCAAAAATTTGCCAATTCATCTCTTCTTGTATCAATTCTTCAAATCTATCATTACCTTCACCCCCATTATAATAAAGACTCGCCACATTCATAAATCGCAATTCATGATACCGAGCATCATTTATTTCACTTATACTAATGTTTATGACTAGTTCTTTACGAAAAAAAATCAAATGAGAATGCCAGTACATCACAGACACCATCTAAATAATCGATCCATTTCTCTATACTGCTAAACATCTCATTCACTCCCCTAACGTATTCCCCTATTTTTTCAGAATAAACTCTATTCTTATCGTGTCACGGAGTTTGTAAATATTCTTCAAATGAAATAAAGTCCGCTTTTTTTCGAAATTCGCTTAAGATTTTCTGATCTCCTGTAAAAATAACATCTGTCGAATCAAAAAATCCGATTTCAAACACGGCTTGAGGGATAACGGGTGTATAATTCACGTTCCAATATCGTTCATTATCTTCAATTTGAGGTATTGAATGAATATTCAAATGATCTACATGACGAGGCAATGCGGTCAAAACAGCGAAAATAAAAGAATAAGAATAGTCATGTAAGAATTTTTTGAAATGTTCACCCTTCAGAAATAAAAAATCCGTATAATCCGGCATGACTTCTGAATGAGATTGATTATTCCGATCATGAAGCATTGGGAGTGTCACATCACTTATGACCCAATGATACTCTTCTACGTTTAAATTGATTTTCTTTATTAATTCATTTACTTCGAATAGATTTTTCTCTTTTGCTAATACGATTCTCATTACTTGCTCCACCTCACCGATTTAAAACATCAGACGAAACTAAAAATATTCCACAGTATCAAAATCTGACCATAATCTCCAGTCAGTGTTCGTGTTTATATTTACAATGCATGTTGGATCTTGATAGATCAAACTCTTCGCAACCGATTGAAAAAAAGGAGATTGACTAGGGAGTTGGCTATGCGTTTCTGGATGAAACCATGATTCAGTTGTATAGAGCGGTTTATCATATACATGCTGAACGATGTCAAATTGTTCTTGATCTGTCATCCATAAACTATCCAGCAAATCTCGATGTTTGGCCATTTCTCTTAACAGAGTAATCCATTCATTTTCCTCTGTTACATCAGATTGGCATGACTCTGGTATTTGAACATTAAAATAGCCACCATTCAATTTAATTCGTAATGGTTGTTTGGTGAATCCAGGTTCTATCTCATCATCATCTATTATTTCATCATGCTGATCCACGAAAACAAAGAGCTCATCCAATAGAAAATTGATGGATCCATTATTCAACTCATGACCAAACGCAAAAAAATCAATAGCCGGTCCTAACTTCGATAAACCGAATAATTGAATCGTGATCAGCCAATTTCCATCTCTAGTAAATAGAGAAAGCTTCCCTTTGGCAAAATCAAAGTTCTCGTTATCTAATAGCGGAAACTCTTTATTTAGAAAAGACTTATCTAATGTGTTTAATACATGGTCTATTTGTTTCATTTCTTCCTCCTTATGAAGTCATTTCTTCAAAGTTAGTATAATTTCGAATCAGTTCTTTTCTAAAATCATCAGGAAGTTTTTGATTCGGAAATACAACTGAAATCCAGCCTAATACAATCTCATCTAAAATTCTCCACGTTTTTAACAATTGTTTATTCATTTGTTCTAATTGAAGAATCGCTAGTACTCCTATCTCATAACCTCTGTCGCCATAAATGATCCATTTTGCAGAAGGGGAAACCCATATCACACGTGAAGCAATACCCATTATGCTATCATTTACACTCTCTATCGGATAATCCGTTAAGAGATCGAGGTAATCACTTGGTGTGAGGTTTAACGGTACTTTCACCCAAGGATAATAACCAAAATCATGATAATAATCATCCATGCTCTTCTGCTCATCTAATACAGCCATGAGTATATAGTCATCATGATGATTCAAAGCTAAACCTTTTAACATTTCCCAGCCATCATCTGATAACAACCAATGGAATTCTTCGAATAAATAATGAGGGGGTTTTGTTTTCAACACTTGATCAGGGAATGTCTTCGTACTGTGAATGAGCGAATGAACAAACGATAGAACATGTTCAAATTCTTTTGGATCGGATATAAACAAATGTTTCACTTTATGCTCCTTTCATATCTTCGGGTAAGTTTATCATCAGTCATTGATACTCCATTTCACCGCTTGTAACATGACGCATAATGAGAGAGCATTTGAGTGTAATAATCATTGAATGTTTTTTGATCCTTCAATAATCCTTCAAACCAATTTGCTAAAACAGGGTGATCCATTGGTTTCCACCCTTCTTTTAATAACCTATTTTTCACAGAATCTTTTGTTGATACCATCCCTATTACACAAATTCCCATATCCCTATCTGCCCAAATCGCCCACTGCAAAGAATGAGCTAACCAGACAACTATATTCGAATTCGTGATTATATTATCCGCTATGGAACCTTTTGGGTGCATCCATAGTGCATTTACATAATCCTCACCTGAAATGTTCACACTCGCTTTCAGCCAATGATAATAACCAAATTCCTTCAAATAATAATCAGTTGGATCTGGTTGAAGGACTGCAGTCAAAAATTCTCTATCTTGTGTAACAGTTGATAACTCTTTTATGGTTGGTAAAATATCATCACTCAATGCCCAATCAAACTCTTGAAACAAAAAACAATCAAATGTCTTACGAAAAACTTGTTGTGGCAGCTCTTTATTTGTTTCAAACACATGGTCTACTAAATTCTGATAGAATTTGAACTCTTTTTCTGAACGAATAAATAAGTCTTCAAGCCGTTTCAAACAACTACCTCCACTCTTGTCGAACTAGTAGTTTTTTAATTCTTCCTCTATATCTTCTTTTAATGTTTGAATTTCAATTGACACCGAATTATTTCGATTATAGAAAATGGACGGATTGATTCCATCTGCTAACATTCCCGGCAGCCACTCTTCTATAAAATCGTCTAAATCAGTCATTTCTGGCACTGTTTTTTCCCATTGGTCGATCGCACAATAAGCGGCATGTTCCTCTGTCGGCCAAAAATGAAGCTGCGGTACACGATGTTCATCCTCTGACATCACCCACCCCTTCTCGTTTCTTAATGACCAAACCTCTTCAAAATCAACAATCTTTTTGATGAAATAGTCATAACGCTTTTTCGCAGGTAATTGGACGGTGGTTTCTAATTCTTTCGGATGCATGGACATTGCGTCACTCCTTTTATTTATAAATGGGCTTAATCATAAGAATTTAGCAAGCTCATATATAGGAACTATTTGTATTCTTCTAACCAGTCATTCAAATCCTCTACAGGATGTAAGTAAGAATTAGGTGAATCTTTCAAATCAATTCCACTTAAAAGAATCAGCATATCCCAAACTTGATCATCGTCTATTTCTGGATCGTCTGCAGAAACGTAAATTTCAGCCCAATCAGACACTTGTTCTCTTGTGATCGTCCCCTTTAAGACATTTCGTATTTTATTTAAACAGTCTAGCATTTTTGGTTCAGCCATTTATTACACCATTCCTTTCTCAAAACTCATTTTACGCTGTAAACTGCCTATATTTCATATTTAATAATATCCTCCATTGACATACCTTTAAAATATAATGAAAGAATGCTTATAATAGTGTATTCGCCAAGCATACCAATCGGGTTAAATATCATTTTAGCCGTTTTTGGGTCAGCAACCTCTAAGTCCATAACAGGTGCATTGTGACCTTCTTTCCCCTTGCTTACGTAATAATTTCCATCTCGGTATTCCACGAATTTCAGATTTTGAAGATCCTCTTCTTTTATAAAATCTTGATTTATTTTTGTGATGACTTTCCATGAACCATTTAAAAAGCCTGTCAGACCTGTATTTGCAACAAATAGTTCATTCTCTTTTTTCATCAATTGTTTTAACTCATTTTTTTCTATTCTTTCATCAACAAACAAATCATAGTATTGGATTAAAATATCATCATATTGATTTTTCCCCTCACCCGAAATGATCAAAGCATAGCTCAATTTCCCAACTTCTTTTAATGGGAGTTCAAATATAGCTCCTGGTTCCACTTTACTTAAAGTTTTTACTTTTTTAGTTGTTATTTTAATATCCGTTACTTCTTTGTCGTTTAAATCATCAAAATAGTGACTACCTCCATTGTTTAAAGCCATCATAATTGTCAAAAGCATCTCATCAATCGTTGGCTTTCTCTTCAAATGTTCCTCAGTCATTTCATAAAATTGTTCAATCGCTTCTTCAAAAATATCTAATCCATCATCACCAATTATGATGTTCTTTTTCTTATGTTCTTCTTCCCAAAAGCCCATTTGGAAAACCCTCCTTATATATTGGGTTCTTTATTTTCTCATTTTGATTTATCACGATAAATATATACTTGTATAAACTGTTTTATTTGCACGTTTGAAAAGTGTCACTTCGTGATCCGTTAACCATTTAAGCTCTCTCATATGATAAGAAATTTCTTCTAAGTAAGTATAGGTTTCAGCAATTAATTTTTTATCTAAGATATTTCTTTTATTATCTTCAACTACAAGATAAAGAGTAAACTGTTTTAAATCTAATTCGATAACTGGGTAAGCTTTTCTTTTTTTATCGGGACTTAGTTTTGTTCTCCCTTTAATCTCCGCTTTATATTCCTTCTCCTTCATTTTCTTAAATGTTGCTTTGACTAGCTGACTGTCCCAATTCTTCAGTTCACAAAGATAGAGTATCGCTTTTTCCAAAGTATCTGCTAAGATCTTTTTCTTATTTGTTGCATTTTCAAATTCACTGTAACGGAAGGGTACTTCCAGCTCGTACGTATTTTTTATAAATAAGATGTCTGGTTCATCTTTTGAAGTACTAATTAATTTGTAGTCTTTAAAAGGCCCACATATCAAAACAATAGCCTCACAATCTTTCGTTTGAAATTTCTTTTCTAATTCGTATAAAAACATTTCAGTCATACAAAGGGATTGGCTGGCTAAGTTCCCATGATCGTCATCTGACATTAATTGTATATTTTTCAAATGCACTTCTTGTAAGCCTCCTAATAAGATTGTGAATGTTTGCTCACTCTTTTTTCAAAACTTGCTTTCTTAGGTGTAAATGCTCTATCTCATTCCCATTAAAATGCCCTTTCTTCCCTTCTAAATATAGCTAGTTTAAAATATTAGCTCCTTAGAATTTGAAGAATTTCTGTTGCTTCTTTGTACAATTCATTAACTAGTTGTATAATAATTCCTCGCAAATCCACTTCATTTTCAAATGCAATTAAATATCCTTTTTTGCTGATCAGATTATTTGATACACAATCCCAGATATCCAGATGGTCTATACAATAACCTTCATCTCCCTCATCACCATCATGAAACTCTTCGCCATTTAGATAATCTACTGAAAAATATATGGATGAATGATAACCTGCTTTAAAACAATCTGAAACATGAACTTCTCTCCCGCTAAATTTCTTCCCATATCCGAATCGTCCAAATGCAGCATTGATTGTTAACCCTAAATCTCTAAAATCTATTTGTTTTTCATCCACTATATTCAAAGCGATTTTTGTTATTTCTTTTTCGATATCTGCGATAAATTCTTTGGTCAAAGTATTCAATTTAATTTTTTTCAAATTTTTCACCTCTTGCATTGCCTATAGTTGTTAAGATAATGATTACTATTTCACTTCAATATATTTCTATAAATATACCATACTTTCAAACTAATCCATATATCATCAACTTATCTATATATCCCCTTTTTCACACATAAAAAAGCACCCTAAACGGATGCTTCTACCAAATGATATTTTTTCAAAATACGATAGGTGATTTCTTTTGCTTCTAGTCCGGTGCCTTCTATATTTGTGGCGAAGATGTAGGTTTTGTTTTCATGTTTGATGAAGCCTGCGTACCAGCCGATTCCTGATCCGGAGCCTGTTTTTCCGTATAGCGTGGTGTGTTTCTCTTCTTCTTGTATCATCATTCGTTTGACGGTTCTCATAACCGATAGGTCAAATGGGAGACTTTCTTCATATAGCTGTTTAAGGAAATGAACTTGTTCTACTGGAGAAATGCGCAACGTACTGCTTAGCCAAAATTGATCGATTCCGCCAGATATGTCTTGATTCCCATAATGAATGGCTTTTATCCAATGGCTCATGCGTTCTTCCCCGATATCACGCGCCATGGCTTGATAATACCAGACGACTGAATCTCTCATGCCAGAGCCCAGTGTATGGTCCTTATTCCAGTTATCAATCTCTCTTTTTACTCCGTCCCAATATTTGATGTCGTATTCATCTTTAACTGCGCCAGTTTGAAGTCCGATTAAGGCATTTGCTATTTTAAACGTTGATTGTGGTGCAAAGCGCTTGTTCGCTCTTCTTTTGTTATACACCCATGGTGATTTTTCTTTTACTTCTTGAATCACAAATGTGCCTTCCCGATCTTTCATGAATTCATCGACGGACCATTTTGGAGATGTTCCTTCACTTGATGCTGGCTCGCTCATACAAAGTGCTGCAAGCATCACGGCAGCAATCAGCCATTTCATCTTCTTTTTTTGCAAACAATCACCCTCTTTGCTCATGATTGCAATTGATTGTAGCATGCTGACTGATCAGAAATAAGAGCCGCTCGTCCTCTTTTTCAATAAAAAAAACCGGTTTTATCCGGCTTTCTGTTTATTGTACGTTCCATTTTTTCTCTTCAATCGCTTGCTTTGCAATTTTTGAAATTGTCATATCGTCCATTGGTGGGTTATGAAGGCCAGCACGAATGTCTCGATAGTAACGTTGAAGCGGGCAGCTAAGGCTTAAGCTTTTTGCACCGACTAAACGCATGGCTTTATCGACCACTTGCAGACTATCATTAACGACTGTATGCTTCACAGCACCGAATTCATTGATTAACAGCTCTCTTTTCTCTGGCTGCTCATATAATGTTGTCGTTGAATAGATGACATGGCGTGCTTGCTTTAGTAGTAAATCAATTTCGCCAATCAGTGTTTGGACATTTGGCAGTTCGCTAATCGTTCCGCTAATACTGTTCGGTGAATGGGTGATGGCATACTGAACAGCATAGTCTCTTGCCGCTTGTGCAATCCCTAAATAGCAGGAAGGAATGTGTGCGATCCAAGGGTTTAACGTACCGCCCCGAGGTCCTTTTTGCACTTCAACCAACATGTCATCTGGAACTTCCACATGATCTAGAATTAAATCATGGCTCTCTGTTCCTCTCATGCCAACAACATCCCACGTTTCTTCTATAGAAACACCTTTTGTATCACGGTGAATTAAGAAGAAGCCCATCGCTTCTTTTTCTTCGATCCATACACCGACGAGAAAGTATGTGAGTGCTGGTGACATCGTTGTGAATGTTTTCCGGCCATTGATCACCCAATGATCTCCTGATTTCGTTGCAGTTGTTCCAGGTTTGCCTCCTCTTGTTGGACTCCCTGTCTGCGCCTCACTGACGGCCCGGTTCACAAGAGCCCCATTTTTGATTTCTTCAGCAAAAAATTGCAGCTGCTTCTCATTCCATAGTTTCTTTTCATAAATTTCACCAACAACTCCTTGGTGCCAGCCGATCGATAAGGCAGTTGCTCCATCCATACTTCCTAGTGTTTCTTGAAAAAGAACCATATCCTTTACAGATTGACCCCCGCCCCCGTACTCAACAGGCAGAGACAACGTTGTATAGCCCAGTTCTACTAATGATTCGATATTCTGTTTAGGAAAATAGGCACCCTCATCATGTTCTTTTGCAGAATGTTCGATCGTTTCACGAAGGGATTCTAGTTGATTTAGCCAATTTTTTTGAAAATCTGTATCGACAAATAATGCTTTAGACAAAACGTATCCAACTCCTCTGTTTCTCGCAATCTATCATATCCGATTTATCCAATAGGTATTATTAAAACACACTTTACTTATAGGATTTAATGTGTTAAATTTTATCAATATTAAGTACATATGTCAAAGGAACGTGATGCTTTTATGATTTCTGCTATTAATCTACATAAATCCTATGGGTCAACTCATGTGTTAAAAGGAATTGATTTCACCGTACAAGAAGGTGAAGTGGTCGCCATTATTGGACCGAGCGGATCAGGAAAAACAACACTTCTCCGCAGTTTAAACAGCCTTGATATCCCAGACAAAGGAACGCTGACAGTTGGAGAAGCCACGATTCAATTTGAACAATATCGAAAAAAAGATCTTCTAAAACTCAGACAGCAATCGTCTATGGTGTTTCAGCATTATCACTTGTTTCAAAATAAACGAGCACTTGAAAACATCACAGAAGGATTGATTGTTTCTCAAAACATGTCTAAAAAAGAGGCGGAAAAAATCGGAGAGCAATTGTTAACACGAATTGGACTGCTTCATAAAAAAGATGCGTTTCCAAGTGAATTATCCGGCGGTCAACAGCAGCGAATCGGAATTGCCCGTGCGCTTGCCATGAATCCTGCGGTGCTTTTATTTGATGAACCAACGTCTGCACTAGACCCAGAGATGGTCGGAGAAATCCTTGAAATGATGAAAGATATTGCGAGCCAAGGCATGACGATGGTCATTGTGACGCATGAAATTTCGTTTGCAAAGGATGTAGCGGATACAGTGATCTTCATGGCAGATGGGGAAATCGTTGAGAAAGGCTCACCAGAAGACGTCCTGATGAAGCCTCAGCATGAACGGACGAAACAATTTTTATCAAGAATTCATCGCGGGATGTGGCAAGGATTGGAGGAAGACAGATGAAGCGCAAGACTTTATTCACCGCCGCTAGTATCCTTCTGTTTCTCCTCTCTCTCATTGGCTGCAGCAGTGTGAAAACGACAACAGATGATGGCAGACAAATTGTCAAAGTCGCACTAAGCGCAGAAGTCAATCCGCCTTTTTTAGCCACAAATGACCGCAACGAGCCGATTGGCTATAACATCGATTATTTAAATGAAGTCGAGAAACGTTTGCCACACATTCATTTTGATTATACCTTTGGCGAGGAAGAATCCAATTTAATTGGGATCGGCGCTGGGAAATTTGAAATGGCGGCTAATTGGTTTTTTAGTAATCCTGAACGTGAAAAACGCTTTCTTTATCCTAAGGTTCCATACGGCTATTCGATGACAGGTTTAATTGTGAATGAATCAGAGCAAGATATTCAATCTCTAGACGATATGACATCAAAAAAGCTCGCTCCCGTCAGTCCTAGCGGCGGCCTTCGTTCCATATTAAATCAATATAATGAAGAAAATGATCCGAAAATTCCGCTCACGACCATTGAAAGCCCTTCAAACGAACTCAATTTAAAACGAGTCGAAAGTGGACGGTCCGATGCGGCTTTTATGAATATTTCAACCTTTGATACGATACAAAAACATCTTCACCTGAAAGTCAAAGTGGGCGGCATTGTCTCAAAGGAACCTATTTATCTTGTCTTACAGCCTAGTCAAAAGAAACTAGCATCACAATTGGACCGAGTGACACAAGAGATGATAGAAGACGGAACATTACCTGACCTTGCGAAGAAATGGTTTGGCGTTGATTTCTTTCAAGATATTGACTATATATCAGAGCAAGGCTATCAATATGAAGAAAGGAAGGAAGCGCCATGACGTTTACAGCTGGAGATTGGCTGAGAATCTTTTTACAAGTGGTTGATCGTCTGCCACTCACATTTCTTATGATTGTGGTGTCATTGTTTTTTGCCATCATCATCGGATTGCTGTTTGCTTGCATTCGAATCAAACAAATTCCAGTGCTGAAACAATTGGCGGTCATTTATTTGTCATTTACACGAAGTACGCCGCTCATTGTTCAGTTATTTCTGATTTATTTTGGTCTGCCTCAGCTTTTACTCATGGCCGGAATTCAAATCAATCATTGGGATCGTGTGTTATTTGTGATGATCACATTCTCGTTACATACGGGCGCTTATTTATCTGAAGTCTTTCGCAGTGCATATTCTTCTGTTGGGAAAGATCAGCTTGAAGCAGCTTACATTGTTGGGATGACAGATACTCAGGCATTAATGAGGATCATTATTCCACAAGCCTTTCTCATTGCACTTCCGAACCTCGGAAATTACACCATTGATCTCGTGAAAGATACTGCCATTGCATTTACAATCGGACTCATTGATATGATGGGACAGGTCAAAATCATCCTAGGTAATAACTACGGGATAGGGATGTTTGAAGTGTACGTCATCATTGCAATTGTGTATTGGCTGATTTGCATCAGTATTGAACTGATCACGATGCTACTGGAAAGAAAATTTGTGAAAGGCCGCACCAGCCTGTCACGCTAAGGAGGCGATTTGATGCAAACCATTGATATATCATTTGCGATTGACCAAATACCACATATTCTAAAAGGCGTTCCCTTTACCTTATTGATTGCACTTGTTTCTATGGCTGTGAGCCTTTTGATTGGATCTGTTTTTGCTTTCATTCGCCTCTTTCGTATCCCTGTGCTCCGCCAGCTTGTCACGCTCTATGTCTCATTTTTTAGAGGAACACCTCTCATTGTTCAGTTGTTTGCTTTCTTTTATGGCATTCCATTTGTTCTGACCAAAATGAATAGCACTTTTGGGTTGACCTTTCACCCGGATATGGTCTCCCCGCTTACCGTTGCCCTTATCACCTTCAGCCTGCATTCAGCCGCACATTTAACAGAAGTGGTCCGCAGCGCACTCCTTGCGGTAGATAGAGGGCAACTTGAAGCGGCGAAAATCGTTGGCATGACCACCAGACAGGCGATGATTCGCATTATTTTACCGCAAGCGTTTGTGGTTGCCCTGCCAAACCTAGGGAATCAGCTCATTCAGCTGTTAAAAGCCACGTCCCTTTCGTTTACAATTGGTGTACTGGAAATCATGGGAATCTCTCGCATCATTGCAAATGACGGCTACAAGTTTTTAGAAACGTATCTCGTCTCTGCTTTGATCTATTGGATGCTTAGTATTTTCTTTGAACTCACTTTTGCTTTGTTAGAGAAACGAGTCAGCGTGTACGGAAAATCTCTTGGACGTTAAAAAAGAGAACGGCATCTGCCATTCTCTTTTTCGTCCTACTTATTCAGCACTGACTAAAATTTTCACTTGATCTTTTTCATTGATTAATGCATGGAAGCCATCTTCGATCACATCGTCCAACTTGATTTTCTTCGTGACGAGTGTGTCTGCAGAGAAATAGCCTTTTCTCATTAAGTTTAATACAGATGGGAAAACATCTCTGTAGCCGATGATTCCTTTGACTGTACGTTCTTTAATGACAATGTCATTCGGCATAATTTCTGCGCCTTTTTCCCAAATGCTTACAATGACTGTTTCACCTGAAATTCTAGTTGATTGGATTGCTTGCTTCAATACAACAGGTACACCTGTCACTTCAAAAGAAACATCGACTCCACCATTTGTGCGGCGTGCGATTTCTTGAACAACATCTTCATACTGAGAAGGATCTACAATGATCGCTCCAAGTTCTTTTGCTTTTTCTTGGCGCTCTTTTGATAATTCCACTGCATAAATGTCAGTAGCACCAGCTGCTTTTAATGCTTCAATGACAAGTAAACCAATTGGTCCACAGCCAAACACAGCTGCTGTATCCCCAGCTTGCACTTTACTAGAACGAACCGCATATAAAGCAACTGCAGAAGGTTCAACAAGTGCACCTTGCTCATATGAAATTTCGTCTGGTAACAAATGAAGTAATTCTTCATCGACAGATACATATTCAGAGAATCCTCCACCGCCACCAGCAAGTCCTAAGAAGCCCATGTTTTCATCTAAGTTGTAAGCACCTTGGTGCCCGTGAGTTGCAAAAATAGGTTCAACAACCACTCGATCGCCTACTTTGTAATTACTCACGCCTTCTCCAACTTCTACAACTTCACCAGAGAACTCGTGTCCCAGTGTAATGGGTGCTTTTTCTTTTGTAAGTGGATGAGGTTCATTCACAGGAATGAAGATCGGTCCGCCTAAATATTCATGTAAATCACTACCACAAATGCCGCACCATTTTACTTTCAGTTTCACTTTTCCTGGAGCAACTGTTGGTTCGTCAATTTCCTCTAGTCGAATGTCCTTTTGATCGTGCCAGCGTAGTGCTTTCATTTGTAAGACTCCTTTTCTCATCAATTTAATTAACTTACTTAAATAATGATAACATAATTTTTTTAATTTTCTAAGTAAGATGCACTATTTTTTTGACAGTCAATGGACGAAAAATGACAAAACATAGCAACAGACAAATAAGAAGCATACATATGCAGCCAATTATGACAGAAGTACGTATCGATAAAACATGCGCCAATGCGCCGCATATTCCTGTCATCATCATCGTCAGAACTGCTTCACATAACGCATAAAAACTTGCCACTCTCCCCATAACCTCTACCGGGATATTCGTTTGATAAAAAGTCATAAAACCGGTGTTTGCAAATGCTAAAAAGAAAGCGAGAACAAAAAAGCCAGCTGCTGCGAAAGTCAATGTGCTTGAAAAAGCATAGATCAAGTATCCAAAAGCCACAAACAAACTTCCCGCACCAAGCATCACTGAAATAGGCAGCCTTTCGACAATGACCGTATTGAGACATGCCCCTGCGATAATCCCTGCTCCAGCTACACTGACAAGAAATCCATATTCGGTATTGGTCAACATCAGCACTTCCTTTGCAAAAGCTGCTTCAAGTGAGTCAATCGCAGTCGGCAGCACCGTGATGGCAGCGCTAAATAATAAATACACGGCCATCACTTGCCGGGATGTGAGACTGAAACGAAAGACAAGTTTTGCATCTTCCTTTAATACCGAGAGAGAAAAGCCCTTTTGTGCCCCGTCTGCTTTTGACAAAATCGGTAAACACATCGTCAAAACAGCAGATATCAAAAGGCAGATTGCATTTACATAAATTGAAAGGACTGGTGTACCAATGAGAAAAAGCAGCCCTGCTACGGCGGGTCCGAGTAAAAATCCACCAGACTGCAGCAAAGATCGAATGGCATTAAACCGTTTTCGTTTATCCGCCGGGATTAGTGCTGTCATATACACCATCGAAGCTGGATGAAACATGGCTTGTGCCATGTGAATGAGAAATAGCATCACATATACGATCAATAAGTGGCCTGAAAATAAGGCAAAGGGTAAACAAGCAATCAGAATGGCCCGGCATAGATCTAGACTGATCATGACATTCCGCTGATTCAGTCTATCTATTAAACTACCAGACCAGCTATTTGTTAAAAGAGCCGAGACAGGTCTTAACATATAGACGGCTGTAACAGCAAGAACGGATCCCGTTTCCTGAAAAATCAGCAGATGGAGAGCAATCATATAAATCCATTCTCCTATGTTCGCAATACCAATCGCTCCAAGTAACACGCTCATATCCCGCCAATGTTTTTTCATCGTGGTGCCCTCCTTTTTGTCATAAAAAAATCCCGCCCCCAAGACATTTCTGTCTTGAGGACGGGATTGACTCCGCGTTGCCACCTCAGTTCATTCACCTGTTACCAGATGAACCTTAGCAGGTTATCGCTAACCCATCTCTATAACGGGAGAATGCCGCTGCACCACCATCACAATGAATCCGGTGCAGAGCTAAGAGGCTTGGTTCTGTAACGCTTCCCAGCTCCTTCTCAGCTTCACGGAGTTCTCTGTGTGAGGCAGCCATTACATACTCTTCTCTATTTGCGCTTTATCTTTTTTTCATCACGATCTTCAGCTGAGTTGTTCTATATTGTACTGCGTCTCCGTCAAGGCGTCAATGTTTTTTCATGTTAATCCGCATAAATCATTTTTCTAGTCATGCCGCCATCAACAACCACATCGGTTCCTGTCACAAATTGATTGTCTTCATCTGTTAAATAAAAACAAGCTTTGACAATATCCTTTGGCGTTCCTACTCGATTGGAAAGGTGCTGCTGATGATCAATTTCTCGCAAATTTTTCTCATCCTTCGTTTCAATCCACCCAGGGGAAATGCTGTTTACTGTTATATGATTCTGACTAAAAGAAGCAGCCAGCGCATGAGTAAGTGCTGATATCCCGCCTTTTGATGCAGCATACGCTTCTGTATGAGGCTCTGACATGGTCGCACGGGTAGATGAAATATTCACAATGGAACCGCCGTTTGGATTCTCTTTGATATAACGTGCCGCTTCCCTTGCACATAAAAAAGCACCTCGTAGGTTTGTATGCAGCACATGATCAAACTCATCAACCGTTAGCTCATAAGGCGATTTTGTACACATAACCCCTGCATTATTGATGAGAATATCGATCGTTTGATAACGAGCCACGGCAGCCGACATGATGTCTTGAATATCCTTCTCTTGTTTCACATCCGTTTTTTTAAAAAAAGCCTCAAAGGACTCCTTTTTCAGCTGATCTTCCAAGCGCTTGCCCTTCTCTTCGTCAATATCCGCAAGCACGACACGCGCCCCTTCTTTCGCATAGCCATACGCGATCGATTCACCAATTCCATTGGCTGCGCCAGTGATGATGACGGTTTTATTGTGAAAGTTCATCGTTTATCCTATCCTTTCTCTCATGAGATGTTGTCGTCTATCATACCACTCATGTATACATGATACCTAGTCAAATGGGACATAGAAAAACCACCACCTAAATCATACATTAGGAGGGTGGTATATTTGTAATTCTCCATATTGACGACATAGTCGTTTGCTTCTTGTGTAAAGTCTGGGAAGGTTTGTGTTTATCATTCAGTCATTCTATTCGGCTCTTTTTCTGTATGATTATATTAAAAAGCAGCCTTTAGTATATCTAAGTAGTCCGCTTTCGTAACGGCACGAACATTGCTTTTTGTAGAGTTGTTTTGTTCTGCTAGTTCAGCCATTTTTTCAAAATCTTCTACTTTTACATAAGATAATTCTTTTAGTGATGGAATACCTAAATTCTTTGTGAATGTATATATACCATCCATTAATTTTTGAATCGCCACATCATCTGCATCCGTCTTATCTGCAAAGCCCATGATGTTTGCAAGCTCTATGTGCAATGATTTGTTTTCAGCTGCATTAAATTGTATGACATAAGGTAAAAATACAGCATTTGCGATACCATGAGGTGTATCATAAAGACTTCCGAGCGCTTCGGCTAAACAATGCACAGCTGCTACATCAGCGGAACCGAAGCATAAGCCAGCGAGTAAACTGCCTTCCTGCATTTTGTATCTTGCTTCTAAATCAGATCCGTCTTCATACGCCTTCGGTAAATAGGTCACAATGGTTTTCATTGCGCTTGCCCCCATCGCCTTAGAAATAGGGTTTGTTTCTTTACATGTATAGCCTTCAATCGCATGTACCAGTGCATCAACACCTGTTGCCGCTGTTATACTTTTTGGCACCGTAGAAGTAAGAGCAGGATCCAAAATCGCAATAGTTGGTCGAAGCAAGGCATGTTTTAAGGTGATTTTTTTATGTGAAGCAGCTAACGTAATCACAGATGAACGGGTCACCTCAGAGCCAGTTCCAGCCGTGGTTGGAATACAAATTAAGGGTGATACATTTGTATACGCCTTCTTCCCTGCTATATACTCTTCAGGATTACCGCCATTTGGACCTAATAAAGCAATGGCTTTTGCCGTATCCATTGGGCTGCCTCCGCCAATCGCAATTACCGCTGATGCTTGTACTTTTCTAAAGAGCTCTGCACCCGTTAGACATTCATGATCTCTAGGGTTTGGTGATACTTGATCAAAGACGACAACGGAATAACCAGCTTCTTGCAAATAGGCTTCAATAGGCGTCACCAATCCTGCGCTTTTTACACCAGGGTCAGTCACAATCATAATTGTAGCACTAGGCAATACAATGTCCTCTACAATAGAGGCAATATCTTTAGATTTTCCAGTCCCCATGATCATTTTCGTATGACAATCATATTCAAAATTTATCATTGATTTTCTACCCCTTCATTTGTTGATTTAATCGCTTGTTTTTCTGCTCCCCACCATTCTATTCCTTTTAAACCTGGAATGGTAGAAGCGTAAAAAACAGGGTTCTTTCCTACCTTTCTTTGTCCCATGTAATCATTTAGAGCCGCAAAAGCAAATTTGCCTAAAATCGCAATGGCAACCAAGTTAACAATAGCCATAATTGCCATCGACAAGTCCGCTAACGTCCAAACGATTTGTAAGTTGGCGAGAGCACCAAACATGATCATCATTAAAACAGTGATTCGATACACGAATAGCGCGGATACAGTGTTATGAATAAAACCGATATTGGCTTCACCGTAATAGTAGCCACCTACAATAGAGCTAAATGCAAAAGTAAAGATCGCAAATGCTAAGAAAATACTAGCCCAAGAACCGAAATGCTGCGCCATTGCAGCTTGAGTAATTTCAATACCTGACAAATCACCTGCTGTTTCTACTGTTGATAGCATAATAATAAATGCTGTACAACTACAAACAACTAATGTATCAAAAAATACGCCTAATAATTGAACAAACCCTTGTTTTACTGGGTGTGAAACATGGGCAGCAGCAGCGGCATTTGGCGCACTTCCCATTCCTGCTTCATTGGAAAACAAACCGCGTTTGACACCGTTCATTATTGCAGCGCCGATTCCGCCTCCAACCATTTGCTCTAATCCAAACGCACTTTTCATAATACTTGTTAATGCTGCGGGTACATCAGCGATATTTGTCACAATCACATAAAGTGCTAAGATAATATAAAACGAGGACATGATTGGCACAATGATTTGGGTAAAGCGGGCAATTCTCTTTACACCACCAAAAATGATGAGCGCCGTAAGAATGGTTACGAATACCCCCATACCAATTGGACTGATACCAAATGAATATCGAAAGGCATTTGTGATGGTGTTCGTTTGTACTGCATTAAAAATTAAGCCAAAACTAAGAATAACAGAAAAGGCAAAGATCCTACTCGGCCATTTCAGTCCAAATTGCTTTTGAATATAATAGCCTGGTCCCCCTTTAAAACCATCACTTGTTCTCACTTTATATATTTGAGCGAGTGTGCTTTCGACAAATGCAGAAGCTCCCCCTAAAACTGCTGCAAACCACATCCAAAAAATAGCTCCAGGACCACCAACTGTAATGGCAATAGCAACACCTGCCATATTTCCAGTTCCAATCCTCGTCGCTGCTCCGATAAAGAAAGCTTGCATTGAAGAAATGTCTTGACTCCCTTTTATTTTTGGAGCTTTTTCAAAAATAGAACGGAAGATCTCTTTTAGTAAGACAATTTGCATAAACTTCATTCTCACCGTAAAGTAGATTCCAATCCCTATTAACATAATGACTAAAATATATGTCCATAAAAAGTCATTTATTGAATTGACAATCGTTTCAAACAAAGCCATCCCCCCTATAAAATCTGAACATTCTAAATAATGAAAGCGCCTACTTTTATCATAGTAAAAATGATATGATCTATCTATAGAAGTTTTCTGATTGCATCAATCGGCTCATCCGATTTAGGAGGGATTGACGTTGGAAATAAAGCAACTGATGATGTTCCAAACAGCATCAAAAGTATTAAACTTTACAAAAACAGCACAAATACTTGGCTATGCTCAATCTAGTATCACGGCAAATATCGCTGCATTAGAAGAAGAGTTAGGAACCCCTCTTTTTGAAAGGCTTGGAAAAAGGGTCATTTTAACTGAAGCTGGCATGAAGTTTCAAGATTATACGGATAAGATTTTAGGTTTAACAGGAGAAGCATTAGAGGCTGTTGGCGGGATGAGTGAGCCAAGCGGCATTTTGAGAATATGTGCATCTGAAACACAATGTACCTATCGACTTCCTCATATTTTAACGGACTTTCAAACAACGTATCCTAAAGTAGAACTGATTTTTCGTCCCGGAATAGCTGAAAAGGATGTTTTAAATCTATTACTGGAAGGACAAATTGATGTCGCCCTATTATCGATGAATCTTGTCGTATCCTCACATTTAATTGTAAAAGAATTAAAAGATGAACCGATGGCGATTGTATGCTGTCCAACAAATCCATTGAGCAAAAAACAAAAAGTATATCCTATCGATTTAGACGAGCAAAGATTGTTGTTAACCGAAGACTGCGATTATCGTTATGCCTTCGAACACTCTTTGACACAGGCAGGAGCAAAACCGAGAAGTAAACTAGAACTAGCAGATGTAGAAGCCATAAAAAAATGTGTAATGGCTGGTCTAGGAATTGCTGTACTTCCCGAAATTTCTATAAAAAGAGAAATAACAGAAGGCCATATGATTAAAATCAATTGGATGGGACCCTGTCTCACAACGAAAATCCAACTATTCTGGCATAAAAATAAATGGATGTCTCCTGCTTTGAAGGCGTTTGTTGATTTAACAGAGGAATATATACTCAGGCACGGCTAACAATTGACATGGAATGTAGCAGAAAAGCTTCATCTTTTTATATGTAACAAACAAAAAACTTACAGGAAAAATCCTGTAAGTTTTTTTCGATGGATCATTATTTAGAAATCATGCCATGCGGGTCAATCACAAATTTCTTCGCCACACCCGAATCAAAATCGCTATATCCTTTAGGGGCTTGATCAAGGGAAATGACGGTTGCATTAACGGCTTTGGCGATTTGTGCCCTTCCGCTTAAAATAGATTTCATCAAGCTGCGGTGATATTGCATGACAGGGGTTTGGCCTGTCACAAAAGTATGGGCTTTGGCCCAGCCAAGTCCAATTCGCACTTTCAGAGATCCAACTTTTGCATCTTCATCCACAGCACCTGGATCTTCTGTGACGTAAAGTCCTGGAATTCCAAGTTTACCGCCAACTTTGGTAATATCCATAATTGTATTTAAAACGGTGGCTGGTGCTTCTCCTTGATCTCCATGACCTGAAGCTTCAAAACCGACACAATCGACCGCACAGTCGACTTCTGGCTCTCCAAGGATGTTTGTCATTTGTTCACCGATTCGATCATGTTTTCGTAAATTAATCGTTTCGCAGCCAAAGCTTCTCGCCTGCTCGAGCCTTTGTTCATTGAGATCGCCGACGATGACAGCAGATGCGCCAAGGAGCTGAGCGGAATGCGCTGCTGCAAGACCTACTGGCCCTGCACCAGCAATATAGACGGTAGAGCCCGGCTTTACGCCAGCCGTATAAGCACCATGAAAACCTGTCGGGAATATATCAGAAAGCATCGTCAAATCAAGTATTTTTTCCATCGCCTGATCTTTGTCCGGAAATTTGAGTAGCTGGAAATCAGCATATGGCACCATGACGTACTCCGATTGGCCGCCAACCCATCCGCCCATATCTACATATCCATAAGCTGAGCCAGGTCGATCGGGGTTCACATTTAAACACACATGGGTTTTTTGTTCTTTACACATGACGCAGCGACCACAGGCAATATTAAATGGAACTGATACGAGATCACCCTTTTGGATAAACTCTACATCTCGTCCAACTTCAACGACTTCACCAGTAATTTCATGACCAAGGACAAGTCCTTCAGGCGCAGTTGTACGCCCTCTTACCATGTGCTGGTCGCTCCCGCAAATGTTTGTTGTCACCACTTTTAAAATGACGCCATGCTCACACTTACGTCCAACATTGGCTTTAGGTACACCAGGGCCATCTCTTAAAACCAAATCAGGGTATCCAATATCCTCAACTGCTACATTTCCTGCTCCTTTGTAAACGACACCTTTGTTTCCCGACATGTTTTCATTCCTCCCTTTTTGTTTAAAAATGAAGTCTCTCCAAAATTCTCTCTTTCTCGGTTTTTTTCCTTCTTTTAACCACACATTGACTCAAAAAATAAGTGACAAATGTCTATCTAGGAGAGAAAAATGTATTTTCCAGTCAAATAAAAAAGAAAATATTGAAAAAAAAGCTAAACATTTGCAGAACATTGTCGATATAAGGAATAAGCCAGACAGGTATCCTTAATCGACAAACAAATTCCTTATATATACTATCATTCCTTACACACCTGGCTGGCCCCT